>Ga0308420_1000415_pt1 | contig 20615 bp, 17 predicted proteins | sample HotsprSampleMS55_FD_203802 | JGI IMG/M metagenome (GOLD analysis project Ga0308420, IMG submission 203802) | Hot spring phototrophic mat microbial communities from Mushroom Spring, Yellowstone National Park, Wyoming, United States - 20090730_MS55 ... | reverse complement strand
CGGTCGCCGGCGTCTCGGTCGCCTACCGCGCGAAGCCTGCGGTGCGCGAACGCGCGACGCACGCGCTCGACCACAGCCCGCTCGACGCGGTGCTCAACCTCTACGTCTAGCCCGCTTCGCTCCGCTCGCACCGGCGACCGCGAGGGCCGACGACGCTGCGAACGACTCCTGGCCGCACCTTTTCAGCCGACCCACGCGCGCGCGTTGCGAAAAAGGCGCATCCAGGGCGAATCCGCGCCGAAGCTGTCGGGCGCCCAGGACATCTGCACCGTGCGAAAGACGCGCTCGGGGTGCGGCATGACGATGGTGAAGCGCCCGTCCGGGGTGGTGAGCCCGGCGATCCCTCCCGGCGAGCCGTTAGGGTTGTACGGGTAGGTGCCGGCAGGCCGTCCACGGTGGTCCACGAAGCGCAGTGCCACGAGCGCGCGCGCGGCGTCCTCCGCGCGGGCGAACTCGGCGCGGCCTTCTCCGTGGGCGGTCGCGATCGGCATGCGGCTTCCGGCCATTCCGCGTAGCAGGATCGAGGGATTTTCCGGCACCTCCACCATCGCGAAGCGCCCCTCGAACTGCTCGCAGCGGTTGCGCACGAAGCGCGGCCAGTGCTCCGCGCCGGGGATGATCTCCTTCAGCGCCGCCATCATCTGGCAGCCGTTGCAGGAGCCGAGCGCGAAGGTGTCCGGCCGCGCGAAGAACGCCTCGAATTCGGCGCGCGCACGGGCGTGGTGGAGGATGGATTTCGCCCAGCCCTGGCCCGCCCCGAGCACGTCGCCGTAGGAAAAGCCGCCGCAGGCGGCGAGGCCGCGGAAACCGGAAAGGCTCATCCGCCCCGAAAGGATGTCGGTCATGTGCACGTCTACCGCCTCGAAGCCGGCGCGATGGAACGCCGCCGCCATCTCGACCTGGCTGTTGACGCCCTGCTCGCGCAGCACCGCGACGCGCGGCCGGGCGCCGCGCGCCACATACGGCGCGGCGACCTCCTCGGCCGGATCGAACGAAAGTGCGAAGGAGAGGCCCGGATCGTCGGCGTCGAGCAGCCGGTCGTACTCCTCCTGCGCGCAGTCCGGATGATCGCGCAGCGCACGCATGCGAAAGCTGGTCTCGCTCCAGACGCGCTGGAGGACCGGGCGCTTTTCGACGAACACCGGCTTCGCGTCGTGCACGATCGCGATCTCGTCGCGCCGGTTGAGGAACCCGGCGAGCTGGGCGCACTCGGCGACTCCCGCTTCGCGCAGCACCGCGAGAAAGCGCGCGCGGTCGCGCGCGCGGATCTGCACGAGAGCCCCCAGCTCTTCGGCAAAGAGCGCCTCCAACACCCGGTCGTGTGTGCGCCCGGCGTGCTGGCGCGCGCTGTCGCGCCGGAACGCGTCCACGTCGTCCGCCCCGGCGTCGCACGCGAGCGCATCCAGATTCAGGGTGACGCCGCAGCGGCCGGCGAACGCCATCTCGCAGGCGGTCACGAAGAGCCCGCCGTCGGAGCGGTCGTGGTAGGCGAGCAGCAGGCCTTCGTCCTGCAGCGCGAGCATCGCCGCGAAGAACGCCTTGAGCAACGCCGGGGAATCCAGGTCCGGGCAGCGGTCGCCGAGCTGCCCGTACACCTGGGCCAGGATCGAGCCGCCGAGACGGTTCTTTCCGAGCCCGAGATCGAGCAGCCAGAGCTCGGTGTCTCCGAGATCGGTGCGAAGCTGCGGGGTGAGCACCCGGCGCGCATCGGCGAGCGGCGCGAACGCGGTCACGACGAGCGAGAGCGGCGCGAGCATCTCGCGTTCGAGTCCGTGCTCGCGCCAGGCGGTGCGCATCGAGAGCGAATCCTTGCCCACCGGAATCGAGACTCCGAGGGCAGGACAGAGCTCCATCGCCACCGCGCGCACGGTGTCGTAGAGCGCGGCGTCTTCCGCCGGCGCGCCCGCGGCCGCCATCCAATTCGCCGACAGTTTCACGCGCTCGAGCGAGGCGACGCGCGCGGCAGCGAGGTTGGTGAGCGCTTCGGCGACCGCCATGCGCCCGGAGGCAGGCGCGTCGATCAGCGCGAGCGGCGATCTCTCGCCGATCGCGAACGCCTCGCCGGCATATCCTTCGTAGTCGAGGAGTGTCGCGGCGCAGTCGGCGACCGGAACCTGCCAGGGGCCCACCATCGGGTCGCGCGCGCAAAGCCCGCCGACGGTGCGATCGCAGATGGTGACGAGGAAGGTCTTGTCGGCCACCGCCGGATGGCGCAGCACCCGCAGCACGGCCTCGCCGAGCTCGATGCCGCGGGCCGAGAAGGGCGGCGGTTTCGCGCCGCTGCGCCGCGCCTGGCGCAGCATGCGGGGCGGGCGGCCGAGCAGGAGCCCGAGCGCGACGTCCACCGGCCGGCCGCCGAGCAGCGGGTCCTCGACCAGCAGCCGCGGCTCCGCGCTCGCGCGGCCGATGACCGCGAACGGACAGCGCTCGCGCGCGCAGATCTCCGCGAATCGGCCGAGCGCCTCGGGTGCGATCGCGAGCAGGTAGCGCTCCTGCGCCTCGTTGCACCAGATCTCGCGCGGCGACATACCACGGTCCTCCGACGGGATCGCGCGCAGATCCACGCGCGCGCCCCGGCCCGCCGCGTGCACCATCTCCGGCACCGCGTTCGAGAGTCCGCCCGCGCCAACGTCGTGGATCGAGAGGATGGGGTTCGCGGCGCCGAGCTGCCAGCAGCGGTCGATCACCTCCTGCGCGCGGCGCTGCATCTCGGCATTGCCGCGCTGCACCGAGTCGTAGTCGAGATCCTCGACGTTCGCGCCGACACCGAGCGAGGAGGCCGCCCCTCCGCCCATGCCGATGCGCATCCCGGGACCGCCGAGTTGCACCAGCAGCGCGCCTTCCGGAAGCGGCGCCTTCGCCGTCTGCTCCTCCACGATGTTGCCGACGCCGCCGGCGAGCATGATCGGCTTGTGATAGCCGCGCAGCACGCCGCCGGTGCGTGCCTCGAAGGTACGGAAAAATCCGGCGAGCACCGGTCGGCCGAACTCGTTGCCGAAGGAGGCGGCACCGATCGGACCCTCCAGCATGATCTCGAGCGCGGAAGCGATGCGCGCCGGCTTGCCCGGATCCGGCTCCTCCCACGGCCGGATCGCGCCGGGGATGCGCAGGTGCGAGACCGCGAAGCCGACGAGCCCCGCCTTCGGTTTGGCGCCGCGACCGGTCGAGCCTTCGTCGCGGATCTCGCCACCTGCGCCGGTCGCTGCGCCGGGGAAAGGCGCGATCGCGGTCGGGTGGTTGTGCGTCTCGCACTTGATCACCGCGTGCACCCGCGCCTCGCGCGGCGCGTAGCGGCCGTCGGCCTGCGGATGAAAGAGCCGCGCCGCACGCCCCTCCAGGATCGCCGCGTTGTCGGCGTAGGCGAGCACCGTGCCCTGCGGGCTCGCCGCGTGCGTGTGGCGGATCATCGAAAAGAGCGAATGCGGCGCGCGCGTGCCGTCCACGATCCAGTCGGCGTGGAAGATCTTGTGCCGGCTGTGCTCGGAGTTCACCTGCGCGAACATCGTGAGCTCGGCATCCGTCGGATCGCGCCCGAGGGCATCGTACGCGGCGTGCAGGTACGCGATCTCCTCCTCCGAGAGCGCGAGCCCGAGCCGGCGGTTCGCCTGCGCGAGCTCGGCGCGCGGCACGGTTTCGAGCGGCCGCGGGGCCACCTGGCGAAAGAGCGCGTCGGCTTCCTCGAACGAATCGAGCACCGTCTCGGTCATGCGGTCGTGCAGCAGCGCGCCGAGCGCGCGCCGGCGCTCGGCGTCGAGGGCACCGCGGCATTCGACGTGGTACGCGACACCGCGCTCGATCCTGCGGATGGCGGCAAGCCCGCAGTTGCGCGCGATGTCGGTCGCCTTGGAAGACCACGGCGACACGGTTCCGAGGCGCGGCACCACGAGGAAAAGCTCGCCGCGCGGCTCCGCCGCCGGGGGGGCGCCGTCGCCGAGGAGCTGGCCGAGCCGCAGGCGGTCCGCGTCGTCCGGTTCGGCCTCCGCCTCGACGAAGTGCCAGAACTCGGCCGAGAGCGCGCGCACGCCGGAATCGGCCTGCCGCAGCCGCGCGAGGAGCTTCTCGATGCGGAACTCCGACAGCGCACGCGCGCCGCGGAGCTTCAGTAGGACGGCCACTATCTGCGAATCACCGGCTCGCGCACCGTGCCGGAGAGGAGGAGGGCTCCGCGCAGCACCTGCGTCGGCGCCTTCACCTCTACCGCCAGGCGCCCGGCGAGCGTGCCGTCGGGCGCGACCTCGACAGCGCCGGCCAGACTCATCGCGCCCCGCGAGGCGGCGAGGTTGCGCAGCTGTACCGAGCCCCGATCGTAGGCGATCTGACCCGTGAGCTCGGTCAGCTCGGTGCGCCCGGCGGACTGCGCACCGCCGCTCTGGAGAGCCCGGCCGACGTCGAAGCCGAGAGCGCCCCGTTCCACCCGGAACGACCCTTCGAGTCGGGCGTTCTCCCATAGCCGTGCCGGCGCGGCACCTGCCAGGAAGAAGAGAGCACTGCCTTCGGCGCGCCCCTGGGAGAGGAGAGCGGGCGCGAACACCGCGGCGTTGATCGCGCGCGCCCGCAGCTCGCCCTGCGCGCTCCAGGCCGCCCCCCAGCCGATGCGCGCGTTGCCCGAGAGCACACCATCGAGCGTGCGACCATCGAACCCGGAGACCGCCAAACCCTCGCGGGTCGCCGTCCCCCGGAGGCTGAAATCCGAGAGCGCGAGCGCAGGCACGAAAGGCACCACGAACGAAGAGGCGGCGATCTCGACCCCGATTTCGGCTCCACGGGGCGAGAGCTGGACCGTGAGCCCGTCCGGACCGCGCAGCGTCGCCGACCGCAGCGAACCGTCGGCGTCGAACACCGCCTCGAGCTCCAGCGGTGGCAGCGCGAGCGGCCCTTCCATCCGAAGCTGCTTCGCACGCAGGCGCGCGATGCGGAAGTTCGGGGCCGCGGCTTTGCCGAAGAGCGCCGCACCGAGCGCGTCCTGCGTGGCCATCGCGCCTTCGAGCTCGATCGATTCGAACGCCTTCTTCGCACCGAAGAGCGAACCCACCGCTGGCTTCGCTCGCGCCGCCTCCGCGCTCAGGTCGCCCGCCCGCAACCGCTCGAATTTCACCTCGACCCCGGTGATCAGCGAAAGCCGCGCCCCGCCGATCTTCACCGGCACACCGAACGCCTCGGACGCCGCCTTCTCGTACTCGCCGACCGAAAGCGGCATCAGGTGCAACACCGCGAGCACGAGCACGAAAAGCGCGAAGGCGCCGATCGCAAGCGGCTTGCCGAGCGGGCGTCGCCGGCGAGCCCCTGCCCCAACCGTAGCCTCCGCACCCTGCCGCGCATCCTCCCGCCCCTTCTCCCGTCCGGCGCGGCGCGCCTGCTCCGCGAGCGCCTCCTGGTCGCGGCGCACGTCCTCCAGATCGAGATCCTCGTCGGGCACCTGGAGCTCGGCAGAGGCGGCCGCCCGCGGGGCGGCTTTCGTGGCGAGCGCCTCGCGCTTGCGCTCCTGCTCTTCCCGCCTGCGCCGCTCTTCCTCTTCGCGGCGCACGCGCTCCTCCTCCGCGCGCGCGCGACGTTCGGCCTCTTCCCGCGCGCGCCGTTCTTCGTCCTCGCGCCGGCGCCGCTCTTCGGCTTCGCGCCTGGCCCGCTCCTCCGCCTCCCGGCGCCTGCGCTCCGCCGCCTCCTTCGCTTCGCGCTCCGCCGCCTCCTTGCGACGCCGCTCTTCCTCCTCCTTGCGCGAAAATGCGTCGAGGTCGGCGAGAAGATCGTCGACGGACGGCATTTTCTCCGTCTTGGCCGCCGCCGGCTGGAGCGCGCGCGCCGAAGCCTGCGCCGTCTCCGCAACCGTGCGCCGGGATTCCTCGCCGGCCCTGTGCTCTTCGTCTTCGCTGCCGCGCCGCCCGATGTCTTCTCGCTGCTCGCGCTCGGCCGCTTCAGACGCCTTGCGCTGCTCTTCCTCGATGGCCTTGCGCTCGGCTTCCTCCCGCGCTTTGCGCTCGGTTTCCTCGAGCGCGAACCGTTTCTCTTCTTCGCGCCGCCGCCGTTCCGCTTCCTCCTGCGCCCTGCGTTCGGCCTCCTCGCGCGCTCGCCGCTCCTCTTCCAACCGCTGGCGCAGCGCCTCCGCCTCGCGCCGCGCCTGCTCCTGCGCCTCGCGGCGCGCCTGTTCGGCCGCTTCTCGCGCATGGCGCTCCGCTTCCTCGCGCGCTCGCCGCTCCTCTTCCTCGCGGCGGTGCCACTCTTCCTGCTCGCGTTTCCTGCGTTCTTCCTCCTCCCGCGCCCGCCGCTCGGCCTCCTCCCTCGCTCTTCGCTCGATCTCTTCGCGCGCGCGCCGCTCCTCTTCGAGCTTCGCACGCATCTCGGCTTCGAGCTTCTGCCGGAGCGCCTCGGCCTCGCGCCGTGCCTCCTCGGCCGCTTCTCGCGCCTTACGTTCCGCCTCTTCTCGCGCCTTGCGCTCGGCTTCCAGCTTCGCCTTGAGCTCCGCCTCCAGCCGCGCCTTCTCTTCCGCCTCCCGGCGCGCACGTTCTTCGGCTTCCGCCTTCGCACGCCGCTCGGCTTCGGCGCGCGCCTTCGCCTCGGCGGCGAGGCGCGCTGCGGCTTCGCGTGCAGCGCGAATCTTCGCTTCCGCCTCCGCCGCTGCCCTCGCCTCCTCGGCTGCGGCCGCCTTCGCGCGCGCCGCTTCCGCCGCTGCCGCCGCCACGCGATCCGTCGCTGCCTTCGCCGACTCGGGCGGGCGCGGCGGCACCTTCAGGACCTGTGTGAAGTCGAGTTCCTCCGCCGCCTCCGGCTGCACCGGCGGACGCGACACCGTCGGCGGTTGGGCTACCGCGACCCCGGAAGAGATTTCGCGGAGGTATCCCTCGCGCTCCAGCGTCGCGACCAGCTGCTCGAATTTCTCGGCGGAGATCTGCTCGAAGCGCTTCGCGATCTCGCCGAGCGGCGTGCGACCGTCGAATGCAGCGAGCACCGCGCGGTCGGCGCGCGCGAGATGCCTCGTCCTGCCACTTGTTTCCTGGACGCCCTTGCCGGTCTTGGAGTAGATCGCGGACGGATTCAAGTCGGATGCGGATGCACGAGCCGGTACGGTGGACGGTTGCGCGCGGCTGCGCCTGCATTATAAGCGCGGCCCGCCGCCGGGAGCGCCGCTACAATCCCGCGGTGCCTGCTGCACACGACGCGCCGTCGCTCCCGTTCACGGTGCTGCTCGGTTTTCCGATCGCTCTCACCGCGCCCGGCATGGACATGTTCCTTCCGGCGCTGCCGGCGCTCGGCGCGGCGTTCACCGGCAGCGCGGTGCCGATGGCCTGCGCGATCGCCGCCTTCGGGATCGCCGACGCCGGCGCCGAACGCGGGCTCCTCCGGCGCCGCGCCGGAACCGGCTGATGGACGCGATCGAGTGCGCGGTGATCGGCGCGGGCGTGGTCGGGCTCGCGGTCGCGCGCGCGCTCGCGCAAACAGGGCGCGAGGTGGTGATCCTGGAAGCGGAGGATACGATCGGCGCGCATGCGAGCTCGCGCAATTCCGAAGTGATCCACGCCGGCCTCTACTACCCGCCGGGCTCGCTCAAGGCACGCGCCTGCGTCGAAGGCAGGGAGCGGCTCTACCGCTACCTCGAAGAGTGCGCGATCGCGCATCGGCGCATCGGAAAGCTCGTCGTCGCCACCGACGCGGCGCAGCTTCCCGAGCTCGAAGCGATCCGGCGCCGCGCGCACGCGAACGGCGCGACCGACGTCGTGTGGATGGACCGCGCCCAGGCCCGCGCGCTCGAGCCGGAGCTCGAGTGCGTCGCGGCGCTCCACTCGCCCTCCACCGGAATCGTGGACAGCCACGCCCTGATGCTCGCCTTGCTCGCCGACGCCGAACGCGCTGGAGCGCTGCTGGTGCTGCGAAGCCGCTTCGAGCGCGCGATCGCCCTGCCGGGAGGCTTCGAGCTCCACGTCGCCGGTGCGGATCCGGTGCGCTGCGCGCTTCTCGTCAACGCCGCAGGATTGCGTGCGCCGAGCGTGGCGCGCGCGATCGAGGGCTATCCGCAAGCGCTCGCGCCCTGCGAACGCTACGCGAAGGGGAACTACTTCGCGCTGCGGGGACGGTCGCCGTTCGCACGGCTCGTCTACCCGGTGCCCGAACCGGGCGGGCTCGGGGTACACCTCACGCTCGATCTCGCGGACCGGGCGCGCTTCGGGCCGGACGTGGAATGGGTCGAGCGCGTGGACTACGCAGTGGACCCCCGGCGGGCCGAGAGCTTCTATGCGGCCATCCGTCGCTACTGGCCGGCGCTGCCCGATGGGGCGCTCGCGCCCGGCTACGCCGGCATCCGCGCCAAGATCAGCGGACCCGGCCAGCCGGCGGCCGATTTCGTCGTCCAGGGTCCCGTCGAGCACGGGGTGCCCGGCCTGCTGCACCTCTTCGGCATCGAGTCGCCCGGATTGACAGCCTCGCTCGCCTTGGCCGAGACTGCGTGCCTTGCACTCTCGCCATGAAGAGGAGGATCTCATGACATCCGGCAGGAGGATCTTCGTCACCGCCGCGCTCGCGTCCGCGTTCGGCCTTGTCAGCGGCGCCGCACAACCGCAGACCAAGTGGGACATGCCGACGCCGTATTCCGACGGCGAGTTTCACACCGTGAACGTGCGCCAGTTCGCCGAGGACGTGAAGAAGGCGACCGGCGGGGCCTTCGAAATCACGGTGCACTCGAACGCCTCGCTCATCAAGCATCCGGACATGCTGCGGGCGGTCTCGACCGGGCAGGTGAACATCGCCGAATTCCTGCTCGGCCAGTTCGGCAACGAGGAGCCGGTGTTCAACGCCGACAACGTGCCGTTTCTCGCCGCCGGCTACGACAACGCCTGGAAGCTCTACCAGGCGCAGAAGCCGGTCCTCGAAAAGAAGCTCCAGGGCCGCGGCCTGCGGCTGCTCTACTCGGTCGCGTGGCCGGGCCAGGGTATCTACACCCGCAACCCGCTCAAGAGCGTGGAGGACCTGAAAGGGGTCAAGTTCCGCACCTACAGCCCGCTCACCGCGCGGTTCGCCGAGCTGCTCGGCGCGAGCCCCACCGTCATCCAGGTGCCCGAGATCCCGCAGGCGTTCGCGACCGGCACGATCAGCGCGATGATCACCTCGGCTGCGACCGGCTCCTCGAGCAAGGCGTGGGAGTTCGTCAAAAACTACTACATGACGAACGCGATGCACCCGAAGAACGCGGTGGTGGTCAACGAACGCGCGTTCCAGAAGCTGCCGGCGGCGCAGCAGCAGGCGCTCCTGAACGCAGCCTCCGAGGCCGAGAAGCGCGGCTGGGCGATGTCGCGCGAGCGCGAGGCGACTGCCAACAAGATGCTCGCCGACAACGGCATGACGGTCCACAAGCCCGACGCGGCGATGATGGCCGCGTTCACGAAGATCGGCGAGCAGATGACCGCCGAGTGGCTGAAGTCCGCCGGCGCGGACGGCGAGGCGATCGTCCGGGCGTACCGCGGCCGCTGATGCAGGTAGCGTGAGGCGGTTCCTCGACCGCCTGTACGCGGCGAGCGGCGCACTCGCCGCGCTCTGCCTCGCCTCGATCGCCGCGGTGATGCTCGCGCAGGCATTCCTGCGCGAGGCGGGCAGGCTGCTGCGGGGCGCTGACGACATCGTCGCCTGGCTCTGCGCCGCGGCGGCGTTCCTCGCCCTCGGCCACACCTTCCGCAAGGGCGAGCTCGTGCGGGTGGGGCTGCTGATCGAGCGGCTTTCGCCACGCGCACGCCATGCGGCCGAAATCGTCGCGCTCGCGATCGCGCTCGTCTTCGCCGGCTTCATGGTCTGGGCGGTGCTCGCCTTCGTGTACGACAGCTTCCGCTTCAACGAGGTGTCGCAGGGTCTCATCCGCATCCCGATCTGGATCCCCCAGGCGAGCGTCGCGGTGGGCGTGACGATCTTTTTCGTCGCGGTGCTGGACGAGTTCGTGGTGGTGCTGCGCCGCGGCAAGCCCGCCTACCAGGTGGCCGAGGACGAGCGGCGCGCGGCGCAGGATTTCACGGAGACGGTGTGAGCACCCTGGAAATCGCCGCCCTCGTCTTCGCGCTGCTCACGGTACTGCTCGCCGGCGGGGTGTGGATCGCGATCTCGATGGGCATCGCTGCCTGGTTCGCGCTCGGGCTCTTCACCTCCAGCCCCCCGCAGGTGAACCTCTTCCAGGCGTTCTGGGGCTCGAGCGCCTCCTGGACGATCGCGGCACTGCCGCTCTTCGTCTGGATGGGCGAGATCCTCTACCGCACGCGTCTCTCCGAGGAGATGTTCGAGGGGCTTTCGCCCTGGCTGCAGTGGCTGCCCGGCCGCCTGATGCACGTCAACATTTTCGGATGCGGGATCTTCGCCGCGGTCTCGGGTTCTTCGTCGGCCACCTGCGCCACGATCGCCAAGGTGGCGCTGCCGGAGCTGAAGCGCCGCGGCTACGACGAGAAGATGTGCCTCGGCTCGCTCTGCGGCGCCGGTACGCTCGGCCTCCTCATCCCGCCCTCGATCGTCATGATCGTGTACGCGATCGCCGCCGAGGTCTCGATCCTCAAGATGTTCCTCGCCGGCGTGCTCCCGGGGCTGCTTCTCGTCGCGCTCTTCTCCGGCGCGATCGCGATCTGGGCGTTGCTCCACCCCGATCGCACGCCGCGCGAGGTACAACGGTTTTCGTTCCGCGAGCGGCTGCGCCGTTCGCGGAACCTCTTTCCGTGCCTCGCGCTCATCGCCTTCGTGATGGGCTCGATGTTCACCGGCTGGGCCACCGCTACCGAGGCCGCGTCCTTCGGCGTGCTCGGAGCGCTCGCGATCGCCGGCTGGAGCGGCGGGCTGACGCGCGAGTCGTTCTGGGCGAGCCTGATGGGCGCGACGCGGCTCTCGTGCATGATCCTCTTCATCCTCGGGGGGGCCGCCTTTCTCAGCTCGGCAATGGCCTTCACCGGCATTCCGAAAGCGCTCGCCGAGTGGGTCGCCTCGCTCGGCGTCTCGCGGTTCGAGCTGATCGCGGTGCTGGCACTCGTCTACCTCCTGCTCGGCACCGCCCTCGACGGCATCTCGATGATCGTGCTCACCACTTCGGTCGTGCTCCCGATGGTGGAGGCTGCGGGCTTCGACCTCGTCTGGTTCGGCATCTTCATCGTCATCCTGGTCGAGATCGCGGAGCTCACCCCACCGCTCGGTTTCAATCTGTTCGTCCTGCAGACGATGAGCGGGCGCGATTCGAACTACGTCGCGCTCGCCGCGCTCCCGTTCTTCCTCCTGATGGTGGTGGCGCTCGTGCTGCTGGTGGCGTTTCCCGAGCTCGCGACCTGGCTGCCCGAGCTCGTCATCCGCAAGACGGCGGCCTGAGTTGCCCCAGCCGGTCTACCTCGCATCGGACATCCGCCGCATCGAGGCGGCAGCCGGCGACGCTGCCCTGATGGAGCGTGCGGGCGCGGCGGCTGCCGAACTCGCGATGAGGCTCGTTCCGGAGCACGCGCCCGACGTGCTGGTGCTCGCAGGTCCCGGAAACAACGGCGGCGATGCGCGCGTGCTCGCCCGCATCCTCAAAGAACGATTCCATCGCGTCGCGCTCGCGACCCGCCCAGCCGAGATCCCGTCGGGGGTGCGCTGGGGACTCGTGGTCGACGGTCTCTTCGGAATCGGGCTCGCACGACCGCTCGAGGGCGAGTTCGCCGCGATGGTGGACTACGCCAACGCGCAGCGCTGCGCCGTGCTCGCGCTCGACGTTCCGAGCGGCATCGCGTCGGACACCGGCGTCGTTCTCGGCCGCGCGGTACGCGCGACCCACACGATCACCTTCATCGCGCTCAAACCGGGACTGCTCACCCTCGACGGGCCGGACCATTGCGGCGAGCTGAGCGTCGCGACGCTCGGTCTCGAACCGGCGCGGCTCGTCCCGCCGCAGGGCTGGGTTCTCGAACCGGAGCGCTTCGCGCATGCGCTGCGGCCGCGCCCGCGAAACTTCCACAAAGGAATGGCGGGCTCGCTCGCGATCCTCGGCGGGGCCGCCGGAATGACCGGCGCGGCGCTGCTCGCCGGGCGCGCCGCACTGCGCATCGGTGCCGGCCGCGTCTACGTCGGCACGCTCGAGGAGCGGGCGGTGGACAGCGGCGCCCCGGAGCTCATGCTGCGGCAAGTGGACGACGCGCTCGGCCAGGCGCTCGACGCGGCGGTCGCCGGCCCCGGCCTCGGGCAGAGCGAGCGCGCCGAGGTGCTGGTCGGAGCCGTACTCGCGAGCGACATCCCGTGCGTACTCGACGCCGATGCCCTCAACCTGATGGCGGCGAGCGCGGATCTGCGCGCGGCGTGTGTGCGCCGGCGCGCCGAGACGCTGCTCACTCCGCACCCGGCGGAGGCCGCGCGGCTGCTCGGCGTGAAGACCGCCGAAATCCAGGCCGACCGCCTCGGCGCGGCGCGCCGGCTGGCCGAACGATACCGCGCGCACGTGGTGCTCAAGGGAGTCGGTGCGATCGTCGCCGCGCGCGACGGACACTGGTTCGTCAACACCTCCGGCAATCCGGGCATGGCCTCCGCCGGCATGGGCGACGTGCTTTCCGGGATTCTCGGCGCGCTGCTCGCCCAGGGTCATCCCGGCGAAACCGCGCTTGCCCTCGGCGTGCACCTACACGGATGCGCCGCCGACGAATGCGTGCGCGCGGGCGCGGGGCCGGTGGGCCTGACGGCGTCCGAGACGATCGAGCCGGCGCGTCGGCTCTGGAACCGCTGGCTGCGGACGGCAGGTGCTGCCGCCCCCGGCGCGCGCGCCTGAGCCACCGCGCTCAGAGCCAGCGGCGCACGCGCGCCCGGTAGGCCTCGTATTCGGCGCCGAAACGGGCGGCCAGCGCACGCTCCTCCGGCCGGATCTGGAAGCGGTCGAGCCAGGCGACGAACGCCGGCAGCAGCGCGAGCGCGAGCGCGTTCGCGAGCCAGATCGCCCAGCCCGCCAGCAGGAGCGCGAGTCCGAGATACATCGGGTTGCGGCTCAACCGGTACGCGCCCGAGCGCACCAGCGCGGAGCTCTTTTCGGGCCGCAGCGGGTTGACGGTGGTGCGCGCGCGAACAAACGCCGCGAGCGCCGCGGCGTCGAGGACAAGCCCGGCCGCGCCGAGCCCGAGGGCGAGGTACATGCGAGCCGGCAGCGCGAACGCGGCGAAGGGCGCATACCGTGCGGCGAGCCACATCAGCGCGCCTGCAGCGAGCGCGAGCAGCGGCGGAGGGATCCTCGTCTCCAGACGCGCGGCGAACCCGGGCACCAGGCGACCTACTCGCAGCGGTAGAACGCGAGGCGGTGCTGCAGGCTGATCGCGTCGAGGTCCTCGCGGTCGCGCACCCCGCCCCGACCGTCGGAGAGGCGTTTTTCGAGCTCCGCCAGGCGCCGTTGCAGGCGCGCGGTGCGCGGGTTCCGATCGAGCGCGTCGAACTTCTCGCGCAGTGCCTTCGCCTCGGCCGGGCGCCCTTCGACCTCGGCAAGCGCGATCTCGCGGCGCAGCCTGCGCTTTTCGCAGTGCACCGTTTCCAGCTTCTTCAAAATCTCGACGAATTCCCGGCCCTCGGCCGTGAGCGCGCGCACCGGGTCGGCGCCGGCGAACGCGGCGGCTGCGAGCAGCGCCAGCACCGCGTGCACCCGCCTCACGCTACCCTCACCCGCCCCTTCGGCTCGGGATACGGATAGAGCATGCTGAGCGCGACCGACTGCTGGTTCGCCTGCACGATGCGCACGTGCTCGCGCCTGAGCTCGCGCGCGTGCCGCACCCCGCAGGAGTGCGCGATCATGTCGATCTCGCGGTTCATGTTGAGCGCATAGTTCGCGACACGCAGGTACTTCTCCTCGACCACGAGCGCGCGCTGCAGGCGACGGTTATGCGTCGTGACCCCGGTCGGACAAGTGTTCTGGTGGCAGCGCAGCGCCTGGATGCAGCCGAGCGCGAACATGAACCCGCGCGCGGTATTGACGAAGTCGGCCCCGACCGCGAGCGCCCACGCCGCCTGCGCAGGCGTCACGAGCTTTCCGGAGGCGACGACGCGGATGCGCGGCCGCAGACCGGTCTCGATCAGCGCGTCCACCACACGGGGCAGCGCCTCGCGGATCGAGAGTCCCATGTGGTCGGCGAGCGCCTGCGGAGCCGCGCCCGAGCCGCCCTCGCCGCCGTCGATGACGAGAAAGTCCGGCGCGTATTCGAGACCCCTGCGGTGCACCTGCTCCGCGAGCTCGTTCATGAAGTGCCAGCCCCCGATCGCGGTCTTGACGCCCACCGGTCGGCCGGTGAGCTCGCGCATCCAGGCGATCCGCTCGAGCAGCTCGTTCATGCTGGAGATGTCGCGGTGGCGGTTGGGACTGATCGAATCGCATCCTTCCGGGATGCCGCGGATGCGCGCGATCTCGGCGGTCACCTTGCGGGCCGGCAGGACGCCTCCCTTGCCGGGTTTCGCGCCCTGCGAGAGCTTGATTTCGAACGCCTTCACCACGCGCGCGAGCTCGAGCAGGCGCGCCGGGTCGAGGTTGCCGTGGAGGTCGCGCACGCCGTACTTCGCGGTGCCGATCTGCATCACGATGTCGCAACCGCCCTCGAGGTGATAGGGCGAGAGTCCCCCTTCGCCGGTGTCGAGCCAGCAGCCGGCGACCGCTGCGCCGCGGGACAGCGCCCGCACCGCTGGCGCCGAGATCGCGCCGTAGCTCATGCCGCTCACGTTGACGATCGAGCGCGCCTCGAACGGCTGCTTCGCGTAGCCCTCGCCGAGCACGAGCGGCGGCGTCGGCAGCCGCTCCTCCTCGAGCACCGGGAACGGATGGTTGACGAAGATGAGCGCACCCGGCGCGCCGATGTCGTAGGTCGAACCGAAGCCGATCGTGCCGCCTTCGTTCTTCGCCAGTCGATACACCCAGGCGCGCGTCGCACGGTCGAACGGCATTTCCTCGCGGTCGCCCATGAAGAAGTACTGCCGGAAGTACTCGCCGAGCTGCTCGAAGAAGAAGCGCAAGCGCCCGACCAGCGGGTAGTTGCGCAGCACCGAGTGTTTCTTCTGCGTGATGTCGCGGACGAAGAGGAAGACGAGCGCGACCGCGACCGCGAAGCCGAGCAGCGTGCCGGCGCCGTAGGACAGGATGTCCTTCACCATCGGCGGTCCTCCCCGCCACCCATGATAGGCGAAAGGGCGCCCGCGCCCTAGGCCCGCGCCTTCGCCCTGCGGAGCCGCCGCACCACCTCGTAGATCGCAGCCGCGTGATGGCGCGGCGAGACGCGGTAGTCGGCGTGGCGGATGACACCCTTGCGGTCGATGACGAAGGTCGCGCGCTGCACGCATTCGCGCCGCACGCCGTTCACTTCCCGTTCCTCGAGCACACCGTACTTGCGGCACACCTCGCCGTCGGCGTCCGAGAGCAGCGGGATCGCGAGGCCATGCCGGTCGCGGAACTCGGCGTGCGACAGGCAGTCGTCGCGCGAGATTCCCAGGATCACGGCACCCGCGCGCTCGAACTCGTCGGCGTGATCCGAGAATTCCGCGGCCTCGAGCGCACCGCCCGGCGAGCGGTCGCGCGGGTAGAAGAACAGCACCACCGTCTTGCGGCCACGGAACGACCCGAGGTCGACGATCTGCATGTCGGCGTCGGGGAGCGCGAACAAGGGCGCGAGTTGTCCAGGCTGGAGCATCGGGATCGCGCACGATTCTAGTCGCACGCGCCGCGTTGACAAGACCCGCGCGGCGGCGCTGTCGCACGCGCATCACGCCCGCTGCGCACCTATAATCGCGCGATGGAGGTCCGGCTGCTCGGCGGCCTGAGCGTGCGCCAGTTTTTGCGCCGCCACTGGCAGAAAAAGCCGCTGCTCGTGCGCGGTGCGCTGCCGGGCTTCTCCGGCGTGATCGGGCGCCGTGCGCTCTTCGCGCTCGCCGCGCGCCCCGATGCGGACGCGCGCCTGGTCGAACGCCGCGGCGATCGTTGGCTCCTGACCGAAGGGCCGATCGCACCCGCGCGCCTGGCGCGTGCCGGTGACCGCGATTGGACGCTGCTGGTGCACGCGGTGGATCACCACACGCCGGCTGCCGAGCGGCTGCTGCGGCGCTTCTTGTTCATTCCGTACGCGCGATTGGACGACGTGATGGTGAGTTACGCCGCAGCCGGGGGCGGCGTCGGACCGCACTGGGATTCCTACGACGTGTTCTTGGTGCAGGGTCGCGGCCGCCGGCTCTGGCGCCTTGCGCGCCCGCGCGCCTTTCGCCTCGCGCAAGGCACACCGCTGCGCCAGATCGCCGATTTCCAGGCCGAGGAAGAGTTCCTGCTCGAGCCGGGCGACCTGCTCTACCTCCCGCCGCGATGGGGGCACAACGGGATCGCGCTCGAGCCCTGCTTCACCTGCTCCATCGGCATGCGCGCCCCGCAGGGCACGGAGCTCGCCGCCGCCTTCCTCGACTACCTGCACGAACGCGGTCTGCCCGCGGCCGATTACCGCGATCCAGACCTTCGCCCCTGCGCGCACCCGGCGCACATCGAGCACCGCCTGCTCGTGCACGCGCGCCGGCTGCTCGCGAAGATCCGATGGAGCGGTGCGGACGTGCGCGACTTTCTCGGGCGCTACCTCACGCTGCCGCGACCCCATGCGGTGTTCGCGCTGCGCCGGCGGGCGCCCGCAGCGAAGCTGGAGGACTGCGAGGTGGTGCTCGACCCGCGCTCGCGCATGCTCTACCACGGCAGGCAGGTCTTCCTGAACGGCGAAGCCCTCACCGTCGGTCCTCGGCAGCGCGCCGCACTCGCCGCACTCGCCGACCGGCGGCGCGCCCCCGGCCGGCGGCTGGCGCGTGCCGGGCTCGCAGCGCTCGTGCACGCCTGGTTTCGGGAAGGCGCCGTGCACCTCGAACGCGTGCCGCGGACGCGATGAGCACCGGCGATCCCCGCGGACCCGCGCCCGCCCCCGAGTACGTCCCGTTCAAGACCGAAGCCGAATACCAGGCGGCGGTCGACCGCCTCCTCGCCCAGGAAGGACGCGAGCTTCGCATCTTCGATCCGGATCTCGCCGGGCTGCGGCTCGCGCGCCGGGAACGGGTGGAAGCGCTGGAGCGATTTCTGCGTGCCCGCCGAACGCGCCGCCTTTACGTCGCGGCGCACGACCTCGAACCGCTCGTGCGGCAGTGCGCGCGCATGATGAATCTGCTCGCGCGCTATTCGCACGCGATCGAAGTACGCCGTACCTTCGAGGAGATCCGCTCGATCCAGGATTCGTTCCTCGTCATGGACAGCGCGCACTACGTGCGCAGGCCGGTGGCCAGATTCTATCGCGGCGCGCTCGGCCTGCACGACGAGGCCGAGGCGCTCGCGATGCGCGCGCGCTTCGCCGAAATCTGGGTCGCCTCCGGGCCGGGCGTCTCCGGCACGACCACCGGACTGTAGCCGGGGAAGCCGCGCGCCCTCCTCCGGCCGCTCGCGCGCCTTCAGCCGAGCTCGCGCCAGCCGAAGCCCTCGTCCTGGCGCGCCACCTCCACCCAGTTCTCGGCGCAGCCGAGCGCCCGTGCGAGCGCCGCGCGCGCGAGCTCGGGACGGTTGTTCGTGCGCGAGAGATGGGCGCACACCACATGGCGCAACCGCGAACGGTCGAGCGAGGCGAGCAGCGCTTCCGCCTCGCCGTTCGAGAGGTGGCCGAACGGCCCGGCGATGCGTTTCTTCAGCCACGGCGGATAGGGGCTGGCGCGCAGCAGGTCGGTGTCGTGATTGCACTCGAGCACCAGCGCATCGCAGCCCGAGAGCGCCTGCGCGAGGTGCGGGCCGGCAACCCCGACGTCGGTCAGCACACCCAGGCGGTAGGCCCCGTCGGAGAGCACGTACTGCACCGGCTCGCGCGCATCGTGCGACACCGCGATGGGAAACACCTCGAAATCGCCGAGCGCGAACGCCTCTCGGCCCTCGATCACTCGCGTCGGCGCGCCGCCGCGCACCGCGCCGGCTTCCTCCAGCGCGCGCAGCGTGCCGTGCGTGAGCCAGACTGCGATGCGGTGCATCGCCGCGAAACCGAAGGCGTGCGCCGCGTGATCGTCGTGCTCGTGGGTGAGGAGGATCGCGTCGAGGTCGCCCGGCTCCAAGCCCAGGCGTGCGAGCCGGCGCGCGGTTTCGCTCGGGGGCAGTCCGCAGTCGAGCAGCACGCGCGTGCGACCGCTGTCGGCGACGAGCGCGTTGCCGGCACTGCCGCTCGCGAGCGCGGCGAAGCGGATCATGCGGCGGACGGTCCCGCCGCGGCGACGCTCATCGGAGCTGTTCGTAGAGCAGCGCGAGGATGCGCCGCGAGGAAGGCGAACTTCCCGCCGCGCCGTCCTTGTCGAGCACTTCCACCACGCACTTGTCGGCGAACGGGCGGACGTGCACGCGATACTGCTCGGCCTTCACTTTCGCATCTTCGGTACGCCAGAACGCGAGGCGCGCGAGCAATCCCGGACGGGAGGAGTCCTTTCTCGCCATCTCGGCCTCCGGATCGGCGTAGCGCACGAAGTACTGACCCTTCTGGCGATCGCGGTCTTCGACCGTGAACCCGACGCGGTCGAGGGCGAGCCCGACGCGCCGCCAGGCGCGGTCGAAAGGCTCGAAAACTTCCAGCGTCTCGAAGCCGTCGGCGCCTTTCGACAGCGCCGCCCGTGCCGGCACCGGCGTCGTCGCGAGCTGTCTCTTCGCCTGCTCTTCGTGCGTGCCGAGGCGTACCATCAGGCGGCGCAGGAACTCGGCCTCGAGTTCCGGATCCGGGTTGCGCGGCTGCCACATCGTCTGCTGGCGCGAGGCGTCCACGAACACCTCGACCATGCCGCGGTGGCTGATGTAGATCTCGGTACCCCCGTCTTCGGTGCGTTCCAAGCGCGTGCGGAACTTGTCGCGCTCGGGCGTGGAATAGATCTGGTCGAGAATCCTGCCGAGCGTGGCTCGGATCCAGTCCTGCGGAATCTTGGCGCGGTTCTCGGCCCAGTCGGTTTCCATCACGCCGGCTTCGGGCACCTCGAGCGAGATGAGAAAGCCGTTCTCCTGCCAGAAGTTCTTCACCAGGCTCCACACCTTCTCCGGAGGTTCCGCGACCACCAGCCAGCGCTGCGTGCCGGCACGCTCGACGCGCATCTTCTGCACGTCGGGCAGCACCGAGGTGGTGCCCGGTTTCGGCGCGCGCCCGACGCCGGCTTGGAAATCGGAGTACGTCGCCGAGCCGCGGCCTGCCTCCGGCACCACGAAGCGCGTGTCGCGCGCCGGGGTAGTGAGATCGGGCGGAATCTCGAGTGGCGGCAGAGAGCCGGCGGACTTGTAGTCCACCTTCCGGCCTTCGAGGAGCTCGGTGGCGGTCTGGCAGCCGCCGAGCGCGGCGAGCGCACCGAGCCCGAGCAGGATGCGCGCAGCCGTCCTCACCGCGCCGACCGCTCCACCACTCGCAGCGGCAGCGCGATCCCCGCCTCCGCGAGCGCCTCCCGCACGGCGCCGTGGCAGCGCTCCGAAAGCGGCGCGAGTGGCAGCCGGATCCCCGGCTCGATCAGCCCCATCTCGGCGAGCGCCCACTTGACCGGCGCCGGATTGGTCTCGAGGAACAGCCGCTGGTGCAGCGGGAGGAGCCGCAGGTTGATCTCGCGCGCCTTCTTCACGTCGCCCACCAGCGCCGCGGCGCACATCTCGCGCATCAGGCGCGGAGCGACGTTCGCGGTGACCGAAATGACGCCGTGGCCACCGAGCAGGATGAGGGCGAGCGCGGTCGCGTCCTCGCCGGAGTAGATCGCGAAACCGCGCGGCGCGCGGCGGATGAGATCCGAGCCGCGCTCGATGTTCGCGGTCGCGTCCTTGATGCCGATGATGCCCGGCACTTGCGCCAGGCGCAGCACGGTATCGTTCGCGAGATCGGTCACCGTACGCCCGGGGACGTTGTACAGGATCATCGGCAGATCCACCGTCTCGGCGATCGTGCGGAAGTGCCGATAGAGCCCCTCCTGCGTCGGCTTGTTGTAGTAAGGCACGACCGACAGACAGGCGGTCGCGCCGGACTTCTTGGCCGATTCGGTGAGCTCGATCGCCTCGGCGGTCGAATTTGCGCCGGTGCCGGCGATGATCGGGATGCGACCCCGCGCGTGCTCGACTGCGACACGGATGAGTCGCTTGTGCTCGTCGAAATCGACGGTCGGAGATTCGCCGGTGGTGCCCACCACTACGATCGCGTCGGTGCCCTCGGCGATGTGCCAGTCGATCAGGCTGCGAAAGCGCGGGAGGTCGAGGCTCCCGTCTTCGTGCATCGGGGTGACGATCGCGACGAGACTGCCGGTAATCATCGGGACCCCCGCGGAAGGTGGTGGAACGGGCGCGTATTCTACTCCTGCAGCGGCCGGGCCGCGCAAAGACGCTGGATCACCGCCGGCTGGGGTGTCGCCACGGTTCCTTCCTCGAACGCGATCACCTCTAGACTGCGGAACGCATCCAGCAGCTCGCCCGGACGGAGCAGAAAGTGCGGGTTCGAGGGCTTGCCGTAGCGCTCGTGGCCCGTCATGAACGTCTCGTAGATGAGGATTCCGCCGGGTGCGAGCGACTGCGCGAGCGCGGGGAAGAGCGGCCGCCACAAGTAGTTCGTCACCACGATGCCCTGGAAGCGCTCGCCGGCGAACGGCCATGGGCTGCCGTCCTCCAGGTCGGCCAGCACGAAGCGCGCGCCCGGGAT
>Ga0308420_1000411_pt1 | contig 20673 bp, 16 predicted proteins | sample HotsprSampleMS55_FD_203802 | JGI IMG/M metagenome (GOLD analysis project Ga0308420, IMG submission 203802) | Hot spring phototrophic mat microbial communities from Mushroom Spring, Yellowstone National Park, Wyoming, United States - 20090730_MS55 ... | reverse complement strand
CAAGCTTCTGGGCGAGGTCGGCCTCGGATCGGTGAAAGCGGGCGACGAAGCTCGCACGATGGTGGCGTGGGCGCGCAAGTACGGCATCCAGAGCACGATCCACACCGGCGGGCCTTCGATTCCGGGTTCGGGGCTGATCGACGCCGACGTGGTGCTCGAGGCCGATGCCGATGTGATCGGCCACGTCAACGGCGGACACACCGCGCTGCCCTACGCGCAGGTCTGCCGGCTGTGCGAGCGCAGCCGCCGTGCGCTCGAGATCGTGCACAACGGCAACGAGCGCATCGCGATCCTCACCGCGCGCCACGCGATGGAACTCGGCTGCCCGCAGCGCGTGATCCTCGGCACCGACGCGCCGGCCGGCTCCGGCGTGCAGCCGCTCGGGATCCTGCGCCTGGTGGCGCTGCTTTCCGCGATGGCCGACATCCCGGCGGAGATCGTCTTCTGCTTCGCCACCGGCAACACCGCGCGGCTGCGCGGCCTGCGCCAGGGTTTGATCGAGGTCGGACGGCCGGCGGATTTCGTCTTCCTCGACCGCGCGCAGCACTCCGCCGGACGCGATCTGCTCGAGTCGGTGCGGCTGGGCGACATCCCGGGCGTAGGCATGGTGATGATCGACGGCATCGTGCGTTGCGCGCGCAGCCGCAACACGCCGCCGGCGACCGAGGTTCCGGCGATCGTCGCTTGAGCGCGCCCGCCCGTACGCGTCGGCACCGGACCGCGCCGCTCGTACGTACCCGCGACGCCGAGGCGACGCGGGCGCGTATCCTCGCCGCGGCGACACGAGAGTTCGCGCGCCGCGGACTGGCCGGCGCGCGCGGCGATCGCATCGCGCGCGCTGCGCGTTCGAGCGAGCGCATGGTCTACTACTACTTCGGCAGCAAAGAAGGGCTGTTCTGTGCGGCGCTCGAGGCAGCCTACCTCGCGCTGCAGCGCGCCGAGCGCTCGGTCCGCCTCGAAGCTCTCGCGCCCGCGCGTGCGCTCGACCGCTTCTGCCGCTTCGTGTGGCGCTACTACTTCGAACACCCCGAGTTCATCGGGCTCGTCAACACGGAGAACCTCCACCGCGCGGTGCACCTGCGCCGCCTGCCGAGACTTGCACAGCTGGTGTCGCCCGTGGTCGAACTCCTGCGCCGTCTGCTCGCGCGGGGTGTGCACGCAGGCGTGTTCCGGCAGGGCATCGACCCGGTGGAGCTCTACGTCGCGATCGCGGCGCTCGGATACTTCTATCTGTCCAACAGCGCCACGCTGTCGGCGGTGCTCGGCCGCGACCTGCGCGCGCCGCGCAATCGCGAACGACACTGGCGCGCTGCCAGCGAGATGATCCGCCGCTATGTGTGCCTCTGAACCGGCTCCGGGCGCCGCGCGCCGTCAGTACGGGCGTGCACCGAAGAGCCAGGGATGGAGCGCGAGGGCGAGCGCGTAGAGCGCGAGCCCAGCCGCCGGCCTCGCCCAGCCGATCTCGGCGAGTGCGAAGCGGTTGCGGCCCTGCGCGATCGCGACGAAAGGAACGTGCGAGGTGACTTCCGCATAGCGTCTCCATCCTTCCGGCATCTCGCGCACTTTGCGCCGCTCCTGCAGCACGCTGCCGAGCGCACCGAGGAGGAACATCGTGCCGAAGAAGATCGTCGCGTGGAGTTCGCCCCGGGCGAGGATGTGCGAGGCCGCCCAGAGCATGATCGCCCACATCACCGGATGGCGGGTGACGCGCAGGATGCCGCGCGCGGGCTCGGCTCCGGCGAGCCGGTGGCCCGCGCCGGGCGCCATCGGGTTTCGCGCAAGCCCGCAGGCGAGGAGCACGAACGCGAAGGGCATGACGACGAGCGGCACGAACCGAAGGCCGGCAAACAGCAGCTCGCCGGGCGCGACACGCCAGGCGCCGATCGCCCAGCCGAGGGTCGCGAGCGCGACGAGCGAGTAGAGCGCGAGGTAAGGCTTCTCGCCGAGCGCGCGCACGAGCCTCGCGCGCAGCCGCGTGCTCGCGACGAGGTGTGTCGCGAGGAAGGCGGCGCAGGCGAGCGCGAGATGGAGGCGGGGGGAGATCAGGCGAGCGCCTTCGACACGATCTCGTGGACGTCGCGCGAAAGCCCCTCGGCATCGCGCACGCGCTCGAGCGCGGCGCGCGCCTTCGCCTGACGCCCTGCATCGAAGCGCCGCCAGCGGTCGAACGCGCGCGCGAGCCGCGCTGCGACCTGCGGGTTGATGCGGTCGAGCGCGAGCACCTGCGCAGCGAGGAAGTCGTAGCCCGAACCGTCGGCGGCGTGAAAGCGCACGTGGTTCGCGGCGAAGGTGCGCAGGAGCGCATACACCTTGTTCGGCACCTTGGGGTCGAAGGCCTCGTGCGCGAGGAGCGCGCGCACGCGCGAAAGGGTGTCCGGACGGCGCGAGCCCGCCTGCACCGCGAACCACTTGTCCACCACCAGCGCATCGTCCTTCCAGCGCCGGTAGAAGGCTTCCAGCGCAGGCTCGCGCTGCGGTGCGTCCGAGTGCGCGAGGAAGCCGAGCGCGGCGAGCGCGTCGGTCATGTTGTCCGCGCGCTCGAACTGCCCGTGGCAGAGCGCGTAGATGTCCTCGCGGCCGAGCTCCATCAGGTAGCCGAGGGCGAGGTTGCGGAGCGCCCTGCGCCCGATCGCCGCGGGCTCGGGCGCGTAGGGGCCCGGCACCGCCATCGCGCGCCAGGTGGCGAGGAGTTCCGCCTCCAGCGCGCCGGCGAGCGCGCGGCGCAGACGATTGCGGTTTTCGTGCAGCGCGTCCGGATCTACTACCGCCATCTGCTCGGCGAGGAACGTCTCCGAGGGAAGCGCGAGCGCTTCGGCGGCGAACGCCGGGTCGGAGTCGGCGAGGAGCGACCGGGCCGCCGCGACGAAGGCTTGCGAGGGCTCGCCCGCGCGCTCGAGGATGATGCGCGCGGCGAGCCGCTGCCCCGCTTCCCAGCGGTTGAACGGATCGTCGTCGTGCGCCATCAGGTGCAGCAGCTCGGCCTCGGTGTAGGGGAAGTGGACGATCACCGGCGCGGAGAAGCCGCGCAGGAGCGAAGGCACCGGCGGCTCGGGCGCGGCGAAACTGTGGCACTCCTCGCGCGCGCGAAGCTCGATCAGCTGCTCCTCGCTTCCCACCTTCACCGCGAAGGGGATGTGGAACGGCGGGTCCATCGACTGGCGCACGGTGAGCGTGTAGCGGCCTTCGGTCCATTCGCCCGAGACGTCGAGCACCGGGGTGCCGGCGACGTCGTACCAGCGCATGAACTGGGCGAGGTCGGTGCCGCTTGCGTCCTGCATCGCGCGCACGAAGTCGTCGCAGGTCACCGCTTGGCCGTCGTGGCGTGCGAAGTAGAGCCGCATTCCGGCCTGGAAGCGCTCCTCGCCGAGAAGCGTGTGGAGCATGCGTACCACCTCGGCGCCCTTCTCGTACACCGTCATGGTGTAGAAGTTGCGGATCTCCATGTAGGCGCGCGGCCGCACCGGGTGCTTCATCGGTCCGGCGTCCTCCGGGAACTGCGCGGCGCGCAGCGCGCGCACCTCCTGGATCCGGGAGACGGCGCGCGAATAGGTATCGGCGCCGTACTCCTGGTCGCGGAAGACGGTGAGCCCCTCCTTCAGCGAGAGCTGGAACCAGTCGCGGCAGGTGACGCGGTTTCCGGTCCAGTTGTGAAAGTACTCGTGCGCCACCACGCGGTCGATGTTCACATAGTCGGTGTCGGTCGCGGTCTCGGGGCGCGCGAGCACGTACTTCGCGTTGAAGATGTTGAGGCCCTTGTTCTCCATCGCGCCGGAGTTGAAGTCGCTCACCGCGACGATGCGGTACTCGTCGAGGTCGAGCTCGAGCCCGAAGCGGCGCTCGTCCCACGCGATCGCGCGTTTCAGGCACTGCATCGCCCAGCGTGCCTCCTCGACACGTCCGGGCTCGACGTAGATGTAGAGCCGCTTCTCGCGCCCGGAGCGCGTCCGGATGCGGTCTTCGAGCGCCTCCAGGCGCGCTGCGACGAGCGCGAAGAGGTACGAAGGCTTGGGGAACGGATCGTCGAAGGTGGCGTAGTGGCGGCCTTCCGGCAGCTCGCCTGCGGCGACGAGGTTGCCATTGGCGAGCAGCACCGGGCAGCGGGCGCGGTCGGCGCGCACCGTGGTGCGAAAGCGCGCGAGGTTGTCCGGTCGGTCCACGTACCAGGTGATGCGCCGAAAGCCCTCGGCCTCGCACTGGGTGACGAAGCCGTTGCGGCTGAGGTAAAGCCCCTCGAGTTTGGTGTTCTTGTGCGGGACGATGCGCGAGCGGGTCTCGAGCACGAACGCCTCCGGCACCTGCGGGAGGACGAGCTTCTCGGCGCTCGCGGTATGCGGCACTTCGCGGCCGTCGAGGCGGACGGAGAGGAGCTCGAGCTCTTCTCCATCGAGTTCGAGCGCACCCGCCGGCGCCGCCGGATCGGGGTTGCGGCGCATCTCGAGCCGTGCGCAGACGATCGCGTCCTCTTCGCGGATGTCCACGTCGAGCGCGATGCGGTCCACGAGGTAGGCCGGGGGACGGTAGTCCTCCAGGCGGATCGTCTTCAGGGCAGGCTCGCGCATCGCGCGCATGATAGCAACCGAAGCCTTACCATCGGCGTCGTGGGGTTTCTGGAAGCGCTTCGAGAGGCGACACGGCGCGCGCTCGCGCAAGGGGCGCTCGCGCCGATCGAAACCGTTGCCGAGACGGTGGACGAGGAGGGCGTACGCTTCGTCGTGCGCCGGCTTCCGAGCCTCGCGCGCAAGCCGTCTGCGGGCGCTGGCTCTCCGCTCGTTCCGTGGGACGAGCGGCTCTTCGTCGCCGAGGTTCCGCCCGCGCACGCGATGATCCTCAACAAGTTCCCGGTGATCGTTCCGCACGCGCTCCTCGTGAGCCGCGAATTCGTTCCGCAGGAGGCGCTCCTCGGGCCCGGGGACTTCCAGGCGCTCGCCGCCTGTCTCGCCGACTGGGACGCTCTCGCGTTCTACAACGGCGGCCGCGAAGCGGGCGCGAGCCAGGCGCACCGGCATCTCCAGCTCGTGCCCCGTGCGCTCGGCGAGATGGGGCTTCCGATCGAGCCGCTCGTCGCGCGCGCCGAAGAAGCGCAGGTGCCGGGGCTTCGCTTCGCGCACGCCTGCGGGCGCTCGTCGGGCGTTTTCGGCGCCGCCGGCCTGCACCGACTCTACCGCAGGCTGCTCGCCGAAGCGGGCGTGCGCGAGGGAACTGCGGGCATGCAGTCCGCGCCCTACAACCTGCTCGCGACGCGCGAGTGGATGATGGTCGTGCCGCGCACGCGCGAGAAGTTTGACGGCATCTCGGTGAACGCGCTCGGCTTCGCGGGTTCTCTCTTCGTTCCGGACGAAGCCGCGGCCGCGCGCCTTCGCCGCGTCGGTCCGATGAACGTGCTCGCGGCGCTCAGCGGTTTTTCTCCTGCATGCGGAGGATGAGACCCTCGATGCCCGATTCGCGCTGCACGCGCTCGAACTCGGCGCGCCAGGCGAGCACCAGGCTCACGCCCTCGATGCGGACGTCGTAGATCTTCCAGCCGTCCGGTGTCCTGCGCAGCGCGTACTCCACCGGAACCGGCGGTGCGCCGGGCCTGAGGTAGCGGTTTCGCACGCTGACTTCGGTCGCACCCGGCGGGGCGTTCAGCGGCAGCACTTCCATCGTCTGGCCGCGGTAGCGGCCCACCGCGTTCGCGTACACGCGTATCAGCATCGCGCGGAACTCGCTCGCGAGGCGCTCGCGCTCGCTGGCGCTCGCGCTCGCCCAGGCGCGGCCGACCGCGAGTCGCGTCGCCTCCACGAAATCCACGTGCGGCAACACCTTCTCTTCGGCGAGCGCGAGCGCCTTGCGGCGGTCGCCCGCCCGGAGCTCCGGATCGGCATGGATCGCTTCCAATACCTCGGCGATGACCCGACGCACGAGTTCCTCCGGCCCGAGCGGCCGGGATGCCCGCGCTGCGGGCAGCGCCAGCAGCAGGGCGGCAGCGAGGATCGCGAGCCTACGCATCGACCGATGGACCGGTTTCCACGGCGGCGGTTCCGCTCCCCGCGCGCGTCCTCTCGCCGAGCTGCACGCGAGGGGCGACGGTGCGCGCGGCGAGAAAGCCTGCGAGGATGCGCCCGGTGTGGCCTGCGCTCGCCGCCGCCGCCTCGGGCGGGCCCTGGAAGACGACGCGTCCGCCTCCTTCGCCACCCTCGGGGCCGAGATCGACGATCCAGTCGGCCTCGGCGATCAAGTCGAGGTTGTGCTCGATCACCACCACCGTGTGGCCCGCGTCGACGAGGCGATGGAGCACGCGCAGGAGTTTCTCGACGTCGGCCATGTGGAGCCCGACGGTCGGCTCGTCCAGCACGTAGAGCGTCGGTTCGGGGGCTTTGCCGCCGAGCGCCGGCTCGAGCGCGCTTTTCGCGAGCTCGGCGACGAGCTTCAGGCGCTGCGCTTCTCCGCCCGAGAGCGTCGGGCTCTGTTGGCCGAGCGTGAGGTAGCCGAGACCGGTGTCCTGCAGCAGCGCGAGCGCGCGCCGAACGGGCGGATGCGCGGCGAAGAATTCGACCGCCTCGTCGACGCTCATCGCGAGCACTTCTCCGATCGTGCGTTCGCGCCAGCGCACCGCGAGCGTCTCGGCGTCGAAGCGCGCACCGGCGCAGCGATCGCAGACGACGCGCACATCGGGCAGGAACGACATCTCGATCTTGCGCACGCCCTGTCCTTCGCACGCCTCGCAGCGCCCGCCGCGGGTGTTGAACGAGAAGCGGCCCGGCCCCCAGCCGCGCATGCGCGCTTCGGTGGTATCGGCGTAGAGCCTCCGGACCGCGTCCCAGATGCCGACATAGGTGGCGGGGCAGGAACGGGGCGTGCGGCCGATCGGGGCTTGGTCCACTTCCAGAACGCGGCGCACGCGTTCCGCACCCTCGAGCGCGCGGCAGCCGACGGGACGTCCGGCGCGCAGGCTCGCGTAGAGCACCTCGCGCGCCAGCGTCGACTTGCCCGATCCGGAGACGCCGGTGATTGCCGAGATCCGCCCGAGCGGGATGCGCACGTCCACCCCCTTCAGGTTGTGAAGCCGCGCGCCCCGGATCCGGAGCGAGGCGCTCGCGCGCGTCACCGGCCGGCGAGGCTGAAGCGGATGCGCGAGCGGCGCGGCGAGGTAGCGGCCGGTGACCGATTCGGCGCAGCGCATGAGGTCGGCGGCGCTCCCGCTTGCGACGAGCCGGCCGCCCAGCCGGCCCGCGCCCGGGCCGAGGTCGATGATGTGCTGCGCGCGGCGGATCGTCTCTTCGTCGTGCTCGACCACGACCAGCGTATTGCCCTTCGCCTGCAGGCGTTCGAGCACCTCGAGCAGGATGCGGTTGTCGCGCGCGTGAAGCCCGATCGTCGGCTCGTCGAGGATGTAGCAGACGCCGCGCAGATTCGAGCCGAGCTGGGCCGCGAGTCGGATGCGCTGCGCTTCTCCGCCCGAGAGCGTCGGTGCCGCGCGGTCGAGCGCGAGGTAGCCGAGTCCGACGTCGGCGAGAAAGCCAAGCCGGCTCCCGATCTCGGCGAGCAGGTCGTGCGCGATTTCCGCTTCGCGGGCATCGAGCTTCCAGCGCTCGAGTTCGCGCTGGAGCGCCGCTACCGACAGTGCACCGAGTTCGGCGATGCTGCGTCCGCGCCAGAGTACCGCGAGGGCTTCGCGGTTCAGGCGCCGGCCCTCGCACGCGGGGCAGGGCTCGTCGAGGGCGAGCCACTCGATCCAAGAGTCGAGCACGTGGTCTTCGGTGCCGGTGCGCGCACGCGCTTCGCTCCAGCCGATCTCGTCGAGCCGCACGCCGGTGCCGTAGCAGGCGGGACACCAGCCGAGGCGCGAGTTGTACGAGAACATGCGCGGATCGAGCTCGGCGAAGCTCCGTCCGCAGGAAGGACAGGCGCGCCGGGTGGAGTAGATCCGCTGCCGCGCGCCGCTGCAGACCTGCACCGTGCCCTTGCCGTGCTCGAGCGCGGTGGCGAGCCGCTCCCGCAGCTGTGCCTCGCGCCGCGCATCGGCCACGAGGCGGCCGACCGGGAGCTCGATCGTGTGCTCGCGGTAGCGGTCGAGGCGCGGGAAGGGATCCACCGGCACGAGCTTTCCGTCCACCCGCAGCTCGCGGTAGCCCTTCTTCTTCGCCCAGCGCGCGAGCTCGCGGTAGACGCCCTTGCGGTTCACGACGAGCGGCGCGAGGAGCGCGATCTCGCGCCCGCGGTGCTCGCGCAGGATGCGCGCGAGGATCGCCTCCGGGCTCTGCGGCTCGATCGCCAGCGCGCAGTCGGGACAGTGCTGCACGCCGAGCCGGGCGTAGAGCAGCCGCAGGAAGTGGTGGATCTCGGTGAGCGTGCCGACGGTGCTCTTGCGGCCACCGCGGCTCGTGCGCTGCTCGATCGCGACGGTGGGCGGGATGCCGTGGATCGCGTCCACTTCGGGCCGCGCGGCCTCGCCGACGAACTGGCGCGCGTAGGCGTTGAGCGACTCCAGGTAGCGGCGCTGGCCCTCGGCGTAGAGGATGTCGAAGGCCAGGGTGGACTTCCCCGAGCCGGAGACGCCGGTGAGAACGGTGAAGCGCTCGCGCGGGATCGCGACGTCGAGGTGCTTCAGATTGTGCTCGCGCGCGTTGTGGATGCGGATCGTCGGCGTGGCGGCGCCGGTCGCGACCGCAGGCGCCGGCGGCTCGCAGGCGGCCGCTGCCACCGCGCCGAGCGCAGCGAGATGCTGGCGAAGCGCGCGGCCGGTGTGCGAAGCCGCATGCGCCATCACCGCTTCGGGCGTGCCGCAGCAGACGAGCTCGCCGCCCGCTTCGCCCCCCTCGGGGCCGAGGTCTATGATCCAGTCGGCGGCGCGGATCACGTCCAGGTTGTGCTCGATCACGACGAGCGAGTGTCCGGCGGCGAGGAGCGAGCGCAGCGCGCCGATGAGCTTCGCGACATCGTCGAAGTGAAGCCCGGTGGTCGGCTCGTCGAAGAGGAAGAGGAGGGGCGCGGAGGCGCGCCCGGAAGCGCTCTTCGCCGCGGCGAGATGGCCCGCGAGCTTCAGGCGCTGTGCCTCTCCGCCCGAAAGCGTCGGCACCGGCTGGCCGAGGCGAAGGTAGTCGAGGCCGACTTCGGCGAGCGGCGCGAGCCGCGCGCACACCTCCGGCTCGGCCGCGAAGAAGGCGAGCGCTTCCGACACCGTCATCTCGAGGACGTCGGCGATGGATTTCCCGCCGACCGTCACCTCGAGCACTTCTGGCCGGTAACGCCGGCCGTCGCAGTCGGGGCAGCGCAGGTACACGTCCGAGAGGAACTGCATCTCGACGTGCTCGAAGCCGCTGCCTTTGCAGGCCGGGCAGCGCCCGGTGCCGGAGTTGAAGCTGAAGGTGCCGGCGCGGTAGCCGCGCTCGCGTGCGAGCGCGCTTTTCGCGAAGAGCGCGCGGATCACGTCGAAGGCACCGACGTAGGTCGCCGGGTTCGAGCGCGCCGTCCTGCCGATCGGCGACTGGTCCACCAGCACCGCGTCGGCGATCGCCTCCGCGCCGTGGAGTGCGCGGTGGACCCCAGGCGGCTCGGTCGGCCTGCCCTTCGCCTTGCGCAGCGCGGGGTAGAGGACCTCGCCGACGAGCGTGGATTTGCCGGAACCGGAGACGCCGGTGACGCAGACGAGCCGCTCGAGCGGAAAGTCGACGTCCAGGTTCTTCAGGTTGTGGTGCGCGGCGCCCTCCAGGCGCAGGAAACGCGCGGGCGCAGGTGCCGGCGCTGGCGTGGCGACCCGACGGCGGCCGGACAGATATTCCGCGGTGAGCGTGCGAGCGCCCGCGAGCGCCTGCGGGGTGCCGAAGAACACGACCTCGCCGCCGCGCTCGCCCGGCCCGGGTCCGAGTTCGAGGATGCGGTCCGCGGCGAGCATGATCTGCGGGTCGTGCTCGACCACGACGAGCGAGTTTCCGGCGTCGCGCAGGCGCCGCATCACCTCGACCACGCGCCCGATGTCGCGCGGATGAAGCCCGATCGAGGGCTCGTCGAGCACGAAGAGCGTGTTGACGAGCGAGGTGCCGAGCGCGGTGGCGAGGTTGATGCGCTGCACCTCGCCGCCCGAAAGCGTACGCGACTGCCGGTCGAGCGTGAGGTAGCCGAGGCCGACGTCGCCGAGGTAGCGAAGGCGCACGCGGATCTCGGCGAGGAGCAGCCGCGTGGCCTCGTCGAGCGGTGCGGGGAGCTCGAGCGCGTCGAAGAAGGCGCGCGCGCGCTCGACCGAAAGCCGCATCGCGTCGTGGATCGAATGTCCCTCGATCTTCCAGAGCAGCGCTTCGGGCTTGAGCCGCGCGCCGCCACAGGCGCCGCATTCGGTGTAGGCGCGGTACTTCGAGAGCAGGACGCGGATGTGCATCCGGTATGCCTTGGTTTCGAGCCAGCGGAAGAAGCGCGCGACGCCGTACCAGGTGCCGGGCCAGGACTTGCGCCAGCTCACCCATTCCTTCTCACCCACGCGCGCTCCTGCGCGGTGAGCGCGCGCCAGGGGACGTCGAGCCGGATGCCGCGTTTCTTCGCGTAGCGCACGAGGTCGTCCTGGCATTCGCGGAAACTCGGCGTCTGCCAGGGCCGCACCGCGCCCTCGCGCAGCGTGCGCGATTCGTCCGGCACCACCAGTCCGTAGTCGACCGCGACGACACGCCCGAAGCCGCGGCAGGTCTCGCAGGCGCCGAGCGGAGAGTTGAACGAGAACATCGCCGGTGTCGGCTCGGTGTAATGGATGTCGCAGTCCGGGCAGTGCAGGTCGGCCGAGAAGCGCCAGACGGAGGCGGGCGCAGGGACGGTGGTGTCGGCGCGTTGCGCAGGAAGCTCCGGGTAGACGTGGACACGGCCCTGGCCCAGGCGCAGCGCGGTCTCGATCGCCTCGATCGCGCGCGCGCGCTCGACAGCCGAAAGGCGGAAGCGGTCCTGCACCACTTCGATGTGTTCCTTCGAGCGCGACTGAAAGCGCGTGTAGCCCTGGCGCTCGAGAAGCGACTCGACTTCCTTCTGCGAAAAGTTCTTCGGCACCGGCACCGGAAAGGCGATCGCCAGAGGCGGGTCGCCCGCCCCGGCGCTGCGTGCCGCGAGCGCGGCGTGGATCGAATCGGCGGTGTCGCGCACCACCGGCTTGCCGCAGCTACGGCAGTGGAGCTTCGCCGCACGCGCCCAGAGCAGCTTCAGATGATCCGCGAGTTCGGTCATCGTGCCGACGGTCGAGCGCGAGGTGCGCACCGGGTTCGTCTGGTCGATCGCGATCGCGGGCGGGATCGCCTCGATGCGATCGACCCGCGGTCGATCCATGCGCTCGAGGAACTGACGCGCGTAGGGGCTGAAAGTCTCGACGTAGCGGCGCTGGCCCTCGGCGTAGAGCGTGTCGAGCACGAGCGAGGACTTTCCGGATCCGGAGACGCCGGTAACCACCACCAGCTCTCCGGCCGGAATCTCGAGCGTCAGGTTCCTGAGATTGTTCTGCCGTGCGCCGACGATGCGCATCGCGCCGGCGGACGGGATGTGGCGCTGCACCGGAGCGATTCTAAGGTCGGGCGGCGCGCGCTGCGCGGCTTGAAATTCCGGTCTTGCAGCCCCATTTCCAGCCGCGAACGGGGCCGTCGGCCCCCAGGCGATTCAGGATTGCAAAGGAGGTGGATTGCGATGAACGAAATCGTCCGTTGGGATCCGTTCCGTGTCGAAATCGCCGCTCCCGAGACGGGTCTGCGGAGCCTGTTCGATGACGGTCTGTTCGACCTGCTGCCGTCCGTGTTCCGGCCTGCCTACGCCGCGCGTTCGATGGCCTTCGCGCCGATGGACGTGTGCGCCGATGACAACGCCTATCGCGTGTGGGTGAACCTGCCCGGCGCGAGCAAGGACGCGATCCAGGTGAGCATCCACGACAACAGCGTCACGATCAGCGCCGAGATCCCTGTCGAGAAGGGGGCGGGCGGGGACGATCGCTGGCTCGTGCGCGAGCGTGCCTGCGGGCGCATCAGCCGCACGCTCATGCTTCCCGAGGCGGTGGACGAGAACGCCGCGGAGGCGAAGTACCGCGAGGGGGTGCTGATGCTGACGCTGCCGAAGCGGGTCGCGGCGAAGCGCCTGCCGATCCATTGAGGCGCGGGCAGCGGGTCTACCGCGAAGCGGCGCCGCAGGGCGCCGCTTTTTTTTCGGCGCAGCGCCGGGTGCGTCAGACCCACGCCTGCAGGACGTAGTCGTAGGCGGCCTGGGCGTTCGTCATGTCCACGCGCTGCAGCCGGATGCGCAGGCCTTCGCGCGTGCGCACGAGGTGGTGGCGGTAGGAACCGGCGAAGTGGCGCACGTCCTCGCGGCGCAGCTCCAGCATGTGAAAACGCGAGCGTACGTGGACCTCGTCCGGCGTCGCACGCTCGATCACGACGTTCGAGACGACGTGGTTCGTTCCCCACAGCGGCTTCTGCGACCAGGCGTCGGGGTGCAACAGGCGCTTCATGCGCACCGTCATCAGGTTGCGGTCCTCGGCGAAGATCGCGGGCATGCCTTCCCAGGTGGTGTGCGCCGGATCGGGTGGCATCCAGTAGACGCCATCCTCCGCGAAGAGCTCGATCCACTGCTGCCAATGGCGGTTGTCGAGGTATTCCGCCTGACGGTAGAGGAACTGCTCGACTTCGTGCTGCAGAGCCAGCGCGTTCGCGGCGCGCGCCGCGACAGGCGCACGCCGCGCACGCACCACGGCCCGACTTGCGCGCGCGGGCGTTCGCGCCTTTCGTTTTGCCGGGCGCTGCGCCATCTCAGTTCTCCGAGGTCATGTACTGCAGCCACGCTTTCATCTGGTTTCGCATCGGCGCTTCCGAGGTGCCGCAATTCGGCGCGCTGGCGACGCAACCGTCCTTCTGGACGTCGCGGCCGTAATGACGGTGAAAGCTCACCCAGTCGCCGCCTTCGGACGCGAGCCCCTGGTGGCACTTCCAGAAGTTCTCGAGATCGTCCGCGTTGATCATCGTCGAGGGCGAATTGACGAGATTGTAGTAGGCGAGTGCGCGCCGGTAGATCGGCTCCGGCGCCCCCTTGAGGCGGAAGTGCCAGATCTCGGTGAGCGTGCGGTCGACCCCGAGCGGGCGTATCGCACGGAGCTGCTGGAGCTGCGGCTGTACCGAGAGCCCAGGGTAGATCAGCACGTGGTGAAGGTTCACCGATAGGATCTGCTCCATGCGTTCCTTCCCGTACGCCTTCTCCAGCGCCGCCTCGTAGGCGAGGGTGTCCGGATCGCGCGGCCGCAGCGCCATGTAGCCGGTGAGGATGCAGTGGCCGCCCGGGTAGTTGAGCGTCTCGAAGCCATCCCACTTCTCGATCGTCACGGTGGCGAAGGCCGAGAGCATGTGGTACGAGAGCGACGCGCGCCCGGTTCTCTTCTCGATTTCCTTCTCGACCTCGTGTGCCGCGCGACCGGCCGACTGGTGGGTCACCGAGGGGTGCAGGGCGTCGAGCTGGTTTTCGAGGAAGATCTTCCAGTTCGAGTGCTGGATGACGCGAAAGCAGTTCGGCACGATCTCGACCTCGCCCGCCGGCGCGCGGTCGCACATGTCATCGAAGGCGATCCTCGCTTCGCCGAGGAACTCCTGCAGTCCTGGGCCGTCGGCGGCGAGGCTCGCGAACACGAACCCGCGGTAGCTCTCGACCCGCGCGGCGCGCCGCACGTGGCAGTCGGGGTTGTCGCGCGTCAGCCGCGTGCCGGCGTAGCCCGATTCCATCATCGGGATGTTGCGCAGTTGCCCGTCGTGGTGGAAGGTCCACGCGTGGTAGGAGCAGCGGAAAAATTCGCCGGTGTTGCCGTGGCGGTCGCCGCAGAGGAGGTTGCCGCGGTGCGGGCAGCGGTTGTAGAGCACGTGCACCCGGCCGTCGGCGCCGCGCACCAGGATCATCGGCTGGCGGCCGATCAGGACTGTGTAGTAGTCCCCCGGCCGGGGCACCTGGGACTCGTGGCCGCAGTAGATCCACACCCGCTCGTGGATGCGCTTCATCTCGAGCTCGAAGATGCGCGGATCGACGTACACCTCGCGCCGCACCCGGTCGGGTTCGACGAACTTCGAAAGATCCGGAATCGTTTCCTGGAGCATGGTTTCCTCCGCGATTTAGGTGGCGTCCTCCGTGGCCGCCGCAGGCGGGCGGTCGAGATTCTCCTTCATCCGTTCGAGTATCCAGCGCAGCATGTCCACCGCGCCCTCCGGAAGCCCTTGCACCGCAGCGCGGTTGATGCGCTCGACCGCGGGCCAGACGCGCGCAAAAAGCCGCTCGCCGGCGGCGGTGAGCGCCAGACGCGTCACCCGCTGGTCGCGCGCGTCCGACATGCGCACCACCCAGCCCGCGTGCACCATGCGGTCGGCGGTGCGACTGAGCGTGCTGCGGTCGATGGTCGCGAGATCGGCGAGCTCGCGCATCGAACAGCGCCGGCGCGCGTACAGCGACGCGAGCACGCGCCACTCCGGCACGCGCAGCCCGTGGCCTCGGAGTGCCTGCGCGAGCCGCCGGTCGCGGCTACCGATGGCCTGCGTGAGCCAAAAGAACGGATGGCGCTCGAGCTCGAAGACGGGCGCGGCGGCCCCTTTCATGTCCGCGAGGGTAGCCGAATTTGCGTGCGAATGCAACGATATCCTGTGGAGCCCTTCGAGAAGACTTGCTGCAGTGCACGACGCTTTCCCGTGCGCTTGCAAAAATTTTCGTCCTGCCGCAGGCGCGTCGCCGCTTGCGGCGCGACGCCGGTTTGCTCTAGGATGCGGAGTCCAGTCGCCAAGAGGAGGAGACGATGAAGAAGTTCGCATGGGGATGCGCGCTCGCGTTCGCGCTGGCTTCGGGCGCCGCGCAGGCGCAGACGGTCAAGATCGGCGTGGTGCTCACGTACACCGGCGTCGGCGCCGAATTCGCGCAGCAGATCGATCGCGGCATGCAGCTCTTCCTGAAGCTCAACCCCGAGGCGTTCGGTCCGTGCCGGCCGGAGATCGTGCGCCGGGACGCGAAGAACCCCGGGGGTGCGGATGCGAAGACCGCCGCGCAGGAGTTGATCACGCAGGACAAGGTCGACATCGTCACCGGCGTCATCTACTCCTCCAACGCGATCGCGATGGAGCCGGTCATCACGGCGGCGAAGAAACCGTTCCTCATCATGAACGCCGGTACGGCGTGGATCACGAACCTATCGCCGGTGATCGCGCGCGTGTCGTTCTCGATGTGGCACGCCGGCTACTCGCTCGGCGAGGCGGTAGTGAAGACGCTCGGGGCGAAGACCGCGGTCATCGGCTACACCGATTACCCGCCCGGGAAGGACAGCCTGGTCGCGTTCAAGGCGGCGTTCGAGAAAGCGGGGGGCAAGGTGCTCGACGAGATCCCGATGGGCGGCCCGGGCGCGGTTCCCGACTTCACGCCGTTCTTCCAGCGCGCGAAGGACCGCAAGCCGGACGTGTTCTTCGTCTTCGTGCCGTCCGGCGACCACGCGGTCGCGGTGGTGAAGACGTATCACGCGCTCGGCATGCGCCAAGCTGGGATCCGTCTCGTCGGCCCGGGGGACATCACGCCCGACCACAAGCTGCAGCAGATGGGCAACGACGCGGTCGGACTGATCACGATGCACCATTACAACGCCGACCTCGACAACCCCGTCAACAGGCGCTTCGTGGACGCCTGGCGCAAGGAGTGGGGTCCGGGGGCGACGCCGGATTTCATGGCGGTGCAGGGCTACGACGGCATGGCGGCGATCGCGCACGCGGTGCGTGCGAACAACTGCCGGGTGACCGCGGAGAATTTCATCGCCGCGCTGCGGGGATGGAAGTTCGACAGCCCGCGCGGCCCGATCATGATCGACCCGGCGACGCGCGACATCGTAATGAACGAATACTTGAGCGAGGTCGTGCGCGTGGGCGATCGGCTGGTGCAGAAAACGCTCGCGGTCGTGCCGGCGGTCAAGGACATGTGCAAGGAGCTCAAGGTGGACCGGTGCGGCAAGTAGCCGGCTGCTAGGACGTCTCGCACGCCGCCGCGACCCGGCAACGGGCGGCGGCGGCTTTTTTCATGGACATCGCAAGCGTGCTTCTCGGCGGCTGCGCCGCCGGCATGGTGCTGTTCATCGTCTCGGTTGGATTGTCGGTGACGATGGGGCTGATGGGCTTCGTCAACCTCGCGCACGGCGGGTTCGCGATGCTCGGGGGTTACACGATGGTGCTCGCGATGAAGCACGCCGGGCTCGGCTTCGGGGCGGCGCTCGCGCTCGCCTTCGTCGCCGTCGCCGCGCTCGCGGTGGTGCTCGAGCGCACGCTCTACGCGCGGCTCTACGGCGCCGGCGAACTCGACCAGGTCCTGTTCACGATCGGGCTGGTGTTCATCATGATCCCCGCGATCACCCTGGCCGTCGGCCCGGAGACGCAGACCGTGCCGCTGCCAGGCTGGATGCGCGGCGAGACCGACCTCGGCTTTCTGCGCTACCGTACCTACAGCCTGGTGGTGATCGCCGTCGGCGTGCTGCTCGTGCTCGCGCTCTGGCTCGGCTTCGAGCGCACGCGCTTCGGCGCGCGCATCCGCGCCGCGGTGGACAATCGCCGCATGGCGGCCTCGCTCGGCGTCGACGTCGGGCGGCTGTTTACCGTCACGTTCGGGATCGGCAGCGGGCTCGCCGCCGTCGGCGGTGGGCTCGGCGCCGAGATCCTCGGCCTCGACCCGAACTACGCGCTGCGCTATCTCGCCTATTTCCTGATCGTGGTCGCGGTCGGCGGGCTCGGACGCATCGTCGGTGTCTTCTACGCCGCGCTCCTGATCGGCGTGCTCGACTTCCTGCTCAAGATCCACTTCCCCAAGGGCGGCACGATGTTTATCTACGCGCTCACGCTGGTCCTGCTGCTCGTGCGTCCGCAGGGGCTGTTCGGGAAGCGCGGCGCGTGAGCGCGCTCGCCGCAGCCGTCCAGGCGTTCGCCCGGCGCCACCGCCTGCGGGGCTGGGAAGCGCTGCCCTGGCTCGCCGCGCTCGGCGCGTTCTTCGTCTTTCCGAATCACCTCTCCTTCGGCACGCAGCTCCTCGTCACGATCCTGTTCGCGCTCTCGCTCGACCTCGTGCTCGGCTACGCCGGCATCGTCACGCTCGGCCACGCCGCCTTCTTCGGCGCCGGCGCCTACACCGTGGCGATGCTCGCGGCGCACGCGGGCTGGAACGAGCCCCTCTCGGGCCTCGTCGCCGCGGCCGCGGTCGCTGCCGCGATCGGCTTTTTGAGCGGCGCGGTGCTGCTGCGCACGCACGGTCTCGCGCTCCTGATGCTCACGCTCTGCACGATGGCGCTGCTCGAACAGGCGGCGAACATGGCCGCGGTGTGGACCGGCGGCTACGACGGCATTCCAGGCCTGAAATTCCAGCCCATCCTCGGCCTTTTCGACTTCGACGTGCTGTACTTCCGCTCGCAGTATCTGTACGTGCTCGCGGTGCTTTTCCTGTGCTTCGCCTTCGTGCGCATGCTCGTGTACTCCGCGTTCGGGCAGAGTCTCACCGGCGTGCGGGAGAACGTCGTCCGGATGCACGCGGTGGGCGCGCCGGTGCGCGCACGGCTGCTCGTGGCGTACACGCTGTCGGCGGCGCTCGCGGGGGTCGCGGGCGGGTTGTTCACGCAGGCGACCGGCTTCGTCAATCTCGCGGTGCTCGGGCTCGAGCGCTCCGCCGGCGTACTGATCGTTCTCATCCTCGGCGGCTTCGGAAGGCTCTACGGCGCGTTCGTCGGCGCGGTGGTCTACCTGTTGCTCGAGCACCAGTTGGCGAAGATCTATCCGACCGCCTGGCAGCTCGGCATCGGCGTCCTGCTGGTGCTGGTCGCGCTCTACGCCCGAAACGGGATCCTCGGCCTCGCCGACACGCTGGGGCAGCGCCTCGAAGCGCGGAGGCGACGATGAGCCCGGGTGCGGCCTCCGCGCCCCTGCTCGAGACCCGGGGCCTGTGCCGGAGCTTCGGCGCTCTCGAGGTCGCGCGCGAGATCGACTTCCGTCTCGAGCGCGGCGCGCGGCATGCGCTGATCGGTCCGAACGGCGCCGGCAAAACCACCTTCGTGAACCTCCTCACCGGGGCGCTCGCCCCCTCGCGCGGCCAGGTGCTGCTCGAGGGCGAGGACGTGACCGCGCTCGCCCAGGCGCGGCGCGTCCAGCGGGGCATCGTGCGCACGTTCCAGATCTCGCAGCTCTTTCGGGGCCTCACGGTGCTGGAGAACGTCTACATCGCGGTCGCCGAGCGCATCGGCGTTGGCGGCGCGATGCGCCGTCCGGCCGGCCGGCAGACGGCGGTGCTCGAGGAGGCGACACGGCTCATCGAGATGCTGCAGCTCGGCGACGACGCCGGGCGGCGCGTCGCCGAGCTGCCGTACGGACGCCAGCGCCTCGTCGAGATCGCGATCGCGCTCGGGCTCCGACCCCGCGTGCTGCTGCTCGACGAGCCGGCGGCCGGCATTCCGAGCGCCGAAATCCACATCCTGCTCGATGCGATCGCGTCTCTGCCGCCGGAGATCGCGGTGCTGATCGTCGAGCACGACATGGACGTGGTGTTCCGCTTCGCGCGACGCATCACCGTGCTGGTGAGCGGTGCGATCTTCGCCGAGGGCACCCCTGCCGAGATCGCGGCCAACCGCGAGGTGCGGGCGGTCTACCTCGGGAGTGCACTCGATGGCTGAGGGGCTCGCGCTGCGCGGCGTGAGCGCTGGCTACGGCGACACGCACGTGCTCGAGGACGTGAGTCTCGCGCTCGGCGCCGGCGAGAGCCTGTCGGTGATCGGCCGCAACGGGGTCGGGAAGTCCACCCTGCTCGAGACCATCATGGGGCACACGACGCTGCACGCGGGGGAGATCCTGCTCTGCGGACGGCGCATCGAACGCGCGCCGGCGCACGAACGCGCGCGCGCAGGGCTCGGCTACGTGCCGCAGGAGCGGGAGATCTTCCCTTCGCTGACGGTGCGCGAAAACCTGGAGATCTGCGCGCGGCCGGGTCACTGGGACGCGGCGCGCGTCTTCGAGCTCTTTCCGAACCTGAAGGAGCGGCTCGACAACGCCGGCACGCAGCTCTCGGGCGGCGAGCAGCAGATGCTCGCGATCGCGCGCGCGCTGATGACCAATCCCTCGGTGCTGCTGATGGACGAGCCGACCGAGGGGCTCGCACCGGTGATCGTGCAGGCGCTCGCGCAGGTGCTCGCGCGGCTGCGCGCCGCGGGCGGGCTCTCGATCGTGCTGGTGGAGCAGAACAGCCGTATCGCGCTCGGATTCTCGGAGCGCACGGTGGTGATGGACCGGGGTCGCATCGTCTACGACGGCGAATCGGAGCGCCTGCGGCGGGATCCCGAGCTCCTTGCCCGGTTGATCGCGGCGCAGTAGGGGGCGCCGGAGCGCTGGCACGCGGCGCTTTCCCCAGGGCTCAACTTTTTCGACCGACGGCCGTCATCGTTCTCGGGTAGAGAAGCGTTGTGCGGAAACGTCGAGACTTCGAGATGCGCCTCGTACGCCGCCTGTTCCGGTTTTTCGGGCGTCGGCCGACGCAGGGCGGCTCCGGCTATGCGCCGGAGGTGCTCTTCGCCGGATGGGTGGACCTTCCGCCCGCTTTGCGGCCCGCATCGACGCCGCGCGCGAGCCGCGCGAGCGCTTCGCGCATCCGGGCGTAGTGGGATCCTTCCCAGTACACCCGGTCGCAGCGCGCACAGTGCGCGAAGCGCTCGCGGCTGGCGGCGACCGCGGGCGGTAGGCGTGCGAGCACTGCGGCCTTCGGCACCGGGACGAGCGCGACGTTGCAGAGGAGACAGAGCGTGAAGGGGCGTGCCTTGCCGGCAAGACCGTAGCGCGCGACGACCTCGGCGAGCTGCTCTTCCGTGCGGCGGGCGTGTACGTAGCAGCCGCGCGCGATCTCGCGGCACTTCAGGAGCTCGCGGTCGCGCGTGAGCACGATACGCCGTTCGCGCCAGGCGAACCGGCGGATCGCCTCGTCGGAGATCGGAGGCGCGTGCACGGTGTCGAAGCCGAGCATGCGCAGGAAGCGGGCGAGCCCCCCGAGATGGGCGTCGGCGACGAACGCGGGCCGTTCGTCGCTCTCCTGCGCCCCCGCCGCCGTCCACGGATGGACTTCGACCCGGTCGCCGTCGCGTACGATGCGCGCGAGCGTCGCGCGCGCACCGTTCACCGTGATCGTGCCGACCTCGGTGTGCGGTACGCCGAGCGCCTCGATCGCATTCTTGAGCGTCGCCGCGCGCGCGCAGGCATGATCGAACGCCCGTCCCCTGCGCGAGCGCGCGAGGAAATTCTCCAGGACGCCGTGGAAGCGAAAACGAGCGGTGGCCATGGGCGCAATCTACCGTCGGCGGCGCGCGGCGCGGAGCACCGCGGGCAAAGCGAGCGATAATCGCAACGATGATACGGCATCGGCTTCGCCTCGCGGCGGGAGCGGCGCTGCTCGTCGGCTGCGCCGGCACGGCCGCGCAGACGGTCGTCAGCGACGAGCACGCGTTTCGCGTCGTCGCGGTCGCGGGGCCCTTTCACCATCCGTGGTCGGTCGCGTTCCTGCCGGACGGGCGGATGCTCGTCACCGAACGCATCGGGCGCATGCGCATCGTGCGCGATGGCCGCCTCGAAGCGGAGCCGGTGACGGGTCTACTGCCGGTGGTGCAGCACGGTCAGGGTGGGCTGATGGATGTCGCGCTGCACCCGGATTTCGCGCGCAACCGCTTGGTCT
>Ga0308420_1000409_pt1 | contig 20704 bp, 16 predicted proteins | sample HotsprSampleMS55_FD_203802 | JGI IMG/M metagenome (GOLD analysis project Ga0308420, IMG submission 203802) | Hot spring phototrophic mat microbial communities from Mushroom Spring, Yellowstone National Park, Wyoming, United States - 20090730_MS55 ... | reverse complement strand
TGCACTGCCCAGTTATATGGGCTATAAAACACTTGAGACAATAATAAATTCAGGGAAAGATGTTGTTGATATTACATTTTCATCAGAGGATCCGTTTCATTTAGATAAATTAGCAAAAAAGAAAAATGTAACTGCCATTGTTGATTGCGGAGTTGCTCCAGGATTGAGTAATATTATTATTGGTTATGTAAATTCCAAGCTTGATAAAATTCATTCAATTAAAATTTATGTTGGTGGATTACCACGAGTAAGGGAATTGCCCTATGAATACAAGGCAGTTTTTTCTCCAATAGATGTGATTGAAGAATATACACGACCTGCGAGATTAATTGAGAATGGTAAAGTCGTTGCTCGTCCTGCGTTGTCTGAACCTGAACTGATTAACTTCCCAGATATAGGAATTCTCGAAGCTTTTAACAGTGATGGTTTGAGAACCTTGTTGTTCACAATTAAAGCTAAAGAGATGAAAGAAAAAACTCTTCGATATCCTGGACATATTGATAAAATTTTGCTTCTAAAAAAGACAGGCTTTTTCAATAAAGATTTTATTAAAGTGAAAAATGTAAAAATTAGACCAATTGATCTTACTACAAAACTGTTATTTCCATTATGGGAATTAAAAGATAATGATAGAGATTTTACTGTAATGAAAATTATAGTTGAAGGTGTGAAGAGTAACCAAAATTTGAGATACATTTTTGACTTGATTGATTATTATGATGAAGTGACCAAAGTTCATTCTATGGCAAGAACAACAGGATATACAGCAACAATGACGGTGAGAATGTTGGCTAATGGACTTTTTAACAAAAAAGGAATTTGTCCACCTGAATTCATAGGAGATAAATCAGATTGTTTTGAATTTATTTTGAAAGGATTAGAAGAAAGAAATATTCTTATTAAAGAGTCCAAAGAAACAATAAATGAAACTTCTAATTAGTCCTTAAAGATCATTTGGCTAGTTTGTTTTATTAACTTTAAGTCAGGCTTCGTCATTGGACTTAATTTTAAAGACAAGATTGAACATTTATACCTAATTTAGTTTTATTCTGAAATAAATGTATCACATATTATCAATCTTTGCTACTTTTTAATCTCCCTTGCAAAATTGTGTCTTTTGAGACAATCCAAAAATCAGATATATTTATAATTGTTTTCTTTTTTCTATGGGTGAGTAAAAATTGGTAAATTTGAAATAAAACTTTAAAAAAATCTTAAGGAGTAAATTATGACTAATATTATTGATGTTTGGGCAAGAGAAATACTTGATTCTCGTGGAAATCCTACAATAGAAGTAGAAGTAGCACTTGAAAGCGGTGTCGTTGGTAGGGCGGCGGTTCCAAGCGGCGCATCAACAGGTGAACACGAAGCAGTTGAATTAAGAGACGGCGATAAATCTCGTTACAACGGGAAGGGCGTAAAAAAAGCCGTTGAAAATGTAAATGAAAAAATCGCTGATGAACTTATTGATTTTGATGTTACTGACCAAGTTGCAATTGATAATCTCTTAATTACACTTGATGGCACCGATAATAAATCCAATCTTGGCGCAAATGCTATTCTTGGAGTTTCTTTGGCGTGTGCAAAAGCAGCTGCAGAATTCTTCGGACTTCCTCTTTACAAATACATCGGTGGAGTTAATGCAAAAACTCTACCCGTTCCTATGATGAATATTATCAATGGCGGCAAACACGCCGATAATAATGTTGACTTTCAAGAATTTATGGTTATGCCAGTTGGCGCTCCAAACTTTTCAGAAGCTTTAAGGATGGGAACAGAAACTTTTCATTCCTTAAAATCAGTTCTATCAAAGAAAGGTTATAACACTGCCGTTGGTGATGAAGGAGGATTTGCTCCTAATCTTAAATCCAATGAAGAAGCAATTGAAGTAATTCTTGAAGCTATTGAAAAAGCTGGCTATAAAGTTGGAACAGACATTGCAATTGCACTTGACCCTGCTGCAAGTGAGTTTTTCTTAAAAGATAAAAATGCTTATCATCTCTTTAAATCTGCACCAGATAAACTTATTCCGATTGAAAAAATGGTTGATTATTGGGCTGATTGGGTTAATAAATATCCAATCGTCTCCCTTGAAGATGGTATGGCTGAAGATGATTGGGACGGCTGGAAATTACTAACTGATAAAGTTGGAAATAAAATACAACTTGTAGGAGACGATTTGTTCGTTACAAATACAGAACGACTCGCGCGAGGTATTGAAGCTGGTGTAGCTAATTCAATTCTAATTAAAGTAAATCAAATTGGCACCCTGACAGAAACTCTTGACGCAATTGAACTTGCAAAAATAAATGGATACACAAGCGTAATAAGTCATCGTAGTGGCGAAACTGAAGACACTACTATTGCTGATATCGCAGTAGCAACAAATGCCGGTCAAATTAAAACAGGCTCTGCATCAAGAACCGACAGAATAGCAAAATATAATCAGCTTCTTAGAATTGAAGAAGAATTGGATTCTACTGCTGTTTTCCTTGGACTAAATGCTCTTAATTATAACGGATAATAATAACTGTGGTGGCTTACTAAAAAATATATTTTCATAGTGTTTCTTTGAGCCTTGGAGTCTTCGTGGCAGATAAAACCTCGTCTATTCAGAAAACTTAAAACAACAGCCACAAAGTCACTAAGGCACAAAGTTATACAAAGAAATCTTTTGTCACTACCTTTTTCATAAATTATATAAGGGGATTTTATGAACAATTTTATTGAAAACTGTAATCAACTAATAAATGAAAACAAAGTTGAGTTTTTAGACTTAAAAGCTACTGATCTAACTGGCAGACTTCACCATATTTCACTTCCATATTTTGAAGGGCTTTTAGAAAAACTAATTAATGAAGGTGTTGGCTTTGATGGCTCAAGCTATGGTTTTAGAAAAGTTGAAAATAGTGATATGATATTGATCCCTGATTTAGCAACAGCAAAGATTGACCCTTTCAGACAAGCACCAACTTTAAGTTTTTATTCACATATAGTTCTTACTGATGAACAAAGAAGTACATTTTTACAAGATGGAAGATATCTTGCCAAAAAAGCTGAACAATTATTAAAAGAAATTACTGGTGCTGATAAATCCTGGTGGGGACCTGAATTTGAATTCTATATTTTTTCAAACGTAGAATACGACACCCGAACAGCTACATCATACTACAAAGTAGAACATGCAGAAGAATTTTATAAAAAAGCATATCACGCTGCTAATCCTTTTGATGAATATGATGATTTTAGAGATGAAGCTTGTAAACTTCTTAAAGCACAAGGAATAAATGTAAAATATCATCATCACGAAGTTGGAGAACGCGGTCAACAAGAAATAGAAACTTATTTTTCTGATTTGCTTACCACTGCTGATAACATAATCACAACAAAATATATTCTTTTCAATTTTGCAAAACAGAAGGGGCTATACATTACTTTTATGCCTAAACCAATGTACCAACAGGCAGGCAATGGAATGCACTTACATTTTTATCTAACTAAAGATGGTAAAAATCTCTTTTACGAAAAAGGCGAATACGGTAACTTAAGCAAACTTGCAAAGAATTTTATTGGCGGAATGCTTAAACACGGAAGGGCTCTTTCTGCGTTTACCAATCCTTCGACTAATTCATATAAAAGACTTGTGCCCGGTTTTGAAGCTCCTGTTGCTCTAACTTATGGAATGGGAAACAGAGCTGGTGCAATAAGAATTCCTAAATATGTTAACAATCCTGATGAGACAAGATTTGAATATCGTCCTCCTGATGCGACTGCAAATCCATATCTTTGCTTAGTTGCAATGCTGCTTGCTGGAATTGACGGAGTTGTAAATGATATTGATCCCGTTAAAGAAGGATTTGGACCTTATGATAAAAATTTCCTTGAAACTGATGACATACATAAAATTCAGTTTCTCCCCCGAAATCTTGCTGAAGCTTTAGATGCCCTTGAGTTAGATAATGAATTTTTGAAACGTGGGAATATTTTTACAGATGAGCTGCTTCAACAGTGGATTAAAACTAAAAATGAAGAAATTCATTCAATTGGTACTATGCCACATCCGTTTGAATATAAAATGTATTTTAATTTGTAGAGTTCCTTTATCCATATAACTTTATACAATAATCACATCTTTATTTAACTTTCACTCAGTCCATTGAGTAAATTTACTCAATGGATTGAGGAATAAATCAAAATAAATCTAAAACATCCAGTCTTAAAAATTCACGCCAATTAAGTGCATCCTCAGAAATCAGAATTGATTTTTTAACATTAAATTTTTTAGTAAAATTAATTAATCCTTTGTGCGATTTTGCTTTACCTATTTTAACTTCTATCGGTATCGCTTTATTATTTTTTTGAATTATAAAATCCACTTCATCATTTACATCTCTCCAATAAAAAACCTGAAAATTATTTACTCTTGCTAAATTGATTAAATGCGCACCAATAGTTTGTTCAACTTTTCTACCCCATTTAACAGAATCGTTTTTAATGGATTTAAAATTTAAATCTTCATAAACAGAAGAAAGGGAGGTGTTGTAAACAATCCATTTCGGAGAAGAAGACCTGGACTTAATTTTTGATTCTGAAAATTTTTGAAGTCCAACCAAAAGCCAAACTTCATCTAACAATTTTTGATAGTGAGCTAAAGTTGTAGTGTTTCCTGCATCTGTTAATTGACCAAGAATTTTTGTGTATGAAAGAACTTCTCCACTAAAAATACAACCCAATTCAAAAAGATTTTTAAGCAATGCAGGTTTCTGAATATGAGTAAGTTGAAGTATATCTTTAGAAATGGTTGGCTCGATAATCGAGTTTCGAATATAATCTTTCCATCGTAATTCATCTTTTATAAGGTGAGCCGAACCAGGATAACTTCCAAAATAGACATACTCATCAGCAGAGAAACCAAAAGCATCTGCCATTTCAGTAAAAGACCAATGTGGCAATTGAATTAATTCAAACCTTCCCATTAGCGATTCAGTTAAACCTTTTGAAATAAGAAGAGTTGATGAACCCACTAAAACAACACGAATATTTACATTATGTCTTCTGTCTTTATCCCATTCCTTTTTAACCAAATCACTCCAATTATTTATTTTTTGAACCTCATCAATTATAAGTAAATAAGTATTTGACCCAGATGTTTTTAACTGAGCGCGGACAAAATCCCATTGCTGCTGAATCCAAATAGAGTTAGAAGATGGGACAGCATCTGCTGAAACAAAATGAAAAGGAATATTAATTTTTTTCGTTAATTGAATTGCAAGAGTAGTTTTTCCAACCTGCCTGGGTCCTGTAATAACCTGAATAAGATTTTTTCGTTCATTTAGCCTTGATTGAATTACTTTAAGTTGTTTTCTCTCGTACATAAAATTTACTCAATTGAATGAGTAAATTTACTCAATGGATTGAGTAAATTCCAAAACATTATTTCAGGTCTGATTTAATGCCTTTTCATAAACTGCATAAGTCTTTTCATCAAAGCAAACGAAAATAACTTTTTCAATGGAGTCATTTTTATTCAAGAACTTTTTCACTTCAGCGATGGCTATCTTCGTTGCTCTTTCTAATGGGAAACTATAAATCCCCGTGCTTATTGCAGGAAATGCAATTGTTTTTATACCATTTTCTACTGCCAAAGTCAGAGAATTTTTATAGCAATTTGCAAGAAGCACATCTTCATTGTTATTACCGCCTTGCCAAACGGGTCCAACTGTATGAATTATGAATTTTGCGGGGAGATTAAATCCTGGAGATATTTTAGCCTCACCAGTCTCACAACCACCAAGTTTCTTATTAAATTCACGAAGTTCAGGACCTGCAGCACGATGAATTGCTCCATCAACTCCACCGCCACCAAGTAATGATGAATTGGCTGCATTCACAATAGCATCAACTTTGAGTTTTGTGATATCTCCTTTATGTATTTCTATTTTAGTTTTCATTGCCACACCTTAAAATTTTAATTAAGAGAATTAAAATTTTTTATTCTAAAATATCTAAATATTAAAACCTTTTGTAAACACAAATCATAAAATATCAATTAACTAAATTAAAATCTCAGACAAAAAATAAATAAGTCATATGACTTATTTTAATTTGAATAAATTACAATTATACTTAGACATAATTAAACAAAATATATTAAATCATAATCAAAGGTTAATGTTATGAAAACTAACATTTTAATTTGTTTTAGGTATTATCATTTACCTTTCTAATTTTATTTATTCTCAATCAGAACCAGTTTTATATTTCTGTGAGAGATATGATAGTAGATTAGGAGAGGTTAACATTAGTGACCGTTTTACTCGTGGTTCAATTACAGTAGTTGTAAAATGTGATTATAAATTAAATTTAGAGAATGTTGCAATTCAATATGATAGATACAATGAAAGAACTAACAAATTTGAGTTTTATAAAAAATTTTATTTCACTCTAGAACCTGATATGAAGTATGTTTATTTTTTAAAAAATTCAAAAAGTGATATGAATTTTGAGGATACTGGTTTTTACAGAGTTTTCCTTTTAGACGAGGACGATAAAACTGTGGCAAGTTCTCTTATTGAAATTGTTAGGTAAAATTTTGTATATAAAAAATCTTTAGAATATATTTGTGCCATTAAAAATTAAGAATTAGGATTTAATATTTATGAAAAAAGGTATTCATCCAGAATATAGGCCGGTAGTATTTCTAGATCCATCATGTGATTTTGCAATACTTACCCGTTCAACTATTAAAGCAAATGATACCATACAATGGAAAGATGGAAATACATATCCACTTGTAAAATTAGAAATTTCCAGCGGTTCACATCCATTTTTTACTGGTAAACAAAAACTCGTCGATAGTGCTGGTAGAGTTGAGAAATTCAATAGAAAATATAGTAAAAAGAAAAATTAGTTTCTTTGAGCCTCCTTTATTTAAAGCCCATTTCAAAGTTTGAGATGGGCTTTTTATTTCACTAACCTTTAACAACTTTTTAAAATAGGATTTTTCTGATACTTCCTTTTATACAATGCAAACTGAAACTTTACAATGAAAAAATATAAATTCTTTTCAATAAAATGGTTTCTTTTATAATAGGAACTTTGCCACTCAAACACAAAAACGTTTTTATCACACTAATCTAAATACTTATAGAACTATATTTGCAATAAAATTATTAAAAAGTATTTATAAGGTTTTTATGCTTGATTTAAAATTTATAAGAGAAAATCCTGATTTAGTTCGTAAGGGTATTATGAATAAAAATGAAAGAGATAGAATTGATGAAGTTCTTGAATTAGATAAAAAACGAAGAGAGATAATTTCGTTATCTGAAGAACTTAAATCTAAAAGGAATAAAGTTTCAAATGAAATTCCTGCATTAAAGAAAAAAGGAGAAGATATAAATTCACTTCTTGCTGAGATGAAAGAAGTTTCTGATAAAATCTCTGAGTTAGATTATAACTTAAAAGCTATTGAAAGCGAATTAGAAAATATTCTTTTGTATATACCTAATATTCCTCATCATTCTGTTCCAATTGGAAAATCTTCTGATGAAAATATAGAAGTAAGAAGATGGTTACCTGATGGTTTTTCATTTGAGTTGGAAAATGATTTTAAGTTATTAGATCATATTGAAATTGGTAAAAAATTAAACATATTAGATTTTGAACGAGGGGCAAAAGTTAGCGGCTCTGGATTTCCTGTTTACAAAGGGAAAGGAGCAACTTTAGAGAGAGCTTTGATTAACTTTATGCTGGATTATCATCTCGAGAAACATAACTATACAGAAATTTTCCCTCCTTTTTTAGTTAATCGTGACTCAATGAAAGGAACAGGGCAAATTCCTAAAATGGAAGAGGATATGTATTTCATTGAAAAAGATGGTTTATTCCCTATACCTACTGCAGAAGTTCCAATTACAAATCTCTTTAAGAATGAAATTCTAAATGAAAAAGATTTACCAATTAAATTTGTTGGATACTCTGCTTGTTTTAGAAGAGAGGCTGGTTCTTATGGTAAAGAAAGTAAAGGATTTCTAAGAGTTCATCAGTTCAATAAAGTTGAAATGGTAAAATTCGTTAAGCCAGAAACTTCTTATAATGAGCTTGAAAGTTTAGTTAAAGATGCTGAAGACATATTACAAGAATTAAAAATTCCATACAGGGTAATTTTGCTTTGCAGTGGAGATTTAAGTTTTTCAGCAACAAAATGTTATGATATTGAAACTTGGTCACCCGCAGAAAATCGTTGGCTTGAAGCATCATCTTGCAGTAACTTTGAAGATTTCCAAGCAAGAAGAGCTTCTATCAGATATAGAAATGAATCTACTAAAAAACTTGAATTTGTTCATACCCTTAATGGCAGCGGTTTAGCTACAAGCAGACTTATGGTTTCGTTACTTGAAAATTATCAAACACCCGAAGGAAAACTTATTGTACCTGAAGCTTTGCAAAAATATACTGGCTTTAAAATAATCGGCTAAATACTTTGAACCAATCGAAATTCAAAAAAGTTTTTTATTTAACTCAATATAATTATTCTCGATGAAAAATCTTTTTACTCTTAAAAAATATTTCTTAAAATATAAGTCAAAACTTTTGTGGGGGTTTTTATTTATTCTAATCTCAAATGCAGGCGTAGTATATATTCCTATTTTGTTGAAAGAATCTATTAACCAGCTTCAAAACTCAATCTCAAAAGAAAAACTTCTTGAATACTCATTACTAATAATTTTAACATCTTTAATAGCGGGAATTTTTAGATTTCTAATCAGACAAACTATTATTGTTGTATCTAGAGAAATAGAATTTGACTTAAGAAGAGATTTCTGGAATCACGTACAAAAACTACCTTTTCGATTTTTCCAGAATAATTCCACTGGAAACATAATGGCTCACGCTACAAATGATATAAACGCTGTTCGTTCTTTTGTAGGACCCGCAGTAATGTATTCAATAGACACTGGAATCAGAATTATGATAGTTGTTATAATTATGATTTCAATTGATTGGTCATTAACCCTTTTTGCATTGTTACCACTTCCCTTTCTTTCAATTGCAGTCTATAAAATTATGAAACTAATTCACGAAAAATATATTAGAATTCAAGAAAAATTTTCTGAACTCACCTCAAAAGCTCAAGAAAATTTTGCTGGAATAAGAATTATTAAATCTTTTGTCAGAGAAGAAAGTGAAATCCAGCAGTGGAAAAATCTAAGTAAAGATTATCTAAAAATGAATATGAGTCTTGTTAAAGTTCAAGCTTTGATAATGCCTATTTTGCTTATTATAACTGGCCTTTCAATAATAATAGTTATTTGGATTGGTGGTATAAAAATAATAAATCAACAAATAAGTCTCGGCGAAGTTACAGCTTTTATTGTTTATCTAGGAATTTTAATCTGGCCAGTAATTGCATTCGGTTGGGTTACCAATTTAATTCAACAGGCTGAAGCAAGTATGAAAAGATTAAATAAAATCTTCAAAGAACCTTATGAAATAATTGACTTAAAAAATTCTTCTTTTGACAAAAAATCCATCGAAGGATATATTGAATTCAGAAATGTTTATTTCAGATATAACGATAATTTACCCTATGTTTTAAAAAATATAAATCTAAAAATCGAGAAAGGTAGTACTATAGCAATAATCGGACCAACTGGCTCAGGAAAGACTTCTCTTATAAATTTAATACCAAGATTATATGATGTATGCGAAGGTGAAATAATAATTGACAGTTTTAACGTTAAAGAAATTCCCTTGGAAATTTTAAGAAAAAATATTGGATTAGTTCCTCAAGAGTCATTTTTATTTTCTGATTCAATCGCAAAGAATATTAGTTACGGTCTCAGAGAAATAAGTATGGAAATTGTTTCTAATGTTTCTAAAATTTCGCAATTGGAAAAAGATATTGAATCATTTCCAGACAAATATGAAACTATTGTTGGTGAACGAGGGATAACTTTATCAGGAGGACAAAAGCAAAGAGTTTCAATTGCAAGAGCTTTAGCAATTAATCCGAAAATATTAATTCTTGATGATTCTTTTTCATCAGTTGATACTAATACAGAAGAAGAGATATTAAAAAACTTAAGTCTATTTATGAAAGGAAGAACTTCCATAATAATTAGCCATAGAATTTCTACAGTTAAGAATGCGGACAAAATCATATTTTTAAAGGATGGAGAAATAGTTGAAGAAGGTACACACGAACAATTATTAGCATTAAATGGACACTATGCAGATTTACATTTTAAACAGTTGTTAGAAAAAGAGCTTGAAGAAATTGGTTAAATGAGTGATTTAAGATTGGATGATGAGGTCTTAGGTAAAGCTTATGACGCCAGATTGATGAGGCGTTTACTTTCTTATGTTAAACCATATAGAAAATATGTTCTATTTGCTATCCTACTTAACATAATCGTTTCATCACTTGGTCCTTTAAGACCTTATCTAACAAAGATCGCAATTGATGATTATATTGCAAAATCTAACTTTAATGGTTTAATGTTAATAAGTCTTCTTCTTTTTCTATCTTTGTTATTTCAAGCTACTATTCAATATTTTCTCACTTATGCAACTCAATACCTAGGACAGAAAACTCTTTACGATTTACGAATTGAACTATTTAGCCATGTTCAGAGGCTTGCATTGAAGTTTTTTGACAAAACACCAATTGGTAGAATTGTAACCAGAACAACCAATGATGTTGAATCGCTTGGTGAGTTATTCTCTTCAGGAATTGTAATGGTATTCAGCGATATTTTTATAATATTGTGGATACTTGGTTTTATGTTCTTTTTAGATATTAAACTTACTTTAGTTACTTTATCTGTACTTCCAATTTTAATTTACGGAACATTTCTCTTTAGAAAAAAAGTCAGAGAAGCCTACCGTAATGTAAGACTTCATCTTGCAAGGTTAAATTCTTATATGCAAGAACATATAACTGGAATGAATATAGTTCAAATCTTTAGAAAAGAAGATGATGAAGCAAATAAATTTTCCTCAATTAATTTTGATCACAAAGAAGCAAACATCAAATCAATCTTTTATTATGCAATATTTTATCCATCTGTGGAATTGATTAGCTCAGCTGCTATTGCTTTATTAATTTGGTATGGAGGTGGTGAAGTTATAAAAGAAACTATAACCATAGGAACTTTATTTGCATTTATTCAATATACTGAAATGTTTTTCAGACCTATACGAGATTTATCTGAAAAATATAATATCTTACAAACTTCAATGGCTTCTTCTGAAAGAATATTTAATCTTTTAGATAATAAAACATTCATTAATAATCCCTTAAACTCAATTCCATTACATAATTTTAATGGTCACATAGAATTCAAAGATGTTTGGTTTGCTTATGATAACTCAAATTATGTTCTAAAAAATATAAACTTAGAGATTAAACCTGGAGAATCAGTTGCTATAGTTGGGCATACTGGCGCTGGTAAATCAACTTTGATAAATATACTAACAAGATTTTATGATATCTCAAAAGGCACAATATATTTTGATGGTATCGATGTTAGACAAATTGATAAAAGAGAATTAAGAAAATATATTTCAATTGTATTACAGGATGTTTACTTATTTTCAGGGACAATAAAATCAAATATTACTTTAAATAATGAAAATATATCTATAGAAAAAGTAAAGCACTCAGCTGAACTTGTTGGAGCTGATAAATTTATAGAAAAGCTTCCAAATAAATATGACGAAGAAGTTAAAGAGCGAGGCGCTACATTAAGTGTTGGTCAAAAGCAATTAATTTCTTTTGCACGCGCTTTAGCTTATGACCCAAAAGTATTAATTTTGGATGAAGCAACTTCAAGTATTGATACAGAAACTGAAAAAATTATTCAAGAAGCCATTAAAAAGCTTTTAATAGGAAGAACTTCAATTATTATTGCTCATAGACTTTCTACAATTCAGAATGTTGATAAGATTGTAGTTCTTCATAAAGGAGAAATTAAAGAAATTGGCAAACACCATCAACTCATCACAAAAAAAGGTATTTATTACAAACTCTATCAACTTCAATATAAAGAACAAGAAATTTCATCTACTTAAAAAATTAAAGGGGTAAAAAATGGAAAAAATTAAGTTCAACACTTTAGCTCGATTTATTTATGAAGAAGAAAGAAAGTACCCTCATGCAACAGGAGAACTTTCTGATTTATTACACGACCTTTCATTAGCTGCAAAAGTAATATCCCTTGAAGTTAATAAAGCCGGATTAGTTGATATACTTGGTTTTACAGGTATGAGTAATATTCACGGTGACGATGTAAAAAAACTTGATGTTTACGCACACGAAATGATGATTAAAGCTATGGACCACGGTGGGCATCTTTGTGTGATGGCTTCTGAAGAAGATGAAAACATTATTCATATTCCTGAAAAGTTTAATATCGGTAAATATGTTTTGCTTTTTGACCCTCTTGACGGCTCATCAAATATTGATGCAAATGTAAGTATCGGAACAATTTTTTCTATATACAGAAGGGTCTCTTCTGGAGATGGACCCGGAATTCTTGAAGATTGTTTACAACCTGGATATAAACAAGTAGTTGCAGGATATATTATTTACGGTTCAAGCACTATATTCTGTTATACTGCAGGTAATGGCGTTCACTGTTTTACATTAGATCCATCTTTCGGCGAATTTATTTTATCACATCCAAATATTAAAATTCCAAAAAAAGGGAAAATTTATAGTATCAATGAAGGTAACTATTTGTACTGGCATATTGGCTTAAAGAAATATATCAAATGGTTACAAGAAGAAGATAAATCTACAGGACGCCCATATTCTTCTCGGTATATTGGGTCAATGGTTGCAGATATTCATAGAACACTTCTTTATGGTGGAATATTTATGTATCCTGGCGATATAAGAAATCCTAATGGAAAACTTAGATTAATGTATGAGTGCAATCCAATGGCATTTATCATCGAACAAGCTGGTGGTAAAGCCTCGGATGGTAAGCAACGAATATTGGAAATTCAACCCAAAGAATTGCATCAGAAAACACCTATATTTATAGGAAGTGAAGACGATGTAAATATGGTTGAAAAATTTTTAAGAGAAAATGAGTGATTTGTTTATAATTTTTTAATAATTATTTTAGGTTTATAAAAAGATTAAATGATATATTTAACAATGAAACAAAAAAAATTATGAGGTTATTATGAAACATTTTATTCTTTTCTTTCTTATTCTAACCTTTGGTATAAACGCTCAAAATTTATGGTTAGAAGAAAATTTTAATTATGGAAATTCGAATAATCCAGATATTACTGCAGTTGCACCATTATGGGTAAGACACAGTGGAACACAAGGACCTCAGTATGTTACTTCTGGATTAACTTATACTGGTTATCCTTCTTCAGGTATTGGTGGAGCATTATATTTTACTTATGGCGCCTCAGGTGTAAATGATGGTGATGTCCATCGAAGATTTTTAGATTCTGTTACCACTAATCAAAACATCTTTGTTTTTGCATTAGTTAGATTAGATTCAGCTCGTAACACCGCAGATTACTTTCTTCATTTAGGACCCTATACAATTGGAACTACTTTTAGAGCAAGAGTTTTCGCTAGAAATTTCGGTTCGGGTTGGGCTATTGGTCTTTCAAAATCAACTGAAACCAGAGTTGAAGATTCGGTAAATGTTTTAAATTTTAATCAAACTTATTTAATTGCTATTAAATACTCATTCAATACTGCAGCAACAAATGATGATTTGGTAACTTTATATGTTTACAGTTCTGGAGTACCTTTAACAGAACCTGGCACACCAATAGTCACTTTAGGACCCGTAGGTGCTGGAACTACAGGTGACCCAGCTAATATTGGTTCAGTTGCAATTAGACAAGGTACAAACACACCAAGCGGAAGAATAGATGGAATTAGAATTGGTAATTCCTGGGGTATTATCCCTGTTGAACTTTTATCTTTTACAGCTTCTGTCTCTGGCAATTCGGTTCAACTTTATTGGTCTACCGCAACAGAATTAAATAATTCCGGTTTTGAAATCGAAAGAAGTTACAATAATGGAAAGTGGGACAAAGTTGGTTTTATAAAAGGTGCTGGCACTTCAACCTCTGTTCAAAATTATTCATTCTTTGATAGGAATCTAATTCCAGGTAAATATTTTTATAGACTTAAACAAATTGATTTCGACGGCACTTTTGAATATTCACAAATTTTAGAATTAGATGTTAATTCACTCAATAAATTTGAATTATCTCAGAATTATCCAAATCCTTTCAATCCATCAACTTCTATTAGTTTTTCAATCCCTCAATCTGGAAATGTTAAACTTTCAATTTATAATCTTTTAGGTCAAGAATTAGGAACTTTGATTAATAAAAATATGGAAGCCGGTTCTTATTCGGTTAACTTTAATGCTGAAAACTTATTTAGTGGAATATACATCTATCGTTTAGAACATAACGGTATGGTGCTAACGAGGAAAATGACCTTAATTAAATAATAAAATTTTATTTTAATTAAATTTTCATCTTAAAAAAGTAGCACAGGTTTGTAATCTGTGCTACTACTATTTTAGTTTAAACTGATGTAAATGCTTACTCCTTCTTCAAAATTTGCTTTTTGGACAAATAATTTTTCATTGTTGATTATTAACGAAATTTTTGTAGAACAGAATTAAAATTTCATAAACTTCTTAATTTGATTAATGAGATTCAATTTTAATTTAGAAATAATCTATTCTATAAAACTTTAATTTCAAATCATAGCTGAAATTTTATCAAATAATTGTAACTTAATGAGAGAGAAACAAATCAGTCATTATTTCGAATTTAAAAAATACATATCAATTGTTCATTTTTGATAATTCAACAAACAAAAATCAGTTGATTGGACTTTTTATTTTGTATTTTCTAACTTCGCCAAAAAATTTTTTTCTTTGTGAAAAAACTTGTAACAAGTGCTGCTAAAAGAGTAATTATCAATCCTTTTAAAAAACCCATCCAGGGATTGATTAAAATTAAATTCAGTAAAGATGATAATCCTGTAAGTGCCATTATCGACATAATGATATGACTATTGGAAAGATAAGCTATCATTGGATTTTGTCCATTATCTATCAATAGTTGAACATACTTTTTCTTATTGTAATAATCAGTAATTATTGAAAAAGCAATTAAACAAAAAATGGCCAAGCCGGTAGTAACTAAATAATAACTCAAGGTTGAAGGATCTTTTTTTATTCCACCTTCAAAAGACTCAAATGTAAGTCCAAGAATTAACCAAAAGCCCGCCCAGTAGAAAAACTTTTTATACAAATTGAACAGTTCTGAATTTGCATTTCGAAACATTAAATAATAATTCACTAATAATATAATATTTCCAATAAGATTTAATAACAATAATCTGTTATAAAGTCCGAACAAGTTCCAGATGATTATCAAAATGCTTAAAAACAAAAATGCAGGCGGCAGATAAAATTTTTCTGAAATTTCTTCTTTTCTTTCTGACTTTATCCATTTATAAATTAAATCACCTATTATTGTTCCGGGAATTACAATAAACAGATATTGAAGAAAATAAAATTTATAAATTTCAGGAATCGGAGAAGCATTCCAGATTAATTTTGTCCAACTTCCGTCAATGTTATGCGTTATTCTAAAAGCTAAAAGAAAAGCAAGTATTCCAAGTCTGATTAAAATTTTATCTTGTGTAAAAAGCCAGATTATACTTCCGAATAATGCAACATTTGCAAGAACAAGAATAATGATATCACTTCTGCTTAGAAGGAATCCCACTCCTTTTGAGTAAGTAAGTTGAGAGAAAAGGACTACCGCAAAAATTATCGTAAATGTCTTGACTGCTAAAACAACTTTATTATTTAGTGAAGATGGATAACGATAGAAAATTAGGAATAGAATCACAAATCCCAACAATCCTATCAACCAATGAAAAGTTTCTGGACTTCCGCTCAGTGCATAAGGTTTGGAATGTTGAAGAAAGAGTGCAAAAACAACTAATAAAAATCCTCTTTGAAAAGATTGAACAACTATTTTGAATTTACTCGCTCCTTGTTCAAGTCTCTTTTTCAAAGCAAAAGGGAAAGCAGCACCCATTGAAAATAAAAAGAATGGAAAAACTAAATCAACCCAAGTAATTCCAGGCAAATTAGGATTACATCAGGCCCTTTGACTGAAAAAATATGCTGAATACCCAATTCATTTAGGTTTGATTTATATAATTCCGAACACCATTTATTTACCCATTCCTGTTTTGCCTTCCAGCCGCCAATTGCAACAAGAATATCATTTCCTTTTTTATTTTCAGTAACAGTGTATTGAATACCATTACCAATCTTAAACCACTGAAAGTTCTGCGGGAAGTTTGTACCTGAAAAAACGATTAGTATAAAGATGAATATTCTTGTTTTCATAAATCCCGAAATCTTTTTAACAAAAATATTCTTAGATAGTGTTAAGGAAAAGAGATGACATCATCACAAAGATGATGTCATCTAAGAATAGTTAAAAAATTTTATTCATACTAATAGTAAAAGTTACTGATCTACCTGGCTCGTAAATAGGAATGCCGGCACTAAACGGACTTCTTGAGTAAGATAAATATTTTACATAGTTGTGGTTTAATAAATTATTGCTTTGCAGAGTTAATGTGATGAAGTTTAGAGTAAACTCAATACCAACACCAATGGAATTCCAAGCGGCAGTTTTAAATTCCTTTAAATCTACATTAACTCTCCTTTGAGCATTTTCATAACGATGATTTAACAGAAATCTGAAGCCGGATAGTTCAGGCGTTTTTACAATTGTGAATACTGAAAGTGGAGCAATTTCAGCAAGTGGTTTCTTTGAATCATAATTTTCTCCCCATAAATAAACCAGGTTCGATTCAATCCACTTGTAACTAAAAGTAATATTAGTTCCAGCAATTAAAGCATTAACATTATCGTAAGTCATTGCTGGTTTCAATGACCTCATTTTCTTTACTACATCTATATAATTTGCTACATAATTTCCGAACAATTCTAATTTGATTAAATCAAAATTTAAAGATGTTCTGAGAGTTGCTCTTAAGGGCTGATTTAATGTTGGATTTCCTGACCAATCCGGATTACTCATGATTCTTTGAACGGCAATGTATAATTGTTCAGCTTCAGGAGCGTCAGTTGCGACTTCAGCAGAAGCTGAGAAAATTAAATTATCCATCAACTGGGTAGAATATGTTCCTATTAAACCTGCGCTTATGAAAAATCTGTTATCTTTTGAATCAGGAAACAGTTCTTTATAAAAATTATTTCTTGATCCATCCTTAAATCGGAAATATTGAACGCCACCTTTTGCGAATGTATTAAATTTTCCAAATGAATAATCAGTTGAAAGATTAATGGAAAATTGATCAACATTCGGCATTAACTTATTTGAGATAAAATGTCCCATCATTGGCATACTAATAAAGTTATCAGAATTCCAGTTGCGAAAAACAAATTCATAAAAACTTCCTGTTAATCCGGCAGTTAAATTTTTAGCCGATGTTTCCATTTTCATATTAGAATAATTGGTACGAAGTCCGTTATTCATTAAGTGGTCTGTAAAATTGAAATAAATTTTATTGCCTTTGTAAGAAAAGAATCCGCTAAGTACTTTATTATTCCTTTCATCCATGTGAAGATAGGGGAATGAAATATCTTTTGCCTGAGTAAAGTTTCCGCCAAATTCAATTTCATACTCAGGTAAGCTTTGTCTGAATGAGCTGCTAAGATATGAGTAACGGTAATTATCTTTATAACCATACAAATCTTTAAATGTTTTTTTATCACCATTCTCATAAGGATTACCGTAAGAGTATCTCAAAATAAAGTTTGAATAATAAGCCTCGGCCGAGAGTGAAGCATCATAATCGTTCTGAGAGCCGAAGTTGCCCATTAAGATAGACTTTAGTTTCATCACATCTTCTAATTTTGAACGACGATATTCAACTTTGCCATATAAACCCGAATTAATCATAGATGATGATTTTGTCAATTCAACTTCAGACATTTCTATTAAATTTAATCTTGTTGCAGGAGCATCCATTCGGTTCGGGCATGCGTTATGATATTGTTCCCCATCAATAACAACTTTAACATCGCCGCGCTTGAATCCTTCAACATACAAGTCTTGAGTAAAATTTAATCCTCTTCTCACTAATGCATAACCATTTTTATTTAACAGATTACTATTATAATCTGTTCCGTACTCATATTTCTCAATGAATGGAATTTCTCTTTTCGAAATGATTTCAACATTTGGAAGTTGATAAGTTTTTACACTATCAAATTGCTGTGCATTAATTGCAATAGAAAGAATGCACAAAGCAATGATGAAAAAATTTTTCATAATTACTCCGCTTTGTTATCAAAATAATTTTAATTGACTTTAACTAATAAAAGTCATTTTGGTAATTAACTTGTTTTGTTGGATTATACCAATTTAGGCGGAGGCGAATCTGGTTGAATGAAATTTGATTGGAAATTTTGAGTAATATACGAGGAATATTTTTGTGTTATAAAGAAAACCTTGTTTGGGTTTAAATTTTTTTCAATTAAATGGAATGTAATATTAAAATTATTTAATTCGAGTCTGGGTTTCTCTGTTAGCTTCTTGTATTCATCATTTTGCTCAAGGTTCTTCTTCAGATGACAAGAGCCATAACATAAATTCTCCGACACATCTTTCTGAAGGCATAAGAACTTAACAATAAAATCATAGTTTATTTTATATTCTAACCAGGAAAGCAGGTTTGCATTTATTCCGGCAAAATAAAATAAACTTGATGTGATAATTATAAATTTTTTAAAGTGGATTTGCATAATCAAATTTTATTATATGATTAAAAATAATATGATAAAAAGACTTTTGCAATTCCGTAATGAGGAAATTTAATGCAGTGTATTAACTCAATAGAAATGTCAGTAGTTTCAACTCTTTAGAAATGTCAGTAACAAATTTATTAAATAGTTATTAAAGTATTGCATTAGGGTAACGGAAGGAGGGCGTAGCCCGACTGGAGTTACCCTAATGCTGAACGCAAAAAGTTCATCCTCTTATCTTCTTTGAGCCTTTGATTCATCTTCCTGAATGGATGATCTTTTGATGGCTTAACTATTTTGTATCCCTTCTTCTAAGGTTTTCCTTTTAGTTCTGTAAAATTCAATTCTTCTCCGTTGAAATAAATATGTAACTGTCCGTTTAACCATCTGCTTACGGTTACCTGCTGCTTCGGTCTTGGCAGTGGTGACTGTCCTGTTAGCAGTTGAATATATCCTCCAGCCAGATTTATCGTGTAATCGTTTCTTACCTGGCGAGTTGTTTTGTAACAGAAAATATTTTCAAGTTCATATCCCTCTGCTGATCTGTGCACATCAATGCTTTCAGAGTTAACTGAAAATCTTTCGTTAAATTGACCGATAAACTCTTTCTGCAGATATTCATTTGCCTCTGCTATGTTTGATATAGTTTTTTCTCTTAATGCCTTTATTAGTCGATCCTGAAGCGTTCTGTTAAATCTTTCCACCCTTCCTTTTGCTTGTGGTGATTTTGCATATATAATTTCCACACCCAATTCTCTCATCGCTCTCCCAAAATCTGTAAGCTTTCCCTCAGCGTAATAAACACTGGCTCTGTCTACATATATACTCCTCGGTATCCCGTTTTCTTTTACATATTCCCACATACTTTGAAGCACATCCTGTGTGTTTTCTGATATTGCAAATTTCAAATATACTTTCCCTGTTGCATCATCAACAAAATTCAGCAAACAACACTCTGCCCCTCGTCCCTCAAACCAATCGTGATAGCTGCCATCAAATTGCACCAACTCCCCGTAACAACTTCTCCTTTCTCTCTTTTTTCTGTGCGGACGCTTCCTTCTTATCGATGTCGTTATTGCATTTTCCCTTAACCATCTTCTTATTGTCTCGTGGTCTACTGAGATTTTATGATTCTCTATTAGCTTCTCTGAATATAATGTCGGTCCATAATCTGAATATCCCTGCCTGTAAAGTGTTATTATTTTTCGTTTTAACTCAACAGGGTATCCTCTGTTTGATTTTCTTCCTCTTAACCTATGTATTATCCCTTTTGTTCCTTCTTCTCTTATTCTCTTTAATATTCTATACGTCTGTCGTTCTGATATTCCCATTAGCTCTGATGCTTCTGCTACTGAAAGATTCTTAGCATCAACTTGTTTTAGTATAGTTAATCTGTCAACTTCTTTTTTACTCATTGTCAGTATTCCTTCCATATTAAGATTCTCCTTTTTTTGAGAATCCTAATTTCAGTGTTTTTTTTACTGACATTTCTATTGAGTTATATTACTGACATTTCTTAAGAGTTATTACATCAAGAGATTTTAGTAAAAATCATCCTTGTTTTTTTATTAACAATGTATTAAATTCCTAAGTTTAACCCTATTTTTATACACTACAAAAATTCTTATCAATAGCTTTTATTATTTTCTCCTGTGATTTTTTAAGAGTAACAACTTTTTGCCACTTGAATTTTGTTTTCTTGTCTTCGAGATATACTTTATAAGCACTTGATAGCTCTTCTAAAGCATCAACGGGTGATATTTCTAATTTTCGTAGCTTGTATTTTAATAGCGATAATATGCAGAAAGATAAATAACAAATTTTTACATCTGCAG
>Ga0308420_1000407_pt1 | contig 20767 bp, 10 predicted proteins | sample HotsprSampleMS55_FD_203802 | JGI IMG/M metagenome (GOLD analysis project Ga0308420, IMG submission 203802) | Hot spring phototrophic mat microbial communities from Mushroom Spring, Yellowstone National Park, Wyoming, United States - 20090730_MS55 ... | reverse complement strand
CCCTCACGATGGACTCAAACAAGAGCATCACGGCGAACTTCACGTACGTTCCCCCGGCCAACTCCAGCCCCACGGTGAGCATCACGAGTCCCCAGGACGGCGCCACCTTTACCGCGCCGGCGAGCATCACGATCACCGCCACAGCGACCGACAGTGACGGCAGCATCGCCGCGGTGCGGTTCTACAGCGGTGCCGCTCTGCTGGGAGTTGACAGTACGAGCCCGTACAGCTACACATGGACGGATGTCCAGCCGGGTGTGTATATCCTGACCGGCCGGGTCCAGGACGACCGGGGAGCGGTGGGAGTGAGCGAATCGGTGGAAGTGACGGTGCTCGCCGCGCAGCCGGTGTACTGCACGCTCACGGTGAACCGGAACCCGGCAACCGGCGGGACCGTCACCCTCAATCCACCGCCGGCGGGGAACGGGTACTTTGAAGGCACACAGGTAATGCTGACGGCGACGCCGAACGCGGGGTACGAGTTCGCGGGGTGGAGTGGAGACATCACGGGCAGCAGCACGACCAACCCGATGACGGTGGTGATGGACGCTGACAAGGTCCTGACGGCGAACTTCCGGCAGCTCCAGAGCCAGCAGCCGGCGCTCACGCCTGGCGAGGTGCGGGTCATTGGAAGCGTTGAGGGCTACATCAACGCAACCCAGAACCCGAACGTGGTGATCCGGTTCCGCAGAACAACGGCGGGAGTGGTGACGGTGAAAGTATACGACCTGCGCGGACGGCTGGTGATGGAGAAAACCAAGGACGGTCAGGCCGGGATAGATGACGACATCGCCTGGAACGCCGCCGAGCTGCCGGCGGGGGTGTACATCGTTCGGGTGAAAGGCGGTGGGGTGGAAACCTCCAAGCGGGTGGTCGTGGTGCGCTGACAGTGGTCGGGATCGGATAACGTTCCCCTGTGGGGCGAGTGGAGACAACCGTCTGTCTCGCGCAATGGTGCGGCGACGTACACCGTCACGACATGCAGTATCGTTTGATCCCAGCGGTTTTTACCCGTGTTGGGATGCTCATCCGGTGGTCTCATGCGGGTACGGTTGTAGTTGGAGGAGCGGTGCCTGTTTCGTGAGAGAGAAAATACCGCGGGAGGGAACGACATCGGCGTCCGCCCGTTTTCCGTCGTCGCCGAAATTGGTTTGCAACAGGCCGTGCGTTTTTTGTACGATAAAGAAATATGGACGTCGTACGGAGCGCATGGGTACCTCTGTGTGGTCTGTGGTTGCTCGGATGCGTCGGCGCGGCGGCGCAGGTCACCGCCATCAGTACCACGGCGCATCCGAACCTCTACTTCAACGCCGCTGAAATAGCCCAGCTGCGGCAGGCGATCGTTGTTGAACGATCGCTCCCCTACGCGGCAGCAGCCTATGAAGCCATCCGTTCGGTGGCACCGGCGGGCAAGCCGGTGGGTTTTGACACGCTTTCCTATCCGGAGAGTTTCCACGCCGCCCGGCAGTGTACGATAGACAACCTGAAAGCGTGTTGGGGCTACCTGTTGGAACCTTCCGCACCGAAAGCCGCCGCTCTCAAGACGGCGCTCCTCTCCTGGACGGCGGCGAGAGGTGTCTACTGGATGACATCCGCCCAGCACGCAGCCTACATTCACACGGCGCTCACGTGGATGTACGACTTGCTCTACAACTCCGGCCAGCTGAACGCCGCAGAAAAAACGGCCCTGGACGCGTGGTTCGCCGAGTGCGCTGGCGGACTGGTGCGCGACAATGCGTACTGGGCGGCCTATTCCACCAACCTCGTCAACAAGGAAGGGAGTGTTCGGGTCGGCTATGACAATTGGCGGCAGTTCGATCACCACACCGGGGTGCTGTGCGCGCTCGTGTCGCACAACCAGGCGCTGGTCAACCGCGCCTGCCAGAGCGGTTTCCCAGAAGACCTGTTCGTGTCGACCGGTGTGGCTGCGTATGCACCCGCGACCCGCGACTGGAAGAACATGGTCAACGGCCTGGTGTTCCCCAGCGGGTACAACTTCAACGGGTACAAGAGCAACTACGGGTTCAATGCCCCCGATGAGCCCTACGACGGCGTGCCCGACGGCGCCGGGCAGTCCGACCACTTCTACGTGCTCATCGTGCCGGTGCTCTCCGCCGAGGCGGTGACGCACAACGGTTTCGACGGGTGGCGGTACGCCGCTCGGGCGCTGCTGCGCACGTTCGAGGTTGCGGCGCCGTTCGCGGCGGTGGCCGGCCCTTCCCGCCACAACTGGGCGCCGCTGTATTGGTTCGCATACCGACGGTCTCCCAACAATCTCGTGCTGCGTTCGCAGGTATTTTCCACCGCCGGCCGCGGTTCGGTGCCGTATCTCTTTGATAACACGTGTCCGCTCTGGGGCGCGCTCGGCGACATCGCGGCGCCGGAACCGGTACAGCCGGAGCAGGTGCTGATCTTCAACTATCCGAACCCCTTCATTCCCGGGCACGGAACGGTGATTCAGTACACCCTGACGCACTCCGCGGACACTACAGTACAGATATTCGACCTGCTCGGCAGACTGGTGTTCCGGAAGGACATCCCGTCCGGTTCGTATGGCGGTGTGGAGGGGATCAACACCATCCCCTGGGACGGACGGAGCATGCACGGCACCTTCGTGGAGAGCGGCGGGTACATCTGCGTGGTAGATTCCGCCGGGAAACGGTTGAAGACAAAGGTGGCTGTACGGTGAAACGGGTGTGGCGTGTGGGTGCGGTGTGTCTGGTGTGCATGGGTGCTTGTCCGCCGGAGATTCGGGCGGGCGGTGTCCCCGGGTACGGGACGGGGGTCGGGGTGAGTGCGCGGCCCGCCGGCATGGGAGGGGCGTACGTCGCGGTCGTCCGCGATGAATCGTCGGTGCTCTGGAATCCTGCAGGATTGACCCGTCATGATGGTTTCGGCGTCGGTGTGATGCGCGCGATTCTGCCGGAGGGGGCGTCCGCCGACGGGATCGCGTTTGCGCACCGCGCTGCCGACGGGTTCGCCTACGGTGGAGCGCTGCAGCGGCTGTACCTGGGGGATATCGTCGCCCGGGATGTGACCGGCACGCCCCTGGGGACGTTTGCGGTGGAGACAACGATGTTCCGGCTCGCGGGCGCGGTGCGCATCGTTCCCCGCCTGCGTGTCGGTGGCGTACTCGGCATGTGGCATTTCTCGGAATCGGGACTGCCGGGTGCCACGCCGCGGACGCGGGTGGGCGGCGACGTCGGTATGATCTACTTTCCTCAGCGCAGCATGACTCTCGGGTTCAGCGTGTCCCACCTCGGAGAATCTTCCGCGGAGCGAATCTCCGGCGTGCGCTACGAGGTGCCGTCGCGTCTCGTGTTCGGACTCGCCGCACGAATCATTCCCGACAGTCTGCTGTGTGCCGCGGAAGTGGACTACGCCATCGGTCAGGAAGTGCACGCCCGCGTGGGTGCCGAATGGATTCCGTGGGGAGTGGGATTTGTTGCACTGCGTGCGGGTGCGGACCACGGCATGCCGTCGTTGGGTCTCGGGTTCCGTCCGGTGAATCCGCACATTGACTACGCGCTGCAGAGCACCGATCTGGGACCCGTCCACCGGGTATCCCTCCGGTGGCAGTTCGGAACGCCCGCATCGCCGCCGGGCGGCCCGTCAGCCGATGCCCGGATCAAAACCGCGGTGAACGTCATGAAAGAGGTTCCGATCGGGATGTGCCACCTGTTTGCGTCGCGGGGTATCCCCGTGGTGTCCGTCGAGTTGGAGAATCAGGCGGAAACGCCGGTGACGGTCGTCGTGGAGATCGCCCTGGAACCGTCGGCGGGTCGTGAAACACGGTCGGTGACGCTGGCGGCTGCGGAGCGGGTGGCGCTGCCATTCACGCCGACGGTGTCGGCGAAGGCCGTACGTTCGGTGCGGGCGCTGCCAACACCCGGATCGGTGGTGTGCACCGTGCGGCAGGTGGGGGATGAAGGAATACCGGAACTGATCCGGCGCGACTCGTTTCCAGTGTCGTTGTACCCGTACGATCAGTTTTTCCCGTACGTGCGGGATGCGGACGGTGTGCGTCACGAGCTCCTGGAAAGCCTGGTGTCCTGGGTGACGTTCAATGATCGGACGTTGCAGAAGGTGGTGTCCCGGGCCGCCGAACGTGGGTCGCGGCTGTCGCCGCCGGTGCGGATGCTCGGCGTACAGTCGGCGGATACCGGCGGTTTCGATGCGGAGTCGTTGAACGGCGTCCGACATGATCCAGATTACCGGGAACAGGTGCGCCTCATCTACGAGGTGCTGCGGGATGAGTACGGAGTGGCGTACCTCAATCAACCGGTGGTGTACCGCAATTCTCAGCGGATCAAACTCCCCCGCGAAACGCTGCACACGAAGGGCAACTGTGTTGAACTCGCGGTGCTGCTGGCCGCTGTCTTGGAGAGCGTGGAAATAGATCCAGTGGTGGTCGTGCTCCCCGAGGAGGAACACGCGATCGTCGGATGGCGTGTTCCGGGTGGTCTCCGGGACCGGTACCTGTTCGTGGATCCGGCGGCATTCGGGGAACCGTTCGAAGCGCTGCTCGCGCAGGGCGAATACGTGCTGCAGCGACACGCTCTGGCAGCGGGTGACCGACCAGGGCTGCGGTTCCCTCCGGACGGAGTATTCCGCGGGGAGCGCGGTATCGTGCTCCTGGACGTGCGCCGGATCCGACGACGGGTTCCCCCGAGTCCGTTTGTGAACTAGCGCGTGAACAGCGATACCGAGCGGAAACTGATCCTGGCGGCTCGTGCGGGAGATGGGGCGGCCTACGACGAACTGGTGCGGCTGAACGCCGAGCGGGTGTACCGGTTCTGCCGGCAGATCACCGGGGATGCTCACGAGGCGTATGATCTCGCACAGCAGGTGTTCGTGAAAGGGTTTTCGTCGTTGCACTCATTCAAGTTCCGCTCCCGGTTTTCCTCCTGGTTGTACCGCATCGCCGTGAACCACTGGAAAAACGAGGTGGCCCGCCACCAGATGCGTTCGGCACCGCTGGATGATGACGAATTGGTTGTTGACGCCGCGGTGTCCGTTGAACAGGTGATGCAGCGGGCTGATGTGTCCGATATCGTCCGTCTATCGTTCGCACAGCTGCCCGAGGAGTATCGGGCGGTGTTGTACCTGCGGTACTACGAGGGGAAAACGTTGCGGGAAACGGCGGACATTCTGGACATCTCGGTCTCCGCGGTGGGGGTGCGCGTTTTTCGGGGGTTGCGGAAGTTCCGGCAGCTGCTCGCCGGGAAACTGTAAAATTCGTCCGCTCCCGGTGTCTCACTGGTGGATGAGGGGGAAAACGGAGGTTACGGGCAATATGCACAAGATACGGAGCAATGAGCGGGAGTCGGCGGAACTGGAGCGGTTCTCGGCCTTGATTAAATTGTTGCCGGAGGAATCGCTGCCTTCGGCATTTCTTGAGGATGTCCGCCGGAAGCTTCCACACGTGCGGAAGCTCCCGCACGCGGCGCCGGTCCCGCGGAACGTGTGGTGGACGGCGCCGATGCGGTTCCTGTACGCCGCTGCGTCCGCCGCGGTCGTGCTTTTCGTTGTGACATCTCCTCGCGAGCACCGGCGACAGTCGCCGGAAACGTCCGGTCCCGTCCTTCGTGAAACCGTCCCGACGGCGAAGCCCGCTGCGGCACCGGCTGTCGCGGCGCCGCGGACACCCGCCTCCCCGGTGCAGCGGACACAGGTGTTGACCGCGGTGCTTCCCACGGCTGGGTTCGTCCTGCGCGGTCGTCCATCCCCGGTGCGCTCGGGAGATGTCGTGCTGGAGCACCACGGGACGACGAGCGGGGTTGCGGCTGCGCGGGCGGTCGCCATCTGTTCGCTGGAGGAGTACGTGGTGTTCCGCCGGGAGCATCCGAACCTGGCGGTGCCCGACAGTTGGGACGTTGATTTCGAAAACCAGGTACTGGTCGCCGCGTTCCTTGGCGAACAGCCCGCGGGATTGCGGCATGCAGTGGACTCCGTTGTTTTCGGGAAACGGGGAATCACGCTCCAAGTGACCACATCCGGGTATGCCACGGCACGTGCGGAGCACGGAACGGCGCAGGACACACCGTACCTTGTACTCGTCGTAGAGCGGTAACGCGGTCGCCTGCTCCCCGCGAGAGGTGCTTTCACAGTCTGCAGCGTCTCCCGTCTTGCAAAAAGTCGTACAAAAATGTAGTCTTTCCGTAATTTTCCATTGTGAGCACCCAGCGAGGGTATCCTATGAGTCTCTGGAATCAGGATATCGTTCTCATTATTGGTTCCTTTCTGCTCATCGTCAGTGTACTGGCGGGGAAGGCCTCTGACCGGATCGGTGTGCCGGCGCTGCTGATGTTCCTGGTCATCGGGATGCTGGCGGGACCCGGCGGCTTCTGCTGGATTCAGTTCTCCAATGTGGAGTTCGCGCGGTACGTCGGAACGCTGTCGCTGGTGTTCATTCTGTTCGCGGGGGGGCTGGTCACCCGCCTGGAGTTCATCCGACCGGTGCTGCGCCCGGGGGTGCTGCTGGCGACCGTCGGGGTGGCGCTCACGGCGGCGCTCACGGCGGTGTTCGCCGTGGGTGCGCTCCACATGCCCGTTCTTTCGGCGCTGCTGCTGGGTGCGGTGGTTTCGGCCACGGACGCGGCTGCGGTGTTCACCGTACTGCGTTCGCGCAACGCGGGTCTCGCCGGCCGGCTGCGGCCGCTCATCGAGTTCGAGTCCGGCTCCAACGATCCGATGGCGGTCTTCCTGGTCGTCGGGATCATTCATTCCACGACGGTCACCACCGGCGGTGCGGTAGAGTTTGTGCGCTACTTCATCCAGCAGGCGATGCTGGGTGCGCTGTTCGGTTACCTGGGCGGGCGTGGTCTGGTGCTGCTGCATAACCGTATCCGCTTCTGGCACGAGGGGTTGTACCCGGTGCTCACGTTCGCGTCGGTGATGCTGGTGTACGCGGTGACCGCTTTCCTGGAGGGCAGCGGATTTCTCGCGGCATACTTGATGGGCATCACCGCGGGGAACCGCGAGTTCATCCACCGCCGCAGCGTGATCCGTTTCTACGACGGCATCGCGTGGCTTGCGCAGATCACGATGTTCCTCACGCTCGGGCTGCTCGCGTCGCCGTCCCGGCTGCTGTCGGTGTCAGGTGCGGGCATTGCCGTGGCGTTCTTTCTGATGCTGGTCGCTCGTCCGCTGAGCGTCTGGGTGTCGCTGGCGGGATCCGGATTCACGGTGCGCGAACGGCTAATGGTCTCCTGGGTCGGGCTGCGGGGGGCGTCGCCGATCGTGTTGTCCATCTTTCCGATGCTGGCCGGGATCCCCGACGCCGATTTCATTTTCTCGCTGGTGTTTTTCGTGGTGATCGTCTCGGTGCTGGTGCAGGGGACGACCGTAACGCGGGTATCGCGCCTGCTGGGAGTGTCCTCCGCTTACGTTCCGGAACATCGCCCCATCATGGAGTTGGACGAGAGCACCGGGCTCAGCAACAACCTCCGGGAACTCATCGTGCCGTACGGTTCCGCGGTCGCGGGCCGGGCCGTGGTGGATCTGTGTCTGCCGCCCGACTCGCTCATCGCCCTCATCTCACGCGGGGGAAGGTTCATCGTTCCCAACGGCGGCACAGTACTGGAAGAGGGGGACGTCCTGTTCATCCTGGCGAGCGATGCCGAGGCACCGTTCGTGCAACGGATACTGGCCTGTCGCCGGGAAGACGGCGGCCGCTGCGGATGCGTGCATCCGGAAGACCGGCGGAAGGATAACTGAGCGGTCTGCTGACCGGGGTGCGGCGACTCCCGTGCGCCGCGGCGCGACCGGTGGTGGGGGATAGGGAAAGGAGCGGGCGGATGAAAACCGTGGTACTGTTGACCATCTCCAACATCTTCATGACGTTTGCGTGGTACGGTCACCTGCGCTACAAAAGCTCCCCGCTGTGGATCGTCGTTCTGGCCAGCTGGGGCATCGCCTTCGTGGAGTACTGTTTCCAGGTGCCCGCGAACCGCATGGGTCATACGCACTTCACCGCGGCGCAGCTCAAGACCATGCAGGAGGTCATCTCGCTGTCGGTGTTCGCGGTGTTTTCGGTGCTGTACCTGCGGGAGCCGTTCCGGTGGAACTACCTCGTCGGGTTCCTGTTCATCGCTGCGGCGGTGTTCGTGGTGTTCCGGGAGTGGTGAGCCGGGGGAGCTGCTACTTCCGTCGGACAATCAGCACGGCGAGCCACACGAACAGCCCGACGGCGGCGACCAGCCCGACGGCGCTGAGAATCCGGTGCAGCAGCGGCGCGTGGTCGGCGCGCATGATGAACGCCGATCCGATGAACAGCGCCCCCGCGGTGATGCTGAGCGCCAGGCGCGTCACCATGCGGTCCAGCCGCGAGAGCGGTTCTTCCAGTCCCCGGTGACGAAAGTCCACCTGCAGGGTACCCTCGCTGAGTTCCTCCAGAATGGTGGAGAGCTGGTCCGGCATCGCCCGGATCGCCAGCGCCGCGTCGCTGGAAAACGTCTGCATCTCGCGCACCAGGGCGGCCAGGGTGAACCGCTCCCCCACCACGCGCTGTACGATCGGCGCCACCTCCTCGGTGAATCGGATGTCCGGCGCGACCGCGCCTGCCACACCCTCCGCGATGGTGAGCACACGCATCAGCACCGTCAGCTGCGAGGGGACCAGCAGCTGGTGCTCACGGAGCAGGCGCACGGCGTCGCGTGCAACTCCGTCCAAACGCAGGTCCCGCAGCGGTATTTCCGTGTAAAAAGAAAGCAGTTCGTAGACGTCTCGCGCCACGGCGCGGACATCGGGACGCGTGCCGGGTTCGGCGTAGCGCGCCAGTGTCCGGGCCAGCCGCCCGGCGTCTCCGGCGGCGGCTGCGGTGAAGATGCCGCGCACCAGGTCACGGGTGTCCGGGTCAACCCGGCGGACCATGCCGAAATCCAGGAACGCCACCGCGTTCCCCGGCAGTACCACCACATTGCCGGGGTGCGGGTCGGCGTGGAACACCCCGAACTCCAGGACCATGCGGGCCAGAGCTCCGAGGTATGTCCGCGCCGCCGCCGCGGGATCCAGGCCGGCGCGCCGGAGCGTGTCGGCGTTTTCCATCCGTACACCGCGAATATCCTCCATGACCAGCATGCGTTCGGTGGACAGGTCGCGGTACACCGCCGGGATGTGCACCTGCGGGTCTTCGGCGAACCGTGCGCGTAAGGTCAATGCGTTGAGGAGTTCGCGGCGGAAATCCAGTTCGGCGGTGATGGATTTGCGGAACTCGGCGACCATGGCGCGGATGTTTACCCGGCGCAGTTCATCCACATGCTGGCTCAGGACGCCCGCCAGCCCTTCCATGATGTCGAGGTCGGTGGCGATGGTGCATTCCACCCCGGGTCGCCGCAGTTTCACGACCACCGGTGTGCCATCCCGCAGGACCGCGCGGTGGACCTGTGCCAGAGAGGCCGCGGCGAACGCCGCCTCGTGAAAATCGCTGAACACCGCCGTGACCGGCCGACCCAGTTCCGCTTCCACCAGCGCACGGGCTTCCTGTCCACTGCACGGCGTGACGCTGTCCTGGAGACGGGCGAGCTCCACGATGAACGGCTCGGGCAGCAGGTCCCGTCGCGTGCTCAGCATCTGGCCGAACTTGATGAACGCCGGTCCCAGCTCCTCGATGGCTTTGCGCAAGTTCACCTGCGGGGTCACCGATGCCGCATCCACGGCCGGTGCCTTCCTGCCCCTGATGAGACGGTGCAGGCTGGTATGCACCAGGAGGTAGTCGAAGCCATAGCGGGAGAAGGTGAGCAGGATCTGGTTGAGGCGGACCACGTCGTGGTAGGTCCGCAGCAGGTGCATCGGCGATGCGAGCAGGGACATGCGCTTCACCTCGCGGCTCCGTGTCGGAGGAGCTGCTCTCCAGTGTATGCATACAAAAAACGCGGCGTCGCTGCAACGCAGGTTGCAGCGGAGTATTAAATATCGTACTACTGTATTGCGGTACACCGATACGCCGGTGCGGGCAACGAACGCGCTCCACAGCCGGCTATTGAGAGGAACCCAATGCCCCCGTCATTCATGCAGCTGCAGCGTTTCGAGTACACCCCGGTGCTCGGCTGGTCGGTCAGCAGGTACGACCGGTTCAGCACGTGCAAGCGAATGTACTATTTTGACTACTACGGCAAATACGCCCCGCCGGAACAGCGCCCTGCCATTGAGAAGCTCAGGAAGATGACCTCGGTGCCCCTGGAAACCGGCAACATCGTGCATGACATGATCAAATGGCTGTTGGAGCGGTTGTTAATCAGCGAGAAGCCGATCAACCAGGCCAAGTTTCTGGATTGTGCGCGGGGTATGACCGAGAACTACTGCCGTTCGAAGCAGTTCTGCGAGGTGTACTACCGTTCCAAACGCTCGGTGGATCCGGACGAGATGTACGCGGGCGTGGCGCTCTGTCTGGGCAATTTTCTGGAGAGCGAGAAGTTCCGGTGGATCACGGAAAAGGCGGTTACCAACAAAGCCGACTGGGTGGTGGAGCCGCCGGGGTACGGTGAGACACGCATCGCCGGGCTCAAGGCATTCTGCAAGGTGGATTTTTTGTTTCCGGTGCACGGCGAACTGCACATCCTGGACTGGAAAACCGGACGCCCCGACGAAGTGAAGCACCGCAAGCAGCTGCTGGGCTATGCGCTGTGGGCGACCCACCACTTCAACGTCCCGGTTTCGTCGGTTCATCCGGTCATCGTGTACCTGCAGCCGGAGTACAACGAGCTCGCCGTCGACGCCGACCAGGCGTCGCTGGACGCGCTGGCCAGCCAGGTGCGCCGGGAAACCGCGGAGATGCAGTCGTTCTGCGTGGATGTCAACCAGAACGTGCCGAAGGAGCAGGAGGCGTTCCCCATGACCGAGCGGACGGCGGTGTGCCGGTTCTGCAACTATCGGGAGCTGTGCGGCAGGACGGTCCTCTGAGCGCTCGCGTGCGATGATCCGTCGTCGTGCCGCCCGAAAACCGCTGTTCGTCCCGCACACCGCGCCGGAAGTGTGCGTGGTGGAAGCCTCCGCGGGGTCCGGGAAGACCCACGCCCTGGCGATGCGGTACCTCGCACTGCTGCTGGACGACCGGCCCATTGACGACGCAAAGCTGCGGTCCATTCTCGCCATCACCTTCACCAATAAAGCGACGGTGGAGATGAAGAGCCGCATCCTCGCCTACCTCAAGGCGTTGGCGCTCGGGGAGGGGAAGTACGGGGGGATCCCCGTGCGCGCCGATCTCGGCCTTTCGCCCGCGGAAGCCCGGCGCAAGGCCGAACACGCCCTGCATCTGCTGCTCACCCGCTACTCCTCCTTCCAAGTACAGACCATCGACTCTTTCGTCAACGCGCTGCTCAACGGTTCGGCGTTTCCGCTCGGCCTCTCGGCGCATTTCGCGGTGGAACCAGCGCATGCGCAGTATCTCGCCTACAGTCTGGACCGGCTCGTCGATCGTGCCCGCGAGGATGATGCGGTCCGGCGGTTGTTCGAACAGTTCATAGAGCAGTACCTCCTGGTGGAACAGCGTGGCGGGTGGCTTCCCCGGGACGCAATCCAGGAGCAGATGGAGAACCTGTTCGCGCTCGCCGCACGCAGGGACGGCGACCTCGTCCCCCCGCACGTGGATGTGCAGGACGTGTTCGCGCTGAAGGTCGATCTGCTGACCGAGCTGCACCGGCTCAACCAGCGGCTGCCCGTCGGAACAGATCAGCGGTTCGCCAAGTCGCTGGCTGGGTTCCTGGACCGCCACCCGGAGCACTTCACGGTTGACGATCTGTCAAAGACCTTCACGCACGACAGATTTCCCGCGAGAAAAAACGCCGTCGTGGACGAGAGAATCGTCCGCTGCTGGCTGCGCATCCGGGATCTCATCCGCCGGTTCGTCGAGACCGAGGCGCGCGCATGGTACGGGTGTTACGCCCGGCTCTTCGTGCAGGTGTACCGCGGCGCGGTGGAACAGGCTGCCGCCGACGATGCGGTGTTGATGGCGTTGCTCAACAGGACCGCCCGGAGACTGTTCGGTGAAGATCGGGCGACCGTACCGGAGTTGTACCTGCGCATCGCCGCCCGCCACCGGCACATCCTCATCGACGAGTTCCAGGACACCAGCGACCTCCAGTGGCACAACCTGCACCCGCTCGTAGAGGAGGCGCTGGCTACGGGCGGCACGTTGTTCTACGTCGGCGACAAAAAACAGGCCATCTACCGCTTCCGCGGCGGCAACGTGGGTCTCTTCGATGAGGTGCGCGAGCGGTTCGCCGGTTTCGGTGTTCGTGCCGAGCGTTTGGACACCAACTACCGCAGCCGGCGGGAGATCGTCGCGTTCAACAACAACGTTTTCGCACCCGGGAATCTGCGTCGGTTCGCCGAGGTGGTCGCTGAGGAGCTGGACGGTGTCGCGGCGGATGCAGTGTATTCACGGATCCTGGGTGTGTTCTCTGATGTGCACCAGCGTGCGGTGAGACAGTCCGACGGCGGGCGCGTGACGGTGCGACCCGCGGATGCCCCGCGCGCAGAGGAACGGCACATCCTCATCCGGGAACGCGTCAGGGAACTGGTGGCCGACCTGCGCGGCAGAGGTTTCCGGTTCGGCGATATCGCGGTGCTGGTGCGCGACAACGAACAGGTGGAACAGGCCAGTGAGTGGCTCCTGGCGGAGCCGCTTCCCGGGGGAGAACCGGTACCGGTCCGATCGGAAAAAACCATGCACGTCATGCAGCATCCCATCGTCAAGGAGGTGTGCGCGCTGCTGGCGTTCCTGGCCAATCCCGACGACGATATCGCGTTCGTGTCATTTATTACGGGAGCGTTGTATACCGGAGCATCAGGTGCGCCCACCGCCGCCCGCGATTCGTTTATCCTGTCGCGCCGGGGTCTGCACGAAGTCCCGCTGCACCGGGCGTATGCAGCTGCGTTCCCGGAAGAATGGGCGCAGCTGGTGGAACCGCTGCACGAGACCGTCGGCCGCCGGCCGCTCTACGAGTTTCTGGTATGGGCGCTGGAACGGTTGGGCGCCTGGCGCCGGTTCCCGACCGCCGCGGCATACCTTGCCAAGCTGCTGGAACTCGCGGCCGCGAATGAGGAGGAATTCGCGACTCCATCGTCGTTCCTGCGCTGGTTGGATGCTGCCCCCGACGAGGAACTGTTCGTGGCGGCCCCGGAAGGGGACGCGGTCACCATCACGACCATCCACAAAGCAAAAGGATTGCAGTTCCCCGCGGTGATATGCCCGTTCGTGACGGTACATGCTTCGCCGCGGGGCGGCATCCTTCTGGAGGAAACCGACGGTCGCGTGGCGATGGTGCGTGCCCATGCGGCGTACGGTTTGTACTCCCCGGTGCTCGCCCGGCTCATGGCGGAGGAGCGCATCAGGCATCTGCTCGACGAGTTGAACATCGTCTACGTCGCGCTCACCCGCGCCGCGGAGGAGCTGCACCTGGTGCTCCCCTCAAAGGCGGGCTCGGCGAAGAATCTCGCCCGGAAGCTCATCCCGGGCTGTCCCGCGGACCACGGGGAGCCGGTGCGCCGGACGGCATCCGCACCGGCCGGCATGCGGGAGATCGTCCCCGCGTCGCACGGCGACTGGCTGCGCCGCATGCGCGAGGAACACACCCCGGCCGACCGGATCCGGCGCAGGGACAGCGCGCGCGCCGGTGATATCGTGCACGCCATGTTCGCCGCCCTGCAGGGTGCGGATGCTGAGGCAGGTATATCTGCTGTACAGCCCGAAATGGGAGGAGATCCTCTTTTCGCCCGGTGCGCCGCAGTCGTGCGGCGGGTGTGTGCGGATCCGGCGTGTCGCCGGTTCTTCGAGGTGTCTGCGGGTGTTCAGGTGTTCCCCGAACGGGAAATCGCTGACGAGACCGGCACGATCCGGCGGGTGGATCGGATGCTGGTGCGCGCCGACGCGGTGGATGTGGTTGATTTCAAAACCGCTGCCGTCGAGGATCCGCGCCAGCGCATGCAGGTGCTGGAGTACGCCGCGCTGGTTGCGGCGCTCTATCCGGGGCGCCGGGTGCGTTCATGGATCATCCACTGCCCCCTGGACGGCGATCCCCGAGTTGAACCGGTGGAGGGGACGCCGTGAGCACGGACCGGGTGACCGTCATCGGGATGCACGAGTCGCTCATCGAGCGCGCCGCGGATATCGCATGCCGGTGCGCTGACGGCGCCGATCTGTCACGTACCGCGTTCGTGTTCGGCGGCAGGAGGCCGGGGCTCTTCCTGCGCCGGGAGCTCGGCCGGCGGTTGGGGAGGGTTTTCGTGCCGCCGCCGTGTCTGTCCATGGACGAGTTCATCGCGCGGTGCGCCTACGGAAGAGTGCCCGGGGCGTCCCTGCCGCACCTGGACGAACTGTACCTGCTGTTCCTGCTCATACGCGAGGTGGATGCCGGAATCCTGGTCAACCGGGAACGGTTTCCGGCATTCGCGCCTTGGGCGCAGGAAGTGTTCTCGTTCATCGAACAGCTGGACCTCGAGGATGTGCCATCCGAATCGCTGCGTGCGGTGCAGCTGCAGGCCGAGATCGGTTTTGACGTGCCGGACTCGGTCAACCGGCTCCTCCGGTGCGTGGCGGCTGTGCGGGATCGGTTTCACCGTGAGGTGCTGCAGCGGAATGCGGCTACCCGGGGCATGCGATACCGTGCTGCGGCTGAGCGTCCGCCCGAGTCGCTGCCGTACGGGCAGGTGGTGTTTGTGGCGCCGTTCCACCTGCACGCGACGGAACGCGCGGTGGTTGCCGGGCTGGTGCGCGACGGCCGCGCGCGGGTCCTGGTGCAGGGCGGGACCGACCGGTGGCCGGTCCTCCGGTCCCTGCTCAAGGACCTGGGAGCTGGCGAGCAGGTGACGTTGGAGCCGTCCGGCCACCCCCGCGTCACGCTGCACGAAGGTGCCGACATGCATGCACAGGCGGGCATCGTCCGTCAGATTATCCGTACAGTCCCACATGACGAACGGACGGTCATCGTAGTTCCCGAGCCGGATTCCCTGATGCCGCTGCTGGCGGAACTTTCCGGGGCGCTCGAGCAGTACAACGTGTCACTCGGATTTCCGCTGCGCCGCAGCCCGGTGTACGCGCTGGTGGACCTGGTGCTGCGCGCCCAAGCATCCCGTTCAGGAGAGGCATACCATGCAGGGGAGTACCTGGAGGTGCTGCGACATCCGTTCGTGCAGAGCCTGGGCGATGGCGTGGACGATGAGGGCGGGGCGCGTCTCGCCGGTGCCCTGGTGGAAACAGTGGACCGGGCCCTGCGCGGAGAGATTCCGACGCGGTTCTCGGGGGAGTTGTTCGTGCGTCCGGCGGAGATAGCCGCCGACCCCGCGATCGCCGGGGTGGCGCGCGATGTGCTGCAACGAGACGGTGTCGCCGCGGACCGCGACCGGTTGTGCCGGGTTTTGCATCGTCTCCATGAGACGCTGTTTACCGCATGGGAGCGCTGCATGACGGTCGCGGATCTCGCCGCCGCGCTGGATTCACTGCTGTCTGTGCTGGCGGAGCACGGGCGCCTGGAAGAGTATCCACCCAATCTTGCGGTTGCCGGGCGTCTCCTGGAGACGGCGCGGGAGCTGGCGGGTTCCCTGCTGGCCGGAGAGCGGTTTGCGCCGTCCGAACTGTTCCGGCTGTTGCGTGAACGCGTAGAGGAGGATGTCGTCTCTTTCTCGGGGTCGCCGCTCGCGGGGGTGCAGGTGCTGGGATTGTTTGAGACCCGGGCTTTGGATTTCGACACAGTTGTCATAATGGATGTCAACGAGTCGGTGCTCCCCCGTCTGCGGGTGCACGAACCGCTCATCCCCCGCGACGTGATGCTCGCGTTGGGACTGGACCGCCTGGAGCGCGAGGAGGAAATACAGCGCTACCAATTCATGCGACTCATCGCCGGAGCGCGTGATGTGCACCTCGTGTACCGGGTCGGCGGCGACGCAGAGCGCAGCAGGTTCATCGAGATGCTGGTGTGGGAGCGGGAACGCGCGGGTTCCCGTCGAAGCGCCGATAGAGCCGCGGTGCAGACGGAACGGTGGTCGTTCGCGTTTGCGCCCCTGCCGGCGGCACGACCCGTGCCCAAGACGGAGGAAGTCGTCGGGGTGCTGCGCACCATGCACTACTCGGCCTCGGCGGTGGACACCTACCTCAACTGCCCGCTGCGGTTCCACTACCAGTACGTTCTGCGTCTGCGCGAGGCGCAAGAGCCGGGGGAAGAACCCGGGAGCGGGGACATCGGCACCTTCCTGCACGATCTGCTGGAGAAGATGTACGCACGGTTCGTCGGGAAGAATCTGCGCATTGACGCCGCATTCCGGCGGGCGTTCATGCAGGAGCTGGACCGGCGTTTCGCCGAACAGGTGGAACCGCGGATGCGTGCGGATGCGTTCATGGTCCACGACATCATCCGATACCGGATGGAGCGGTTCCTGGATGCCGAGGAGCGGCGACTGGAGGACGCGCCGGTGCGTGTGGCGGCGGTCGAGAAGGAGTATGCCGGATCACTGCGCGTTGACGGGGTGTCCGTCGCGTTCCGTGCACGGATCGACCGGGTGGACCTGGTCGCCGGCACGGCGCCCCTGATCCTGGACTACAAATCGGGATCTGCGGCGAAAACGCCCCGCTTGCCAGTGGAAGTTCCGTCAACGGACATCCGCCGTATCCTGAAGGAGACCGTGCGCTCTTTCCAGTTGCCGGTGTACATCCATTGTCACGGCACGTTCCGCGGCATGGTACCGGACGCGGCGCTGTATTCCCTGCGTGAACCGGAGGAGCTCTCCCCGTTGTTTGCGGGTGCTCCTCCGTCCGAGCGGCCAGCACTCATGAAAGGGGCGCTGGAAGGGTTGCGCGCCCTCATGCGGGAGGTGTTCGACCCGGCCGTGCCGTTTGCACCGGATGACAGCGAACCGACGTACTGCGGCATCTGTCCGTACCAGTCGCTGTGCCGGTAGCCGGGCTTCCGCGTACGGATTTTTAGCCGACGCGGGTTGCTTTTCATCCCGAAAAAAAGTATAATATATATAGACTCTTCGCTATTCATAACCACCAGGGGGGTGTTATGAGACGCCTGCCGCTCGCCATGCTGTCTGTGTGTATCTCCCTTTCATTCTGTTCCGTCCAACCGCTCCACGCGCTCACCTCCGACCGGTCCGGCCACCTGTTCACGCAGGACGAGGAATACATCGTCCTGAACACGACCCTGGCCAACGGCACCAACGCCAACTGGACGCTCACCAACCTCCTCTACAACAACGAGAGCATCACCGGCACCGCAGTCGTACAGAACGGCCAGGTCCGCATCCCGACCCGCGGACTGCTCGCCTCGGAATACACCTTCGCCGTTGCCGGGGACGGCAGCATCAACGGCGGGCTGCTGCCGCCGCTGTTCGACTACCACGCGGAGCTCACCCCGTTCGTGATGTGTCTGTTCAACGACAACAGCATCGTCAACAACTGCCGCATTGCCTGGGACAACTCATTCGAACGAGCGCGCGAACCCTACATGTGGCGCCAGCTGGGCATGCGGGAGGTGCGTGTCGAGTTCCGTTTTGACCAGGTGAACCCTTCCGCGGGCAACTTCACCTGGGAACCGAACCGCGAGGAGTATTTCGCGGTTTGCCGCGACAACTTCATTCGCCCCACCATGAAAATCGTCGGCTCGCAGAACTGGAACGGTGGCATACGGTACTACCCGACCAGCATGGCGAACTGGCGCTCGGGCCTGCAGGGCATCGCCCAGCGGTACCATCCGCTGGGCATCGACAAGTACTATTTTGTCGGTCGCGCCGATGAGCAGTCATGGTGGTGGATGACCACCCAAGCCGACGCCGACAACAAGTATGTTGATTTTGTAAACAACACCAACGACGTGCTCAAGGGGGTTGATCCCGGCATCATTTTAGTGGCGCCGGAGAACTGGGCGTACAACGTGGCATTTACCCGTCTGGTGCTGTCCAGCGCCGCCTTCGACATCTTCTCGGCGGATTTCCCCTGCGACACCATGGATGCGTACTATGCGCACAGCGGCTTCACCTTCCGGGAGATGTCGCTGCTCAACAAATGGAAGCCGTTCGTGAACACCGAGGAGGGCGGTCGTATCCACAACTGGACCGCCAACGCCGACCAGAAATACTACACCGGGTTGGCCAACCAGCAGATCACCGGCAGCATGGATACCTCCATCCTCGTGCAGTACGACCTCAACTGCCTCAACGGGGTGTTCATGCTTGAAGACTGGTCGAACATGCACGAGCCGTTTGAGAACCGCGTGCGCACCACCACGGGGCACATGACGACAGTAGCCGAGCAGTGCTGGCAGACGCGCGTGGCGGCGGACGCCCTCGCCGGAGCGCACCTGATGAAGCGCGTGCCCGGGGTTCCGCCCAACACCGTCGCGTACATCTACCGCCGCGGGAACGACCGGTTTGTCGGCGCTTATACCAGCGAGGCCCGGGTCGGCCAGTTGGCGGAGTTCACCACCAGCAGGTCATCGCTGACCATGGTGGATGCGTTCGGCAACCGGTACACGTTGGTGCCGACCGCCGGCAAGGTGCGCATTCTGTTCACGAATCTCATAACTTTCGTTCACGGCCTCGCGGATGATGACACCATCGCATTCATTCCCAATTCAGCCAATGAGACACCGCGCATCCTCAACCCCGGCACGCTGACCGCAACTGTCGGTCGGGAGTTCCGTTACCGGGTTGATGGCTACGACCCGGACCCGTCGCTGCTGCGATGGGCGAGCCGCTACTGGACATGGTCGCTGCAATCCCCGCCGGCGGGCATGACTATCGGTGCCGCCTCCGGCCTCATCCGCTGGACGCCGACGACCCCCGGCCCCCAGAGCGTGACGGTGCGCCTGCAGGACGGGGATGGTGCGAATGTCACCCAGACGTTCTCCATCAACGTCCTGGCGGCAGGCAGCAATGTCGCACCGGAGATCATCAGCTGGCCGTCACCGGTCGCGGTCAAAGGCAAGCGATACATCTATGTCCCCCGCGCCTACGACGTCAACGGCGACAACGTGACCTTCACAGTCAACGGTCCCTCCGGCATGACCTACACCGCGAGTTCCGTCACCTGGACACCGACGGCGACGGGCATGTTCAACGTGACGGTCACCGCCAACGACGGCAACGGCGGCACCGCGTCGCAGTCCTTCACCATACAGGTGCAGAACAGTCCCGAACGACCCGCCGACGGTGAGCGGCTCCCGCGCGGCTGCCAGTACCTGACGGTGACGTCGCTTTCCGGCGGGGTGACACTGGTCTGGAACAAGTACACCAACTGCGACTCCGTGGTGCAACGTTCGGCGAGCCGCAACGGACCATGGACGGACATCGCGACCACGCCCAACACCTGGTATCGCGACACCGCACCGCCGGCAACCGCCTTCTACCGGGTGGTGGCGCGTAACAGCGCGGGAGACGCCGAACCCTCTAATGTGGTCAACGGCCGCAACCGCGCACCGATCGCCGTCGCCGGGCGCAGCACCAAGAACGCCGGCACCGTCACGCTGGACGGCACCGGATCGTACGATCCGGACAACAGCGGTACGCTCACCTACCAGTGGCGGGTGGTGTGCGCCCCGCACGGTGTTACCCCAACGCTGACCAACGCCAATTCAGCGACGGCGTCTTTTTCGGGTCCCAACGGTCTCTATGTTATTGAACTGGTGGTCAGCGACGGAGAGGAGGTCAGCGAGCCCGATTTTGTCCGTGTATGTTCCGGCGCAAGCGCCATGGAACCGGTCGGCGACCTCGGCGCACCGCGGTTCGTGACCGCGGGATCCACCACCGTCTCAATCACCGCGTGGCGTTCCGGCGGCGACAACACCTTCTGGCGGCTGGATGATCTGCCGCTGGGCGGCTACCAGCAGTTCCAGTTCAAGCGGCAGAACAACCTGACCAACACCATCAGCAACCTCACGGTTCCCGGGGTGTACCTCGTGCAGTTCGTCCCGACCGACCAGTGGGTTGCCGGGTTCATTGATTTCGGGAAGATCATCGTCAGTCCTCCGGTATCCGGGGACACCACTCCTCCGGCGGCGGTGAACGATCTTGCGGCGGGGAACCCGACGGACACGAGCATCCGTCTGACGTGGACGGCGCCGGGGAACGACGGCACCAGCGGGACGGCGGCGCAGTACGACATTCGGTACTCGCCGACGGCGATTACGAACGACGCGACGTTCAGCGCGGCGCTGCAGTGCGTCGGGGAGCCGGCGCCGCAGGCGGCGGGGAGCAGCCAGAACTTCACGGTGTCCGGGTTGACGCCGGGGACGCGGTACTGGTTTGCGCTGAAGACGGTGGACGGTGCGGGGAACTGGAGCGCGTTGTCGAACGTGACGACGGGTCAGACGACGGGGACGGCGCCGAGCGTGCCGCCGGTGGTGAGTCTGACCAGTCCGGTGAACGGGAGCACCTACACCGCTCCTGCAAACATTACCCTCGCTGCAACGGCGAGCGACGCTGACGGCAGCATTGCCCGGGTGGAGTTCTGGACGGGGACGACGCTGCTCAACTCTGATACATCCAGCCCGTATTCTTACAGCTGGACGGGTGTTGCGGCGGGCAGCTACGCGCTGCGTGCGATCGCGTATGACAACACCAATACGACCAGCACCTCGGCGATCGTCAACATCACGGTGAACCCGCCGCCCAACCAGCCGCCCGCAGTCTCACTGACCAGCCCGGTTAACAACAGCACTTGGACCGCGCCGGCGACCATTCAGTTGACGGCAACCGCCACCGACTCGGACGGCAGCATTGCCCATGTCCGGTTCTACCGGGGGAGCACGCTGCTTGCCACGGACACTGCAAG
>Ga0308420_1000406_pt1 | contig 20841 bp, 18 predicted proteins | sample HotsprSampleMS55_FD_203802 | JGI IMG/M metagenome (GOLD analysis project Ga0308420, IMG submission 203802) | Hot spring phototrophic mat microbial communities from Mushroom Spring, Yellowstone National Park, Wyoming, United States - 20090730_MS55 ... | reverse complement strand
CCGTTTTTATTCTTTGCAAAGATTAAAACATATTCCTGAGGTTTTTCGGGATTATCAATATAAACCCCTAAAACAGGTTTTATGCTTTCTTCTTTTGCTAATTTATAAAATTGCACCAAACCATAAACAGCGTTGTAATCCGTGAGAGCTATAGATTTAAGGTTATTCTCTTTTGCTTTGCTGATAAGAGTTTTTAAGTCAAAAGTGCCTTTGAGAAGCGAGTAACAAGAATGAACATGAAGCGGAATCATATTCCACTTTATTTTTTGTAGTTGAGATATTTTCTAACTCTGTCAGCAATATCTGTTCGATAATAAATGCCATCAAAACAAATTTTACTTATCGCATCATAAGCTTTTTTCTGAGCTTCTAAAATGTCATTATTTTTCAATACAGCAGTAACTCCGAGAACCCTGCCACCGTTTGTAAAAATTTTATTTTCTTTTTTTATTGTTCCAGCGTGATAAATAATTATTTCAGGTTCAAAATTACCTAATCCTAAAATTTCAAAACCTTTCTGATAATTGTCGGGATAACCTGTCGAAGCAGCCACAACACAAACTGCAGAACCACCATTGTATTTTATTGCATTTTTATTTAATTGTCCAACTGCGGCTGAATATAGCAGTTCAAGAAAGTCTCCTTCAAGTAAAGGTAAAACAACTTGAGTTTCAGGGTCACCAAATCTGCAATTGAATTCTATAACTTTAGGTCCATCTTTGCTGATAATCAATCCGGCATAAAGACATCCAACAAAGGGATAACCTTTCTCATTTAACATTTGAAGTGTTGGCTCAATAATTTTTTGTTCAATTTCAAGAATTGAATTACTATCTAAAAGAGGAGTGGGAGCATAAGAGCCCATTCCACCAGTGTTTTTGCCAGTATCTCCATCTCCGATTCTTTTATGATCTTGTGCAGGAGGAAGAGTTATAAAATCTTTTCCGTCTGTAATTGCGAATAAGGATGCTTCTTCTCCAAATAGAAATTCCTCAATTACAACTTTATCACCTGATTGACCAAAAACATTTGAAATAAAAATATCATCAATAGTTTCTTTGGCTTTTTGAAAATGCTCGCAAATTGTAACACCCTTTCCAGCAGCAAGCCCATCGGCTTTTATAACAATCGGATAATTTGAGTTTTTCAAATACTCCAGAACATCTTGATATTCGTTTCTAAAAAATTCTTTATACTCTGCGGTAGGAACATTTGCCTGCTTCATTACATTTTTTGCAAATGATTTGCTTGCTTCAATTTGCGCTGCCAAACTTGAAGGACCGAAAACATTAATATTTTTTTCTCTTAAAAAATCAGAAAGACCTTCAACTAAAGGTTGTTCAGGACCGATCACCACTAAATCAATTTTTTCATTCTGACAAAATGAATGTATTAAATGATAATCAGAATTATCAATATTTATGTTTGTTGAAAAATTTTCTGTGCCAGGATTTCCAGGCAGGCAGAATAAATTTCCAACAGAAGGACTTTGAGATATTCTTAAAGCAAGAGCGTGTTCTCTACCGCCCGAACCAAATACTAATACATTTCTTTTCATAGAATTTTAATTTGTGATTGAAGAATCTTTAATAAAGTTTCAACTGTAAAATCAACACGATATTTTTCTACGCTTTGTTCATTCGCAAAAGGCAGAGCATTTTGTTTATACAGCTCAAATATTTTGTAAAATGTTTTTTTAATTTCGTCTAAATCAGCTGGACTACAGAAAAAAACTGCTTCATAGTTTTCAAGCAAAAGTTTTGAAGCTCCATCAGGAATCATTGCGAATATTGGTTTTCCTGAAGCTAAATAGTAATATAATTTTGTTGGCAGGACTGCATCTATATTCTTTAGATTATCAATCTGTAGCCATAATATATCAGCAGATTTAATTTTTGATATTGCTTCCTTGTAATCAACTTTTCCGTGGTAAATTACAAACTCGTGCAGGTTGAGGATTCTAATCAAACGAATGTTTTCCTTTCCAATATCACCGACAAAATGAAGTTCGATATTTGAAGCAATATCCGGTCGTTCTAATTTCAGTTGATTGAAAGATTTAAGAAAATATTTTGCAGAACTTTCACTATTAAAGTCACCGTAATGAAGCAACACTAATTTATTTTTTATTCTTGGATAAGGTTTTATAGTCGAAAAATCTTCATAATCAAATCCTGTTTCGATTATAGTAACTGATTCAAAAGTAAGAAACGGAAAAAATTGAATTAGTTTTTCTTTAATCTTTCTATTTGAAACTATAACTTTCTCCGCAGTTTTTAAGGCTTTGTACTCTAATTTTTTGTGCTTAATCCTGTGCAAAGGTGTAGGATAAATTAAATTATATCTACCAAACCAAAGATTTCGATAATCTACTAATATCGGAATTCTTAAAGTTGAACTAATCTTTGTTAATTCAGAAAATGCTGAAAAAGGTGGACAGGAAACTAAAATTACATCAAAATGTTCTCTCTTTAATAATTCAATTACTTTTTCTTTAACCTCTTTAGCCCATCGTTTTTTACTATCAGGTACAAAAAAAATGTTTGAGATATAATTGAGCAATCTTTTTACTATTTTTCGTGGTCTTCTGATAGGGTCAACCCTACGGAAAAATCTGAAAATTCTTCTTTCTTTTATTCTGATTACTTCTATGTTCAGTTTATCTAATTCTTTTTGAAGTGATTCATCATAATTATGATCATCAATGTAATCACTTGTTATTACAGTTGATTTCCAGTTATTTCTAAGAAGATATTTTACAAATTTTAATGTTCTGACAGAACCACTCAATCTTAAAGGAGGGAAGTAATAACTGACTAAAAGTAGTTTAAAATTATTCTCTGACATAAGATTTATTTTTCTAAACTATAGTTTGGTGCTTCGTGAGTAATTTTTATATCGTGAGGATGACTTTCTTTTAATCCAGCTAAAGTGATTTTAATAAACTTAGCTTTCTTTTTTAAGGCTTCAATATTTTTTGTTCCGCAATAACCCATTGCAGCTCTCAGTCCACCAACAATTTGGTAGATTGTGTCACTCAAAGGACCGCGATATGGAACTCTGCCTTCAACACCTTCTGGGACTAATTTAGCAATATCATCTTCAACATCCTGAAAGTATCTATCCTTACTGCCATGTTTCATTGCGCCCAAAGAGCCCATACCACGATAGACTTTATAACTTCTGCCTTCGTATAAGATTTTCTCACCTGGACTTTCATCTGTTCCAGCAAAAAGACTTCCAATCATAACTGAATCCGCACCTGCTGCTATTGCTTTAGGAACATCACCTGTATATCTTATACCACCATCAGCAACAATTGGAATACCAGATTTTGAAGCAGCAGAGTAAGCGTAAGCTATTGCACTAATTTGTGGGATTCCCACTCCTGCAACAACACGCGTTGTGCAAATAGAACCGGGTCCTATTCCAACTTTAATTGCGTTTACTTTACATTTAATTAAATCCAGCGCTGCTTCAAATGTTCCAATATTGCCAGCTATAATTTGTTCATACTTAAATTTTCTTCGAATCTCTTTAATAGTTTTTAATACTCCTTCGGAATGACCGTGAGCAGTATCAATAACAATAACATCTGCACCAGCTTTGAATAAAGCTCCAACTCTTTCAATTGTATCAAAAGTAACTCCAACTGCTGCACCAACCCTTAATCTTCCAAGATCATCTTTACAAGCGTTGGGATGTTTTTTCTTTTTCAATATATCTTTGAAAGTTATTAATCCTTTCAGTTTCTTATTTTTATCAATCACAGGTAACTTTTCAATTTTATATTTTTGAAGAATTTTCTCTGCTTGTTCTAAAGTTGTACCTAATGGGGCAGTTATTAGATTTTCTTTAGTCATCAGTTCGGAAACAGGAAGTTGTGGATTAGGTTCAAATCTTAAATCACGATTAGTTAATATTCCAACCAATTCATTTTGATTATTTATAATAGGGATTCCAGAAACACTATATTTTTTCATCAGTTCAAGTGCATCAGAAACTTTTTTATCTGGTGTAAGAGTAATTGGATTAAGAATCATTCCACTTTCAGAGCGTTTGACTTTGTCAACCTCTAAACATTGTTTTTCAATCGACATATTTTTATGTATAATTCCTATCCCTCCCTCCCGTGCAATTGCAATTGCGAGTTCAGATTCTGTTACTGTATCCATTGCAGCGGAAACTAAAGGTATGTTAATTTTTATGTCAGTAGTTAATTGGGATTTAATATCAACATCTCTTGGCAATACATTTGACTTCGCAGGAATTAATAAAACATCGTCAAAAGTTAATCCTTCTTGAAGTAAACTTTTATCAATCATATTATCCTCTCAATTTAAAACAAAAAAAGCCACAAAAGTGGCTTTCGATTTTAACTTTTAATCAAACGCGGAAAAACCGGTAATATCTTCACCAATAATTAAAGTATGCATCTCGTGAGTGCCTTCATAAGTTTTAACTGACTCTAAATTTGATGCGTGTCTCATAACTGGATATTCATCAAGAATTCCATTAGCTCCTAAAATTTCCCTTGAGATACGAGCAATTTCTAAAGCTTTTTCACAATTGTTTCTTTTTGCAAGAGAGACTTGAGTATGTTTTAATTTCCCTTGATCTTTTAATCGACCAATGTGAATATTAATCAATTGTGCTTTAGTAATTTCTGTTAGCATATAAACTAATTTTTCTTGAGTAATTTGATAAGCGGCAATTGGTTTACTAAATTGAACGCGCGATTTTGCATAATTAAGAGCAGTCTCATAACAAGCAATCATAGCACCAACTACTCCCCAAGCAATTCCATATCTTGCTTGATTTAGACACATCAAAGCGTTTTTTAGACCCTCTGTTTTAGGGAGTAAATTTTCTTCAGGGACAAAAACATTATCAAAAATCAATTCAGACGTTATTGAGGCTCTTAAAGAATGCTTGCCTTTCATTTCAGGGGCGGAAAAGCCTTTGAAACCTTTTTCAACTAGAAATCCTCTTATAATTCCATCAAGTTTTGCCCATACAACAGCAACATCAGCTATAGTTCCATTTGTAATCCACATTTTAGCACCATTAAGAACGAAACCGCCATCAACTTTTTCTGCTTTGGTTACCATTCCAGCTGGGTTAGAACCATAATCAGGTTCGGTTAAACCAAAGCAGCCTATTTTTTCGCCTTTTGTTAATTTAGGAAGCCAATAGTCTTTTTGTTCTTCAGTTCCGAAAGTATAAATTGGATACATAACCAGAGCACTTTGTACAGATGCAAAACTTCTAATACCGCTATCACCTCTTTCAAGTTCTTGCATTATCAAGCCATAAGCGACATTATTAAGTTCTGCACAACCATACTTAGATGGTAAAGTCGGACCGAACAATCCCATCTCTGCCATTTTGGGTACTAAATGGATTGGAAATGTAGACTCTCTGTTATGTTTCTCTATAATTGGTAATACTTCCTGATCTACAAAATCGCGAACTGAATCTCTTACCATTTTTTCATCTTCTGAATAAAGAGATTCAACATTTAAATAATCTACCCCGTTAAATTTTGTCATAATTCTTATAAATTTTGTTTTTCAAAGTTATTAAAAGTATTATGTTTATACAATTTTATTAAACTATCTACTTTCTTTTTTGGGTCAATTACAATTTTAAACTTAATTCTTCATTAGAAAATTCAAATTTTTTGGATTAAGTATCATATAGACCAATAAAATTTTTATTAGTTTTACTTTAGAGAAATTAAAACGATTGAGAAGATTATTAAACATTTTTTTGTCATTAAAAGAGATTAAATAAGATTTTTAATTTGAATGAAAAGCGATAAGATAAATCTCTTTTATAATCCAGATAGAAATCAAGTAGCAGATTTGCTAAAAGGTTTCGCCGTATTATTTATGATTCAAGTTCATTTGACTGAAAATTTTTTAATTAATTCTCACTACGATAAAATCTTTAGTAGAATTTCATTCTTTTTAGGTGGAACTCCAGCTGCACCGGTTTTTATGATTGTAATGGGATATTTTATCTCACTTAAAAAAGATTTTATTCATTATTTAGAAAAGGGAATAATTTTATTCCTTGGTGGGATTTTATTAAACATCGGATTAAATCTTTCTTTTTTAATTAACTACTTTCAAAATAAGATTATTGATGAAGACCCATTAAGATTTATTTTAGGTGCAGATATACTTCCTTTTGCCGGAATTAGTTTGATATTATTAGGATTATTAAGAAAAATATTTTTAGAAAAATATTATCTATATTCAATTCTTGCTATAATTGTTACAATAGTTTCTGATTTTTTGAATAGTGATTTAATTCCATTAAAAAATGTAACTGAATTTTCTAATTCATTAAAATTTGTTTTTTCTTTCATTTACGGATGTTCCGAGTGGTCTTACTTCCCTATAATTCCTTGGTTGTTTTATCCTTCAATGGGTTTTTCATTAAGATTAATTTCTGATAGATTGACTAGAAATATTAAGAGATGGTTATTGATAATTTCTATTTTTGTTTTAGTGTTTTTTTCAAAAGAAACTTACAATCAAATAATCGTTTTTGAAAATTATTATCATCACGGTCTTTTAGTTGCAATATGGAATTTATCTTTTGTGATAACTTGGAGTTGGATACTTTATGAAATTGATAATAGGTTCGGAAAAAATTTGTTTTTGATTTTAATTAAATGGATAGGGAAAAATGTAACATACATCTATGTTTTTCAATGGTTAATCATTGGAAACTTAACATTCTTTTTATTCAACTCACAAAATGAATATCAAGTTTTGGTTTGGTTCTTTATAGTGTTATTATCTTCTTCATTACTGACTTACTTTTTTGTTCAATATCGAATAAAAAAATCATTGATAAGAATAAATGAGTAATTCGACCTTATTTATAGTTTCTACTCCAATTGGAAATTATAATGATTTAACAATAAGAGCTCTTAATGTTTTGAAAGATGTCGATTTTGTTATTTGTGAAGAATATAAAGAAGCAAAAAGATTATTAAATCACTTTAAGGTAGAAAAAGAACTTTTAAAGTTAAATGAACATAATGAAAAAAATGTTAGTGAGGAACTGATAAATAAAATCAAAAATTGTAAATCAGTTGCCTTAATATCAGATTGTGGAACACCATTATTTTCAGACCCGGGTTCATATTTAGTAACATTAGCAATTCAAAATAATATCAAAGTTGTTCCCGTTCCTGGTGCAAGTTCAATATTAACTGCATTAGTAGGCAGCGGATTGAATATAAATAAGTTTTACTACTACGGCTGGCTTTCTCCGAAAAAAGATATTAGACGCAAACAACTGTTCGAGCTTAAAAATAGAAAATACATTACCATCATTCTTGATACTCCATATAGGATTCGCACTTTACTCGAAGATATTGTTTTAGTTTTAGGTAAAGAGACTAAGATTGTTCTTGCTTTTGAATTGACTACAAAAAATGAAAGGTTTATTCGTGGTACTGCTGAAAAAGTTTTAGAACTGATAAAATCACATAATCTTAAAGGCGAATTTGTTCTTATTCTTGATGAAAATATATCTACAAAAAATCAAACTTAAATACAAATAAAAGTTAGGCTTTTTCAAGAACCAAAACACTATGCATTCTAATAAAAAAGTTCTACGCTTCAAAAATTATTTTTTTCAACTCAGTTAGTGATTCAATTAAATAATCGGGCTGATATGATTTTAATTTCTCAACACTTCGATATCCGTATGATACAGCTACAGTTTTAGCATTTGCATTTTTACCACACAAGATATCTAATTCAGTATCACCGACCATTAGAGTTGAATCAATGCTTGTATTAAGCTTTTTACAAATAATTAAAAGTGGTGTTGGGCTGGGCTTATGTGGTATCCCATTAGAGCGCCCCATAATTGAATCAAAATATTCTGAAAGATTGAAATGATTTAATATCTTTTCAGTTTGGTCTTGTGCTTTTGTTGTTAATAAGGAAATCATAAAAGAATTTTCTTTCAGATATCTTAAAACATCTAATCCCTCTTCATATAGTTTAGAAGCATCTATAAAATCGAAATAATTTTTTTTGTAATGACTGATAAAAACTTCAAAATCTGGAACATCGATTTTAAATTGATTAAATATATCAACGAAATGCATTCCTATCATTTTATAAAATTCTTTTTCAGGAAGCGAGTAATTTATATTTAGATCATCAAAAGTTTTGATAGTTGATTTATAAATGGTTTCTGCTGAATTGATAAGAGTGCCATCCAAATCAAAACAAATATGTTTTATCTTGTTTTTCAAATCAGTAGTTAATTTTTTTCAAAAATTTCTGAATAGCAGAATTAACTTCGGAGTGATTTTCAATTGGTGCTAAATGTCCAGCAAGAGGAATTTCATAAAATTCTGAATTTTTAATTTTATGGAACATTTCTTTCATAACCTGAGGAGGAGTTAAATTATCATTTTCGCCACATATCAGTAACACAGGTATTTCTATAGTTTCAAGAATAGATGTAGTATCTGTTCTGCTTAACATTGCAAGCAAAGCACCTTTAATTGCTTTTGGATTAAAATTTTGAGAATGTTCAATTATTGATTGAAGTTCTTCATTAAAATTCACTTTGAAATAGTCTCCAAAACAATTCGTTATAAACTCTTTAACAAAATTTTTATGTCCTTCAGTGTTAATTCTTTTTATTGCTAATGCTCTTTTTAATCTACCAGCGTTATCATCGGCTTGGGAACGCGTATTACATAAAATTGCAGCGGATAATTTTGTTTGAAATCTCTCAATTGCTCTTAAAGCAATGTATCCGCCCATCGAAAGCCCACATATTACAGGTTTATTAAGATTCATTTCATCAATAACCATTTCCAGATCATCAACAAACATTTCCATTGTATGTTGACCGTCAAAATTATCAGACTCTCCAAAGCCTCTTACATCGTAGCTTATGCAATAATATGATTTGCTGAAAAAGTCAATTTGTTTTTTCCACATTGAATGGTCATAAGGGAAACCATGAATAAAAACCATTGCTTTTGATGATTGCTCACCATCTGTTATTACTGATATATTGTTTATTTTAAATTTCATACTGCGAATAAAATTAAATTACTTTAGAAAATTAATCTCAAAGGATTTATTATTCATACACAAAAAAAATATTTTTTTTTAACTAAAATTACTTTTTAAAAAAATTTGGACGAAAATCTAATTTCAAAAATAACTCAAACATAATGACAAATAACGAACAACTTTATTAAGGTGATAAAATGAAAATCGCAATAGTATCTTCAGAGTGTGTCCCTTACGCAAAAATAGGTGGTTTAGGAGATGTTATTGGCTCTTTGCCGAAAGCTTTAGAAAAGTTTGGTTGTGATGTAAAAGTTTTTATTCCAAAATATCTTTTCATTGATGAAAGTAAATTTGGATTACGTTACAATTGGGATGTAGGAGAAATACCTATTAGGGTTAATGGTATTGTTCGTTCTGTTCATTTACATCAAGCAAAATTGCCTAATTCCAATGTAGAAGTTAATTTCATAGATTGCCCGCATTATTATAATAGAGGAAGAATTTATACTGATGATTGGGATGAGGATGAAAGATTCATTATGCTATGTAAAGGTGTAATTGAAAGTTGTCAGAGATTAGGCTGGGCACCAGATGTTATTCAATGTAATGATTGGCAAACAGGGTTAATACCTCTTTTCATTAAAGATAACTATAGTTGGGATAGAATGTTTGATAAAACTGCAACTGTTTTTACTATTCATAACATTGGATATCAAGGCAGATTTGGTAAAGAAACTTTATACAAAGCAGAGATAAATCCAAAATATTATTTCCCTGGCGGTCCTGTTGAATTTTTAGATAGTGTTTCTTTTATGAAAATTGGAATAGTCTTTTCAGATTTGATTAACACAGTAAGTGTAAAATATTCTCACGAAATTCTAACTCCTGAATATGGTGCGGGATTAGACCCAATCCTTAAAGCCAGGAAAACAGATGTCTACGGTATTCTTAATGGAATTGATTATGATGAATGGAATCCCGAAACAGACAAATTTTTACCATATAAATACTCTATTAAAGATTTATCTGGTAAAAAACTTAACAAAAAATTTTTAATGGAACGATTTGGATTACCTTTTGATGATGACCGTCCTTTAATTGGTTTAATCTCAAGATTAGTACCTCAAAAAGGATTTGATATTTTTGTTGAAGCAATTTATGAGTTGTTAAAATTAGATGCACAATGGATTTTACTCGGCAGTGGTGAGTATAAATATGAAAATTTTTTCTGGCATTTATCAGCAAACAATAGAGGTAAATTTGCAAGTTATATTGGCTATAACAACGAATTAGCACATTTGATTGAGGGAGGTGCAGATATCTTTGTTATGCCTTCGCGATATGAACCTTGTGGCTTAAATCAGATTTATAGTTTGAAGTATGGCACTGTTCCAGTAGTAAGAAAAACTGGTGGACTTGCTGACACAGTAAAAGATTGGGACGAAGAAAATTATTGGGGATTTGATCACGGAAATGGATTTTCATTTTATGATTACTCAGCTTATGCACTTTACAAATCAGTAGAACGAGCTGTAAACACTTTTTCAAATAAAAGTGTCTGGAAGAAAATTCAAATCAATGGAATGAAATTAGATTTTAGTTGGAAAAAATCAGCTGAAAAGTATATTGAGTTATACAAACTTGCGAAAGAAAAAAGAATCGGTTGATTTATGAAGCAGCAAGAATTCTTTTCTTCACGTTGGGCACTAATTATCGCTACTTTAGGAATTGCTGTTGGCACCGGCAATATATGGCGATTTTCAAGAATTGTTGCTCAAAATGGTGGTGGCTCATTTTTAATCCCTTGGGTAATATTCTTATTGCTCTGGTCTATTCCTCTAATAATTGCTGAATTCGCAATAGGGAAATACTCTCGACTTGGTCCCATTGGAGCAATAGGTAAAACTGCGGGGAAAAAATTTGCCTGGATGGGTGGCTTTATAGTAATAGTTTCAACTGCGATTATGTTTTACTATTCAGTTGTAACTGGATGGTGTCTTTACTATTTCTACTCATCTTTAACTGGCAATTTACTATCTCATTCAAATCACCTTCAATTCTGGAACGAATTTTCAAATAGTTATTTTCCTATTTTATTTCATTTAATTGCTATCTCTATTGTCTCTATTGTGGTTATGAAAGGGATTACTTATGGAATTGAAAAAGTCTCTAAAATTCTAGTTCCCGTTTTGCTTTTAATTTTAATCGGATTATTCTTTAGAGCTATTACTTTACCTAATTCAATTGAAGGAATAAAATACTTTTTTACCCCTGATTTAAATATGCTTTTGGATTATAAAGTGTGGTTAAATGCACTCACTCAAAATGCGTGGGATACTGGTGCTGGTTGGGGCTTGATAATGACTTACGCTATTTATATGCGAAAAAAGGAAGATATTTCTTTGAATGCTTCTTTAATTGCTTTTGGGAATAACAGCATTTCCTTAATTGCAGGTATTACAATTTTTTCTACCGTTTTCGCATTAAGTTCTGCTGACGCAATTGAACAAATTTCACAATCTGGTCCAGCGAATACTGGATTAACATTTATTTATTTACCACTTTTATTTACAAAGCTTTCAGCGAGTACCTTTATCAACTCAGTATTTGCTTCTGCTTTTTTTCTTGCTTTATTCTTTGCTGCATTGACTTCATTAATCTCTCTAATTGAATTAGCTACCAGAACTTTAATTGATTTCGGTTTAGTTAGAAAAAAAGCTATTCTTATTGTGTCCTCTTTGGGAATAATTTTAGGACTACCTTCTGCAATTAATAATTCTTTTTTAATCAATCAAGATTGGGTTTGGGGAGTTGGACTTATATTAAGTGGATATTTCATATCTTTTTCAATTATAAAATTTGGTGTAGATAAATTTAGAGAGCAGATAATAAATGGAATAGGAAGTGATTTTAAAGTTGGGAAATGGTTTAACTTTGTGATAAAGTATCTTATTCCTTTTCAAGCAATTACTTTACTTATCTGGTGGTTAGGATCGTCTATAAGTTGGGATCCTCAATGGTTAAATCCTTTTCGAACGGAAAATTTTGGAACGGTTATTTTTCAATGGGGTACTGTGATTATAGCACTTTTAGCTCTTAATAATTTTTTATACAAAAAATCTTTTGGAGATTAAATGAGTTTATTAACTTTAATTATAATGATTTTTGTTATAGGAATTGTTTGGGGTGGATTAGTATTTTTTTTGACCAAAGCCATTAAATTTGAAAAGAACAAGTCCAATGTCCAAGAGTAAATTTCCTTCTGTAATTGATATTAAATCTGAATTAAAATCAAAGTTAATTAAACCAATTTATTTCCTCTTTGGTGAAGACTATTTTGGAATTAATGAAGCAACAAATTTTATTAAGAAAACTATTGAACCTTTTGTGCTCTCTGATTTTAATAAAGAAAACTTTTACGGTTCCGATATAGAACTGTCTGATATTATTTCATCATCAAGAACTTTTCCATTTGGTGATGGTAAAAAATTAATTTTAGTGAAAAAAGCAGACGAACTTAAATTCTCCGCTAAAGATGTAGATTTTATTAATTACATAAAAACACCATCCGATTTTACTGTTTTAATTTTTCTTTATGAAGGAAAAATAGGGCGCACTGATGTTGAACCTTTCAAAAGTCTGCTGAAGCAAGGTTATTTGTATGAGTCAACGGAACTTAGGGGCGAATCCCTAACAAAATGGATTATTAATTTTTCAGAAGAAAAAGGGAAGAAGATATCTAACCAGAACGCCGAATTATTAGTTGACATAGTTGGAGATAATCGTGTTTTAATTGAGGCACAGTTAGAAAAAATATTTGAATATTTAACCGACCAATCCGAAATTACTTTTGAAGCAATAATAAATTTAGCAACAAAGCTTAAAACTTATACTATATTCGATTTATTCAATGCACTTGATAATCAACAAAAAGAAAACTCATTGAAAATTGCCCATAATCTTCTGGATTCTTCAGATATTGGATTAATAGGCATAGTTGCAATGTTAAATAAACATTTCACCGCTCTACTTAAAATTGATGAATTAGAAAAATCTACACTAACTAAGGAAGAGAAAGCGCGAATAACAGGAACGCATCCGTTTTATTATCAAGGGTTGGTTAAAGCAGCAAGATTGTATGGAAGTAATCAAATATTGAAAGCGATTGAAGCTATTTATAAAGCAGATGTTTTAATTAAATCTTCCGCTATTGACGAAAAAACTATCCTTTCAATTTTAATCGCTGAAATATTACCAGATTAATAAATCAAAAGTCAAATATCATTCGGTAAATAAGCTTCAAGTTTTTAAGAATATTAAAATTTATTTAACACCATCAAGAAACTTTGATTTGGCAGATTTACATTCTCTAATTCAAATTTCTAAATTTTCAACATAATCCAGTTAACATAAAATTTAACTGTGTTATTTTATCTTTGATAAAGTAAAGGTAATATTTTGAATATCTAAATGAAGTGTTCTAATTTTTAAAGGATATCGAGTATGATTTTTTTATACAATTTTATTAAAATTGCATATTCGTTCAGGAATATTTATATTGCGTTTTAGAATATGAAAAAGATAGAGTTGAAAAGCTTAAAATTACTTATATATTTAAATTCAGTTGTTTCTAAAATTCTTTAATAAAAATGCACTTCTAATTTGAAGTGCTTTTTTTTTGTTTATGAGAGTAAGTGATATAATAAAACATTTAGAAAATTGGGCACCTATTGGAATTGCTTGGGAAAAAGACAATGTTGGATTACAAATTGGTAATCCTGCTTCAAAAGTTGAAAATGTATTATTGTGCCTTGAAGTAAATTCTGGAGTGGTTGATGATGCCATCAAGAAGAGGTGTAATTTAATAATAAGCCATCACCCCTTAATCTTCTCCCCTTTAAAAGCTTTAATTTCTAAAGAACCAAAAACCGAAATAATTCAAAAACTGCTAAAAAACGATATAAATCTTTATTCTGCTCATACAAATTTAGATTTTACAAAAGATGGTGTTAGCTTTCAATTAGCTAAACAATTAAAACTCATAAATATCAAATTTTTAAAGAATTTATCTGCAAATCAGTATAAATTAGTTGTTTTCGTTCCAGAAAAACATATTGAAACAGTTGCTCAAGCTATGCATAAAGCAGGTGCTGGAATAATTGGTGAATATTCTGATTGTAGTTTTAGATTAAAGGGTATCGGAACATTCAAAGGTAGCGACTTTTCAAATCCTTTCTTGGGAATAAAACAAAATCTTGAATTTGTTGAAGAAATAAGATTAGAAATGGTCGTGAACTCATTTAATCTTGCTGAAGTGCTTAAGGCTATGAGAGAAAACCATCCTTATGAAGAAGTAGCTTATGATGTTTATAAATTAGATAATGATAATCCCAATTATGGAATTGGTGCAATAGGCGAACTCAAAGAAGAAATGAATGAAAAAGATTTCTTAAACTTTATTTCAAAATCAATTAAAACTAAAAATTTTAGATATTGTTCTGGAAAGAAAAATAAAATTAAAAAAGTTGCTGTCTGTGGAGGGTCAGGAAGTGATTTATTAGATTTTGCAATTAAACAAAATGCAGATGCCTTCTTAACTGCAGATGTAAAATATCACACTTTTCACGATGCTCAAAATAAAATTCTCTTGATTGATGCTGGGCATTATCAAACAGAAATTTTTATTCTAAAGGAAATTGAAAGAAGGTTAAATGATTTATTTAGAGAAAAAGAAATAAAAGTCTTTAATTTCTCTGGTTCAACTAATCCAATAAAATTTTATAAAAATTCAGGAGACTAAATTTGTATAACAGGTTAAAGGTTCTTTATCAACTTCAACTGGTAGATTCTCAGCTTGACGAACTTGAAGATCTTCGTGGTGATTTGCCAAACAATGTAAATAGTCTTAAATCAAAAATTGATGATATAAATGAACAAATAAAATCCAAAGAAAAAGAAAAGAAAGAATCTATTGAAAAAAGAAAATCTAATGAAGATGAAATTGATAGGCTGAAAGAATCTCAGAAAAAATTTAAGTCACAACTTTATCAAGTAAGGAACAATAAAGAATATGATGCTTTAACAAAACAAATAGATATAACAGAAGAAACGATAAAAAAATTATTAGCCGAAAATGATGCTCTTGCAGACAGAAGCAAATTACTTACTGATGAAATCGATGAGCTTAAACCCAAAATAAAAGAATTAGAAAAAGAGCTCAAAGAAAAAGAATCTGAACTAAAAGAAATAATTAAAGCAAATGAAAAAGAAGAGAACAGACTTAAGGAAGTTAGAAGCAAAATAGAAAGTCAAGTTAAAGGTTCTGATTTATCCGTTTATATGAGAATCAGAAAGGCCAAAAAAGGTAAAGCAGTAGCTACTATAAAACGTTCTGCTTGTTCTGGTTGCCATAATATTGTCCCTGCACAACGACAATTAGAAATAAGGAGAAATAATAGAATATTCACTTGCGAATATTGTGGTAGAATTTTAGTCTCTCAAGAAATTGCAGAGGAAGCCGAAAAATCTTTGTAAAACAGCACCCTCTCAAGAAGTATAAAAATAAAGATGTTTCAATACACTTATTAAAACTATTATATTTGCACAAAACTTGGAGACATAAATATTATAATACTAAAGTCTCCTTAAATTATCATTAAAGTCATTGGAGGTTATTCTAAAGAGCATAACCAATTTTAAAGAATAGACTGATAAAAAACCGGGCAATTGCTCTCTAATAAAATAGAGAGAGGAAAGTCCGAACATCGTAGAACAGGGTGCCGGGTAACACCCGGGTACTCCGATTTAAAGGAGTAACGGAAAGTGCCACAGAAAATATACCGCCCCAAATTTTTTGGGGTAAGGGTGAAAAGGCGAGGTAAGAGCTCACCGCTCCGAAAGTAATTTCGGAGGCATGGCAAACCACACCCGATGCAAGGTCAAGTATAGAATCGTTGAGGCTGTTGTTAATTGATTTACCAATTTAATATCAAGTTTTAACCTAATTTATAATTCCAATTTTAATCAACAGCCTCAGGAGAGTTGTTCGCTCGTACTATCAAATTGTTGATAGCGATTCGGGGTAGACCGCTAAAGTCTGAAAGCGATTTCAGACTCAGATAAATAATTGCCAGCCCGTTTTATATCGGGAAACAGAATTCGGCTTATAGGTTTTTTATCAGTCTTGTTCTTTCTAATATGTAAACGCAATTTTTATGATTAACAAAGTCTGGAAACTAAAAGAAGTTGAAGATAAATTTACCATAAATACCTTATCAGAATCGTTGAATATATCTGAGCCCCTCGCTAGGCTTCTTGTTCAGCGAGATGTTAAAACCTTCTATCAAGCAAAAAATTTCTTTCGACCATCTCTTAATTCCCTCTTCGACCCTTTCTTAATGGACGGAATGGACATTGCTACCAAGCGTGTTATCAAAGCTATCACTGAAAATCAATTGATTTACATCTATGGAGATTATGATGTTGATGGCACCTGTGCAACTTCATTACTTTATCTTTTTCTTAAAGAATTAAATGCCTGTGTAGATTTCTATATCCCAAAAAGATTAGAAGAAGGATATGGCATTTCAAAAGAAGGATTAGATATAATTAAATCAAAAAATACCTCTTTAGTTATTGCTGTTGATTGTGGCATTACTGCAGTTGATGAAGCTGAATACGCAAAACAAATTGGTTTAGATTTAATAATTTGTGATCATCATCAACCTAAAGATAAAATACCTGATGCTCTCGCAGTTTTAGACCCAATAAAACCGAATTGCAATTATCCTTTTAAGTTTTTATCTGGTGCTGGAGTTGCATTTAAGTTAGCACAGGGCATATCTGATAGAATTGGCAAAAGAGAACTTCCTCTCAAATATCTTGATTTGGTTGCATTAGCTGGAGCTGCAGATATTGTGCCTTTGACTGGCGAAAATAGAGTTCTGGTTAAGGAAGGACTTGATATAATTAATTCAACCCCACGCCCAGGAATCGAGGCTCTAATAAAAAGTGCTGGAATTAATAAAGGTTCATTAACATCAGGACAAATTGTTTTCACTATTGCACCCAGAATTAATGCCGTTGGAAGATTAGGTGATGCAAGACGAGCAGTTGAACTTTTAATTACTGACGATGAAAACCAGGCTAATGAATTAGCTAAAGTCCTTGAAGAGGAAAATTACGAAAGAAGAAAAATTGATGTGGATACTTTTGATTATGCTAATAGCCTTGTTGAGAATTCTTTAGACTTAAAAAAAGAACTTGCAATTATTTTACATCAGGAAGAGTGGCATCCCGGAGTTATCGGAATAGTTGCTTCAAGACTTGTTGAAAAATATTATCGTCCAACTATAATGCTGACAACAATTGATGGTGTTGCAAAAGGTTCTGCTCGAAGTATAAACAATTTTAATATTTATGAAGCACTAAAGAAGTGTGAAGATGTTTTACTTCACTACGGTGGTCACAAAGCAGCTGCTGGCTTAGCTATTCAGCTTGATAAAATTGATGAGTTCAAACAAAAATTTAATCAAATAGTTAGAGAATGTCTTTCAGAAGAGGATTTAATCCCTGAAATTCAAATAGATACTGAATTGAAGTTTAGTGAAATTACACCAAAGTTTATTAGAATTCTTGACCTGTTCGCCCCTTTCGGACCTGGAAATATGCGACCCGTTTTTCTTACAAAAGATGTTAATTTAATTAACACTCCTCGAATTGCTGGTAATAAGCATCTTATTGCAACATTCAAGCACAAATCAAGTCAAAAAGTATTTGATTCTATTGGCTTTAACCTCGGAGAATATTTAGATTTGTTAAAAGAAAATAAAAATTCAGAGTTTGATATCGTCTATGTTATTGATAAAATGGAAAGACTCGACAAAACTCTTCCTCAATTAAAAATAAGAGATCTAAGATTAAGTGTAAAAGAAAATAATCAGGAGAATTAAAAATGTCAGGTCATTCAAAATGGTCAACAATTAAAAGAAAAAAAGCTGCCCTTGATGCAAAAAAAGGAAAGATTTTCACAAAGCTTATTAAAGAAATTACAATCGCAGCTAAGCAAGGCGGTGGTGACCCTGATGGTAATCCCAGATTAAGACTTGCAATTGATAATGCAAAATCTCAAAATATGCCCGCAGAAAATATAGAACGAGCGATTAAAAAAGCAACAGGCGAACTTGAAGGTGTTGCTTATTACGAATTAACCTATGAAGGTTATGGACCTTCTGGTGTTGCTATTATGGTTGAAGTAGCTACTGACAACAAAAATAGAACAGTTGCTGAAATCAGACATTTGTTCAGCAAACACGGTGGCTCTTTAGGTGAAAATGGCTCAGTTGCTTGGATGTTTGATAGAAAAGGAATTATTACTATTCCAAAACAAGACAAAACTGAAGAAGACATTTTATCAATTGTTTTAGATGCAGGCGCCGATGACTTGCAAACTGAAGATGAATTCTTTGAAATAACAACTTCTGTTGAAAACTTTGAGCCAGTTAGAAAAGCTCTTCTCAAAAATAATTTACAAATTGAGAATGCTTCATTGCAACGGGTCGCCAAAAACTTAATTAAAGTTCAAGGTGAAGAAGCAGAACGAGTTATGAAACTAATTGAGGCAATTGAAGATTGTGATGATGTACAGAATGTTTATACAAGTGCCGATTTTGCAGACTAATTAGATTATATCTCAATGATTATAATCGGAATTGACCCTGGCACAATATTCACAGGAATTGGTATAGTTAAACTTTACGAAAACAAATTAGTTAAACTTTATAGTGGAGTTATAAACTTACCTTCATCTAAAGCTATACCTGAAAGACTTGATATAATTTACAAAGAATTAACTAAACTAATAAAAAAATATAAACCTGTCGAATTTGCTATTGAAACCGCTTTCTATGGGAAAAATGTTCAATCTGCTATGAAGATAGGTTATGCAAGAGGGGTTTCTATTCTTGCAGCTGCTCATAATAACTTAAACATAAGTGAATATACGCCCCGTGAAGTTAAAAAATCTGTAGTAGGAAAAGGTTCTGCATCCAAACAGCAAGTCTCATATATGATTAAAAATATTCTATCATTAAAGAGTGAAAAATTAAAACCTGATGAAAGTGATGCGCTTGCTATTGCTATATGTCATTCATTCAGAATTAACAAAAGCTCTAAAATAAAAAAGAAATTTAGCTGGAAAGATTTTATTGAACTAAATTCTCATAGAGTAATTGGACAATAGATATGATTGGTTATTTATCTGGAAATATCATTCAAATCAAACCGACTCAAGTTCTGCTTGATGTTAACGGCGTTGGCTATCAGATTAACATTTCTATTTCAACTTTTGAAAAAATATCAGATAGTAAAAATGTTTCTTTATTCATTCATACAAATGTTCGTCAAGACGCTATAAATCTGTATGGTTTTTTTAGTCAGGAAGAAAAAGAAATGTTTGAGCTTTTAATTTCTATAAGTGGAATTGGACCTAAGCTCGCATTAAGCATTCTATCAGGCATAAGTGTAGATGATTTATCTGATTCAATATCAAAAGGTAATTTAGACAGGTTGATCTCTATCCCAGGTGTTGGTAGAAAGACAGCCGAAAGAATAGTGTTAGAACTTAAATCAAAAATTTCAGAATTCGAAACAGTGTTCTCTTCAAAATTTGATTATTCAATTCGTCAGCAAGCCATAGCTGCGCTGGTAACTCTTGGTTATAATCAAAAAAATTCAGAAAAGGTTGTAAGAGATTTATTAACTGAAAATCCCTCCCTTTCTTTAGAAGAAATTATAAAAAAATCTCTAACCGCATTCAGGAGTTGATTTAATCAGAAATATTAAAGGCATTAAAAAATTATTTTAACAATTCAGGCGCTGTTCCATATCTCTGATATGTACTTTTTTCTTCTGTCTTGATATTAGTGATGTATCTGTAAAAAATACTTTGTGAACCTTTATATCCCTTTAATTCTATACAGTTTAATACTCTACTGTTGTTGAGGTTTTTCAATATTATCCTTTTAACAATATAATAATTAAATGGGTTCTATATAAGAATGGATAGTTCTCTTCATTATTAAAATTTTGAGGGGAAATCATTCTACAAAGCTTTCTTTCCAGTATTAGGCTCACTCTAAGTAGCTTTGCTATTTTACGTGTTCCTAAAGAAGGATCTTTAAGTTTATGATTTTTCCTGACTTTGACACTTTATTTTTATAAGTTATTGTTTTTCAATGACTTAACTTTTTAAAATGGTGATAGTTGTCAACACAGCGTAGCTTTCAGCTACAAACAAATCAGATGGTGTCAAAACTGGATACTGGATTTAGAATTGAGAAGTCAGAATAACAGAACCATTAGAACTGCAAAGAAAAATTAAATTATATTTTCATAAAAAATTATGGAAAATTTCATAGAACAATATAAAGAAGAAATAATTGGGGTATTAAATGGCTTTGACCATATTTTAATCAGAGGATACATCAGGGATTTTCACATAGACAGCAGATTTTAATATTTTCTAAGTAGAGAAGGATGCTTGCTAAAAGATTACAAAGGATATGCAATAAAGAAAAGTGAAGAGATAAAAAACCTAAGTTTAATCCTATTTTTATACACTACAAAAATTCTTATCAATAGCTGTTATTATTTTCTCTTGTGATTTTTTAAGAGTAACAACTTTTTGCCACTTGAATTTTGTTTTCTTGTCTTCGAGATATACTTTATAAGCACTTGATAGTTCTTCTAAAGCATCAACAGGTGATATTTCTAA
>Ga0308420_1000404_pt1 | contig 20855 bp, 16 predicted proteins | sample HotsprSampleMS55_FD_203802 | JGI IMG/M metagenome (GOLD analysis project Ga0308420, IMG submission 203802) | Hot spring phototrophic mat microbial communities from Mushroom Spring, Yellowstone National Park, Wyoming, United States - 20090730_MS55 ... | reverse complement strand
CTCCAAAACGAGCCTTTACTAATTCTACAAAGTCTCCTAGCAAAGAAAGTTCTAAGCTCACTAAAAAGCTAAACAACCAACAACGAGAGACCCCACAACCATAAGCAAGAATCCCCAACTCAAACCAATCAGCATCATCCGGCCTAAAAGAAAACCTCTGAAGCTCCAACCCCTCCTCCTGATACGTGAGTTTTGGTTTTTCTTGAAATGGCAAAAACCCCGAAGCCAAAAAGCCTCTATATTTCTCTAAAAGCCTTTTTAGACCAGCTTTCCAGTTATAAGATTTCTTCATAGTTGCAGTATCTAATGCAACAGGTAAAACTAAATCTAGCTTTTCAACTAAATGTTTTGGAATAAGTAAGGTTGAAACAGTAGATTTTTCAGAAGCTTTTAAGTCTACCCTTTTCTCATGTCTACGTTGAAAGAAAGTTCTTCTTCTCATAGAAATCCTCCTGTTACTAAGGAAGCTAAAATAAAAAAGTTAGTCTGAAATTTTACTTATTTTTACTAAAAAAAAGAAAGTTATACTAATCGAAAACAAATAGTTTTAGCTTATTAAAATATACTAATACAACTAATTAAGTTTAAAATGATCCAAAAGTTCATAAGTGAGTTTTTATAAGAAATTCAAAAAATTATTTTTAAAGTAGAGGATTATTATTGTAATTTATGTAATTCTTCTTTTTTAATTTTATAAACTTTGATAGGAAGAGGCATGCCCTCTGGACTTGTTTCTTTTCTTATAACCTCACCTGTAAGTAAGTTTGTATGTACTTCTAAAGTTTTTTTAGAGTGAACATCAATTTCTTGGTTTACTTTACCAATTAAATAAAATCTATTCTTACGAAATTGATATTTATGAATATACTTCCATAAAAGATTTGTTCCACCTTGGTGTTCAATAAATAAAATCCCACCTTTAATGCTAATTCCAGAAAAAGGATCTCCTGCTCTTCCTCCAGAGGATGGACTTAAAATTACTTGAGAAGAAGTTCCAGCTAAAGTCCAAAAATTTTTTTCTTGAAATAGAACAATAAGTTTTCTTTGTTTATTTTTCTTAGATTGTTTTTGAATAACTATAGCTCTATCTAAAACTTTATCTCCATTTAAATCTCCTTCTGCAAATGCTATTAGTTTCCAATTTTTTGGAACCCATGCTTCAGGTGAGACAGATTTTTCTGGAAAGTTCTGTAAAGAAGTTTCTTGAGTTAGTACAGTTTGAGAAAAAATGAAGAAAAAAACTAAAATAGATTTCATTTTGTCTACTTTAAATTTTATAATTCATAAAAAAAGGATATAAAACATGAACAAAAATTTAAGCTTTATCTTCCTATCGGTATGTATTTTCTTATTTTCACACACAAAAATTTTTGCCAATAAGAAAAGATTATACATTGCAGATATGCAAGTCGAAGCAGTTAACTTAAGTTTTAAAAAGCAATGGGAAAATCTTTTACTAGTTGCAGTGCTAAGAGAGTTTAAAGATTACTTAGTTATGTCTGATGATACTGTAATGAGCATATTAAAGCAAGGTAAACTTAGCCAGCAAATATCTGGAAAAGCAGAGTTTTTAGAGTATCTTGCAAATTCATTGCAATTTGAAGATTTAATAGAAGCAGAGATTTTTACTAATCAAAGTAATAAATTTATTTCCTTAAAATGGATACAACTTAAAAAAGAATCTAGTCAATTTTTTACTGTAAATCAAGTCCAACTTTACTTTGACTCTACCAATTCCGAATTTTCTATTAGTCAAGCTGTAAAAAATTTATATTCAAAGACCACCTCACTTGAAAAATGGAATTCAAACTTAAACTGGAATCTAGAAAATTTAAATTGGAACTGGAAAATTCAAGATTTTTCTAAGCTTCCACTTCAAAAGACTGAAGATATTCCAATTAACTTTCTGGAGGGAATTACTACTTATTTAGAAGAAGGTGATACGGCTTATAAACATAAAGAATTTAAAAAAGCCTTGGAAACATATTTAAAACTAAGGGAGTCACTTTCTTATCTTTCTGAAAGTACAACTCAAAAAATTCAAAAATTAATTTCTCAATTAGAAACTAGAATTCAAGAAACTAATTTAGGATATTATCAAATACAAATAGAAGAACTAGATAAAAAATACAAACCAAACTTAAATGCAAAACAAGACGAATGGAAAAATTATAAAAAAATTTATTTACAAGAATGGAAAATCTATAAACAACTTCCTAAATATGCCCAGCATTATAAAATAGAAAAGGTTTTAAAAAACAGAGTAGGACTCGGCTTTATTGAGGTTTGGAAGTTTGAAGAATTTCAAGTTATGGAAAATTACCAAAGTTTGAATTTCACACAGGCAGAAGCTCAAATAGAACAAATGTATTTGGAAAGTATAAATGAAGCAAAAGATTTTGATCTAAAAGATTACTCTAAAAGATTTTTAGAAAGAAAAAATTTAATTCAAAATGCAGCTATTTCTTATGTTGAAAATGCTATTCGTGTAAATTTATTATTGGCAGAAAGTGAAAACTCACGTGCTATTTTAGAAAGAAGTATGGGAAAAACCTCTGAATCCAATGAAAGGAAATATAACTCAATACAAATTATGGAAAAAATTAAAGAAATATATAATAAAAATCAACAATATGTTAGACCAGAAATAAAAATTCAATTTAATAAAGTAGCTGAACTCATAAATAAAGATAGTGCAGAAAATAAAATTTATGAATGGAGAACTTTTCTAAATTTGCCTGTATATTATATATATAACGTAGTGCGAGGAGTAAGTGACATTTTTGTTTTTAAGTGGGGATATGGATTTGGTATAGGTGGAGAAGCCTTGTTATTTGGGGCAACTCCCCTTTTAATAGGTGTACCTTTAGGTGAAGTTTCTACAGCTTATGGGTTTGAGAATTATGGGACTGTATCAAACTTTGAAAAAGTAGGTTCTCCGATTTCTAATTCTTCTAGTCAAAAACTTTTTGAAAAAAAACCTACACCAAAGCCTTATTTTTTAGGAGTTTATGGAGTTGGTGATATTAACTGTGCACATTTTGGAATTAGAATTTGTAAAGACTATAAAGAGGCAATATTACCCAAAAAATATTCTAATATTAACCTAACGTTAGGTGCCATTGGGCTTGTACAAATAAACATAGAAACTCATTCTATCTTAGAACTTCCATTTGTAATTTTAGGAATGAACCCCGACTTTTTTAACTTACAAGAAAAACGAAAAAGAAGAAAAACTTTCTTTAGCTATGGAAATATTTCTCCTATAGACTAATTCTGTAACTCTGCAAGTGCTTTTTGTGCTTGTTCTAAGTTAGGTGGAGAGCCATGCCACTCAGGACGATTTTCCATAAACGAAACTCCCTTTCCTAGCACAGTACGAAAGATAATTACACTAGGTCCCCCCCTATGTTCTTTAGCCTTAGTAAAGGAATTTATAATTTCTGACATATTGTGTCCATCAGCTTCTAGTACATTCCAGCCAAAAACTCGAAATTTCTCAGCAAGAGGCTCAAGTTTCATAACGTCTTCAGTAAAGCCATCTATTTGAATGAAATTTCTATCTACAAAAGCAATTAAATTATCAAGTTTGTAGTGTACTGCTGACTGGGCTGCTTCCCAAGTCATACCTTCTGCACATTCCCCATCAGAAATACAAGCATAGACCTTATATTTATGGTCTTGATACCTTGCACCTAAGGCTAGACCTACAGCTACCGAAAGACCTTGTCCTAAAGAACCAGAAGAAGTCTCTAGAGATGGGAGATATCTTGTGGATGGATGACCTTGCAAACGTGAACCTAACTTTCGAAAACTAGCTAACTCCTCTACAGGAAAATAACCTGCTAGAGCCATTGCCGCATAACGTACTGCACACACATGTCCATTCGATAAAACTAATCTATCCCTTGTTGGTAGAGAGGGATTTTGAGGATCGTGATGGAGAACGTGAAAATAAAGTGCAGCAAAAATATCAGCTAATCCTAAAGGTCCACCTGGATGACCTGATTTAGCTTCAGTAACCATTTTAATTACTTCGATACGAATTTGTCGGGCTATTTCTTCTAATTCTTTAAAATTCATTATTGTGTCCGAAAAATACTAAGTCCAGAAATTACTATTATAGAGTATAATGGCAAAAAAACATAGTGTAGCTTTTTGTGAAGCTCTTTTTTCTTTTTTATACCTGAGTAAGCCATAAGTAACATTAAAACTAAGCTTACTGCAGCAAAAAATCTATGAGTATCAACTACCCATCTTGGGACGATAGCTGTAATTCCTAAAGCCTCAATTCCCCCTAAAAAATATTTATTTACTAAAAGGTAGCTTGCAGTAAATAAATTAAAAATCATACCTAGTAAATTAATTTTTTTATGAAAAAAGTTATTTCTAAATCGATAATAGTAACCAATATAAAAACAAAATAGAGAAAGTACCATCCCAATATTAATTAAAAATAAACTCATGAATTAAAATTTTGGGATAATTTGTTCAATATCAATTTCATAGCTTTCAAAAAGAGAATTTCGAGCTATCTCATAACGTAAAATATCAATATTGAAATTAATTTTAGCTTGTGTTTCTGCTAATTGATTTTGAACTAGTGTGTCAAGTGCATTTTTTACAGCTAAAGTATTAAACCTACCATTTCTAAATCCATTATAAAGCCCGTTGTAATAAGCTTCTGACTGCTTACGAGTTTTAATTGCATTTTGTAAAATTTTATATCCCACTACTACAGTTTCATATTTAATTTTTAAGTCGTCTTCAATTTCTCTTCGTAAGTCTTGCTCTGCTAGAGAAACTTGTAAGGCAGAAATTTTAGAATCTCTTATATCTGCTTTAATTCCTTTATCAGCTAGTGGATACGTTACACGCAAGTTAGCTGTTGCTTCATAGTACTTTCGAGAAGTAACTCCTTCCGAAGAATCTAAAAAGTTATTTTGAGGAGCAACAATGGTTTGACCTTTAGAAGAGCCAATGAGATTTAATTTGACAGAAGGTAAAGCATTGTCTATAGCATTTTTTTCACTCATAGCAACAATTTCTTTCCTAATTTGAAGAGATTTCCAATCTGTCCTATTTTGAAATGCATATTCTACATCTTTTTCTAAGTTAAAATCTTGAGGAATTTCTTCTTTTAGGTCAGTAATCTCCCCTAATTCTTCATCAGTAGATAAGCCTAAAATCCTAAGTAACTTCCTTTTATTTTCTTCTCTTTCTAGCTTGGTTTTTTCTAATTGACTTTCTACTTGAGAAAGAGCTGCGTTCCACTGATTGACTTCAAAATTTTCAGAAGTACCTAGCTTAGTTTTTTGAATAGTTAAGTCACGTATGTTTTTAGTATTTCGCTGAAGTCGCTCATAAGTTTTGAAGGAAGAATCTGAAATGACATAGTTCCAATAACTCACTAAAGTATTTACAATTACATTAGAAAGTTTATAAGAAATATCTAATTTGGCTATTTCAGATTGATGTTCTAAAATCTTTTGGATATTTCTATCTTGAACTCCAAAAGAATTTTTTAAAATATCTTGGCTTAAAGTAACAGTTATAGCTCCTGTGTAAAGTGGAGGTATGCCTAAATTTCTAAAAGTTCCCCCATATCGAATAGGATCTTCAAAGGCATTGGAATCAAATCGGACAGTACTAGCTTCTACTTTAAAGTATGTACCTGTAGGAAAGATTTTTTCTACCCCAGCAAAGATTTTATCGTTACTAATCTTCGTTCCACTAAAGAAGTTAACTTGGTTATCTGGTAAAATTTGCTTTTGAGAATCTAACCCACCTACAAGTCTCCAAGAATATTTTGACTGACTTTTTAAAAACCCTGTATCTGTTTTTGCTAGTTCGTAGACATTAGATTTAATTTCTGGACTATTTTCTATAGCTTTTTGAACGACTTCTTTTAGAGTAAAATTCAGCTTTTCTCTGTTACCCTGTGAATTTATATTAAAATTTATAAAAAAAATTATAAAAAGAAAGAAAAATTTGTTGTTTACTCTTAGCTTCATTTTACCTCCTAGAGCATAGAATTGCATAAAAAAATTTATGCAATTCAAAATAACTTATTTCCCAAGTACTCTTTTTACTGTAGAGCCTATATCTGCTGGAGAAATACAAACATGAATCCCAGCTTCTTTCATTGCATCCATTTTCGACTTAGCTGTTCCCATTCCTCCACTGATAATAGCTCCTGCATGTCCCATTCTCTTTCCAGGTGGAGCTGTTTGCCCTGCTATAAATCCTACAATAGGTTTCTTAGCATTTTTCTTAGCCCATGCAGCAGCTTCTTCTTCTGCAGTTCCACCAATTTCCCCAATCATGACAATAGCTTCTGTATCAGGATCCTCGTTTAATAGCTGGAGAGCATCTGTATGAGTTGTCCCAATAATAGGGTCCCCTCCAATTCCTATACAAGTAGATTGCCCAAAACCTAAGTTCGTAAGCTGTCCTACTGATTCATAAGTTAAAGTTCCTGACCTAGATACTACCCCTATACTACCTTCTTTGTGAATAAACCCAGGCATAATTCCAATTTTACACTTACCTGGACTTATAACTCCTGGACAGTTAGGACCAATCAAACGAGTTTTAGAGTTTCGTAGTACACTCCAAACTTTTAACATATCATGAACTGGAATTCCTTCTGTAATACATACAATGAGGGGAATTTCTGCAAAAATTCCTTCTAAAATAGCATCAGCTGCAAAAGCAGGTGGAACAAAAATGGCTGCAGCATTTACTCCTTCTTTTTCAATAGATTCTTTAATTGTATTAAACACAGGAACCCCATGTTCACTTTTTTGTCCACCTTTACCAGGGGTAACCCCTGCTACTACCTTTGTCCCATATTCAATCATTTGAGAAGTATGAAAAGCACCTTCTTTTCCTGTAATCCCTTGAACTACAACTCGAGTATTTTTATCTACTAAAACTGACATCGCACTTCCTTTTTTATTTTATAAGAGAGGGAATTTTTTCTGTAGCATCTGTAAGCTCATTTGCTACAATTATTCTAAGTCCACTTTGCTCTAAGATTCTTTTACCTTCTTCTGCATTTGTACCTTTGAGCCGTACCATAAGTGGAACTTTAATATTTACAGATTTTGCTGCTTCTACAATCCCTTGAGCAACTCGATCACAGCGTACAATCCCTCCAAAAATATTTACAAAAATTGCCTTTACATTAGGATCTCCTAATATAATTTCAAATCCGTTTTTTACGGTATTGACGTTTGCACCACCACCTACATCTAAAAAGTTAGCAGGTTCAGCTCCTGCTAATTTGATGACGTCCATAGTAGCCATAGCTAGACCTGCCCCATTGACCATACAACCAATGTTTCCATCTAACTTGACATAATTTAAATTGTATTCACTAGCTTTAAGTTCTAAAGGATCTTCTTCTGTTTTATCCCTGTAAGCAGCAGTGTCGGGATGACGAAAGAGGGCATTGTCATCTAAAGTAATTTTACAGTCTCCAGCTAAGACCTCATTTTCTTTAGTTAAAATTAAAGGGTTTATTTCTAAAAGAGAACAATCTTCTTTCATGTATACGTCGTACACAGAAAGAAAAAATTTAATAGCTGACTTATGTGCTTCAGAAGGAAGTCCAAGTCTATAAACTAATTCTCTAGCTTGGTTCATTTGAAGACCAATTCCAGGATCTACAACAATTTTAATAATTTTTTCAGGACTATGAGCAGCTACTTCTTCAATCTCCATCCCACCTTCTGCTGAAGCCATGACAATAGTTTTTCTTAGAGATCTATCTAATAAAATGCTAAAATAGTATTCTTTAGCAATATTGATACCTTGTTCTAAGTAAACTTTTAAAACTTTTTTTCCTTCAGGTCCTGTTTGATGGGTAACTAATTGCATACCTAAAATAGACTTGACTGCATCTAGAGCTTGCTCTTTACTACGAGCTAGCTTTACTCCTCCACCTTTTCCACGTCCACCTGCATGAATCTGAGCTTTAACAACAACTATATTAGAAAAGCGAGAAACTTCGTCATAAGCCTTAGAAGCATCTTCTACTTTATCAATGACTACCCCAAAAGGAACTTTTACTTCGTGTTTAGAAAGAATTTCTTTTGCTTGATATTCATGAATTTTCATAAAGTTTCCTATTTTATCTATATGATTGATTTTTTTTACATTGCTTTAATTGTCATTTAAAAATCTAGTAAAATTTAAGAAAAGAAAAAATCCTTTACTTTTTTAGGGAAAATGAAATCCTTTCTTTGAAATTTTTTGGGAAGGTATTTATGGAATATTTACAGACTTATCGCAATTATTGGAAAGAGTTATCACACATAGAAAACATTTTAGCTACTTTACATTGGGACTTAGAGGTTATGCTTCCAGAAGCAGGCTACGAAGAGAGAGCAGAACAGATTTCATATCTTTCTACTCTTTACCATAAAAAATATATTTCTGTCGAATTAGATGATCTAATGGGAAATCTTGCTTTACAATTAGAATCAGCAGATTTAGAACCTCAAGAAAAATTTTTCTTAAAAAGAGAGTTGGAGGTCTTATCTCGAGAACGAAATCGAGCTAAAAAACTACCAGAAATATGGGTAAAAGAATTTTCCAAGCTTACCAATCTTGCTCATGGAATTTGGGCAGAGGCTAAACAAAAAAAAGATTTTTCCCATTTTTCTCCTACTTTAAAAAAGATTGTAGCTATGGTTCAAGAAAAAGCAGAACTTTATGGCTACACTACTGAACCTTATGATGCCCTTTTAGAGGATTATGAGACTGGTACTAAAGCTTCTGATCTAGAAAAACTATTTGTACATTTAAAAAATTCTCTCATTCCTTTTATAAATCAATTTCAAACCTTCCCCAACCCTTTTCAAAAAAAAATTGCCAAAGAACTCCAAGCTAATTTTTGTTCTAAGTTGCCTCCTATGTTAGGCTTACCTAAAAACTCTTATCGCTTAGACGTAAGTTTACATCCTTTTTCTACTAGTTTAGGTGCAAACGACAAAAGAATTACAACTAGATATTTTGAAAACGAACCTTTTTCCTCTGTATTTGGCGTTTTACATGAGACAGGTCATGCTCTCTATGAATTTGGTTTAAAAGACATGAAAGGCTATCCTTCTGCTTTAAGTGTAGCTCTCTCTTATGGAATCCACGAATCCCAGAGTAGATTATGGGAAAATCAAGTTGGAAGATCTAGACCCTTCTGGGAATATCTTTATCCTACTTTACTTAAAGAGTTTAACATCTATCACTATGATCTTCCTTTTGATAAGTTATATAACTACATCAACTCTGTTTCAAAATCTAAAATCCGAGTAGAAGCTGACCAAGTAACTTACAATTTACACATAATCTTACGATTTGAAATAGAAAGAGATTTGTTATCGAAAAAAATTACTGTAGATGAACTACCGCAAATATGGAATGAAAATATGAAAAAATTTTTTGACTTAGAAATTGAAAATGATGCAGAAGGAGTATTGCAAGACGTACATTGGTCAGGTGGTTCTTTTGGTTACTTTCCTACCTATACGTTAGGCAATATTTACGCAGCACAATTATTTCATACTTTTTTAGATACACATCAAAGTTTTTGGGAAGATGTACGAACTAGAGGAGATTTTTCCAGTTTATTAAAATGGTTAAAGAAAAATATTTTTCAACTTGGAAAACTTTATTCTCCTAAAGAACTTATTAAACAAGCTACGGGTGAAGAGCCAAATAGTAACTACCTCATCAAATACTTAAAAGGAAAAATGAGAGAATTAGGATGAGTAATGAAGAGGTTAGTAAGTTTTCTGATTTATCATATTTTGACAATTTAGCTCTTTACTATGTTTGCAATGAAACACCACCTAAAACTTTAGCATTGGCCTTTTTAGAAGGTGACGCTAAGGTAGTTGGTTCTATGTTAGGTCTTTTAGAACCTAAAAGAAGGGAATTTATTCATTCTCTTATGAGTCAATATAAAGATACAAACGAACAAGAAAGACAAAGTGCCTTGTCTGGAATACTCATTATTGCCAATGGACTTATAACAAGGAATCTAATTCAAAAGCAAGGAAGATACTATTACGGGACAAAGAAAAAATAAATTTTTTACTCTCTTATATCAGAGTGAGATACAGTCTTATTTTTGCTAAATAACAACACTTCTACAAAAACTATACCATATTTTTTCAATGAGAAAAGTTTTTTTGTTCATCACCTTAGCTATAAAGTAAGGTATTTTATCAATAAAAAATTGACTGTTTTCCAAAAACAACAAAGGTACCAAATTTTGATATACCAATTGCCAAAAGTATTTTAACATTTCATAAATAATGAAGCTTATTTTATAAGACTAGGATAAATTAGTGGGAATTTTTTTTTGGCAATTGGTATAATTATCAAAAACACACAAGTCAAGGGATCTTTATAACAACCATATATCAAAACTTTAAGTTTTGCGAATTATAAAAAAAAGCACAGGACTAAGCCTGTGCTTTTTTAAAAAAGTGTACGTAGATTGTTTTAGGCTCCTCTTCTGTTAAACATATATCTACCAGCTAAGGCTAAAGCTGCTAAAGCTGCCACAGCTAATCCTATTGCTGTAGTGTGTTTTCTTGCTGTTCTTACTAAATAAGCTGTAAGAGTTTGATCCTCACTAGCCATAGATGTGCTACCTTCTAAATAAGAGTAGCTTACTTCTATACTAGCACCAGGATCAGGCCAAGCACTTCCCGAGAATACAATAGTGTTAGAAGAACTATTGTACTGCCAACCATCTGTAGCATCTTGAGTTACAACATTTCCATTTACTTTTACTACAAGAGTAGAAGCAATAGGAGTTTTAGTTAAGACATAGCTACTTGATGCTGCTGCAGCTTGAGTAGCAATATTATCTAAAATAGTAGTGTAGTCTGTGTTACAAATAGATGCAGAAGAACCTCCTGTAGCACTTGCTAAATTGTAGTAGGTGAGATCTCTGTTGTTTACATTGTTTGCTTTTGGAGCAGAACTATTGGATGGGTTACTATCGCATCTTCCTGGCTCTCCTAAATTTCCGGGGTTAGTCAAGCTACCATCATGTAATCCAATGATAGCATATACTCTATAATTGTTTTGGGTAAAGATGTTATTGGAAGTATCAAAGGCAACCCCACCGCTACAATGGTTAGGTACGTTACTATCATTTGTAAATGAACCACCAGAGTAACATCTATAGTGATCTCCTTCGTCAGAGAGAATGACAAAAATCAACTTAGCCCCACTTCTTGGAATAATAGTTGGAGACACGGGAGTAATTCCTGAAGGTGCTCCACCTAAAGCTCTCTCAGCAAAGAAAATTCCACTTTCTCTTCCTGAACCATTGATTCCAACAGATTCTACATTTAACTTAAATTGATTAGCAGCATTAGGATCATTTTTGTAAACCCAACGAGAACCGTCGTGGCTTGAACCCCAAAGTTCCCATGCCTTTGCACCACCTGGATTTAAGGTACTATTATTTGTTCCCGTACTTCCTGTAGCTATGACAGCTAAACGGAAATCTAAACGTTTATTGTTTAATAAGTTAAAGAATGTAAGAGAATTGTTACTTACACTAGCTTGCTCTTGACTCATAGAACCTGAGTTATCCACTACCCAAACAAAGTCTACTTTTGGATCAGCTGCCCCTGTAAAGGTATCGGTTTTAGCTAAGATAGTAGAGCCTGCTGGAACTATGCTTGTGCCATTGATTAAACTAATAAGGGTAGTTTGGTTAGCAGCATAGTTATCAGATCGGCTTACTCCTACAGCTACTAGCTCAGCACCAGTGGTACTATAAGTTGCTTGAATGAGCACACGGAAAGAAGTATCGTTTTGCTCTGTAGCACCAGAGGAAGGAAAGCCTGTTACTGTTCCACCAGGAATAGAAGTTCCAATAACCGAAATTAAATGATTAGAAAGTCCTGTTACAGTAGTACTGGACTTAGTAGTCATAGCTAAGTCGTAGACTATAGAACAGTTTGGATTCGTTCCAATTACGGGAGCAGAAATTTGACTCCAAGAGTTAATTAAATCTGGTGAATCAGATGCCATAGCAGTTAAAAGAGCAGAACCAAAGTTTGTACATCCTGCCGTACCAGTGTAGTTTACTGCACTTACAAACCCTGCTACCTCAGCTGGATCACCTTGGTAAGTAATACCATTGAAATCTCCTGAAGGAGGAGTAGTAGTTGTGGTGCCACTTGGTAAATTAATGTCATAACCTGCTACTGTTTGAGTAGTAGAGCCTGAAGTTGTAGTATTGGTAACGTTAAGTGCTATTGTATTAGAAGTAACCCCGTTTAAAGAAGCAGTGATGTTTGTACTTCCAATACTTTGACCATAAGCAACCCCTTTGTCAAGGTTAGCATTACTGATGAGAGCTTTGCTAGGATTGGAAGAACTCCACACTACTGAATGAGTAATATTTTGAGTTACTCCATTATTATAGGTTCCTATGGCAGTATAGCTACCACTTGCAGACACTTCTAAAGAAGCAGGACCAGTAATAGTAATAGAACTTAAAGTTAAAGCTTCTACATTTAAAGTAACATTAGCAGACACTCCAGCTAAGTAAGCTGTAATAGTAGTAGAGCCCGAGTTTAACCCATAAACGTGACCTTCCGTTCCAGATGCATTACTTACACTTGCAACATTAGTGTCACTAGAAACCCAAGCAACTACATTCGTCAAATCAGCTGTAGTTCCGTCTGAATAAGTTCCTATTACTGTAAGTGGTTTAGTAGTGCCTTGGACTAAAGTATTACTTCCACCAGTGTTAATGGTAAGTGAAACTAAAGTAGCAGGAGAGACTGTTAAATTTGCACTACCACTAATAGAACCTAAAGTAGCAGTAATGACAGTAGAGCCTGCAGTTAAAGCTGTAGCTTGACCTTTATTGATTCCAGCATTGTCATTTATTGAAGCTACTGCAGAATTAGAAGAACTCCAAGTAACTGATCGAGTAATGTCTTGAGTTGCCCCATTAGAAAAAGTTCCCATAGCAACATAGTCTCTATTTGCCCCTATACCTACAGTGACATTTCCACCAATTGAAATAGAAACTAGATTAGCTGCGACTATACTGATGGGACGGCTAGCTGAAACTCCAGCATAACTGACTGAAATGTTAACTGATCCAGTAGCTACCCCACTTACTAAACCTTTGTTGTCTGAACCATTTCCTACTGAAGCTTTGTTTGCATCACTAGTAGACCAATCCCCTAAATTAGTAATATCTAAGGTAGTCCCATCACTAAATACAGCAACAGCAGTAAACTGAGTAGAAGTCCCATTTACTAGGGATGGAATAGAAGTAATTTGAATAGAAGTAATAGTCTTATTTGTAACTTCTAAATAAGCAGATCCCGTTAAATTTTGAAAAGTAGCAGAAACTGTAGAACCTCCAACAGATAACCCTTTTACACGCCCATTTCCTAATGAACTAGCAACATTAGAACCGAGGTTCCACGTAGAAGAACCACTGACATCTAGTTTACTAGATTGAATATCTATAGGACTACCAGAGTTAGCACCCACACTTGTGACATTTTTTGTACTTTTAGTAGAATCTGAATAAATAGCTGTAGCTGTATAAGATACCTCTGCATTTATTGGAATAGATGCATAAGGTGGATATACAGAAATTCCTACCAGCTGTTTGCCCCCTACATTTGAACTAGTAGAACCTGAATTAGGTCCTGAACTAGAATTTTCATCGTCATACAAAACTGAGCCAAACGAGAAGAAAAGCTGTGATCTTTTCTTTGAATCACTACAGTTTGTAAACGAGAGAAGAAGAATTAAGATGAATATCATACTCCTCATAGTTTTAAACTCCTTTTGTTATACTTACTCTAGACGAAATTTTTTCTCTATTTGAAACAAAAAAAGTTATTCAAAAAAAAAATTTTTTAGGAAATGTAAAATTGATATGAACAAAGAAAAACTTAAATTTTTAAACTCTAATCAAGTAAGAGAAATTGCACAGAAATTTCAAACTCCTGTCTTTGTCTATTCAGAGAAAGAAATTGAAAATCGCTGTAACGTTGCAAAAAACTTTCCTAATGCTTTTGGAATTACTGTACGTTATGCCATGAAAGCCAATCCTAATGCTAAAATTTTACAAATTATGCACAAAAATGGAATTCATATTGACGCTAGTTCTATATATGAAGTAGAGAGAGCTTTATTAGTTGGTTTTTCTGCTCATCAAATCCTATTAACGTCTCAACAACCACCGAAGCCAGAAAAATTAAAAGAAATTGTAGAAAAAGGAGTTCAGTTCAATGCTTGCTCTCTCTATCAATTGGAACTTTTTGGAAAAATTTTTCCAAATCAAGAGATTTCTATTAGAATCAACCCAGGTCTAGGGTCTGGGCATACTAAAAAAACTGATGTAGGAGGTACAAATTCTTCTTTTGGTATTTGGCATGAATATATTGATAAAGTAAAAGAATTATTGAGTAAGTACAATTTAAGCGTTATACGTGTTCATACTCATATTGGTTCAGGAAGTGATCCTGAAGTTTGGAAAGCTGTTGCAAAACATACCTTAGAATATGCAGAAATTTTTCCTACTGCCCAAATAGTAAATTTAGGGGGAGGATATAAAGTAGGCAGAATGTCTGATGAAAAGACTACTGATTTTCAAGTTATAGGAGAGCCTGTCAAAAAATTATTTCAAGAATTTGAACAAAAGTATAATCGTAAACTACATTTAGAGATTGAACCTGGCACTCATATGCTTGCTAACTGTGGAGTTTTAATTTCTGAAATTGTAGATATAGTAGACACAGGCCAGAAAGGTTATACTTTCATTAAGTTAGATACAGGAATGGATGCTAATACACGCCCTTCTCTATATGGAGCAAGGCATCCTTTAATTGTTGTCCCAAAAAATAGAGAAAGTAATGGGGTAGAAAAAGAATATGTAGTAGTAGGACATTGTTGTGAAAGTGGGGATTTATTTACTCAAAAAATGGGAGGAGATCTAGAGACTAGGGTTTTAGATTTTGCAGAAATTGGAGACTATATGGTAATGGAGGGGGTAGGGGCTTATTGTGCAGGTATGTCCACTAAAAATTATAATTCTTTTCCTGAGACTCCCGAAATCCTCATTACAAAAGAAGGAGAGTTGAAAGAAATTCGCAGGCGACAAACCTTAGCACAAATTATAGAAAATGAAATATTTGATTAGGAGAAAGCATGTTAGAAGAATATACCCAAAACATACATACTTACAACCAATTAGGCAACCTAAATCAGGAAAAAATTCCAGAAAGACTAACCCATGCTAAAGGGACAGGGGCACATGGATATTTTAAAGTAACACAAGATCTCACATATTTCACCCAAGCTAATTTTTTAAGTTCAATAGGAAAGCTTACTCCTGTCTTTGTAAGATTTTCTAACTACAGAGGAGAAAAAGGTAGCCCTGATTCTCTACGAGATCCTAGAGGCATGGCAATTAAATTTTATACTGAAGAAGGAAACTTTGATTTAACTGCAAATAGTATTCCTGTTTTTTTTATTCGTGATCCACAAAAATTTCCAGACTTTGTCCACTCTCAAAAAAGAAACTCAAAGACCAATCTCTTTGATAAAAATCAAACCTGGAAATTTTACCTACAAAATCCAGAAACTTTTCATGCACTTCTTTTTACTTATTCAGAAAGAGGAATTCCTGCTAATTACAGGCAAATGCATGCTTATGCTTGTCATGCCTATAGGTTTTATAGAGGAGACAATTCAGTATTTGTAAAATTTCATATAAAAACAAAGCAAGGTATAAAAAATCTTTCTATAGAAGATGCAGAAGAACTAGCAGGAAAAGAACCTGATTTTTACACAAAGGATTTATATGAGGCTATCGAAGAAAAAGATTTTCCACGTTGGACGGTATATATTCAAATCTTAAAGGAGGAAGAAATTCCTAAGTTAAACTTTGATCCTTTTGATCCTACAAAAGTTTGGCCTACTAAAAACTTTCCTTTACTTGAACTTGGAATTTTAGAACTAAATCGTAATCCAATAAATTATTTTTCAGAAGTAGAACAAGCTGCTTTTTCTCCAGCAAGCTTAGTTTTGGGAATTGGAGTCTCACCAGATCCACTTTTACTTGCACGCCTCTTTTCTTATTCAGATGCTCAAAGATATCGACTTGGTGTAAACTACAATCAACTTCCTATCAATAGACAAGTTTGCCCTTTTCATAGTAAACATCGAGATGGATTTATGCAAATGGAAATAAATTCTGATAGGGAATCTAATTCCATAAATAATTTATTTTCAAATTCCAAAGAAAAATTATATCAATTTAAAACAAGCTATAAATTTCCAATTGATGATATATCTCAACCTAAATCTTTTTTAAAAATCTTATCCCAAAATTCAAAAACTTATTTACAAAATGAACTTCAAAAAGAAATTCAAACTTTAAGTTGTGAAGTTCAAAAAGAAGCTTTTGAAAAGTTATGTTTTGTCTTTGAAAAAGAAGAAAACTTAGTATTAGGTTAGGTATTTCTGGAAATTCTTTACTTAGCTACACATCTGACATAAAAAACATTTGTCTTAGAAGAGTAGTAACTTATAAAGTTTTTCATGTCAATGTTGTAAGCACTTGTGGGATCATCTTCGTGAGGAGTAGAGGACCAATACTCACAACAAGGCTCACTTAAGGTTTTTACTTTACTTTCAAAACCTAAGCGTAGCTCTTCTTTAGAAGGAAGTTTCATTCCTAAATTTCTACAGTGGGTATTTGCAGAATACCAATTCATCCTTTTAATGTCAGTAGCTTGCCAAATCATCCCAGCGGCTTGAATTAAACCATTGTCAAGATCTTCTTTTTTAGAGTCTTCTAGACTTGAGTCTTTAGCTTTATCTAAAATAGGAATGGGATCTACTTTTTTAAGTTCAATTTTTTTAGATTCCATTTTAGACAAATCACTAATTTCAACTTCTAAAATTTCAGGGTTATAACCTTCTAACTCTAACTTGTAGCGGTACCTACCCGGCTTTAGTTTAGTATCTGTAAAAGGTGTAGTTCCTTCTTCAGCTAGAGACTGCATATCAATAATTTTTGCACCTGGGGGAATTGTGTCAATCATGAGATTTATTTTAGGTTTTTCTAATAGAACTTTATATCCCAAAAATGCTCCAATCCCTAAACCTAAAAATAAGAAAGCCAAAACTAAACCCCAAGTATTTTGTAAGGCACTGTGGCTGGTAGGAGTCATGTTTAGCTTTGTACCAATTAAGGTACTTAAATCCATTGCAAACTCTTTAGCAGATTGATAACGTTTTTTTCTACTTTTTGCACAAGCTTTTTCAATAATTTTTTCTATCTTATCAGCGTGCTTTAAATAATCAGGATCAGCTCTGTCAATTTTTACCTTTACTCTTTGGTAAAGACTTGGGAGCTTTTCTTTAACTTGTTTAATCATGATAGAAAGCCCACTCTCACCTTTAAAAGGAAGTTCTCCTGCTAAAAGCTCAAAGAGCATAATCCCTACAGAGTAAACATCACTTCTTCCATCAATATCTTTTTTACCTTGGCATTGCTCGGGACTCATATAATTTGCAGTTCCCATAGTCATACGAGTACGTGTAATAGAAGAATCTTCTAGCTTAGCAATCCCAAAATCTACTATAATTGGCTCTCCATTTGCCCGAAACATTATATTGGCTGGCTTTATATCTCTGTGAGATTGTAAACTATTTGCATGACAATAATCTAAAGCTTCTAATACTTTAATTATAATTTCAATAGCTTGTTTAAAGGGAAATTGTTCTCCTCGTTCTTTGTATTCTTTGAGTTTATCTGACAAAGAGCCACCTGGAGCATACTCCATGATGTAATAAGGTCGATCCTCACACATTCCTACATCAATAACTTCTACAATATTGGGATGACGAAGCCTAGCAGGAGTACGAGCTTCAAGTAAAAATCTTTCTCGAATTTCCTCATCTCCTGATATATCTGCGTTTAAAATTTTTACAACAATCTTTCTTTGAAGTGCTGTTTGCTCTCCTAAGTATACAGTTGCCATTCCTCCTTTTCCAATTTTCTTTTCTAAGATATATTTTGGAAAAAGAAATTGATTGAGCATGTCTAGGTCATTTTCTTGCTTTACTCCAGAAGACTGCAGTGATGCCCCACACTGTCCACAGAATTTTACATGGTCAGGATTTTCAAATCCACAATGAAAACAACGTATCATTTTTAACCCAAACTTTGAATATATTCTTTATATTTTGTGGAATCCATTAAACTATCTATTTGAGATAAAGAAAAATTTTTTAACTTCAGCATCCAAGCAGAATAAGCATCTTTATTTACAAGAGAAGGGTCTTTAATCACTGCTTCGTTTCTCTCTAAGACTTCTGCATCAATTGGTGAATAGATATCTTCAGCAGCTTTTACAGATTCTAAGGTCCCACAGCTAGAATCTTTTGTTACTTTTTTTCCAACCCCCGCTAAATCAATATAAACTAGATCTCCTAGAGCATTTTGAGCATAATCAGTAATACCTAAAATTGCAATCTCCCCTTCTAATTTAATCCATTCGTGTTTTTGTGTATATTTATATCCTTCTAAAACTTTTAATTCAGCCATAAAACTTCCTTCTAAAAACAATACTAAAAAATAGGCTTTTTGAGAAAATGATTTATTTTTTTCTTACACTTCCTAGCACAAAGGGAGAGGTATGGATTTGGGCTTTTTTCTTTTCTTGCCTAATTTCTACAAACACCTCTTGCCCATCAAGTATCTCATCAGTTTGTAAAATTGCTAAAGCTATTCCAATTTTTAAAGTAGGAGAATATGTCCCAGAAGTAATTTCACCTATTTTTTTCCCCTCCCGAGAATAGACTGGGTGATTTTCCCTAGGTACACCCGGTTCTAAAAGCTTGATTCCAGTGAGTCCTATAGCTGCGCCTTCTTGCTTTTGTATTATTACTTTTTGATAACCTAAAAAAGGCTCTGTTTTAGGTTTAACTATCCAACCAATTCCTGATTCTATTGGAGTTCTCGTAGCTGTAAGTTCATGTCCATAGAGAGGATATTTGGCTTCTAGTCGTAGAGTATCTCTTGCACCTAAGCCTACTGGAACTAAACCTAAACTACTACCCTTGTCTAAAAATTCTTTCCAAAGTTCTATACCCAGTTCATTGGAAGTATAAATTTCAAATCCATCTTCTCCTGTGTATCCTGTGCGAGAAATAATAATTTTTTCACCACGAAAAGAAATTTCTAAAAATCTATAGTATCCTAAATTGTCTAGAGAATCTCCATATACAGCTTGTAAGATTTCAGATGACTTAGGACCTTGTAAAGCTATTTGATGCCACTTTTGGCTTTCATTACGAATTTCAACCCCGGGGTTGTACTTTTGCAAATGTTTATAGACAGCTTCATAATTAGAAGCATTTGAACAAATGAGATACTTTTCACCATGAAATTTATAAAGAGTTATATCATCTACTAACCCAGAATTTTCATTCATAATAGCATTATACTGGACCTGTCCATCTTTCATAGCAGAAACTAAATTACAGGTCATTTTTTCTAAAAAAGAAAGAAGTAAAGTTTCCTTCCCTTCTAAAAAAATTTCTCCCATGTGTGAGACATCAAAGAGTCCCGCCTTCTGTCTAGTAGTTTCATGTTCAACTAAAATACTAGAATATTGGACAGGCATATCCCAGCCTCCAAAGGGAACCATCTTAGCTCCCATTGACTTGTGAGTAGAATGAAGAGGAGTTTTCTTTAAATCCATGTTTATTTAGGTGGAATAAAACCAAAAACTCCTTTTGCTTTTAATTTATCTCTGAGAACTACAGCTTCTGCTCGAGTTTTGAAATCTCCAATTTGTACAACATACATTCCAGCACGATTAAACATATAAATGGTTTCAGAAAAGCTAGCTTGAATTTGACTACGGAAGTTTTCAGCTCTCTTTTTTTCTTTGAAAACTCCAATTTGTACTGTAAAGCCTTTAGGTTGTGGACCTTCTGCTTTGGTAGTTGGCTTTTCTTTTTCTGTTTCTACTTCTTTTGTAGGAACTACAGTCTTAGAAGCAGGGGCGGGTTTTTTTTCTGGAATAGGGTTAGGTTGAATTGTAGGTTTTTTAGACTCTTTTTTTGGTGGAGATAGTAAATCTTCATCTTCTTCCTCGTCTTCTTCGTCCTCATCTTCATCTAAAGAAAAAGCATCTTCATCTCGAGTTTTTTTAGCCTGTGTGTTTTCAGAAAGACTTGAATTAGTAGCTTTTTCTTCTGTATTTTCTTTCACTATTTTCAATCCAACCCTTGCAACTCCTACTTCTTTAAAATCTAAAATTTCTGCTGCTTTTTCAGAAACATCTATAATTCTAGTTTTATTATAGGGACCTCTGTCATTGATTCTAACTAGGGTTTCTTTTTGATTGTCTAAATTATGAACTCGAACAGCTGTTCCAAAAGGTAGAGTTCTATGAGCAGCTGTCAATTTAAACCGATCAAATAACTCCCCACTAGCAGTAGGTTTATTTTGAAATTGTTCTCCATACCATGAAGAAAGTCCTACTTCATCATATTTTTGTTCTTCTTTTGGAGTTGGAATTTCCTCTTTTGTAACTTCAACTTCTTTAGTAGGAACTACTTCTTCTTTTTTTGAAAAACTAGAACAGGAAATTAAAAATAATAGAAATAAAATTAAAATTTTATCCATTGACTCACCTTTTATAATTTATTTTCGGAAACTACAAAAATAAAAATGAGTTTTTTCCTAGTTTCCTTTTCTCTTCTAAGATTAGACTCTTTATATACCGATTTTAAAAATAGAGGTTATTTGTGAACCTAGAATCTAA
>Ga0308420_1000400_pt1 | contig 20935 bp, 19 predicted proteins | sample HotsprSampleMS55_FD_203802 | JGI IMG/M metagenome (GOLD analysis project Ga0308420, IMG submission 203802) | Hot spring phototrophic mat microbial communities from Mushroom Spring, Yellowstone National Park, Wyoming, United States - 20090730_MS55 ... | reverse complement strand
AATATAATTTGTCTAGTGGTGTATATTTTTATCGCTTGCAAGCTGGAAATTATTCATCAATAAAAAAACTTGTTCTGATGAAATAAGTTTTGTTAAACATACAGAAGTATTTTAATATATTCCTTCATCATCAAATATTTTGAATATCACTATTTTATATGATATATTTGAAGTCAATTTTTGTAAGAGTTTGATATGATTATAAAGATTGCAAATCTAAGTTTGGGGGAGTATGAATTTAGTTTTACTGAGAAGATTGAAGATATTGATCTAAATAAACCGTTTTTAGGTAATGTGAAAACTAATGTTAAACTTACTAAATTATCGGACCAACTATTTACACAGATAAGTTCAACATTATTAGCAGAATTTGAATGCGATAGATGTACTACTATTTTTCAAAAAGAAATAATAAGTGAATATCAGATGATTTACCTAATAAACAATTTTATAAAAGAATCTAATGATACCAATATTACTTATATCACTAAAGAAACTGATAAAATAGATATTAAAAATGATGTTAGAGAATTTGCTATACTATCAATACCTATGAAAAAACTATGTAATGTTAATTGCAAGGGTTTATGCCCTGGTTGTGGAGTTGACTTAAATTATGAAGAATGTAAATGTCAAAAAAATTCTATAAATCCAATTTGGTTACCTTTATTAGAACAAAAAATTAAAGTTAAAAAATAAATTAAGGAATAGATTCAATGCCTAATCCGAAACGCAAAATGTCAAAGAGCCGCAGAGATAAAAGAAGAACACATTATAAAGCTTCTGTTCCCACATTAAGTATTTGTTCAAATTGTGGAGAAATGAAATTAGCACACAAAGCTTGCCCATCTTGCGGTTATTATAATAAAAGGTCTGTTTTTATCCCTAAAACATAGTTTAACAATTTCTGATGGCGGTTTCAGCTTCAGAGAGTATATGTAGAATTGCTATTGATGCTATGGGGGGTGACTATGCCCCCGAAAATATTGTTTTGGGAACTATTAAAGCTATTCCTCTTTTAGAAAATTCAGAATTATTTCTTGTTGGAATAAAAGAAAAAATTCAAAAAGTTTTAGATGACTTTAACCTTTCATTTAACCAGAATAATATTATTGATGCTCCTGAGATAATTGAAATGGCTGAATCTCCAACTAATGCTTTGAAATCTAAACCAAATTCTTCTTTGGTTATTGGTGCTAAAATGGTTAAAGAAAAAAAAGCAGATGCATTTGTTAGCGCTGGTAATACTGGGGCTATGATGGCAGCTTCAACTCTTATAACTGGAAGAATTGAAGGCGTAGGAAGACCAACTATAGGAGCTCAATTACCAAATATTTACGGAACTTGTTCATTATATGATGTTGGCGCAGGTAAAGATGCTAAACCTGTTCATTTGCTTGAATATGCAATTATGGGCTCAATTTATGCTAAAGAAATTGATGGAATTGAAAACCCTAAAGTAGGATTGCTTAGTATGGGCGAAGAAGAAGGGAAAGGAAATGAAGTTTCAAATGAAGCGTACGATTTATTGAAAAAATCTAATCTTAATTTTGTTGGTAATGTTGAAGGCAGAGATTTGTTAACTAAGAATATCGATGTAGTAGTTTGCGATGGATTTGTGGGAAATATTTTGCTGAAATTTGGAGAGTCAGTCCCTAATTTGTTAAAACATTTATTAAAACAAACTGCAAGAAAAAATATTTTTGATGCAATTAAAATTTACTTAATCAAAGGAACATTAAGAAAAGCTTTGAAGAGCCTTGATTATCAAGAATATGGTGGCGTTCCTTTACTTGGGATAAATGGAATAGCTATTATAGGGCACGGCTCTAGTACACCAAAAGCAATTACAAATATGATATTAAAAGCAAAAAAAATGTTTGATAATAAGTTGGTTGAAAAAATTCAGAATGCTATATCAGAATACAAAAACAAAGGATTTATTTAATGTTTTATAGAAAATATAATGCGATTGTTACTGCTGTTGGTCTTTATGTTCCAGATAAAATTTTAGATAATAAATATTTTGAAAAGATTGTCGATACCAGCGATGAATGGATAACAACACGAACTGGAATAAAAGAAAGAAGAATTCTTGAAAATGGTGCAACAAGCGATTTAGCAACTCTTGCAGCGAAAGACTTGATAGAAAAACATAATGTTAATAAAGATGACATCGACGCTTTGATAGTTGCAACCGTTACACCTGATATGTTTTTTCCAGCAACAGCAGCCTTAGTGCAATACAAATTAGACCTTCCTAATGTTTGGGGTTTTGATTTATCTGCTGCTTGTTCAGGATTTTTATTTGCTCTTCAAACAGGTGCCTCGCTAATTGAAAGTGGACGCTTTAAAAAAGTGCTTGTTATTGGTGCTGATAAAATGAGTTCCATTGTTGATTATACAGATAGAAATACCTGTATTCTATTCGGAGATGCTGGTTCTGCTTTCTTGCTTGAACCAACTGAAGATTTAAATTATGGTTTGAAACAATCAATTCTACGAGTTGATGGAGCTGGTAAGGACTATCTTTATATGTTAGGCGGTGGTAGTTTGAATCCCTCAACATTTGAAACAGTTCAAAAAAGATGGCACTATATTTATCAGGATGGTAAAGCAGTATTTAAAGTTGCAGTAAAAGGTATGGCTGATGTTTCTGTTGAACTGATGGAAAAAAGCGGATTAAAGTCTGATGATGTCGCTTATCTTGTCCCTCATCAAGCAAATATGAGAATTATTGATGCCACTGCTGAAAGAATGGGAGTATCTAAAGATAAAGTTATGGTTAATATTGATAGGTATGGAAATACTACCGCAGCAACAATTCCGTCTTGTATAACTGAGTATTATCGTGCTGGTAAATTGAAAAAAGGTGATAATTTGATATTAGCTGCATTTGGTGCAGGTTATACTTGGGGTGCTTCTCACTTGGTTTGGGCAATAGATTAGGAATAATTATGACTAAAAAAGCATTTATTTTCCCCGGTCAAGGTTCTCAATATGTTGGAATGGCAAAAGACCTTTTTGAAAATTCTGTCGAAGCAAAAGAAATGATTAAAACAGCTGATGAAGCTGTTGATGTTAATTTATCTTACATAATGTTTAATGGACCAGAGGAAGAGTTAAAACAAACAGAATATACTCAACCTGCAATTTTTTTACATAGTGTAGTTCTATCAAGTCTAATTAGAACATTAAGACCAGACGCAGTTGCTGGTCATTCATTAGGTGAATACTCTGCACTTGTTTCTGCTGGCTCAATTCAATTTTATGAAGCAATTAAATTAGTTCGTCAGCGTGGTCTTGCAATGCAATATGCAGGTGAGGTAAATAAAGGAACTATGGCTGCAATTGTTGGCCTATCCCCTGATGAAGTTGATTTGGCTTGCAAAGAGGCTTACTCTTATGGAATTGTTCAATGTGCTAATTTTAATTCACCAGGACAAATTGTTATATCAGGTTCTATTGATGGCGTTAAAAAGGCAATGGAAATTTGTAAGCAAAAAGGTGCAAAACTTGTAAAAGAGTTAATTGTTAGTGGAGCATTTCACTCACCTTTAATGCAACCAGCAAAAGAAAAATTATTGAATGCTATAGAAAATACTAATTTCTATGATGCCAAAGTGCCAGTTTATGCAAATGTTACTGCTTTGCCTGTTACTGAAAAATCTGAAATTAAAAGATTGCTTCTTGAGCAATTAGAATCTCCTGTTAGATGGGAGGAAATAATTAACAATATGATTAATGATGGCATTGAGGAGTTTTATGAAATAGGACCGGGAAAGGTTTTACAAGGACTTGTAAAAAGAATAAACCCTGATATTAAATGCTTCGGAATTGAAAAATACGAAGATGTTTATAAATACTTATGACTACAATTGAGTTAAAAACTGTTAATGGAATTAAGATAGATCCTAATATTTTTACCTTTAAATTTGCTTGTAATTGTAAAGGTGAATGTTGTTATTATGGTGTTTATACTGATTTCAATGAATATAAAAAAATAATCTCTTTAGTTGACGATATTATACCTTTAATGGATGATACTCAATCTTTTAATGTAAAAGATTGGTTTGAAGAACCAGAAAAAGACGAGGATTTTCAATCAGGTATAGCTGTTGGAACTGAAATAATAAATGGAAAGTGTGCTTTCTTAGACAAAGATGGATTATGTGTTTTACAAAAACTCGCTAATATTCATAAGGTTCATAAGTGGAGTTATAAACCTAAATATTGTATATTGTTCCCTCTAACTATTTATGAAAATACTCTAACAATTGATGATGAACATATTGATAGACTTAAGACCTGTAATAAAAACCTAAATGTAACAACATCAATTTTTGATTATTGCCAAGAAGAGTTAAAATATATTTTTGGTGTTGAAGGATTCAATGAACTTTTGAAACTTAAAGAAGAAATAACTAATACAATTGGAGCAGAATTTAATGGAAGTTAAAAATAAACGTGCAATTGTAACAGGTGGAACAAGAGGAATAGGAAGAGCAATAGTTAAAGAACTTGCTGCACGAAGTTGTTGTGGTGTATTATTTTCTGATGTTGCTTTTGTTTATAATAGTTGTGATGAATGTGCTGAAGAAATTATGCGTGAAATTCCAGATCCAACAAAAATATTTGCCTTTAAAGCAGATGCTTCTTCTTTTGAAGAGGCTCAAGCCACTGTCAATGCAGCCATTGAAAAATTAGGTGGCGTTGACATTCTGGTTAACAATGCTGGAATTACCCGTGATAATCTTTTAATTAGAATGAGTGAAAAGGAATTTGATGATGTAATCAACGCAAATCTTAAATCTGTATTTAATTATACCAAAGCTGTTTTGAAGTATATGATTAGTCAACGTTATGGAAGAATTATAAATATTGCCTCTGTTGTTGGTTTGATAGGTAATTTTGGACAAGCTAATTATGTTGCTTCAAAAGCTGGTGTAATTGGGTTTACTAAAGCAGTTGCTAAAGAGGTAGCCTCAAGAGGTATAACAGTTAATGCAATTGCACCCGGTTTTATTGAAACTGATATGACTAAAAAACTCACCGAAGAACAAAGAAAAAAATTACTTCAGAATGTACCTATGCAACGAATGGGCAAACCTGAAGATGTTGCTAAAGTAGTAGCATTTCTTTGTAGTAAAGATGCTGATTATATTACTGGACAAGTTATTGCTGTAGACGGGGGGTTAACAATGTAATTCTTTTATCTTGAAAATCATTTTATTAAATTTACAATTGTTAAAAATCAAAAAATCATAATTATTCAACAAAAAATAGGAGAATTATATGGACATTGAAACAAAGGTTAAAGAAATCATTATTGATAAGCTTGGTGTTGAAGAATCCCAAATTACCCCAGAAGCTTCATTTACTAATGATCTTGGAGCTGATTCGCTTGATATAGTTGAATTAGTTATGGGATTCGAAAGTGCTTTTGGCATTCAGATCCCAGATGAGGATGCCGAAAAAATTAGCACCGTTGGTGATGCCATCAACTATCTAAAAAATAAAGTATCTTAATAATTCTTTTTAAGAGGCTAATATGAATTAAATTTATTTAGCCTCTTTAGATTTTAACTTAATTTTTACTTTATGACTAAACGTCGAGTAGTAGTTACAGGTTATGGTGCAGTTACGCCAATTGGAATTGGTGTAAAAGAATTTTGGAATTCCCTTATCAATGGAGTAAATGGAGTAGATTTAATAACTAAGTTTGACACAACAAACTTTGAAACAAAATTTGCTGCTGAAGTAAAAAATTTTAATCCACTTGATTATTTTGATAAAAAAGAACTTAAACGCACTGATCCATTCACTCAATATGCATTAGTATCAACTCAAGAAGCTATTGAAAATAGTGGAATAAATTTAGAGAAAGTTGATAAAGAAAGATTTGGAGTTATTTTTGGTAGTGGAATTGGAGGGATGGAAGCATTACAAAACGAGCACTTTAAGTATTTTCAAGCAAAAAATCCTCGTGTAGTAAGTCCGTTTTTTATTCCTATGATGATCGCTGATTTGGCAGCAGGTCAAATATCAATTAAATATGGCTTAAAGGGTCCGAACTATGCTACTACTTCAGCATGTGCTACTGCTTCTCACGCTATTGCTGATGCCTTTATGATTATACAAAAAGGATTGGCTGATATAATGATTTGTGGAGGTAGTGAAGCAGCAATTGCAGAAATGTCTATAGCCGGTTTCAATTCTATGAAAGCTCTTTCTACTTGGAATGATAGATATAAAGAAGCCTCTCGACCTTTTGATAAAGATAGAAACGGTTTTGTAATGGGAGAAGGCTCTGGAACTTTAATTCTTGAGGAATTAGAGCATGCACTCAAAAGAGGTGCTAATATTATTGCTGAACTCGCAGGCATTGGTTTAACTGCGGATGCTTATCATATTACTGCCCCTGCACCTGGAGGCGAGGGTGCTGTCCGTTCAATGAAAATGGCTATTGATGATGCAGGCCTTTCAGTTAAAGATATAGACCACATTAATGCTCACGGTACCTCTACTCCTTATAATGATGTTACAGAAACCATGGCAATTAAAACCCTTTTTGGTGAACATGCTTACAAGATGGTTATTAATTCTACAAAATCTATGACAGGCCATTTATTAGGAGCAGCAGGCGGAATAGAGGCAATTGCAACTATTCTTGCTATTCAATATGATTTGGTTCCGCCAACAATTAATTTAACAAATCCAGACCCCGAATGTGACCTTAATTACTCTCCTTTGAAACCTACTCCAATCTCAGTAAATGCTGCAATTAGTAATACTTTTGGTTTTGGAGGGCACAATGCCTCCCTCCTTTTCAAAAAGTTTAACTAATTATTAAATGAGGTTCTATTTTGTTTGCCATTTTTCAAAGATTGAAAAATTTTTTTTTACTGAAAAAAAACAATAGTGAAGTTAAAGATTTTTCTAATGTAGAGCTTTTCTCTGAAATTGAAAAACTTATTGATTCACCAATAAATAATAAAGCCTATTATATTCAAGCACTGATACACAGGTCTTTTCTTGATAAAAATGGTGATACAAAAAGTTCAAATGAAAGGATGGAATTTCTCGGAGACGCTGTTTTAAATCTTGTAGTAGCTAATTTTCTCTTCGATTATTTTTCTGATAAAGATGAAGGTTTTTTAACTAAGGTTAGGTCTAAAATGGTTAATAGAAGAATTATCTCTGATTGTGCAGAAAAGTTAAAATTAAATGAATTTCTTTTTATTAGCAAATCTGTTGCAGATAAATCTGATAGAGGAGTTAAAACAATTCAATCTGATGCATTCGAAGCTTTAGTTGGGGCGATATATCTTGATTTGGGTTTAGAAAGTTGCAAGAAATTTATAAGAAAAATTTTAATAGAGCCATTCATCAGCTCGGGGGAGTATTTGTTAGACCATAATTACAAAAGTCAACTTCTTGAATATACCCAATCACAGAAATTAGATTTACCAGTTTATAAAATTATAAGTGAAGAAGGACCTCAACACGATAGAACTTTCACAATTGAGGTAAGAGTAGGGGGTAACTTAAAAGGAATTGGAATAGGTAAAAATAAAAAATCGGCTGAACAAGAAGCAGCAAAGAATTTATTAAACTCCATCCCTCATAAAGAGCAACAGATATAATAGGTAAGATTTATTTAATTTTTAACTTGAATTCTTATTTTTAATTTTGTGTTATTAAATTAACTTTAAATTATTTTTTGGAAATAATATGAACTATTTATCTCATCCTGACAAATTTGAAAATAGACACATAGGACCAACCAACTGCGAATTAGAAGAAATGGCAAGAAATTGTGGTTTTAGTTCAGTAGATGAACTGCTCGATAAAACAATTCCAAAAAATATCAAAAGCGATAAATCTCTAAAAATTGGAAAGCCAATTTCTGAATATGAATATTTAAATGAGCTAAGAGATTTAGCTAAAAGAAATCAAATTTATAAATCTTATATTGGAATGGGATATTATCCTACCATAACTCCTTCCGTAATTCGTCGAAATATTCTTGAAAATCCTGCTTGGTATACACAATACACTCCATATCAAGCAGAGATTTCCCAAGGTAGGTTGGAAGCACTTTTAAATTTTCAAACTATGGTTTCAGATTTGACTGGTTTACCAATTGCAAATGCTTCTCTTTTGGACGAAGGCACTGCAGCTGCAGAAGCAATGATTATGTTTCATAACTTAAGAAAAAAAGAAAAACTAAATGCTCACAAAATTTTTATTTCAGAGGACATTTTTCCACAAACATTGGATGTATTAAAAACTCGAGCATTTAATCTTGGAATTGAGGTTGTAATTGGTGACCATAGAACAATAGAGTTCAATGACGAATTTTTTGCTCTAATTGTTCAATATCCTTCTAATATTGGTGAAATTTATGATTATTATGAGCTCTTTAATAAGGCTGATAAATATTTACTTTACAAAATAGTTATTGCAGATATTTTAAGTCTTACATTAATTACTCCACCTGGAGAATTAGGTGCTGATTGTGCTGTTGGTTCAACTCAAAGATTTGGAATTCCTATGGGATATGGAGGCCCGCACGCAGCTTATTTTTCTACTAAAGAAGAATATAAAAGAAATATTCCAGGAAGAATCATAGGTGTTTCAATAGATTCAGAGGGAAATAGAGCATTAAGAATGGCTCTTCAAACAAGAGAACAACATATAAAAAGAGAAAAAGCAACAAGTAATATCTGTACTGCTCAAGTTTTATTGGCGATTATGGCTGCTATGTATGCTGTTTATCATGGACCATTTAGAATAAGACAAATAGCTGTTAGAATTAATAATCTTACAAAATATCTTTCCTTATCTCTTCAAAATTTAGGTTTTAGTCAAAAAAATAACTTTTATTTCGATACAATTACAATTCAACTCAACGAAGTTGAACAAGAGTTTATAAAAAATAAAGCTTTGAAACAAAAGATTAACCTTAGATACTTCTTAAATGGTAATATTGGAATATCAATATCAGAGACCACAAATTTAGATGATATCAAAGAAATTATTGAAATCTTCAAAGAATTAAAAAATGAAAAGAACCAAAAAATTATTGACTTAGAATTAGCTATTTCAAATACATCTATTCCTGAAAGATTATTACGAAAATCTAATTATTTGACTCATCAAGTTTTTAATTCATATCATTCTGAAACTGAAATGATGAGATACATTAAAAAACTTGAAAGTAAAGATTTGTCTTTAGTTCATTCTATGATTCCCTTAGGTTCGTGCACGATGAAATTAAATGCAGCAACCGAATTATATGGAATTAGTATGCCTGAATTTACTGATATCCATCCATTTGCTCCTAGAGATCAAGCAGAAGGATATCAAATAATTTTTAATGAATTAGAAAATTATCTAAAAGAAATCACTGGACTTTCAGCGGTTTCTCTTCAACCTAATTCAGGGGCTCAAGGTGAATATACAGGTTTACTGGTTATAAAGGCTTATTTAAATGATATTGGTCAATCTCAAAGGAATATTGTTTTAATTCCATCCTCAGCACATGGTACTAATCCAGCAAGTGCCGTAATGGCAGGAATGAAAGTAGTAATTGTTAATTGTGACAATAAAGGCAATATTGATATTATTGATTTGAATAAGAAAATTCAACAATATAAAGAACTGGTATCTGCTTTAATGGTAACTTATCCATCTACAAACGGAGTTTTTGAAGATAATATCAAAGAAATTTGTCAGATGATTCACGATGCTGGTGGACAAGTTTATATGGATGGTGCTAATTTAAATGCTCAAATTGGATTAACTTCTCCTGCATTAATAGGTGCTGATGTTTGTCATATAAATCTTCATAAAACATTTTGTATACCACACGGTGGAGGGGGACCTGGAATGGGTCCTATTGCGGTTGCAGAACATCTAATTAAGTATCTGCCTGGTCATCCAGTTATTAATATAAATAAAGAAAAATCAATTACTGCAGTTTCCTCTGCACCTTGGGGGAGTGCATTAATATTACTTATTTCTCACAGTTATATAAAAATGATGGGAGGCGAGGGACTTACTAATGCTACCAAAGCAGCTATTGTTAACGCTAATTACATCAAAAGTAAACTTAGAGATTATTATAAACCTTTATATGTTGGTTCAAATAATACCGTTGCACACGAATTAATTTTCGATATGAGAATGTTTAAAAACACTGCAAATATTGATGTTGAAGATATTGCTAAAAGATTGATGGATTACGGTTACCATGCCCCCACAGTTTCTTTTCCAGTTCCGGGAACTTTAATGGTTGAACCTACTGAAAGTGAATCTAAAGCTGAACTTGATAAGTTTTGTGAAGTAATGATTTCAATAAGAAAAGAAATTGAGGAAATTGAATTAGGTATTTATGATAAAACTGATAATGTTTTGAAGAATGCACCTCATACATTGAATAAACTAATGGCAAACGAATGGAATCACTTATACAGTAGAGAAAAGGCAGCTTTTCCATTAGAGTTCTGTCGAGAAAACAAGTTCTGGGCTTCAGTTGGTAGAGTTGATAATGCTTATGGAGATCGTAATTTAGTTTGTAGCTGCTTACCTATCGAAAGTTATCAGTAAATATTGGGGTGAATTATATCCAAAAAATATTTAATTGCGTTAGTTTTAAGCTTATCTATTAGATTATTACCACAAAGCCATCAACTCGAAATAAATAAAGATATTTTTCGTGTTGATTCAATTCTTATATCAGGAAATAACTCAACTAAAGAATTTGTAATTCTTAATGAACTTACTTTCAAACAAGGCAATTTCATATCAAATTATGATTTAGAATTTAATAAAGAACGGATTTATAGTCTTGGATTATTTAATAAAGTTAATCTTGATAAAATTGAAAAACAGCAAAAAGTTTTTGTTGAAATTAAAGTTGAGGAAAGTTGGTATATCTTTCCTATTCCTTTTGCAAGATTAAATGAAAGAGATTTCAAAAAGTTATCCTATGGTTTAAATTTAATCTATAAAAACTTTCGCGGCAGAAATGAGACAATATTAGGAACAATTTCATTTGGATATAATCCAGCTTATGGTTTTTCATATATAAATCCTAATTTAACTTCTGGAGGCGATTATTTTCTTAAATTTTCTGCTTATTCTTCAATTACAAATAATCAAAGCTTAATTGCTGAATTAAAAAACGAGTCTCAATTTGATTATAAAAAAATTTTTTCATCAATGTTAATTGGTAAAAGATTAAATCAATTTAATAAAATTTATCTTACTTTTTCTTATCATTATATAGAAACAAAGGACTTGAAAATTCCATTTACAATCAGTAGTGATAGAATCGATCGCTTTCCAACAATTGAATTAGGTTATGAGTTCGATAGCAGAGATTTGATACAGTTTCCAAAAAATGGAAATTATTTTTTTCTATTAGGAAGTGCAAAAGGTCTTAATTTGAATAATCAAATTAATTATCAAACTTTAAAAACTGATATTAGATTTTATTCAAAGTTGTTTGATGAATTGTTTTTCAAAACACGAAATTTTACAAGATTTACAATTGGCAAAAAAATCCCAATTTATGATTATTCTATTATAGGAACTGAAGAGAAAATTAGAGGGAGTTTTTTTAAAAAAATTGAAGATAGAAATCTTTTTTTATTAAGTTCTGAGTTCTTTATTCCCTTATTGAGAGAATTATATTACAATTTGGATTTTATTCCCATCATTCCAGAAAGACTTCTTAATTATCGTATTGAAATCTATGCTCACACTTTTTTTGATTATGGTCTGGTATTTAAAAAACAAATTAAGAGTAAAAATGAATTGAATGGATTTGGTATTGGATTAAGTTTTTTAATTTTGCCATTTAATGTCATCCGCTTCGAAATAGGATATAATAAGTTTTCAAAACCAGAATTTATAATAGACCTTGGAAAATTTTTCTAACATAGAAGTATTCTATTCCAATCAAATTCAAGGAGATAAAATCATATTAAAAAATGATGAATTTCATCATTGTGTGAATGTGTTTCGCAAACGAATAAAAGACATTATTTACATCACTGACGGAATGGGAAACTTGTATAGTTGCGAAATTGTTGAAATCTTTAGAAGTGATTTAGTAGCTGAAATTTTTGAAAAAAGATTTTTTCAAGAACAATTTGGAAATTTTGTTATTTGTATTCCATTATTAAAAAATAAAGATAGGTTTAGATTTGCAATTGAAAAATCTGTAGAAATGGGAATCACTAAATTTATATTTTTTAAGTCTGAAAGAACAATAACAAATAAATTCGATAAGGAAAAAATATTAAGAATTATGATAGAGTCAATAAAACAATCCATAAGAACTTACATCCCTGAAATTAAATTCTATAAAACTTTTATTGAATTAATTATGTTTGCAAGAAAATCAGGTGCGATTTTTCTATTTGATTCAGAATCAAAAAATTCATTTAACAATAAAATAATTTTTGAAAACAAAAAAAATTATTTTATATTTGGACCTGAAGGTGGATTTACTGATAAAGAATTAAAAAGTGTGTTAAATATTGAGAAATTTAGGATTTCCGACGCTCGATTAAGAAGCGAAACAGCAATTTTAAAAGTAGTTGCATTAATCACTTAATAATTATTTTTTATTATTTTTTTTTGGAAAATTTATTTTCAAAACATATTTTTCTAACATAAATTTCGAAATCATCATAAATAAACTAAACAGAGGTATATATGAAAAAAATTCTTTCACTTTTAGTTTTGGGGATTTTGTTATTCTCCGCTAGCTTGTTTTCACAAACAACAAAGTATGGCTCTTTAGCTAAGGATGCTTGGGTATTTGGGTTCGGTGCTTCTTACCCCCGTATGATTAGTACTGAATCTCTTATAGAGCCAATTGATTATAATTATGGTGGTTTTTTATCCATACAAAAGAATTTTTCTGAACATGTTGGAATACGATTTAAGGGCGGCTATTATCATATGAGAGCTCATGATTATGCTTTTAATCCCCCGAGAAAAAGTATAAAGTTAAATAATATTGTCGGAGATTTTGACTTACTTTATTATCTCGTTCCATGCGAGCCAGTATCGCCATTCTTTTCAGTCGGTTTGGGTATAGAGAATTTCTCCCTAGAAGGAGCTAGAACAGTTGGTCTTAATAATAAAGATTTTTTAGATTATATTTTTAATATAGGGTTTGGAGCTGAATGGAAATTAGGTGAAGATTGGAAATTAAAAACTGAACTCAATTATACAACTGCACCAAATAGCAAGATTGATGGTGTATATGATCCAGGAAATGGTCTTTTGGGTGGTAATAATGATACTTGGATGAGATTCGATCTCGGTCTTTTATATTACTTTGATAAAGGTGAGCCATCAAATTACTGTCAGTTATATGAAGGTGTAAATGCAACAATTGACTATGATAGAATTGAGGAAATTGTTAGAAGATATAGAACTGAGCCAACAGTTGTTGACTACGGTAGAATTGAAGAACTCATAAAGAAACATAGTAGACAAGCTATGGTATCAGACAAATGGGTTTTGTTAGGTGTTAATTTTGATTTCAATAAAGCAACTTTAAGACCTGAAGCTTATCCAATTTTAAGCAATGCTGCTGAAATTCTTTTAAATAACCCAGATGTTAAAGTTGAAATTCAAGGTCATACAGACCAAATTGGTTCTGATAAATATAACGACCAATTATCCCTTAGAAGAGCTGAAGCAGTTAAGAAATTCTTAGTTGCAAAAGGAGTTGATCCTTCAAGATTAACCACTGTTGGAATGGGTAAGAGAAATCTGCTGTTTAAGGAAATGGATGAACAATCCAGATTCTATAATAGAAGAATTGAATTTCATATTAAATAATCTCTTTTTATTAAAAGGGAACTGAAAAGTTCCCTTTTTTATTAACCTTTAAATCCATTCGGTGAGATGGGAAAGGACTTTCTTGAAAAAAATATTATTAACAAATTAGATAAGGAACCTCAAAAGAGTCCAATCTTTTGGGGTTATTTTTTATGAGAATAAAAAGCAAATTAGTTGATAAAGATGGACTTGATAGAATTCTAACTCGAATAGCTCACGAGATTTTAGAAAAGAATAAGGGCTCTAATAATCTTGTGCTAATAGGAATGCGAACTCGAGGTGAATTTCTTGCAAAAAGAATAAAAGAAAAAATCAATTTAATAGAAGGAACAAATTTGCCATTAGGAGTTTTAGATGTTACTCTTTATAGGGATGATTTTAGAACAAGAATAAAACAACCTCAAGTATCAGTATCTGATATTACTTTTGATATAAATGATAAAGATATAATTTTAATTGATGATGTTCTTTTTACTGGTAGGACTGTCCGCTCGGCGTTAAACGCTCTTATGGATTTTGGTAGGCCTAAAACGATTCAACTTTGTATATTAGTTGATAGAGGTCATAGAGAACTTCCCATTCGTGCTGATTATGTTGGTAAAAACATTCCAACCTCTCAAAATGAAGAGATAAAACTTAAAGTTGAAGAAATTGATGGAGAAGACGCAATTTATATCTTAGAAAAATAACTAATTTGGAGATTTATGCCTTTATCTAGCAGACACCTATTAGGAATGCAAAATGTACCTAAGGAGGATATTCAACTAATTCTTGATACAGCTAATACTTTCAAGGAAATTCTTGAACGTCCAATCAAAAGAGTTCCCACTCTTCAAGGGAAAACAATAGTAAACCTTTTTTATGAGAATTCCACTAGAACAAAAATTTCTTTCGAACTTGCTGAAAAAAGGCTTTCGGCAGACGCAATAAATTTTTCTGTATCAACAAGTAGTGTTAGCAAAGGAGAGTCATTAAAAGATACGGTCAAAAATATTGAAGCAATGAAAGTGGATATGATTGTTATAAGACATTCAGTTGCTGGTACTCCTTTAATGCTGACAAAACTCTGTGACTCAAACATCATTAATGCAGGAGACGGTATTCATGAACATCCTACTCAAGCATTACTTGATTTATATACTATCAGGCAAAAATTAGGTAAATTAGAAAACTTAAAAGTTTGTATTGTTGGTGATATAGCGCATAGTAGAGTTGCTTTATCTAACATATATGCGCTTAAAACTATGGGCGCAAAAGTTTCAGTTTGTGGACCTTCTACTATGATTCCTAAAAACATTGAAGAACTGGGAGTTGATGTTATATTTAATATTGATGAGGCTATTCAAGAAAATGATGTATTGAATGTTTTAAGAATTCAATTAGAAAGAAAAGCAAGAGAATATTTTCCCTCTATTAGAGAGTACATCAAATATTTTGGTATAAACTCTGAAAGATTAGAAAAAAATAAAAAGGATATTTTAATACTTCATCCTGGACCGATAAACCGTGGAGTTGAATTATCAGCAGATGTTGCTGATGGTCCATATCAGGTCATTCTTCAGCAAGTGACTAATGGTGTTGCAATCAGAATGGCGGTATTATATTTATTAGGAACATTAAACTAATTGATTATGAGATATCTATTAAAAAATTTAACTATTATACATCCAGAACAAAAAATCAATGAAAAAAATATTGATTTATTAATAGTTGATGGTAAAATTGTAGAACTAAAGAAAAATATTGAGATAGATGATAATTCAATTAGAGTTATTGATTTATCAGATAAAATAATAGCACCAGGTTTTATTGATATGCATGTTCATCTACGGGAACCAGGTAGAGAAGATGAAGAGACTATTGAAACAGGATGTAGAGCAGCTGCAGCAGGTGGTTTTACAGCAGTTGCATGTATGCCAAATACAGAACCAACTGTTGATTCTGAAGAAATTGTCGAATTTATAATTAATAAATCGAAAAATTTTATTGTTGATGTTTATCCAATAGCAGCTGCAACGCTTGGTAGAAAAGGTGAAATATTGTCTCCAATGTGTGAACTAAAGGAATCAGGAGCAGTAGCCTTTTCTGACGATGGTGTAGCTATTAAAACTGCTTCAATTCTTAGGCGGGTTATGGATTATTCAAAAATGCTTAATTTACCAGTTATTGAGCATTGTGAAGATGAATCTCTTTCAAATGGCTCAATGAATGAAGGGCTTAATTCAACATTATTTGGACTTGCTCCGTTACCTTCTGTATCTGAAGATATTATAGTTATGAGAGATATCTTAATGGCTGAATATACAGGTGCTCACATTCATATTGCACATATCAGTTCAGGGAATGCAGTCAAACTTGTTCGTGAGGCAAAAAGCAAAAATATTCGAGTTACTGCAGAAGTTACTCCACATCATTTTACTTTGACAGATGATTTATTAAAAAGTTACGATACTAACTTAAAAATGAATCCACCTCTTAGAACTCAAAAGGACATTGAAGAAATTTCACTTGCACTTAAAGATGGGACTATTGATTGCATTGCTTCAGATCATGCACCACATTCTTTAGAAGAAAAAGAATTAGAATTTGATTACGCTCCTAATGGCATAGTTGGTTTAGAAACATCAGTGGGCTTATCTCTATCTGAACTTTACCACAAAAAAATACTGACACTTGATGATTTGATAATGAAATATTCAATTAATCCTCGGAAAATTTTGAATCTCAAAGTTCCTTTGTTTAAAGTTGATACCGAAGCTGAATTTACTATTTTAGATTTAAATGAAGTATGGACAGTTGATAAAGATAAGTTTTTCTCTAAATCTAAAAATACACCATTTGATAAACGACTTCTAACTGGGAGAGCAATAGGAATTTTTAATAAAGGAAAACTTTTTCTTAATGGGGAAATTATAAAAAATTAAAAATAATAATCAATACTGTTCACACTATTGAACACTCAAATAAATTTATTTTAATTTACTTAAAATTTACAAATATTTTTCTCGGCACTGCATTTGCACTTTACCTCAAAAAATGAGGTGCGTAATGAAAAACTTAAGATATTTATTTCTAATTTTAACCTTACAAGCAATAATCACTTCTTGTTTTATGAACTTACCAGTAGAAGATTTAACACCTCCAGCCCCACCTAAAAACATTTCAGTAATTAATGCAGATAAGAGAGTAGAGATTTATTGGAAGAAAAATTCGGAAAGTGATGTTGCTGGATATAATATTTACTACAGTTATTCATATAATGGGAAATACACATTATTAGGATCATCAAAAACAAATTATTTCATTGATACTGGGTTAAGAAATGGTATAAAGTATTATTATGCTGTCACTGCTTACGATTATAATAACAATGAAAGTGAGTTAAGTTTTGATGTAGCTTATGGAGTTCCAAGACCTGAGGGTTTTAATCAAAGTATTTTTGATTGTAGAAGATTTCCTAATAATTCAGGATATTGCTTTTCAAAATTCTCTGTTGTTCCTTACAATAGTCAAGATGCAGATTTTTATTTTGAAAATTATCAGGGTAATTATTACTTGGTAGTTCATGATGATTCGGATATTAAAGATATGGGTCTAACACAAGACATATATGATATTACTTTTGCTCCTAATTCAGGATGGTCACCTACTAAAGATGAAATTGCAAAAGTTGGACATACTTATGTGATTTGGACATGGGATAATCATTTCGCAAAAATTAGAGTTAAAAACATAACTCCTGATAGGATAGTTTTCGATTGGGCTTATCAGACAGTTAAAGGAGAGCCAATGTTAAAACCAATCAAAGATCCTAATAGAATAATTTCAGAGACTCAAAGAAAAATTATTAAAGATTGAATTATTATTGTTTGAACATTTATTTTTATAGTATAATTATTTGATTTATCAAATGACTAAGATTTTTTTAAGTTTTATTCTATCAATTTTAATTTTCACTTTTAGTAATAATGCTCAAAATGAAAGTTTTCAATCAAATTTAAAGCCCAAATCTATTGATGAAAAAAATTTAAATATAATTTTAGAGATTGAACAATCGATTAAAAACTCTGATGTATTAAAATTAGTTAGATTTATAAATGCTCAAACATATTTTAGTATGATGGGCAATATTAACGGTTATTATACAACAAATCAAGCTTATTATATGCTTGAAGATTTTTTCAAGATTAATAAAGTTCAATTCTTTAAGTTTACTCAAATAAGTTCTGATACGAACAATCCCTATGCAACTGGTGTGTTACAGTATGAAAATAAGGGTAGGAGAAGTAAAGCTCAAGTCTATATATCTTTAAGAAAGATTGGTGATAATTGGATAATAAGTCAGCTTTCAATAAATTGAAAAATAATTATTTCTTAAAATATTTAACAGGCGATGGTAAGATATTTTCCATCGTCTTTTTTGTTTTGATTGTTTTGATATTGTCTGGAATTATAGCTAACTATTATATAGATTATGTTAAAGTCAATTGGGAACAATTTCTCGTCAAAGAAATTGAAAAAAAACAAATTGATATAATAAATGAGTTTAAAGCAAAAGAAAGAAATCTTCTTGTAAATTTAGATAAACTAAAAAAAAATCTTAAAATAGGATTAAATAATACTGAAGAGGTTTTTAAGCATTTTATAAAACAAATTAACTTGTCAGATTATGACCAATTTTCAATTGAAATTTTTGCCCCTAATGGTAAAATAGTTGGTTGGAACGAAAATTCAATTGTTGAATTAGAGAATATTTTTCCATTACCTTCAAATATTGGCGAAACATTTTTTTATGAAAAAAACCTGATTTATTATCTCTCTATTATAGACACTTTTCATTTTCAAAATGATGATTTTTATATTTTCTTTTCCTTACCTATCGAAAAAAAATATAAGTTAAATAATAAATTTTATAATCAAATAAGTTTAACAAACTCTTTTGCTGATTTATTAAAATCTGATGTAAAAATAGAATTTAATCCTTATTCTTCCCCAACTTCAAATGGTAGAAAACATTCTGTTGAATTATTGAACAATAAAAATAAAAAAATTGGATTAGTAACTTTTGACAAACCAACATTAAAAAATGAAATAAATAATCTTAGCAATATCTTTTCTTCTTTTCAATCGTTATTAGTTTTATTAGGGGTTGTTCTTTTTGCTTATACTCTCAGAAGTGATTATAAAAAACTTAATTCTTATTTAGCGAAATTCTTTTTTATTTTAATTTATTTTTTAATTATTAGATTCTTATTGTTTGCTTTTTCTATTCCTTCAAAATTTTTCTCTGGACTAATAACCGATTCAGCAAATTTTTCTTCTACATTTGGGTATGGCATAGTAAAGTCACCTTTAGAGCTTTTAGTTACAAATATATTTGTTCTGATAATCTGTTTTCAATTTTTTAGATTTACATTTAATTATTCCATAAGTTCAATAAGTAATAAGTCTAAAATCTTTACAATCATCTCTGTTATATTGATATTCATTCTTTATCCAATTATACTTAGATCTTTTGCAGCTTCAATGCGTTCAGTTGTTTTTGATTCAAAGTTAAATTACTTCAAGGATTTTGATATTCTACCTGAAGTAACTATTCTTGTGATGAATGTAAATATTTTGATAATCGGATTTTCTTTCCTTACTTTGCTTGTTGGGTTTATGCTAATATTAAAAAAATCTTTATTCCCATCATCTAATAATTTCTCAATTAAAGAATTTTTGATTGTTGTTCTTATTTTTTTATCAACAATTTTTCTGTTTTACTTTTTAGTACCAAATTCACTTTTTAATTTATCAAATCTAATATTAGTTAACATATCGGTTTTTTTTCTTTACTTTCTTATTGAAAAACATTTTTATAGATACCCTACTTATGTAATCATAATTGCATTTTTAGGATCTTTTAATTCGGTTTTTTTATTGAATTACTTTGATACCGAAAAAGAAAAAGATTCTATGCGAAACATTGCTTTTGAAATTAATAGAATAAATGAGCAGTTAATTAAATTTTATTTAAAAGATAACATTAATAAAATTTATTCGTATCATACTGAAAAGAATTTGTTGTTGAGGAAAGATGTCAATTTTAATTCTTTAGCGTTTATCACTTGGGCAAGTAGTAGTTTACATCAAGAAGAATTAAATTCATTTATAGGAATTTATGATAGATATGGGAAAAAAGTTGGTGGTTTTAATATCGGATATGACTCACCAGAAAGCATAAAAAATATATCGGGGAAATTCAATGATTTTACAATCATTGATGAAAGTAAAAATGAGGAAACAAGTATTCGCATAAGTGCCTTTTCTAAGTATTTTATTCAGGCAGTTCCTCAACTAATTATTGGAGCTGGAATAGATTTCGAACTAAAAAAATTAGGTGGAGCAGGTTTTCCTGAATTTTTAAAATCAGAACTAAATATTTTAAATCAATCAATTAGCCTTGAGAAAGTAAAAATATTTCAATTCTTAAATAATCAATTAGTTCAAGTCTATGGTGATATTTATCCAAATCGTGAGCAAATAAAACATATATTCAGAGTAAAATTGGATTCAGTTTTTTTAGATGCATGGACTAAAATTCGATTTGGTGATGAAATTTATGAAACTTACATTTTTAAATCTTACAAAAACGATAATGAAATATTAAATGTAGTGCTGGTAGCGGAAAATAAATTCAGTTGGAATTTGTTTAACTTTTTTAAGGTCTTTGTTATTCACTCTCTATTAATTTTGATTTTAGTAATTCTAAATCTTTCAACAAGGTTTAAACATATAGTTTTAACTTTTAAAGCTAAATTGTTATTGTTATTCCTAGTAATATCTATTTTTCCATTAACATTCTTAGGATTGTATAATAGAAATGTTTTGAAGGAAAATTATCAATTTGATATTAAAAGAGAATTAAAACAAAAGTTAATACTGGTTGAAAAAAGTTTTTCAAAGTTGACTAACATCAAAACTAACCCTCAGGACTATTTCAGAAGTGTTTATAACTCTTTGGGAATCTCTTTCAATATTTTTTTTAATAATGATTTAATTTTTAGCACTGACCAACAAT
>Ga0308420_1000399_pt1 | contig 20936 bp, 10 predicted proteins | sample HotsprSampleMS55_FD_203802 | JGI IMG/M metagenome (GOLD analysis project Ga0308420, IMG submission 203802) | Hot spring phototrophic mat microbial communities from Mushroom Spring, Yellowstone National Park, Wyoming, United States - 20090730_MS55 ... | reverse complement strand
GAACGGCTTTCCGTGGACTCCGAGAAAACACCGCTCCCATCGAAAATCACAGCCCCCCTCATCAACGTTCTTGCCATGGCCGCATAGCGGCGTTACCATGTCCCCGTTTTGTGCGAAACTCCACTAGGAGGCGAACATGAAACGACAATGGTGGCTGTGGCTGGCGGCGTCTTTTATGGGGTTCGGTGTCGGGGTGGCACGGGCTGACGTGGTTTTGGCCTCCCATGCCGGCGGCACGACCGATCCGGAGACCGAGGGATGGGTCAAGACCGCTGTGCCCACATGGGGTTCGGGCACCTTGGCCGTGGCTAGCAACGGGTATTGGTTCATCTACGAAGTCGGCAGTCCCCCAAGCGCCGGTACGCTGTACTATTCGAAGAACCTGTCCGTCCATAAGGTGGACTGGACCAAGCCGTGGTCAGTGACGGCGCGGCTGTCCACCACGGAAAGCTACAAGCCGCAGTGCCCGGCGGAGATCATGATCGCGGTTGCGGATGGACAGAGTTTCTGGACATTGAGCGTCGCGGGACAAACCTGGCAGAATTCCTGGAGAGGCATCAGCTACCTTCCGTCTGCCACCAACCCGGGGACGAAGGATGGGCTGGGATACGTTCAGCTTTATGATTTCGCAATATGGCCGGGCTTCAACATCTACACGATGACGTACGCCCCGGCCACCGATAGCGTGAAATACTACCTCAATGGCAATCTGGTGGGGACGCTGACCCGGGACTTGGTGCCGACGAGCGGCGACAAGAAGATTCTGTGGGGCGATTATCTGCCCGGCGGGGCGGGCGGCTCTACGACCGGGCGCACCTTGTGGGACTACGTGATCATGACAGGATCGTACCTGCCGAGGGGGACGGTCATCACGATTCGCTAATCTTTCGCCTTAATCTCTCGCCTTAGTCGTGCCTGTAACCTGGCCGTTGTGCCACATTTTCGGTTGACGATAGCGCGCGGCGAGAGCGGTCAACGATGGGGATACTCTACTGGTAATCCGTTCTCGTCGTCCGCTCTTGTGAACCGATCTCCCAAAAAAATCACTAATCGGTTCTCGCCCGGCACCCCGGATGGTTGGCTGTGACTGTCGTGTGGCGCGTCCACAACATCTAACTGCCGGGCCGCGGCGCCGAGCGACCGTCGCTAGACCATTAGCTTTCGAGCGCTTCGGCCACCGTTACGGTCGCTCCCCCGCGGATGGCCGACAACTCGGCTGCTTTCATCGCCGCCAGGGTTTTGATGTTGTCCTCGGCCGGACAGAAGACCGGACCCTCCCCCCGAACAGCGGCCGCTAACTTATCAAGGTAAGTACGGACAACCTCCGAAAAATCATCTCCCGTGGCCAGCAAGACGCGCGGTTCCGCCTCCTGGGGGCTTGACAGCAGAATCGGGCCGGCTCCCCAGGGGCCTGTCCACATCAGCGCGGCCTCATCGCCCTGAATATGGTAGTGCTCATACGGATGATGACTCGCCGCGGTGCACACCTTACTCACGTAGGATTGAAAAAGGCTTAAGGTAAACCCGCTGGCGGTTGTCATCCATCCGACCGCCACTCCCGGATCGCGATAGGGGTTCCAGGGAACCGAAATACCCCGGAAGCAGGCCGCTGTAAAATCGTCGCCGGTCCAGTACCGCATCTGGTCCACGAGATGAATGAGGGTGGCATTGATGACCGGCCAGGTTTCGGTTTTCTGATAGTCGGCCAGGTTGCGCCACCGTTCCCGATAGGTGTAATGATGCGCAAAGCGAGGGGTGCCTACCGTGCCATCTTCCAGCCATTGTTTAATGCGTTCCGCGCGCCCCAACCGGGCACTCTGCTGGACGGAAATAAACCGTCCGGTCGCCCGGCTCAGGGCGATCAGCTCGAGCGCCTCGGCGATGGCATTTACGAATGGCTTCGCCACGCTCACGTAGCAGCCGGCTTCCAAAGCCTCGCGGCAGTTCGCATAATGGGCGGTCAGGGGGGAATGGACAAACACCAATTCGGGCTGGGTCTCGATCAAGGCTTCTTGCAAAGAGTCGAAAATCGGAAGTGTTGGCCGGCCCAGCCGTTCTCGAAGGGAGTGGCTTCGTTCTCTGGCGGGATCCGCTAGACCGACCAGCGTAAAGGCCGCATGTTGAGCCAGGGGCGGCACAAAATAGCCGGAATACCCACCGCAGCCGGCAACGACACACCGTATTTTGTCCATGGTTTCGTTCTCGCTTTCTCACCTCACCACCGGGGCCACCCCGGACTCTCCCCAAACACGCCGGTCATTGCAAGGTGATGTAATTGTAATAGCGCAACGCGCGGGCGGCCAGGTCGGAGGCTTCGCGCTGGGCGGTTTTGATTTCCGCGAGAGACGGTGGTTCGGCCGCGTTCCTCAACGCTCGCACACGACGCCGCAACTCCGCGGCCTCTTTGACCATTCCGTCGCGGGTCGCGGCAATTTCCGGGGTAATGGTCAGCCGGTCGCCGCTACTGCCTGGGACACGGTACCAGGGATCGCCCTTGGGACTGTTCATCTCGTTTGGACTGATAGAGCCGGCTTTGGTGGCGATGAGGGCCCGCATCTCTTCCACCCGTTCGCGGGCCATTGTGGCCAGCCGTTCCAATCGTTCAAGCGCGGTTGTCCGATCGTACGATTCGCGGGCATACTCGATCAAAACCCCTATGAGAGCGGTCATCCGCTTGGTGATATCGTCCTCGGCCGCCTTGCCGATGGGCGGTAAGGCCAACGCCACAAACCCCCCTTGACCCATGGGCCGCTCCACGCACCAGTAGGCAACCGGTTTCTCGGCGCCTTCTGGCCGAACGCCGAGCAACGGCCAGCGTTCGGCGGAGCCTTCCGGGCTGATCAGACCAGATCCCGTAGTGGTCTTGAGCGCCGCCGCCGCTTCGGCCAAGGCGCGATCCAGCGAATCCGACGCCGAGGGCATGGCCACCGCCTGGCCCTGGATGTCCTTAGGGGCGGCTTGAAGGCCAAGAGGGGCAAGGCCGGGCAATTCCCAGGCGGCTGTATCGAGAATGAGAAGAGCCCGTCCGCCCTCCTCCATCCATTGCACCAGCCGCTGCGCCGTCTCCTCACTCCGGAGCGGAGAGGCCGTACCGCTCCCCACCACCACGACACCTCCTGGCGGCATTTGATCCAACCCTTCAAGGGAAGGCCCGAGAAGAGGGACGGCTGTTCGCCACTGGCATGGGTGATCCGGCAGTCCCAGATGCGGAATCTCTCCTGCCTTTAGCCCCATCATCACGGCCACCCAAACGCCGGTGGCCGCCCAACACCTTGGCCAACCTTTTTTCATGGTTTCTTCCCTGGCCTCATTGTTCCTGAACACGTTCCGCGGTGATCCCGGCCAGAACATACGACGTGCGGCCCTCGAAGGCTCGGCGCATTTTGATGGCCGTCACGGTTTTCTCCGGATGAGGATTGGCGACGGCCGTAAGGAACATGGCCACCTGCGGTACGCCAATCTCGTAGGCCAGCCGCCCGACCCACGCCACGTGAGCCTCCGGGCTGGTCGGTTTGGCGGGAACCCACCAATCGCGGAAATGTTCTGTGCTGTTCATGGTGAATTCATGTTCCGATCCATCCTCGTACACGAGGGTATAGATCGTCACGGGCCGAATATCATAAGGTGTCCAGGCGCAGGCGTGAAGAAAGAATAATCGGTTGGCCTTGATGCCGACAGGAATCCCCTCCTGAACAAGCCGCTGATAGAGATCCGGTTTGACCTCCTGCGCCAGTCGGATATTGAGACAGGCCCGATTCTCGTTCTCGTCCGCGACAATGACGTCGAAGGGAACGCCTTGGAAACGCCGCTTCCCGGTCGGGAAGTACCGCATATCGTTGCGGCCCTGATCGGTCCAGCCGCCTTTCCGATCGCCGCTGGTTTCGTCCTTGAAGGCCATGTTGACGAAAGGCCGTAGGTTGACGAAGAACGCTTGCTCTTCCGGAATGTTGTACGCCTGGATCTGCAGGGGGCGCCCCTGGTTCGGCACGCCCAGATTGCTGAGCAACATGACGATATACCGTTCTTGGCGGTCCTGGACCTCCTGATCCTTCTGCTCGAGGGTATAGGCATCCCACAGCACCTGGCTGATCAGCACTTGGCCCTTGCCGAGCGGCAGGCGCACCAGCGCCCCGTTGGAAAGCAGCTCCTGCCCGAGTTCACTATGGGCCGCGAACTCAATCACCGGCACGGTTTGCGACCGCATGGGGAACCGCGCGAAGGTTCCATAATAAAGATCGAACTCGGCGATTCCTGTCAGAAGCGGGTCTTCAGGCCGCCGTTTGATGACGGAGTGAGGAGGTTGGGACAGCTTCGCAAGACGCACATACACGAGCGGATTCAGAAGTGGGGCATGTTCCGGCCGTGCCCGGTGCCAAAGCAGGGTATTGCCTTCCGCCAGCCACGACCGCAAGGCATGGCGATCGGCTACCCATCGCTCGGCGATTGCCTCGTCGCTTCCATCCACGATCACCACGTCCAAGCCAGAGAGGTCGGCCGTGGTCAGCTTGGGCATAACTTCGGCCACCACACCGCACTCCTGGATCAGTTTCGTCGCCGTGGGCGAATCCTTAGCCGTCACGAGGGCTGCTCGCTTACTCGCCGGTGCCTTGAACGCGAGCGCATAGGCGATCAACCGACGCAACATAAGATCGGCCACTGGGGCGCGGCCCGCCTTGGCGCAGAGGTCGAGCTGGCTGCAGAGGAAGAGACCGGCGCCGGCCGGCATTTCGAGCAGGGGCGTGGTGGTCAAGCCGCGCGGGTGAGAGGTCTGGAGCAGAATCCGGTAGAGGCCGCGGATCGGTTTGGCGTAAGGAAACCGGGCGACGTAGTAGTCGTTGGGCCAAAAGCGAAAATCCTGATGATCCAGGCCGTCCAGCAGTTCATGTCCGCGCGCCAGGTGGAAAGCTTTCGCCTTCAGTTCCCGCATGCCTTCTATCTCCAACGCGACGGGGAACAGACCCGCCGGCGCGGTCTCTTCCTGCTGCAGGACGAGCACGCGCCCGCCACCCTCAGCGTAGCGTCGAATCGCCTCGACCGCCGGCGAGGGCAGCACCTCGGTCACACTCGCGTCGCCCATCACCAACAGATCCACCGTCTTGTCCAGCGCGGTCAGATCCTCGACGGCAACAGCATCCGGAACCGCCCGCCGCACGGCCTCCTGGCTGAGCCCCTCGGGATCGTAGACCCATACCTTCCGGGGCATATCTGTCAGGGGTTGAAGCGCGGGCCAGATCCGGAACGGCACGTGGTCTTGGTAGGCGCCGTAGACGAAATGCAGGGTTGCATCCACCCGAGCCGGAACCTCCGGCAATTGCACTTCGATGCCGAACTCCTGGCGATCGCCCGGCGCGATCTCCAAGGGGACGGTCCCGGCATCCAACACCCGTCCGTCCCGGGTTTTTAACTGCCACCGGAACGGCGCCGTGTTCGAGTAGAAGGTGCCGTTGATGGCCACAAACCGGCGCGGGACCGTCTGACCGCCGTAAAACTGCATGTCGAACTCGCGGTTGACCGCCAGTTCTGGCGAATAGGCCTTGACGGCCACGGGGTGGATATCGCTCCGCACTGCCCAGGCATGCGTGCCCGCCACGCCCTGTACGCGGGCAGCGCGAATGATATTCCCGTACCAATCCCAGGGATCGTGTTCCTCGCGGCGACCCGTGAAGGCATCGTCGCCGTAGAAGTGGAGGTGGTCGAAAATGGTCGCCACATTCTGATCGAATTCACCGAGCACAAGGGGCTTCTTCTTATCCCACCGTGGCGCCTTGTTCTCCTCGACCCAATAGTAGGAACGCGGATTATTGCCGTCGCCGGGTCCGAAGTGCCAACTATGCTGGGGGGCTGGTCCCGGTTCGCGCGCCTCCACCGCATCGTCCTGGGACAAACGCAGATAGTCCGCCCAACCGGCCACATCGCCGTCGCCGTCGCTGTTTGGGAAACGCGTTGGATCTTTCGCAGCAATATGGCGGATCGTTTCCTGCATCTGCGCCAACAGCACTTCACCCCAACGGCCGGGGGCCGGATACAACCAGGCTTCGTTCTGGATCGTCCAAAAGAAGACACTGGGATGATTGCCGTGGAACTTGAAGAACCGGTCGAAGACCTGGCGGCTGTGTATCCAGTACGTGCCGGCATCGTCCAAGGTCTTTCCCTGACCCCCATCGCCGAAAATGAAGTCATTGATGACAATGCCTTCCTCGTCGCAGACGTCGCGCAGATAGCCAGGAACTTGGAACCACCATCGCATGGTGTTCAGGTTGTCCGCCAGGGCGGTCCTGACCATGGCCCGCATTTCCTCTTTCAGTTCCGCAGGCTTCCGGCCGCTGCGCCCCTCTGGGTAATAGCCGGTGGTGCACATCTTGAGGAAAAACTTCGCGCCGTTGAAGTAGTAGTCCGTCCCTTCGATCCAGAACTCGCGAAACCCGAACCGATCTCGCCGATCGTCTACCACCTGCCCGTCCTGAGTCAACGTCGTCCGAAGCCAATAGAGATTCGGTTCGCCGATCTGCCACAGGCGGGGGTTCGGCCACGCCTGCGCCAGGACCGCTTGGGCGCACCCGTGGGCGGGGACGGTCACCGTCACGGCCGGCAGCGTCACGCCCTCCTCCACCTCTGCCGCAATCGCCACGGAGAGCGCTCGCGGCATCGTGTTGGTGACCTCGGCCACCGCCTCCAACCGCTTTTGGCGCCACGACGGGCGAATCGCTACCGAATCAATAAAAACGGGAGCAACTGCTCGAAGGGAAATCGGTGCGCCGATCCCGATCAGGGGAGTCCAATAGTGGCAGGGATAGCGCGAAACTTTGTCGCCGCCCTGCCCGTGCAGCGGCACGCCGTCCATCCATTCGTGCCCCTCGTGGCTCTGCACGGCCAGCAGCAGGTCATTGGCGCCTTCCCATCGGATGGCGCCCGTCAGGTCCGCCTCCATCGGCGCGTTGGCCGTAAAATCGTCCGCCACTTTCGTGCCGTTGAGATACACGGTCGACCACGTGGCATTGCCTTCCATGACAAGATGAACCCGACGGTTCTTCCATGAGGCGGGGATATCCAGGCGACGCCGGTACCACATGACGGTTACACCTTTTGGCCGCAAATGAAACATGGGCACCGGCGTGGTCTTCCATTGGAGCTCAGCGGCTGGCCTCTCGCTGATCTCGGGGGCGAAGGCATACTCCCAATCCCCCTCCAAAGCGATTTCCTCCCGTGCCGTCAATGCCGGAGGAGACATTTGGATAATACGCTCCCGGCCTCCCGCCGGTTCGATTCCGCCCAGTGAAAAGAGTATGGCCGCCAAGAGAGCCCGAACGGGAACCAAACGAGGTGTATTTACAGGGGAAGAGTGAGGAATCCGGCTCATGGAGAGGGCTTCTCTGGTCGTGTTGTAGATTCTGACTCCGCCTACTTCAACAACACCAAACTTCTTTCCCATGGCTACACTCCTTTTTTGTGTTATTCCCTGCTATCAACTTTTCTTACCTCAGTTCCAGCGCATCATCTTAACACATTTCAATACCTAATTTGACTTTTTGGAAAATCTGGTATATTCTAGTATTGGTAGTCTTTTACTGCTCTTTCAGCGTACCAAACGGGGCTGGCAGAAAAAATCTCGCTTTGCGCATTTTTTCTCCCTTTTTGCGCATGGTCGCTTGCTCTCCTCGAGAAAAAAGAGGGGCATGCGCAAAAAAGGATTTTTTTTGCGCAAAATTGGGATAGTTGTGAGGTCTCCGGTGAGTTTACACTTTTGAAAGGAAAGGAGTAGTTTTGATGCGTAGGACCTTCCTCTTGACACTCGTGTCCTTGGCCCTCCCGTTGGTTCTGGCTGCTCAAGTGAGGCAAGAACTTGATTTGAGCGGCCCCTGGGAAATGGCGCGTGTAGATCGTCCGGATCCCGCGGCTCTGGCGGCGGTGCCTGAGAATGCCCAATGGACCGAGCAAAAGGTCCCGATGCTGCTCCCCACTCGCGGGCCGGTCTGCCTATGGTACCGCAAAAAGGTGGATATCCCGGCCGCTTGGAAGGGCAAGCGCGTGCACCTGGTCATGGACGGCGCGTCGGCGTGGAGCGTCGTCTATTTCAACGGCCGCAAACTGGCCGAAGATTTCACGCTCAATTACCCGCTTGATGTCGATTTGACGGACGGCGTGAAGTTCGGCCAGCCCAACGAGGTGCTGATCGCCGTGCAGAACAGTGAGGATCTGTACTGGACCCAAGACAGCCGAGGGCACAGGGTTTCGCGTTATCCTGGGATTGGCAACAGCTGGCAGGCGGCCAGCGGCATTTGGCAACCGATTCGTTTGCGCGCCACCGAACCGGTCTATATTGACCAAACGTTTGTCCGCACCAGCTTCCGTCAGAAGCGCATAGACGTGGACGTGTGGGTCAAAAACGAAAGCGCTCAAGACGCCAAAGTGTCGGTATCGGGGTCCGTCAAGGGCGGCGTCGATCTGCCGGCCGTGGAAACGGTGGTGCCCGCCGGCGGCCGCGTCAAAGTGACGCTGGGACGGCCGTGGGGCAATCCCAAACTCTGGTCCATTGGCGAACCGAATTTGTACGGGCTGACCACCCGCGTCCGGCAGGGCTTCAAGACGGTGGATGAGCGCCAGGATCGTTTCGGATTCCGCGAATTCTGGGTGGATGGCGACCATTACAAGATGAATGGCTGCCGCCTCTTCCTTACCATGGCGACCTGCGGAATGTATACCGTCTGCTACGAAAACCGCACCCCTCAAGAGGTGAAGGAGTGGTTTGTCTCCTACTTCCTCGAACCGGCGATCAAGGCCAACTGCAATATGGTCCGCTGGTGGTTTCAGGTGCCGGACTATTTGCGCGACGTCTGCGATGAATACGGTGTTCTCATCAACGACATGATGTTCGATGATCAGGGCATCGGCGTCTCGGTCGGCCCGGAGGATATCTACTGGAAAAATTGCCGTACGCTTTTCGATCGCCAGTTCACCATCAGCGCCAACCATCCCAGCGTCTTCTATTGGACCATCCAGAACGAAGCATGGATCAATCCGAAGAGCGGCGATTGGGAACGGTGGCTGTTGACCTACATGCAGGGGTGTGCGCGGCATATCATGGCCGTGGATCCAACGCGCTTTGTGAACAGCGATGGCGATGGCGACCTCGCCGGCTGGAGCAGCAACGTTCGTGAATATTCTGGCGCCGGCCTCAGTGGCGAAGGCATTCTGCCCCAGATCAGCTGGCATCACATGCCGGGTTCGCCGGCCAATCCGAGAACCTTCTACTGGGTCGAGGAAAAGGCCATGCCGACGTGGAACCGGAACAAGCCTCTGGTTTTGGGCGAGTTTGACATGAACGTCGCCAACGATTTCGCCTGGCTGCCCTATTTCGGCGATCGCGCCTTCCTTGGAACCTGGAAAGAGGGCCAGATCTTCAGCGATCAGGCCCTGGCCTACGATCCCTGGGTTCAGTATGGCGCGCTGATTCGCGCGGCGCGCGTCCAGGGGGTCAGTGGCGTACATCCGTGGGGAGTCGCAAGGTGGCCTGACGGCATCAAGGCCCAATCGCCGCAGATTGTCGTCCCTCGCGAGTTCGATTTGGCCTTCTACGGCGGTCAGAAGGTCACGCGGCGTTTCCATGTGATCAATGGTCTGTTTCGCCCCAGCCAGGCGCCGTTTCTCTGGTCGCTCAAAGGCCCTGGAGTGAATTTGGGCGGCCAGGTGGCGCTCGATCTTCCCGGTGGCGAACACAAGGAAGTCACGGTGGAATGGGACCTTCCAGAGGTCAAAGAAAAGACCGCGGTGGAACTGACCCTTCAGTACGGGAATTTTACGGAACGCTTCCCCATCCGCCTGTGGCCGAAGCGAACTTCGTTGGCGGTCGCGGGCCGGAAAGTGGCGGTGTACGATCCGGAAGGTTTTACGATGGATGTGCTCCGCGATCTCTTCCCCGGCCTTACGGAGTTGACGGATCTGGCCGCGCTGTCGGGAGAGGGTAAACCGGACATTCTGATTGTGGGGGACGAGGCCGTCGATGAGGGATTTGCCGGAACGCAGGCCATCAAGGCGTATGTCACCCGCGGCGGACGGGTCATCCTGCTGCAACAGAAGAGCGTGCCGCCGTCGGAAATGTTGCCGCTCAACCTGGCGTTTGACTCTCAGATGCAGCTTCACAGCCGGGTTTTTGTCACGGCTCCCAATCACCCCCTCATGGCCGGTTTGGACGATTTCGATTTCAAGCACTGGAGTGGCGATTATTACGTGAGCCGCCTCTCTTATGCCAAACCCTCGATGGGCAATTTCCGAATCCTGCTCCAGACGTCCCATTGGCGCGGGCTGAACAATACCCCTCTGCTCGAGCTTCCCTCGGGAGCGGGCGTTTTCCTGCTCAGCCAGTTGGATCTGGTTTCCAAGGCTGGCCGTGCGCCGGTGGCCGACGAGATGCTCAAACGACTGGTCACATACGCGATGGATTTCCAGCCTCAAAAACCGCGGCGGGGCGTGATCCTCAGTCAGGCGGGGTCTCCCATGGTCAAGACGCTGCGAGATCGGCTGGGGATTATTCTGGACGTGGCGGATGCATCCGAGGCCGAGACCCTGAAAGCGGCCGACGTCCTCATTGTTGACGGGACCGATCCGGACACGCCCACTCGCGTGACGGCGGCTCAGGAGATGCTCAAAGCGGCCCTGGCTTCCGGAAAGACCGTGCTATGGCATCGGCTAACCCCTGAACAGGCGGAATTGGCGTCCGCTCTGGTCGGAAAACCGGTCACGGTCACCCCGCACGGCGAAGGCAACCGTTTCACCCAAGTGGAACCCAAGCCAGCCCTGCTGGATGGCTTGAGCACCTTCGACACCTTCTATGCCACGGTCGCCGTCTTCCCGGCGCGATCCAAGAACCTTCCGGTGGCCAAACACGTCGTCACCGTCGAAAGCGGCCAGGCGTTGCTGGCGGGCGGCGGTTTGGTGGCCGTGCCGGTCGGCGCGGGGCAGGTCCTCTTCTCGCAGGTGCTATGGGATGCCTACGACATCAGCGAGAAAGATCAGGATATGCAGGACCGACAAGACCGGTATGCCTGCGTGTTGTTGAGCAACCTGGGACTTCCAAGCCAGGCGCGTGGCGGAGTCGCGGATGCCTACAACATTCCGGACGATAAGGCCTTCCAGGTCAATCTGCGCCCCTTCGTCAACATGGCGTTCAAGGATGACGAGCCAGCCAACGGCAAGGGCGGGTGGACGGACCAGGGCCTGAATGACATGCGCTACTTCCCCGTCGGTCCCCGCCGCTTCCAGGGCGTGCCGTTCGACATCATCGTTCCTGAAGAAAACGACAACCGATCCTGTCTGACGGTGAGGTTCATGTCCCCAGAACTAAAGGCGAAAGTCGAGCAGGAAGGTATTCCGGTCCAGCAGAAGGCCAAACGCTTGTTCATCATGCATAGTTCGGCGTGGACTCCCAACGACGGCCGGTCGCTGGCCGATTATACCGTGCACTACGCCGACGGAACCCAGGAAACGTTCGGCGCCCACTGCGTCAAGCACCTCAGGGACTGGTGGACGCCGACTAAACCCGAGTCCGAGGATGGCCACATCGCTTGGGTAGGCAAACTGGCATACGAAGGGTGGGGCGCGGAAGTGGCCATGTTCATGATGGCCTGGAACAATCCGCATCCCGACAAAGAGATTGAACGGATCACCATGATCGGCCGCCATCCCCATTACGTGCTGGTGGCCATCTCCGGCGAAAAACCGTAACGGCCGTTGCGTTCCGACGCCTAGGAATACGCGGTCAGCGCGGCCTCCGCGCTGGGCGGGGGTCGGAATACGTCCGATTCCACGTAACGCAAGGCAACGAGGGAGGATTACGGGCAAAGTATGGAGTTATTCGTCCATCGCTCTCGTCGCCCGCTCTCGTTTGCCGACAGGATGACGAGGCTCAAAGTAAACCCTAGGAGGCTTGGATGAAACAACCCGCGACGAGACTGGCCTCCGTGGCACTGCTGTGCGGTGCGCTGCTGGCGCACGCCGCCCCGCGCGAACGCATGGACCTGTTCGGCGAGTGGCAGGTGAAGCTCACGATGGCCGATCAGATGGCCGCACCCCCCACGCCGGATGAGACCTGGGTTACCTTGACTCTGCCCAACCGGTGGGGGGACGGCGACCATAATGCCGCGTGGCTTTCGCGCACGTTCGACGCACCCACCGACATCGCGGGGAAGGCGTTCATCCTGAAGATTGATTCGATCTACGTCGGCGTCCGCGTCTTCGTCAACGGTCAGGATTGCGGCCACTATATCAGCGGCTTCGCGCCGGTGACAGTGGATGTGACCCAAGCGGTGAAGCCGGGCGCAAACACGATTCACCTGGGCGTGACCAATCCCATGGTCAACCGCGAGCTGTACGGCGCCGATGGCGTAGACGATTACACCCGATCGGCAACGCTCAAGGATCGGAAGCTGATGGCCCTCTATCAGCCGATTCGCATCGAGGTCGTCCCGGCCGTGTATATCGCCGATATTTTCGCCATTCCATCGGTGAAACATGGTGAAATGGCAGCGGAGATCGAGATTGCCAACACCACGGCCATCGAGCAGGAGGTCGACGTCCACGCGATGGTCTGCGAACTGGATCGTCCGGGCGGTTATGGGGCTGGGCGGGAGGTCCACCGCCTGAATCCCGCGCGCATAAGCGTTCCAGCCAGCACCACACGAACCGTCCGTCTCTCCGCACCGTGGAAAAACCCGCGGCTGTGGTGGCCTCACGACCCCCACCTCTACGCACTCAAGGCGGAGCTCTCTGCCACGTCCGACAAATCCGACGCCCTTTTCATCCGCTTCGGATTTCGCGAGGTGCGCGTCGAGGGCTACAATCTCCTGCTCAACGGCCAGCGGTTCGTCTTCCGCGCCGACTCGGCGCTCTCCCGCTACGGGGCGAACTGGAGCAAAGAAGATGCTCTCCGGTTCTTCCGTGAATACGTCGTGAACGCCCATAACAGCGGCACGCGCGTCCACTTCGACACGCCGGAGCAGACGACCTTGGATGCCGCGGACGAGTTGGGCGTGCCGCTCCTGCAGCAGTCGAACCTGGCGGCGGGCGCCTGTTACATCAACCGGCCGGCCTTCTGGCAGGCCCAGGCCGATCAGTGGACCCGCTACATCAAACTTTCGCGCAATCACCCCTCCATTATAATTTGGGCGATCGGCAACGAAATCACGTTCTACGGCGGCAATTCCAACCCCGGAGCGCCGTCGCTGCCGTTCCTGCCGGAATTGGTGAAGGCCACCCGCCGGGCCGATCCCACCCGTCCCGTGACCTCGAGCCACGATTTTCAGCTCTATCCCTACGTGGACTTTTTCGAAGGCTGCCTCCAGTGGCCATTCGTGCACACCTACCGAACGTGGGATTACTGGGACCGATTCGGCGAGCAGTACAAGCGCGACAAGCCCTGGCTGACCGATGAAATGAGCGGCGGCGTGCATCTGGGCACGATGGCGACGATCGTCGGCGACAAGGCCTACATCACGTGCGACTTCCAGAACGACGGACGCTCCTACTGGGGCAAGTGGGCCGAAACCCTCAATGCCTATATGAATTTCATGGAGATGCGGAAACAGCCCTACTTTGCCGCGATGATGCTCTACGGAGACCCTTACACCTTCTGGACTCCTCAAGGCGTGGCGAAGGTGGACGATGCGATGATGGCCAAGGGCCGGCGTGCGTTGGCGGCCGTGGCGATTGCGCCGCGGGAGTGGAACGGCGACGCCCAGGCCGGCCGCCCCTTCAAGGCCGACTACGTTCTCATGAACGACGCCTTCACGCCGTTAAAAGGCAGGTTGTTCTGGAAGATCGTGCCCCTCGCCGGCGGGAACGCGCTCGCCGCCGGCGCCGAACGGCTGGATATTCCCCCCGCGACGCATCGCCCTTGGACGATGAGCGCCCGGCTGCCAGCCTCGGATCAGCCGATCGCGGCACAGATCAGGTTCGAAATCCGCGATCCGGAAGGGCACCTCGTCATGGAAGAGGATCAGGAACTGGGCATCCTGCCGCCCCCCCGATGGACGGCCCTGAAACCCGTCGTCCTATGGCCGGAAGCCGGGGAATGGGCCAACCTTTCCGAAAAAACGCTGCCCCTCAAACGAACGGTCTCGGCCGAGTTGCCCTCCGCCGGTTCGGCCGTCGTAGTCGTCCCGCGTGGCGCCCGGCCGAAACCCTCCCAGTGGCGGCAACTGGAAGATTATCTCTTCGCTGGCGGACGCGCTCTCGTCCTGGCCGATGAATCCTACCCCGGTCCCTTTGCCGGTACGGAAATCCGGGGCATCCGACGGCCGGTGTGGATCGCCCATGCGCGGTCGGCGGACCATCCCATCCTCAAAGAGATTCCCGCCAAGTGTCTCTGGCACTGGGTGGGCGCCGATGTGCCGTTTTACAGCCCGCCCGTGGAAACGAATGTGCCCTCGATTTTCATGGCTAAGCGTCCGACCGCCCGCCCAACTCGCGGAAATTACCGCACCTTGATCGACGCCGCATACCGGGTGGATGCCGATCACAATGAGGGCCTGGTCATTGCGCCCATGATCGAAGTGCGGGCCGGTAAGGGTCGGGCGATCTTCTGCTCCCTCCTGCTGGGAGGCGGCCTGAAGGCGGGCGAACCGGCCGCCGCCACCCTGCTGGAACGGAGCCTGGCTTATTTGCAGACGCCTGGAGGGTGGCGCGGGGGAGAACCGCGCCCGGCCGTGGCGATCGGCGTGGACCTGACGCCCCTCGGGTTTGCCACCACCGATCGCCTCGCAGAGGCCTCGGCGCTGATTATTCATGCGGCCAGCGACGCCGGCAAAGCCGCCCTGGCCAGAGACGAATGGGTCGGCTATCTGCGGGAAGGGGGAACGGTCCTCATCAATAACGCGTCGGCAGAGCAGATCGCTGCCATTGCGGGGGCCACAGGCGTGAAGCTGGAGGCGTTCGCCGCCACCGACGGACCCCCGAACGGCAAAGGACCCCCCACCCGCCTGGACTGGGTCTCCTACGACTGGATCAACGAAAGCATCAGCCACTTCGACGCCTCGTGGAACGAGTTCACCGGGATGTTCGCCTATGTGAAGCGCCAGCCCATCGCCAGGGTTGGCGTCAAGGCAGAGGCGCCAGGAGCGGTCAACCCTTCCAAGCAGGGCGCGCTCGTGGCCGTGCCCGTCGGCAAAGGATGGCTCGTGCTGGACCAGACCCTCTGGGCCGGCGAGCTCCAGCCCTCGGCGGTCATCCGCGCGCGCGCCGCGGGGTATGCCAGCCAACTGCTGTCGAATCTGGATGTGGCCGGACGCCGTATCAACCGCGCCATCTCGGACGCCGCGCCAATGGCCGACGCGCAAACCGTGGTCCTCTACCATTTCGAGGACCGCGACCTGTTTCCGGCGCTCTACGATGACGGACCCGCAGGGCTGAACATGACCGCCACGGACGACGTGGAGATCGTCCCCGGCAAGTTCGGAACCGCCCTGCGGTTCAAGACGGCCCAGGCCCGGCTGAGACAAGACAACCCGGAACTCATTCACTCGCCGGAAAACACGATTGATTTCTGGATTCGCCCCGCGGGCGACATCGCGCAGGCGGCGGGCATCATCATGGCCACCTACCGCTGGGGCGACCACATGGACTTTGTCATCTCGATGCTGCGGGACGGACGCGTGTACTGCGGCGCGGGCAACCACACGCTGGTCGGCCAAACCGCGCTGCCGGCCGGCGAGTGGACACGCGTGACGCTCACGCGCAGCGTCGCCAACAATCGCATGCGGCTGTACCTCAACGGCAAGCTGGATGCTGAAGCCGCTCACAGCGGCTACTATCCGGTCGGTATTTTCTTCCTGGGCCATCCGACACATCGCCACACGGGGGTCAACGTGAAGGAACTGAGCAACACGTTTGCTGGGACAATTGATGAACTCCATATTCGCAGTATCGAATGGACAGAAAGCGAATAAGGCAAGGCGCCAAAAGACGCTTGCACCCTATAGGGTCCTGAGTATACTTTCTGTGGCCTTCATCCTGGGAGAACACATGCAGGCACAGACGAAATCACCGGCCTATGTGATTCGGGAAATGGATAACCCGCGTGTGCTGCCACCGCGGTTTCGTCCCCGGTTCTGCCATCCGCGCGATCCTAAGCTTGTGGCGATGCGACACAAGGAGAAACTGGACGCGATCGTCGGCGATGCAACCGACGAATGGAACGTCATCGGCAAAATCGCCGCATGGACATGCGGCCGCGTTCAAAGCGGGCCTGGCCCGGCGATGGAGGATACGACCGACGGCGTGGAGCTGCTGCGGCAGATTGACGAGGGGCGAAGCGGATTCGCCTGCGGAACGTTCAGCCACATTTTCGTGGATGCCCTGGCTTCCTTCGGCATCGTGGCACGCACGATCGGCATCACCGCTACGGAAATCTCCCTCGGGAAGGTTTGGAATCACGCCACGTCCGAGGTCTGGTCCGATCGTTGGGGCAAATGGGTCTATGTGGATTCCGAATTGATTCTTTACTACGAGCTCAACGGCACGCCGCTTTCGGCGCTGGAACTTCAGGACTGCCTCAAGAAAGGCGTGAAGCCCACCCTCCGACATTTCGATGACGCCCAAGCGGAGAAGTGGATCCAGGCCCGCCAGTTCCAGCGGTGGAAAGAGGCGTACTTCGAGCAGTTCCAGATGCCCAACTACGACCTCGACAACTACCACGTGGCCGCTGATTTCGTAGAAAACGGCGTCCGGGATGGAAAGCAAAAAGGACGCCCCTATCTGGTGTACTGGCCGCCGGATGCGCCGTGGCGCCCGCACTATTTCAGCGACCGCTACCATTACGTAACGACGGCCGATCCGCAGGACGTCAACTGGCCGGTCAACTGCGTGGAAATCCGCCTGCCGTTTGATCCGAACAACACGCTCGTGGTCTCCAAGAACGGCGTCGTAAAGGCCGAACTGGCGGCCTATGCGCCATTTGGCGAAGCCATGCTGGTGCGGGTGGACGAACAAGGCGAATGGATCGAAGTGCCGTTCACGCGCACGGATGGCGACATGCTCATGGCACCATACGGGTGGTCCCTGCATGGCGACACCAACGTGCTTGAGGCGCGTGTTCGTTCCGCCCTGGACCGCTTCGGCCGCGTCTCGCGGGTCAAGGTCGAAGAAGCTGTTCATCTGGATGCGCCCCGATAAGGGCGCCAGGAGGTTCAGGGTGTGACATGAACGCCCATTACTCCAATCCTTTTGGTCGCACGCCGAACTTCGATCAATTCCTGAAGGTGCTGTGGCGCAACGGCCGTCCCGACCATCTGCCCTTCTACGAACACCTGGCCACGGAACAATTCATCTCCCGGCGGTTGGGACGCGACATCCGTCAGGCCAAGGGAGAGGCCTACTGGCAGCTCTACGTGGAGTTCTGGCTGGGCCTGGGGTTCGATTGCATCCCGATGGAAATTCCATTCGACTTCGGCCCTGTGCCCGAACGGCCCCCAGGCAGCCCTGCCTATCACAGCGAGGAAGGCCGACGCATTTACTCCTGGGACGATCTCGAACGGGTGAAATGGCCCTCCGACTCTTCGCCCATTGACTTCGAGCCGTTCGAAATCGTGGGCCGACGGATTCCCGAAGGCGTCAAGATCGTCGCGGGCGTAGCCGGAGGTCCGTACGAGTGCGCCTCGCTCCAGCTTCTGGGAGTGATGGGGCTGAGTTTACTGCTCGAGGACGATCCGGCGCTGGTCCAGGAGGTGTTCGATCGCCTCCACCGCTTGTACGTCAGCGCCAACCGAACCCTGGCCTCGATGGACGCCGTCGGCGCCTGCCGTCAGGGCGATGACCTGGGTTACAAAAGCGCCACCTTCCTTTCGCCGCCCCTGTTACGGAAGTATGTGTTTCCGATTTACCGCCACATGGCGGCCGAGGCCCACGCGCGCGGCAAGCCCTTCGTGCTGCACTCCTGCGGAAATCTGGAGGAAGTGTACGAAGATCTGATCGACTGTGGCATTGATGCCAAACACTCCTTCGAAGACCAGATTCTGCCTGTGGCCGAATTTCAAAGGCGATATGGCGACCGGTTGACGCCGCTGGGCGGCTTGGATGTGGATGTCATCTGCCGGTCCGACGAACGCGAATTGCGGCGGTATACCCGTCAGGTGGTGGAAACGTGTTTTGCCGATCATCGCCCCTGGGCGCTCGGCACAGGCAATTCCTTGACCGACTACATGCCGGCGGAAAAGTACATGATCGTCCTGGACGAAGCCGTCCAGGTCACAGGAAAATAGTTCCGCTGATTCCAAGAGGTCACGCGCGGTGGCCGCAGGGGCCGCCGATAAATACCGTCGCCTCACCTTCCGCCCCAAGGACCATCGCTCGCACAGTCCCAACGCACACGAACCAGAATGCTCCATTCAGCCGGCACAAAATGATACAATTTTGTTGCGTGTGTTGCTGGCATACGACATTTTTGTAGCATTCAACGCTCCTGACCTCGCCGATGGCCGCGGCCAGTGGTTGGAACTCCTTGATTCCCAAGCGGTTTGAAACCTTGATGCATACCGGGCGATGGGCTGGCACGATAGGTGCTTCTATACGGACACATGAATAAGGAAGAAACGACCATGAACGCTTCCGCCACCGCCTCGCATACTCTTGCCGACCGATTTGGGGAAAACGTCTTCAATCTCCGGACGATGAGGAATTATCTCTCAGAAAAGGCCTATCGGTCGCTGAGGGCCACCATCGTTTCCGGAACGCCGCTGGACGCTCAGATCGCCGACGAAGTGGCCGACGCCATGAAAACGTGGGCGTTGGAAAAGGGCGCCACGCACTTCACCCACTGGTTTCAGCCTCTGACAGGCGCCACTGCTGAAAAGCACGAATCCTTCCTGACGCCGGACGCGGAGGGGGGCGCTCTTATGCAGTTTTCCGGGCGAGAGCTGATCCAGGGCGAACCGGATGCCTCGAGCTTTCCTTCGGGAGGGCTTCGGGCAACCTTCGAAGCCCGCGGGTATACAGCGTGGGATCCCACCAGCCCCGCTTTCATCAAGGAGTGCGAAAAGGGTGCGGTCCTCTGCATCCCCACGGTCTTCTGCGGATACAACGGAGAAGCTCTAGACAAGAAAACGCCCCTCCTCCGCTCCATGGAAGCGCTCTCTCGCCAGGTCTGCCGTCTGGGCCGTCTCTTCGGCCTCGATGTGGATGGAAAGCGGGCCTACGTGACCCTGGGGCCGGAACAGGAGTATTTTCTTATCGATAAACGCTTCTACGAAAAGCGGCTTGACCTGCTGCAAACCGGACGAACCCTCTTCGGCCGCTCGCCGGCCAAGCATCAGCAGCTGGAAGACCACTACTTCGGCGCCATCCGAAGCCGGGTTATCGAGTTCATGACGGAACTCGACCTGGAGCTCTGGCGCCTCGGCGTTCCCGCCCGCACGCGCCATAACGAAGTCTGTCCCGCCCAGTTCGAGCTGGCCCCGACCTTCGAAAACCTCAACCTGGCCGTGGACCACAACATGCTGGTCATGGAGGTCATCCAACGGGTGGCGGAAAAACATGGATTCGTTGCTCTCCTCCATGAAAAACCGTTCGCCGGCGTAAACGGCTCCGGAAAGCACAACAACTGGTCCATCTGCGGTCCTGACGGCAAGAACTGGCTTACGCCGGGCGACAACCCTGCCGAAAATGCCAAATTCCTAACCCTCCTGGTGGCCCTGATTCGCGCGGTGGACCTCCATGCCGACCTGTTGCGGGCCGCGGTGGCGACGGCCGGAAATGATCACCGACTGGGCGCCAACGAGGCCCCTCCGGCCATCGTTTCCATCTATCTCGGCGAACAGCTCACGGCCATTCTGGAACAGATCGAAACAGGCCGGACGGGCCGATTGCGCAAGGGCGGATTCATTGAGCTGGGGGTATCCTCGCTGCCCCGGCTTCCCCGCCACGCCACCGATCGGAACCGCACCTCCCCGTTCGCCTTCACGGGCAACAAGTTCGAGTTCCGCGCCGTAGGATCCCGCCAGAGCTGCGCCGGCCCCAACGTGGTGATGAACACCATTACGGCCGAGTCCCTCGACATCCTCTGCACCCGACTCGAAAGCGCCGTGGCCGAAGGGCGACCGTTCCATGAAACGCTCCAGGAACTCCTCCGCGAGCTCATCGCCACCCATAAGCGGATCATTTTCAACGGCGACAACTATACACCGGAATGGCGGGCCGAAGCGGAACGTCGAGGGCTTCCCAATCTGCGCACAACGCCCGAAGCGCTTGAAGCGCTGGTCACCCCAAAGGCCAAAGCCCTCTTTGCCCGGTACGGCGTGCTGAGCGAAACCGAACTGGAATCCCGATACGAGGTCTATCGTGAGCAGTACGAGCGGCAGGTGAGCATCGAAGCCCGATGCGCGCTCCATATGGCCCGTACCTTGATCGCGCCGGCGGCCATAACCTGGCAGGAGACCCTGGCCCGGACCGTCGTGGCCGTCGAATCGGCCGGCGGAAATGCCACCGCCGCCCGGACCGCGCTCCAGGACGTTAGCGCGGCCCTCCAGTCCCTCTTCACGGCCATGCAGGAGCTGGAAAAGGGTCTCGACCGGGAAGGACTCGCCAAGGTCGGACTCATGGCCAACCTTCGAACCGCCGCCGACACGCTCGAAGGCCTTGTGCCGGCGGACCGCTGGCCGCTGCCGTCCTATGCGGAGATGCTCTTCGGAGGATGAGGCGCCTATGGAAGAGCCTGGCCAGTCCACCCTCTACGACCCCCAGTTCGAGCACGACGGGTGCGGTGTCGGTTTTCTGGCCGACCTTTCGGCTCGCCCTTCGCATGACCTAATCGAGCAGGGGTTAACAGTCCTGCAAAACCTTCTTCACCGCGGCGCGGCCGGCGGCGACGAGGCCACCGGCGATGGGGCCGGCCTCCTCCTCGCCCGATGGGATCCGTTTTTCCGGTCGGTCTTCAAAGCCCTCCGTCATCCTCTCCC
>Ga0308420_1000398_pt1 | contig 20940 bp, 24 predicted proteins | sample HotsprSampleMS55_FD_203802 | JGI IMG/M metagenome (GOLD analysis project Ga0308420, IMG submission 203802) | Hot spring phototrophic mat microbial communities from Mushroom Spring, Yellowstone National Park, Wyoming, United States - 20090730_MS55 ... | reverse complement strand
GGCGCGAAACTTCTGCAGCACCTCCGAGTACAGGTGAATCAGGATCGGTTCGTCGTAGCGGGTGATCCGGTTGCGTCGCGACCACTCCAGATAACCCTTGTTCCAGTTGCGCATGTACTGGTAGGAGGGCGGAAGCCGATAGTGGAAAACGCAGTTGTTCTTCCGGTACATCTCCCACTGCTGTGGGTTGGGTTCGCCGTGCATGAACTTCTCGCCGCTCTTGCCGCGCCAGCCCGCCAGGAACCCGATGCCGGATCCGGGCTCGGTCTCGTAGTTGACGATGAAGTCCGGATAGTCGCGGAACTTGCGCGAGCCGTCCGGCCGCGTGAACGCCGGCAGTTTGAGCCGGGAGGCCAGTTCGATCAGCACCTCCTGGAACGGCTTGCACTCCCCGGTCGGTGGCACCACCGGGATGCGCACCGAGTCGACCGGTCCGTCGAACTCCGAGATCGGGCGGTCCAGCATCGACATCACGTCGTGCCGCTCGAGGTACGTGGTGTCGGGCAGGACGAGATCGGCGAACGCGGTGGTCTCGGACTGGAAAGCGTCGCACACGACGAGAAACGGGATCCGGTATTCGCCGTTTTCGTCGCGGTCGTTCAGCATCTTGCGGACCTCGACCGTGTTCATCGTCGAGTTCCACGCCATGTTGGCCATGAAGATCATCAGCGTGTCGATGCGGTACGGATCGCCGCGCCACGCATTGGTGATCACGTTGTGCATCAGTCCGTGCACCGCGAGCGGGTATTCCCATGAAAAGCCCTTGTCGATGCGCACCGGGTTGCCGTCGTCGTCGACGAACAGATCGTCCGGATCCGCCGGCCAGCCGAGCGCCATGCCGTCGAGCGGGCGATTCGGCTGAACCGCGCGATGATCGTTGGGCGGCCGCGCGCACGGCGGGATCGGCCGCGGGAAGGGCGCTTTGTGGCGGAAGCCGCCGGGACGGTCGATCGTGCCGAGCAGCGACATCAGGATCGCCAGCGCGCGGATCGTGTGGAAGCCGTTGGAATGCGCTGCGAGCCCGCGCATCGCATGGAACGCGACCGGGTTGCCGGTCACGCTCTCGTGCTCCACTCCCCACGAATCGGTCCACGCGATCGGCAACTCGATCTTCTCGTCGCGCGCGGTGATTCCCATCTCGTGCGCCAGCCGCGTGATCGTTGCCGCCGGAATGCCGGTGATGTCGCTCGCCCAGCGCGGCGTGCAGTGCGCGATGCGCTCCTGCAGCAGCTGGAACGCCGGCTTGACCGGCGTGCCATCGTGCAGCCTGAATGCGCCGAACAGATACGGATCCGCGCCTTTCGTGTGGGTCACGACGGGCCGGTTGGTGATCCGATCCCACCACAGCTTGTTCTGCGGGTCGTAGCAGGCTTCTTCCTCGGGCACCTCGGTGCGCACGAACATGCCGAATTCGTCGCTGGCCTCGTCGACGTTCACGAGCTGGCCGGCATTGGTGTAGCGGACCAGGAAGTCGCGGTCGTACAGCCCCTGCGCGATGATCTCGTGGATCAACGCGAGCAGCAGCGCGCCGTCGGTACCGGGCTTGATCGGAACCCATTCGTCGGCGATCGCCGAGTAGCCGGTTCGCACCGGATTGATCGAGACGAAGCGGCCGCCGCGGCGCTTGAACTTCGAGATCGCGATCTTCAGCGGGTTCGAGTGGTGGTCTTCCGCGGTGCCGATCATGAAGAAGAGCTTGGCCCGCTCCAGATCCGGTCCGCCGAACTCCCAGAACGAGCCGCCGATCGTGTAGATCATTCCGGCGGCCATGTTCACCGAACAGAAGCCGCCGTGCGCCGCGTAGTTCGGCGTGCCGAATTGCCGTGCGAACAGCCCCGTCAGCGCCTGCATCTGGTCGCGGCCGGTGAACAGCGCGAACTTCTTCGGATCGGTGGCGCGAATCTTCGCGAGCCGCTCGGTCAGGATCTCGAACGCGCGCTCCCACGAGATCGGCTCGAACTCGCCGGCGCCGCGTTCGGCGCCGGGCTTGCGCAGCAGCGGCTTGGTCAGCCGCGCCGGCGAGTACTGCTTCATGATCCCCGACGAGCCCTTCGCGCAGATCACGCCGCGGTTCAGCGGATGCGCCGGGTTGCCATCGATGTAGCGGACCTGGCCGTCTTTCAGGTGCACCCGGATGCCGCAGCGGCATGCGCACATGTAGCAGGTGGTCGTTCGAACCTCGGTCGCAGGTTCGGTGGCGATCGGGTCGTGAATCGGCATCCGGGGTGTCGAGGAGGACAGGAGCGGTTCCGATCGCGCGCTTCAGACGCGGATGCGGTCGTAGTAGCGCGCGCGGTAGAGGAGCCGCGGTGCCGCCGCATCGTCCCGGAAGGCGCTGCGTGCGTGCAGCACGTTGTTGCAGATCACGCCCATTCCGGGCCGGAGCTTGAGGCGAAAGGAATACGGCGGATGTTCGCCCAGCAGGCGCGCGAGGAAGTCCACCGCGGCGGTGGTGTCCGCGTCCGCAGCCCAGCGGATGCTCACGGTGCGCGCGGTGTAGCGCATGTGGAGTGCCCCCCCGGCGTCGAACGAGAACACCGGCCCTGTTTGCGCGGCGCGCGTCGCATCCCGCGCCGGAATCGTCATCGCCTGCGCGGCCATCAACGCGCGCGCCCAGGCGGGATTCGCGTCCTGGAGGAGAAGCCACGCGATCTCGTGGTCGAGGAGCGAGGTCTCGCCGCCTTCGGCCGCCGGCCGCACGCAGTGCAGGACGAAGGCGCGGATCTCGCGCCCCGGCGGATTGTAGTAGCCGTCGGTGTGCCAACCGAGGGCGCGGTCGGTGTACGGAATGTATTCGCCGCGCACCGGGTCCTCGCGCACGGTGATGCTCGAGATCCCGTCCTCGTCGGCGAGGAAGTTGGGGTCGAGCCGCTCGAGGCCGAACTGCGTGCCGAGCGAGCGCACCAGCGCCTTGTCCGCATCGCCGGCCGCCGCGCTCGCATACACCGCGAAGTTGGCGCGCGCGATGCGCTCGAGGATCGCGCCGTGCTCGGCGGCGCTGAGCTGCCGCGGGTCGCGGACTTCGACGATCAGGTCCTCGAGGCGTTCGGGATAGGCCGCGAGCTTGCGCTCGCGCCAGGCGGAATAGCCTTCGCGCATCGGGTCGATCGCGGCTAGGCGACGCTGCCGAAGCCCAGATCCACCGCGCCCGCCGGCGGCCTGAGGCCCGCGAGCCGGCAGCCCTGCGCGATCGGCCCGCCGGGCAGGATCGTGTAGAGGTACTTCAGCCCGCCCTTGTGGTGAAACTTCTCCTCGAGCGCATCCTGCAGCTCGCGCATGCGGATTTCCACGCCGTGGTGGCGCGCGTAGAACTCCTGCAGCGCGCGCACGATCTCCCAGTGGTCCTCGCCGAGCGCGAGCCCCTCGGCGGCGGCCACTGCACGCGCCTTGTCCTCGCTCCAGTCGAGCGGCGCGTGGCGAAAGGGCTTGGCTTCGGACATGTTCGCCTCCGGTTCAATCGCCCTGGAGGACCGCACGGCGCCGTTCGCCCGGCGCAGGCTGGGCGAGCAGTCCGTCCACCTGTTTTTTCAGCGCGCCGAGCGCCTCCGGCGCGTAGACGTCCATCAGGTAGTCGGCCACCCAGTGCCGATCCGACTCCAGCATCAGCTCCTGCACCGCGAGCCCGAGGTAGCGCAGCATCGGGAATCCGGGATTTTCCGCGGTCGCCTCGAAGGTGGCGTAATCGGCCGCACGGCGGTTCAGCATGTCGATGAAGTTCGCCTTGTAGTCGAAGCCGTCCTCGCCCACGATCTGGCGCACGTTTTCCTCGGCGATCTCGGCGAGCCGGCGCCCGGCGTGCTGCACGAGCTGGGCGCGCTCGGCCTCCGGCACGCGCCCGTAGAGCATGCGGTCGGTCATGTGCAGCAGAAACGCCGCCATCTCGCCGAGGATCCGCATGCCGCGCTCGGGCGTGAGGATGTCGAAGTCCGCCTTGGAGAGATTCGTCACCGTCTCGTCGGCGAGCCGCCAGATGGTCGAGGCGATCACCGAGCTCACCTCGGCCGCCGAGCGTCCTCCGGCGTTCTTGAACCAGACGGTCTTGATGCGCAGCGCCATGCCGCAGCCGCGTGCCTTCCGTCAGCGCTTGCGGAGGAAGAATTCGTGCACGCCGCGGGCGCTGTCGCGCCGGGCGACGAGCTCGAGTCCGGTGGTCTTCGTCCAGGCGCGCACGTCGTCGGGCGATCCGGGGCAGCTCGAGATGAGGTGCAGCACTTCGCCGGGCTTCATCGCGTCGAGGAGCTTTTTCGCTTCCACGATCGGGCCGGGGCAGGACACGCCGCGCATGTCGAGCACCGCGTTCGCCTCCGGAAGCGTGCTGTGGCCCTTGCGCAGATAGAAGTGCATGCGCCGGCCTTCGCCCTTTTCGGTGGCGACGAGCTCGTGGTCGGTGTGTTCGACCCACGCGGCGATGTCGTCCGGCGTCCCGGGGCAGTCGGAGACGAGCAGCAGCACCTGCCCCGGCTCTAGGTCGTCGAGCACGCGCTTGGCGCCCAGCAGCGGCGCCGGGCAGGAAAGTCCGGTGAGGTCCAGCGTCACCGCCGGTCTGGCGATCGTTTCCGTCGTTGCCATCAGTAGCCGCCTTTTCCGTAGGGCCTCGGCAGGCCGGCGACCTTCGCCGCCTGCTTCGCCGGACCGCCCGAGCCCGGAAAGAGATCGTAGAGATACTTGCTGTCGGCTCCGGGCCGTACGCGTTCGGCGAACTCCTTCAGCATAAGCCGAAAATTCGGCGTGTGGCCATCCTCGCGGTACTTGTCACGCATGAAGCGGATCACTTCCCAGTGCGCCTCGGTGAGCGCGATGCCTTCGGCGGCTGCGATCACCTCGACCGCCTCGTCGCTGAAGTCCGGCTCGAGGAGGTAGCCTTCTTCGTCCGTCTCGCGCTCGACGCCTCCGATCACGTATCCCATCGCTTCTCGCCCTTACTTGTGTCCGACGAAAATGCCAAAACCGAGCTGCCGGTAGGCGCCGAGCCCCGTCGTCTGCAGCGCGAGCGACTGCCGCGCCGGCAGTTCGGTGACCATCAGGCTGTAGCCGGCGATCTCGCCCGCGGGCCCCTGGACCGCGCTGCGCCTGCCGACGACGAAATCCGGACGCACGCCGAGGGCTCCGAGCGCCGAGGCTACCTGAGCGGCGAAGCTCGCCTCGTCGTCCCGGTCGGCGGCGACCCGCTGCGCGTAGAGCGTCGGGTGAGGGACGAGCGCGCGGGTCTTGGCTGCACCGAGGCGCAACTTCCCGGAGCCGACCTCGAGGCTGCGGCCGCAAAGCGCGAGCGCGCTTTCGACCAAGGTCTCCGGCAGTCGCAGCAGCAGACGGCTGCGGTGGCCGAGCACCCACCCGGGCCCTCCGGCCGAAGCGCCCCGGATGCCGAGCACCGCGAGCCCGGCATGCGCGGCGAGCTCCGGGGCTTCCCGACCGAGCGCCTCGAAGAGCGCGAGCGCGTGGTCGCGCGGCAGCCCTTCGCCGCTGACGGCGAACGCCAAGTCCACCGCGCTCAGCTCGCCTGCCGATCCGCCCACCCCGCCATCGCCCTCGCCCAGCGCCGCGCCGATTCCGGGTCGATGTCGAACACCGTGAAGCGCCGGCCTTCCCGGATGCGGATCCGCAGGAGCTCCATTGCGCCTTCGACGTGCACGATCCTCTGCAACTCGATTCTCTGCCCACCGAGCGGGACCGTAAAATCGTCGAGCGGCGCGATCGTCGCCATGACCGACGGATTCAAGCGAGGGCGGCCGGCGGTGCCAATTCCCCGCTCGGCGGGCGCAGCATCCCCCATCCGGGGGATGCAGGAATACCCGCAGAGGATGATTCCGGCGGCGGCTTGGGGGGATTAAAGTCCGCCGATCCGCAGCCGTCTTTCGGAGGAGAAGACCCATGGCGAAGGAACTCCCGGAAACTCCCCTGCTCGACCAGCTCGAGTCCGGCCCCTGGCCGAGCTTCGTGTCTGGCCTGAAGCGCCTGGCGAAGGACAACGACATGATGGCCGACGTCCTGGCGCACCTCGAAACCTCGTACCGGACGAAGAAGGGCTACTGGAAGGGCGGTACGGTGAGCGTCTACGGTTACGGCGGCGGCGTGATCCCGCGCTTCACCGAGCTCAAGGACGAGAACGGCAAGCCGCTCTACCCGGATGCGGCCGAGTTTCACACCTTCCGTGTGCAGCCGCCGGCCGGCATGCACTATGACACCAAGACGCTGCGCAAGCTGTGCGACATCTGGGAGAAGCACGGCTCCGGCCTGATCGCTTTCCACGGCCAGTCGGGCGACATCATGTTCCAGGGCATCCGCACCGAGAAGGTGCAGGAAGCGTTCGACGAGCTGAACGAGGCGGGCTTCGACTTGGGCGGTGCGGGCCCTGCGCTGCGGACCTCGATGAGCTGCGTCGGCGCGGCGCGCTGCGAGCTTTCCTGCTACGACGAGCAGCGCGCGCTGCGCGAGGTGATCAACTCCAACCTCGACGACATGCACCGCCCGGCGCTGCCCTACAAGTTCAAGTTCAAGTTCTCCGGCTGCCCGAACGACTGCGTCAACTCGATCCAGCGCTCGGACTTCGCCACCATCGGCACCTGGCGCGACAACATCCAGGTGCAGAACGAGTATTCGCGTGCCTACTTCAAGGAGCACGGGATGACCGATCTCGTGAACGACGTGGTCGCGCGCTGCCCGACGAAGGCGATCCGGGTGATGAAGAAGGACGAGGTGAAAATGGAGCCGCAGCTCTCGATCGCGGAGCTGGACGACGAGCTGCGCCTGGTGATCGACAACCGGGATTGCGTGCGCTGCACGCACTGCCTCAACGTGATCCGCGGGGGGCTGTTGCCGGGCAAGGAGCGCGGTGTCACGATCCTGGTGGGCGGCAAGGGGGTGCTGAAGATCGGCGCCACCATGGGTACGGTGATCGTGCCGTTCATGCGCCTCGAGACCGACGAGGACTTCGAGAAGCTGAAGGAGCTCGCGAGGAACGTGCTCGACTTCTTCGCCGAAAATGCCCTCGAGCACGAGCGCATCGGCGAGACGGTGGACCGCATCGGACTGGTGAACTTCCTCGAGGCGCTGGGGCTCGACGTGGATCCGAACATGATCAACGAGCCGCGCTCCAATCCCTACGTGCGCACCGACGGCTGGGACCAGGAGGCGGCGAAGTGGATCGAGCGCCGCCAGCGCGAGAAACAGGCCGCCTAGGACCGGGGGACGACGATGGCACAGATGGCGACGGCCGAGCCGAAGAAACCGCGCACCCCGATCGAAAGCGGCGCGCCGGATCCGATGCCGCTGATGCACCCGTTGATGCGCAAGAATTACGGGCAGTGGATCTATCACGACCATCCGCGTCCGGGGGTGCTGATGCACCGCGCGAAATCCGGAGACGAGATCTGGACGGTGAAGGCGGGCACCCAGCGGCAGATGGACGTCTACACCATCCGCAAGCTCTGCGACATCGCGGACCGCTACGCGGACGGCTACGTGCGCTTCACCGCGCGTTCGAACATCGAGTTCATGGTCGCCGACCCGGCGAAGGTGGAGCCGCTGATCCAGGCGCTCACCGAGGCCGGTTTCCCGGTCGGTGGAACCGCGAACTCGGTCTCGATGATCGCGCACACGCAGGGGTGGCTGCACTGCGACATCCCCGGCACCGATGCTTCCGGCGTGGTAAAGGCGCTGATGGACGAGCTCTACGACGAGTTCGTGAAGTGCGAGATGCCGAACCGCGTCAAGCTCTCGACCTCCTGTTGCGAGATCAACTGCGGCGGACAGGCCGACATCGCGATCATCGTGCAGCACACGAAACCCCCGAAGATCAACCACGACCTGGTGGCGAACGTCTGCGAGCGTCCGGCGGTGGTGGCGCGCTGCCCGGTGGCGGCGATCCGTCCGGCGCTGGTGAACGGCAAGCCGTCGCTGGAAGTGGACGAGAAGAAGTGCATCTGCTGCGGGGCGTGCTATCCGCCCTGCCCGCCGATGCAGATCAACGATCCGGAGCACTCGAAGCTCGCGATCTGGGTCGGCGGCAAGAACTCGAACGCGCGCGGAAAGCCTACGTTCCACAAGCTCGTCGCCTCGGGACTTCCGAACAACCCGCCACGCTGGCCGGAGGTGGCGGCGGTGGTGAAGAAGATCCTGGCGGTCTACAAGGCGGACGCGCGGCCGTGGGAGCGTATGGTGGACTGGATCGAACGTATCGGCTGGCCGCGCTTCTTCGAGAAGACGGGACTCCCGTTCACCAAGTACCACATCGACGACTGGCGCGGCGCGCGGCGTACGCTGAACGCCTCGGCGCACATCCGTTTCTGAGCACGGGCGGCGAGGCCGCGCCGCGGGCGCGATGAAATTCTCCTTGCTGATCAACGAGGGGCCGTACAACCACCAGGCGGCGGACAGCGCCTACCAGTTCGCGCGCGCAGCGCTCGCGAAGGGGCACGAGGTGAAGCGCATCTTCTTCTACCACGACGGCGTGCACAACGCGACCCGGCTTACCGAGCCGCCGCAGGACGACCGCCACATCGTCAACCGCTGGTCGAAACTCGCCGCAGATCACGGCGTGGATCTGGTGGTGTGCGTCGCCGCCGGGCTGCGCCGCGGGCTGGTGGAGGACAATCTCGCGCCCGGGTTCCGCATCTCGGGGCTCGGGCAGCTCGTCGAGGCGGGCATCGAGTCCGACCGGCTGGTGGTGTTCGGCGACTAGGCGGAGGCGGGATGACCGACGTGGCCGAAGCAGCGGTGCTGGAGCGCGAGGCGCAGAGCGTCGTCAAGAAGTTCATGTTCGTCAACCGCAAGGCTCCGCACGGGACGATCTACGCGCTCGAGGGGCTCGAGGTGGTGCTGATCAGCGCCGCGTTCGACCAGGACGTCTCGCTCGCGTTCCTCGACGACGGCGTCTACCAGCTCGTCAAGGGCCAGCAGACGAAGGGACTCGAGGTGAAGAACTTCTCGCCGACCTACCGTGCGCTGGAGGGCTACGACATCGAGAAGCTCTACGTGGAGCGCGAGTCGCTCGAGGCGCGCGGCCTGCGGGAGGACCAACTCATCGTGCCGGTGCAGGTGGTGAGCGCGCGCGAGATGGCGCGCCTGATGGAAGAGCAGGACGTGCTGATCGGGTTCTAGCCGGTGCTGCACATCGTCAACAAATCGCCGTACGAAAAGACCTCGCTCGCGAGTTGCCTCGCGCACGCGCTCGAGGGCAGCGCGGTGCTGCTGATCGAGGACGCGGTCTATGCGGCGACGCGCGGCAATGTGGCGGAGGCGGCGATCCGGCGCGCGCTCGGCGAACTGAAGGTGTACGCCCTCGGGCCGGATCTGGAGGCGCGCGGCATGCAGGGCAACCTGATCGAAGGGGTGGAGGTGGTGGACTACGGCGGGTTCGTGGATCTCGTGGCCGAGCATCGCACGAACCAGTCGTGGCTCTGAACGGTTGCAGAACGCAGAGGAGAAGGGCATGGCAATCGAAGTGGCAGGCAGGACGCTCGAGACCGACGAGGAAGGCTATCTCGTCAACCTCTCGGACTGGAGCGAGGAGGTGGCGAATGCGATCGCGAAGGCGGAGAACATCGAGATGACGCCTGCCCACTGGGAGGTGGTGAACTTCCTGCGCGAGTACTACAACGAGTACCAGATCGCGCCGGCGGTGCGGGTGCTCACCAAGGCGATCGGCAAGAAGCTCGGTCCGGACAAGGGCAACAGCAAGTACCTCTACGAGCTCTTCCCCTACGGCCCGGCGAAACAGGCCTGCAAGATCGCCGGTCTGCCGAAGCCGACCGGCTGCGTGTGAACGGATAGAAGGGGGGGAAGGGTTTTTCGCCTTTCCCCGCCGCTCGGTTTCGCTCGTGAGCCTGCTGTTCGCGGCGCTCTTCTATGCGGCGGCGGCGGTTTTCGTCGCCGGCCTCGCACGCAAGATCGTGCAGTACGCGCGCACGCCGGCACCGCTCGTGATTCCGACGACGCCCGCTCCCCGCACGCGCTCGGGCGTCGCGCTGCGCATGCTGCGCGAGGTAGCGCTCTTCGAGAGCCTTTTTCGCGCCAACAAGTGGATCTGGCTCTTCGGCTGGACGTTCCATGTCGCGCTCGCGCTGGTGCTGCTGCGCCACCTGCGCTACTTCCAGGAGCCGCTGTGGGAGGCGGTGGCGCTCGCCCAGCCCTTCGGCGTCTACGCCGGCTTCGCGATGCTGGCGAGCCTCGGCGGTCTCTGGGCGCGGCGTTTTGTCGTCGAGCGCATCCGCTACATCAGCACGATTTCCGACCACCTGATGCTCGCGCTGCTCGTCGCGATCGCGGCAAGCGGCCTCGGCATGAAGTACGTCGCGCCGACCGACGTGGTGGCGGTGAAGGCGTTCATGTTGGGCCTGCTGCGCTTCGAGGTCGAGCCGCTGCCCTCCGACCCGCTGCTGCTGGTGCACCTCGCGCTGGTGGCGCTGCTGATCGCGATCTTTCCGGCCTCCAAGCTCCTGCACGCACCGGGGGTGTTCTTCAGCCCGACGCGCAACCAGCCGGACGACGCCCGCGAGCGGCGCCACGTCGCCGCCTGGGCGAAGGAGTGACGATGGCTGCCGCCGCGCAGGTCCAGGCGCCGCCGCTGAAGGAGTATCCGGTCATCCCGATCCTGCAGAAGGACGCGATGGCTGGCTCGCGCCCGTATGTCGCGCCGGAAAAGGTGAACGAGGCGCTCGGCTTTCCGGGCAAGCTCGTCGAGGACTGGCACGACCGGGCGATCGCCAAGATGGGCGAGCTCCTGGGCAAGTACCGCTCGCTGCGCGTGTTCCTGGACGCCTGCGTGCACTGCGGTGCCTGTACCGACAAGTGCCACTACTTCCTCGGCACCGGAGACCCGAAGAACATGCCGGTCGCGCGCCAGGAGCTGGTGCGGAAGGTGTACCGGCGCTACTTCACGCTCGCCGGCAGGCTCTTTCCGAAGCTCGTCGGCGCCGAAGACCTCACCGAGGAGGTGCTCGAAGACTGGTACCGGTACTTCAACCAGTGCTCCGAGTGCCGCCGCTGCTCGGTGTACTGCCCCTACGGCATCGACACCGCCGAGATCACCATGGCCGCGAAGGAGATCATGGACTCGATCGGCCTGGGGCAGAAGTACACCAACGAGATCCTCGGCAAGGTGCACAAGGTCGGCAACAACCTCGGCCTGCCGGGCCCCGCGCTGGAGAACACGCTCGAGACGCTCGCCGAGGAGGTGAAGGAGGACACCGGCATGGACGTGCGCTTTCCGCTCGACGAAAAGGGGGCGGAGGTGCTGGTGGTGACTCCGTCGGCCGATTTCTTCGCCGAGCCGCACGTCTATAGCCTGGTCGGCTACGCCAAGGTGTTCCACGCCGCCGGCATCTCCTGGACGCTTTCCTCGCACGCTTCCGAGGCGGGGAATTTCGGGCTGTTCATCGGCAGCTACGAGCAGATGCGCGCGATCGCGAAGCGGGTGCGCGAGGCGGCGCTCGAGCTCGGAGTGAAGCGCATCGTGGTGGGCGAATGCGGCCACGCGTGGCGCGTCGCCTACAGCTTCTGGAACACGCTCATCGGGCCGTTCGACTTCCTCGACCCGCGCTATCCGGCCCCGCAGCACATCTGCGAGCTCACCTGGGATCTCATCCGCCGCGGCGCGATCCGCTTCGACAAGGAAAAGAACGACCACCGCATCGTCACCTTCCACGATTCGTGCAACGTCGCGCGCGGCGCCGGCATGGGCGGCATCCCGGGCGGTCAGTTCATCATCCCGCGCGAGATCATCCGCGCCGCGTGCAACCACTTTTACGACATGGCGCCGGAAACGATCCACGAGCACACCTACTGCTGCGGCGGCGGCGGAGGGCTCCTCACCGACGAACTGCTCGAGCTGCGCGTCAAAGGGGCGTTGCCGCGCATGGAGGCGCTGAAGGCGGTGGTGGATGCCCACGGCGTCAACTTCATGGCGACGATCTGCGCCATCTGCAAAGCGCAGTTCTCCAAGGTCCTGCCGTACTACAAGTTCGACATGAGCATGATCGGCGGCGTGCACCAGCTGGTGGGCGACGCCATTCGCCTCGGCGAAAGTCGTTAGGAGACTTCCGATGGAAGCGCAGACCGCGAAACCGCTTACCTTCCGGCGCTTCAGGGACGGCGACAACAAGTGGCGCAGCTGGTCGGAGGACATCTTCGACGGCGATCACAGCCACAAGTGTCCGACCTACCAGAAGAGCACGCCGCCCTGCCAGGCGAGCTGCCCGTCGGGCGAGGACATCCGCGGCTACCTCAACATCGTGCGCGGCATCGAGAAGCCGCCTGCGGGCATGTCCTGGCAGGAGTACGCCTGGCGGCGGCTCACCGAGGCGAATCCGTTTCCGGCGGTGATGGGGCGCGTCTGCCCGGCGCCGTGCGAATCGGGCTGCAACCGCAACGAGGTCGAGGATTTCGTCGGCATCAACTCGGTCGAGCATTTTCTCGGCGACTGGGCGATCGCGAACGGCCTTTCGTTCCGCAAACCCGAGGTCTCGACGGGGAAGAAGGTGGCGGTGGTGGGCGGTGGCCCGGCGGGCCTTTCCTGCGCCTACCAGCTCGCGCTCAAGGGGCACGCGGTCACGATCTTCGACGAGCGTCCCGAGCTCGGCGGCATGATGCGCTACGGAATCCCCGGCTTTCGCACCCCGCGCGCGCTGCTCGACGCCGAGATCCAGCGCATCCTCGATCTCGGCGTCGAGGCGCGGCTCGGCGTGCGCGTCGGTCGCGAGGTCGCGCTGGAAGCGCTGCAGCAGGAGTTCGACGCGATCTTCCTCGGCCTGGGCGCGCAGAGCGGAAGACCGCTACCGGTGCCCGGTGCGCAGGCGCCGAACTGCGTCACCGCGACCGCGTTCCTGCGCGCTTTCAACGACGGGCGGCTGAAGCACGTCGGCAAGCGCGTGGTGGTGGTCGGCGGCGGCGACACCTCGATCGACGTCGCGACCGTCGCGCGGCGGCTCGGGCACATCGAGCATCCGAAGGCGGCCGAACGCCCCGAGCGGGTGATCCTCGGCATGGCGGCGCACGACGTCGCCGAGATCTCGGCGCGCCAGGGCGCCGAGGTGACGCTCACCTCGGTGTTCACGATGGACAAGATGCAGGCGAACCGCCACGAGATCGAGCATGCGCTCGCCGAAGGGATCGCGATCCGCGACGGCTGGGCGCCGGTCGAGGTGGTGCGCGGGGCCGACGGCCGCGCCACCGGGCTGAAAGTCGCGAAGTGCGAAGCGAAGTTCGTCGGCCAGAAGCTCGAGATCAAGGTGGACGAGTCGAGCGCCGAGGTGCTGGAAGCCGATCTCATCGTCTCCGCGATCGGGCAGGCGGTGGACTTCAGCGGTCTCGAAGGCCTCGACAACGGTCGCGGCCTCGTCTCGGCCGACAAGAACTACCAGGTGGTCGGCAAGAGCGGCCTCTTCGCCGGGGGCGACGTGCTGCGGCCGCATCTCCTCACCACCGCGATCGGCCAGGGCTGGATCGCCGCCGAGGGCATCGACCGCTACCTGCGCGGCGAGCCGCTCGAAAAGCGGCCCCGCATCGACGTGCACTCCTTCGACCTGATGCGCAAGATGGTCGAAAAGGGGCTGCGCATCGAGGAAGCCCCGCACGACTACGTGCGCGGCACCTCGAGCGCGAACTTCGCGATCCACAACTACGAGGACCGCTCGGCGCGCCACGTCATCAGCCACAAGGAGCTCTTCCTCGGGCACTTCACGTACGTGCCGCGCAACGTGCGCCGCGTCCGGCAGCTGAGCGCCGAGGAGGCGCTCGGAAACTTCGAGGAGCGGATCGAGGCGCTCGACGAAAAGCGCGTGGTCGCCGAGGCGAAGCGCTGCATGAGCTGCGGGCTGTGCTTCGAGTGCGACAACTGCGTCGTCTACTGCCCGCAGACGGCGGTGTTCCGGGTGAAGAAAGACCGGGCCACCACCGGGCGCTACGTGGACACCGACTACACCAAGTGCGTCGGCTGCCACATCTGCGCCGACGTCTGTCCCACAGGCTACATCCAGATGGGCATGGGGGAGTGATCCGGCTTGTCGTCGCCGCGCTCGCGATCGTCTGCGCCGTGCCGGCCGCGCAGGCGCGGGTGCAGAAGCCGGTGCTCGTCATCGAGCGGGCCGGAAACTGCGTCGAGCCGACCGAGGTGATGCGGCGCGAGCACAGGAAGCTCCTGCTGCAGCAGCGCGAGCGCACCGTGCGCCTCGGCGTACGCACCCGCGCACACAGCCTTGCCGGCTGCGTCGAGTGCCACGCGAGCTCCAAGACCGGAAGCGTGCTCGGCCCGGAAGGCTTCTGCCAGAGCTGCCACGACTACGCCGGCGTGAAGGCGGACTGCTTCGGCTGCCACAGTCCGAAGCCGGCGGGAGCGCGCCGGTGAGCGGCACCGACCGGCGCGGTTTTCTCGGCACCGCGGCCGCCGCGCTTGCGGGCGTGGCGCTCGCTCCCGGCATCCGGCTCATCGAGTTCGCCGCTGCGCGCGCGCCGGAGGAGCCGGCGAGCGCGAAGGTGCGCTGGGGCATGCTGATCGATACCGCGAAGTGCGCGAGCGGCTGCGATGCCTGCGTGCGCGCCTGCGCCACCGAAAACGGCCTCGAGGCCACCGGCCGGCCGAGGACCGATGCGCAGTGGATCCGCAAGGTCGAGCTGAAGGACCCGAAGAGCGGGCGCCAGCATTCGGCGCCGGTGATGTGCCAGCACTGCGCGCATCCGCCCTGCGTAGACGTCTGCCCGACGGGCGCCTCCTTCAAGCGCGCCGATGGCATCGTGCTTGTGGACATGCACACCTGCATCGGCTGCCGCTACTGCATCATGGCCTGCCCGTACAAGGCGCGCTCCTTCGTACACGAGAACCTCTCCGGGCAGAGGCCCGAGGTGCCGCGGGGCAAGGGCTGCGTGGAAGGCTGCACGCTCTGCGTGCACAAGGTGGATCGCGGCGACGGCATCACCGCCTGCGCCGAGGCGTGCAGGGCGGCAGGGCACGAGGCGATCGTGTTCGGCGACCTGAACGATCCCGAAAGCCCCGTCTCGCGCCGGCTGCGCGAACTGCCGAACCGCGCGCTGCGCGAGGATCTCCGTCTCGATCCGGGAGTGCGCTATGCCGGCCTCTAGCGCGGCGGTCCTGCAGCGCGAGCTGCAGGCGCACGGCTGGCGCTTCTACGGCCCATTGCTCGCGCTCGCGGCAGTGGTCGCCGCCGGCTTCGCCGCCTTCGTGCACATGGAGACCGAGGGCCACATCGTCACCGGAATGGACAACCAGATCGTCTGGGGCATGCCGCACGTCTTCGCGGTGTTCCTGATCGTCGCCGCTTCCGGCGCGCTCAACGTCGCCTCGGTCGCCTCGGTCTTCGGACGCGTCGCCTACAAGCCGCTCGCGCGCTTCTCGGCCCTTTCGGCAATCGCGCTCCTCGCCGGAGGGCTCGCGATCCTGGTCGCCGACCTCGGACGGCCCGAGCGGCTGGTGGTCGCGATGACGCACTTCAACTTCAAGTCCATCTTCGCGCTCAACATCTTCCTCTACAACGGCTTCTTCGCGATCGTCGCGGTGTACCTCTGGTTCCTGATGGAGCGGCGCATGAACCGCTTTTCCGCGGCGGTGGGCCTCGCGGCCTTCGTCTGGCGCATCGTGCTCACCACCGGCACCGGGCTCATCTTCGGCTTTCTCGTCGCGCGCGAGGCGTTCGATTCCGCGCTCCTCGGCCCGACCTTCGTCGTCTACTCGTTCGCCTACGGCACCGCCGCCTTCGTCGTGCTGCTCCAAGCCGCAAGACTCTGGGAAGGACGCAGAACCGAGCCGGAGACGCTGGTGCGGCTCGGAAGGCTGCTCGGCGTGTTCGCCGCCGCCTCGCTCTACATGACGACGGCCTTTTACCTCACCAAGCTCTACATGACGCGCCACCACGGTGTCGTCGCGTTCCTCCTCGCCGAGGGCGGGATCTATCCGCTGTTCTTCTGGCTGGGGCAGGTGGTGCTCGGGGGGCTCGTGCCGCTTGCCCTCGTCTTCGCCCCCGGCGCGACACCGGCGCGCGTCGTCGCCGCCGCGCTCGCGGTCATCACCGGCGGCCTCGCGCAGATGTACGTCACCATCATCGGCGCGCAGGCCTGGCCGCAGCCGATCTTTCCCGGCTGGCAGGAATCGAGCAGCTTCTTCGACGGCGAGATCCATCCGTATGCGCCGAGCGCGGCGGAGATCGTGCTCGGCGCGGGCGGGGTGGCGCTCGCGCTCGCGCTCCTGGCGATCGGCGCGAAGGTGCTGCGCGTGCTCCCCGAGCCATGCACCGATTCCTCGTCTCCGCAGCCCACAAGTCCTCCGGCAAAACCACGCTGAGTGTGGGGCTCGCCGCGGCGCTCGCCGCGCGCGGGCTCGCGGTCCAGACCTTCAAGAAGGGGCCGGACTACATCGACCCGCTGTGGCTCGCCGCGGCGAGCGGGCGCCCCTGCCGCAACCTCGACTTCTTCACCGGCTCGCGCGAGGAGATCGCGGTCTCCTTCGCGCGTCACGGGGCTCGCGCCGACGTCTGCCTCGTCGAGGGGAACAAGGGGCTTTACGACGGCCTCGACCTCGACGGCTCGAACTCGAACGCCGCGCTCGCCGCCTTGCTCGACCTTCCGGTGGTGCTGGTGCTCGATGCGCGCGGCATGACGCGCGGCATCGCGCCGCTTATCCTCGGCTACCAGGCGTTCGACCGAAGGCTACGCTTCGCCGGCGTGATCCTCAACCGGCTCGGCGGAGCGCGTCACGAGGCGAAGCTGCGCGCGGTGATCGAGCACTACACCGAGGTGGCGGTACTCGGGGCGCTGCACGAAGATGCGGCGATCGGAATCGGCGAGCGCCACCTCGGGCTTGTGCCGGCGAACGAGCACGCGGCAGCGGCAGTGCAGATCGGCCGCATCCGCGAGGCGGTCGAGCGCCAGGTGGACGTCGAGAAGCTCCTCGCGCTCACCCGCGCCGAGCCGGTTGCGCCGGTGCTCCCGCAGGCTACCACGGGCGCCGCGCCGGCCGATCTTCGGATCGGCATCGCGCGCGACCGCGCCTTCGGCTTCTACTACGCCGGCGACCTCGAGGCGCTCGAGGCCGCGGGTGCCGCGATCGTGCCCTTCGACACGCTTCGCGACCCGCATCTCCCGGACGTGGACGCGCTTTTCATCGGAGGAGGCTTCCCGGAGTGCTTTCTCGCGGAGCTCGCGGCGAACCGTCGGCTTCGCGACGAGATCCGCGCGCGCATCGAAGCGGGCTTGCCCGTCTACGCCGAATGCGGCGGGCTGATGTACCTCGCGCGCTCGATCGCGTGGAAGGGCGAGCGGCACCCGATGGTCGGCGCGATTCCGGCCGACGTGGTGATGCGCGAACGCCCCACCGGCCGCGGCTACGTGGAGCTGGAAGTCGCCGGGTCGCACCCTTGGGGCTTCGAGCCGGGGCGCGAGATCCGCGCGCACGAGTTCCACTACTCGAGTCTGGAGAACGCCGACCCGGGGCTCGTCTATGTCTACCGCGTGCGCCGCGGGCACGGCGTGGACGGCGAGCGCGACGGCATCGTGCGCGGCAACCTGCTCGCTTCCTACACGCACCTGCGCGCCGCAGGCGGCCTCGACTGGCCCGGCCGTTTCGTCCGTTTCGCGCGCGCCGCCCGCTCGGCGGCCCGGCGAGCGGGCGCGTGAAATCTGGACAGAAGTCCACTTTACTCGTGAGCAAAGTGGACCACCGTCCGTTTCGTGCGTGCCCGCCGCTACCTCGAATCGGCCGTCCAGGACTGCCTGCGGAAGAAAATGGCCCTCGTCGGAGGGCCGCGCCAGGTCGGCAAGACGACGTTCGCCCTCGGTTTTCTCGGCGAGGGCGCCGATGAAACGCACCCCGCGTATCTGAACTGGGATCATCCGCAGGTCCGGCGGGCGTTCCGGCAGGGCGAGCTGCCCGCGGGCGAGCGGCTGATCCTGCTCGACGAAATCCACAAGTACCGACACTGCCGCAACACGCTCGAGGGCCTCTACGACACCGAGAAATCGCGGCGCAGGTTCATCGTCACCGGTTCGGCGCGGCTCGACTACTGCCGCAAGGGTGGCGACTCGCTCGCCGGCCGCTACCGCTACTACCGGCTCCATCCGTTCTCGGTTCGGGAGATGGTGTCCACCCCCTCGCGCAGCGATCTTGATGCACTACTGAAGTGTGGGGGGGTCCCGAGCCGCTTTTCGCGCAGAACGAAGCCGAACTGCGCATCTGGCGGCGGGACCGCATGGCGCGCGTCGTGTGCGAGGATCTGCGCGACCTGGAGCAGGTGCGCGAGATCAGCCTCGTCGAGCAGCTTGCCGACCTGCTGCCATCGCGGGTCGGGGCTGCGCTCTCCGTGAAAAGCCTGCGCGAGGACCTGGAGGTGGACCACAAGACCGTGGAACGCTGGCTCAAGATCTTGGAGAACCTCTACGTCGGCTTCCGCATCCCTCCCTATGGCGCGCCGCGCGTTCGCGCCCTCGAGAAAGAGCGCAAGCTCTACCTCTGGGGCTGGTCCGGCATCGAGGACGCGGGACCGCGATTCGAGAACCTCGTCGCCTCGCAGCTCCTGAAGTACTGCCACTGGATCGAGGACACGCAGGGTCACGCGATGGAGCTGCGCTTCCTCTTCGCGATACGGACCGGCGCGAAGCGGATTTCGTCGTCCCGAAGGATCGCAGGCCGCTGTTCGCGGCGGTATGCAAGACGGGGAAAAATCGCTCAGTCCCGCGCTGCGGTATTTCGCCGAACGCAGGCCGATCCCGCGCTTCTACCAGGTGCACCTCGGCGAGCGGCAATACGAGGTCGGGAAGACCACCGTCCTGCCCTTCGTCCGGTTCTGCCAGGACTTGGCGCTTCCCTAGCCCGGATATTTCGAGAGGTGAACGAACGGACGGATCGCGGCGCGCTTGAGATCGGCGTTGTGCAGGCTGCGCACGCGGCCGAGGTGCGAGCGCAGCGGCTCCGCCACGCTGTCCGGCAGCGCCGTCACGCGGTCCTCTTCGGGGCCTCGCCGTCGCGCACCACGATTTGAGTTGAATCAGGCGGTTCACCCACGGCAACGTCAATGTGCAACGGACTGATGCTGATTGAGGCCCCCGGTTCCGGTGGACTTGGTAGCTCGACGCTCCCATCCAAGAACGTGTTCGCCGGCACGACCATTCTTTCAACATCGGCACTAGCCAAGCACGGCAAGGGCAAGAGCCTCGCCATCATCGCTGCGAAACTCGCCCGCGCCGTGTACTTCATGCTCCGCCGAAGCGAGGCGTTCGGTACCGAGCGCTTCTTCGCCCATCGAGCCCGATTCGGTGCCGGCGGCGCGCACCCGCAACCGTCCAACTGGAGCCACCCAGGCCCGCGGCCCGCAGCCACGAGGTCGGCCGACGCCAGCGTGCCTTCGAGCACGTCGCGACCGTGGCCGCGACAGTACGCCGGGCAGCCCTTGCGCATTGATTGGACGCCGCTTACCGGCGCCGAACCGTTCCTCGATCTCGCCCACGGTTCTTGCTTGCCTGCCCCCCACCCCGAGCGCGGCACCCACCGGAGGGGATCCTCGCGATTCCCACCCCGACGTATTGAATACGCCGCATGGAGCCTGAAGTCGTTTCCCGGGCGTCGCGCGCCTTGGCGTGCGCGACGGCGCCGACCGATGCTCCGATCGGCGTCCGACCCACGATAGGTGCTTGGCGCAGCCACTGCCTGCAAAACCCGCCGCCTGAAATCAAGCCAGGCCACGGCCAAAATCGCCACGAGATCGTTGCGCCTCGAGCGCAGGCCCTACCGCTTGCGCAGGCCCTTCTTTACCTCTTGACACGCGGGGCCTCATAGGTGTTGGCCCCCCTCATGCGGCCGCCCATTCCGCTGACAGGAGCGCGGCTTGCTCCAGCACCGTCTGCGTCGCCTTCTCCTGCTTGTCCGGCGGGTAGCCGTGCTTGCGCAGGATGCGCTTGACGAGCACGCGCAGCTGCGCCCGCACGTTCTCGCGCAGCGTCCAGTCGATCGTGACATTCTTGCGCACCGTCTCGACCAGCTCACGGGCGATTCCGCGCAGCGTGGGCTCGCCGAGCACCTTGACCGCGCTGTCGTTTGTCTCCAGCGCGTCGTAGAACGCCAGCTCGTCCTCGCTCAATCCCAGCGCCTCGCCGCGCGCGTTGGCCTCGCGCATCTGCTTCGCAAGCCCGATCAGTTCCTCGATGACCTGCGCCGCTTCGATCGCGCGGTTCTGATAGCGACGGATCGTCTGCTCCAGCATCTCGGCAAACGAGCGGGCCTGGACGACGTTCTTCCGGCGGCGGGTCGCGATCTCACCCTTGAGCAGCTTCTGGAGGAGCTCCACCGCGAGATTCCGCTGGGGCATTCCGCGAACCTCGGCCAGGAACTCGTCGGAGAGGATCGAGATGTCGGGTTTCTGAAGGCCGGCGGCCGCGAAGATGTCCACGACGCCTTCGGGGGCGACCGCGCGCGAGATGATCTGGCGGACGGCGTGATCGAGCTCCTCCTCGGGGCGTGCCTCACCCGGCGCGCGTTTGGCGAGCACCGCCTGCACGGCCTGGAAGAACGCCACGTCGTCCCGGATACGCAGGGCCTCCTCGTGTGGCACCGCGAGCGCGAACGCCTGGGAGAGTTCCCGCACGGCGCGCAGGCAGCGCTCCTTGCCGTTCTCCTGCGCGAGGATGTGCTCCTGCGCGGCCGGCAGGAGGCTCAGGCGCTCCTGCGGCGTGCCTGCCGTCCAGCGCGAGCGGTCGAAGCCATGGAAGAGGCCGCAGCAGATCTCGTACTTCTCCAGCATGAGCGCGACCGCTTCTTCTTGATCCAGGGCCGTCCGCCCGGTGCCCCCGCTCTCGGTATAGGTCGCGAGCGCGGCCTTCAGCTCGTGGGCGAGCCCCAGGTAGTCCACCACCAGCCCGCCGGGTTTGTCGCGAAACACGCGGTTCACACGCGCGATGGCCTGCATCAGGCCGTGGCCGCGCATGGGCTTGTCCACGTACATCGTG
>Ga0308420_1000397_pt1 | contig 20966 bp, 16 predicted proteins | sample HotsprSampleMS55_FD_203802 | JGI IMG/M metagenome (GOLD analysis project Ga0308420, IMG submission 203802) | Hot spring phototrophic mat microbial communities from Mushroom Spring, Yellowstone National Park, Wyoming, United States - 20090730_MS55 ... | reverse complement strand
GCTTCTTGCTCGCCTCCGATTACATCTCTTTCCTGGATATGACGCCAGACGTCTTGCAAAAGCGTAGGCAGCATCTTGCAGGTGACCTCCGCGCACTCACGCTGGAGTGTTACCCTACCGCGTTCTGCCTGCCTCCCTACCTGACCCAAGCCCTACAGTACCTGCGTAGCGCTCACCCCTCGACGCGCCACCAGTACACCCCTGAGTTTACCTGGGTCTACCCGCCCGATCCGTGAGACACCCTATATGTACCCACCTCTAGGAAGTGACCTGCCCATGCAAGATCATATGCAACCCATCATCGCTATACAAAATATCACCGTGTATCAGGGTCACACTCGTGTCTTTCATAACCTGTCCCTCTCCATCCCTCCTGGGTGTCACACCGCTATCCTGGGCCCGAACGGCGCTGGGAAATCGACGCTGCTGAAACTCCTCTCGCGAGAACTCTACCCCGTCCAAGGCGCGGGTAGCTCCGTGCGGCTCTTTGGGCGAGAGAGCTGGAACGTGTGGGAGCTTCGCACCCACTTGGGTATTATCTCCCACGACCTGCAGCAGCAGTACCTCGGCAGCACTTGCGGGCTGGAGGTTATCTTATCGGGGTACTACGCCAGTCTCACTACCGCAACCCATCAGCAGTTCAGCGCGGCAGAAAAGGCCCGCGCCCTGCACTTGGCACAGATGCTTGGTGTAGCGGAACTCATAGACCGGCCCTTTGCTGCAATGTCGACAGGCGAACAGCGCCGCTTTCTGCTCGGCCGTGCATTGGTGCACGATCCGGACACATTGATCCTCGATGAACCGACCAGTGGACTGGATCTCAAAGCCTGCTTTCAGTATCTCGAGCTCGTCCGCCGCTTGATGCGCGCAGGCAAGACCGTGATTCTCGTCACCCATCACATTCACGAAATTCCTCCAGAAATCTCGCGTGTGGTGTTGTTAAAAGCTGGTGAGGTGATAGCGGATGGAGAGAAGAGCCGCATCCTCACGAGTAGTAATCTGAGCGCGCTGTTCGACACGCCCATTGAACTCGTGCACCTCAACGGCTTTTACCAAGCTCTGCCGAGTCCAGCATAGGGCAAAACCCGGGAGTGGCGGTCACGAAAGCGCACTGGGGGATGCAGGAAAAAGCCTTCCCCACAAGCCATCGATCATCACCTGTTGACTCGTATCAACAAGCTGCCGACGCGCATCGCCTTCTTGCTCACTTTGCCAGGCGTGCTCTTGGGTGTCGGGCCGCGACCTCTAACGGCCTCCCCGGAGCCTTATTGTACATGACTTGAGATCCCGTGGGGGGCGGTCTATGAAAAAGGTATGAACGAGTTCGATACTCTGTGGATCTGGCACGAAGCGGATCTACGCGGGCGACTCCTCTGGTATCGTCAGGTCTCCACCAACCGTATGCCCGCCAAATTTCGCATCGCGCAGCATATTCCCATAGACCTCTGTGCGCAGGACGAACCAGAAGAAACACTCTGGAAAACGTTGGAGGAAAAGACCGTTCTCTTTCTGGCTCTCTGGGATCGATGCCGACGTGGTGTCAGCCCTTGGCCTCCTGGCCCCGTCCCACACCCCAACCTGCTTGATCTTTGTCGCGAACTGAGCCAGCGGATGCTGAGGCACTGCAATTTTTGCCGCTGGCACTGTGGGGTGGATCGGCGTCAGGGAACGAAGTTAGGGACCTGTAAACTCGCCCACACCTCCCGGGTCTCCAGCTATTTTCATCACCGAGGAGAAGAGCTGATTTACCGAGGACACCACGGTTCGGGAACGATTTTCTTTCCTTCTTGTAACATGCGCTGCGCCTTCTGTCAGAACGGCGACATCAGCACTGATAAAGAGAACGGGCAAACGGTCTCTCCGCGCACTTTAGCGACCATGGCGTGGCTGTTGCGCATGGAGGGGTGCCATAACGTGAACTGGGTCGGGGGTGAGGTCACTATCCATTTGCACACAATCGTGGAAGCGATTGCCCTACTCAGCGACCTGCAGCCGACCGCCGAGGACATACGCGCGGCCTTGCCAGTGAAGAGTGACTACGGCCTCCGCTTCCCCCTTCACCGCGATCATGCCCTGTACCAGGGGGCTTTTAATGCACCGATGTTGTGGAACAGCAACTTCTTCATGTCGGCCCCGGCAATGCAGATCCTCAGGCTTCTCATGGATGTTTGGCTTCCGGACTTGAAGTTCGGCCCAGGGGAGTGCGCCGTCACTCTGTCCAGAACTCCTTGGTACTGGCAAACGGTCACTGACAACCTAAAAATGATTTATGACTGGGGAGAAGATTTTACCATCCGCCACCTCATCATGCCCAACCACATTGAGTGCTGCACCCGCCCCATCTTGCACTGGATCGCGGAAACCATGCCCGAGGTCCCCGTGAATATTATGGATCAGTACCACCCGGATAATTTTTGCGACCCCTCCAGTACAAAATACCGACGGCAATACGCCGCTGTCGCCCGCCGACCGACCGTTGCGGAAATCCAGCAGGCGTTTCGCTACGCGAAAGAACTTGGTTTACGTTTTGCTTCGCTCAGTTATGAAACCAGCACTACTCTGTAGTCGTTAGCGTCCCAGAACTGTTCACCTCAGCCCGCCTTGTTCACCTAGACACTGCCATGGCAAACCGGTATAGGTCGGAACAACAAACGAGAGGCACAGGAGAGACACGTATGCGAGCCGTGGTCATGCGCCATAAGAAGCTGGTCGTTGATGAGATCCCAATTCCAGAACCTGGTCCCGGCGAAGTGCTTGTCAAGACCCTCGCCTGCGGCATCTGCGGATCAGATCTCCACGCCCTTAAACATGCAGAGAAACTGGTCGAAGCCTCGCGTCGCTCGGGCGGGGTTTTCACCATGGATCTCAGCCGCGACATCGTTATGGGACACGAATTCTGCGCGGAAATTGTCGATTACGGGCCGGATACTAAGAGACACCTGCCGGTAGGAACCCGAGTATGTTCCATGCCCGTCCTCATCCGCCCCAGCGGGGTTCACACTGTCGGCTATTCAAATGACAACCCCGGTGGGTATGGGGAATACATGCGCCTCACCGAAGGGCTCCTACTGGCAGTGCCCCCTGGGCTCCCGACAGAGCAAGCGGCCTTGACCGAACCGATGGCCGTTGGGCTCCACGCCGTGGAAAAGGCGCGGCTCGACAAGGACGACGTTCCTCTTGTCATTGGCTGTGGACCGGTCGGCCTTGCGGTGATCGCCTCGTTGCGGCTCAAGGGAGTACGACCGATCGTTGCAGCCGATTTCTCGCCTAGACGCCGCCAACTTGCCGAGGCACTCGGAGCTGACATAGTCGTCAACCCAGCCGAGCACTCTCCATACGAGAGCTGGCGTGAGGTCGCGGTGTGGGGCGATGCAGCTCGTGCCTCCCAGCTGCCGCCCTGGGTTTCCGGTCCGCCTCTGCGCCCGGCAGTAATTTTTGAATGCGTCGGCGTTCCTGGCATCCTTGACCAGATCATGGCTGCAGCACCACAAGGGACTCGCATTGTAGTCGTCGGGGTGTGTATGGAGAAAGACACTATCGAACCGCTATACGGTATCAACAAGGAGCTGAACCTGCAGTTCGTCCTTGGTTATACCCGCGAGGAATTCGCGTCGATGCTCCACTACATTGCAGAAGGAACAATCCCGACCGCGCCGCTCATTACCGGCAAAGTTGGCATAGAAGGAGTCGCGCAGGCGTTCGAGGACCTCGGTTCGCCCGAGCACCATGCCAAGATCCTGGTTGAACCGTGGCGGAGTTAGTACTCCGCTCGCCTGAGCTACGGATGATGGGCTGCCCCTCCGCCCTCGGTTGATCGACCGCGGCCCCTCTGGTGCCCGACCTCGAAACACTGGCACTGCCACCAGGTAGTACCGCAGCTGGACGAGCACATGTTTATGCATCGACAGCGGCCCTGTCACCCCATCATAGCTCATCCGTCAGCTCTTCACCTCCGATCGATTCCTGCTCCTCGGCATCGGCTTCAATAACCGGCACATAGGACAATAGACACCAGTATCCCTTCTGCCCTACCAGAGAGAACCCTCGTGCACTCATCCGCTCCACGAGGGGTCCGACTGGGACTAACACGTACAGGGGGGTAAAGGGTGCTTCTATGGCGGTCAACTCTTCCTGAGGCAGAAAGACTACAGGATGGTGGCTGTAGAATACGACTCCGGGCATGGGCGAACCCACTACATACAGCGGCACGCTCGGGTCCAGCGTAGCTCCGATTTCCTGCAAGAGCGTATTGCGATCCAGGTACGTCTCTTCAATCCAATTGAGAGAGTCAGCGATCCGGTGCACATGGCCCGGCAGGAGGAAACAACACCAGCCGGTCACGATGCCCACCGCTGCACGCCGCAGCAGCATAGAACACCGCCAGTGAAGACCTAGCAGCGGTACGGAAGATCGCCATACGCTCACTCCCATTCCCGCTATCAGCAGGCAAAACGGCGGATATACAGGCAAAAGATACCAGCTGTGCCGCGTTTGGGTACCAAACGGCGCGAGGAGGGCCACCGTCAGCCAGCACAGGACAAACCGAAAAGCCGGCGGTAGAGATGACCAGCCGCCCGTGTGACACAACAGGCAAAGGGTGGCAAAACCAACCAACAAGGGGAGGCAATGCGAGATATCAGCCCATACGGTTACAAGGTAGAAAGACCACGAACGAAATGGAGCATCGTACACCGTCACCAACCGCGTCAAGGTTTCCTCCCACAAGAAGGTGCGGAGAAAAGGGACCCCGTACGTGGCCATTTGATACGTATACCAGGGAAGAGCCAGGAGTACTCCACTAACGAGTCCACCAAGGAAAAACCGCGAGCGGAGGTGTCTCTTTTCTCCTGTCCACACACAGAAAGAAAACACCACGAGCAGCGGCAGGAGCGCGACAATGCCTTTCGCCAGGAGCCCCGCACCAAACACCACACCAACCCCGGACAACAGAGGCGGATGTTGCCGGCCACGCCAAAAATACCAGAGTGACAAGAGCGAGAGAAACAGCGCCGGGGAGTCGGTCGCGCATTGACGGCTCCCGTGCGCCAGGAAAGGGTAGACGGTTAACAGGAGCATGCCGCCCCACAGGCCGGCGAGGCGGCCAAAAAGTCGGGACCCTAAAGAGGTCACAAGCACGACACTACCGATGCCAAAGAGGACTGAGGGGAGCCGCGTTGCCCACTCGCTCACGCCGAAGACACGGTACGACAGCGCAATTGCCCAAAAGAGCAAAGGGGGTTTTTTGAAGTACGGCTCGTAGCCCCAGGTCAGATCAAACCACCTTCGCTGCTCGACCAATTCGCGGGCAATCTGGGCATACAATGCCTCGTCCCAATCCAACAAGGGTCTCTCTCCGAGCCGCCAAAACAGTATGCCGGCGGCAATGCCAGCGGCGACGAGACACTCCCAAGGAATATACTTCAGCCGTCTCACCGCTTCACCTCGCCCATCAAAGCTCTTACCCACTAAGTCAGGACTGTGGGGCGAAGTACGTGCCGAGGCGCAACACAAGACGCAGATCTCCTGCCACTTTGAGCCGGCCGTTAATATATGCCCACCCAAGAGGCATCGCACCAGTCACAATGCGCAGATAATCCGCGGCCGTCGCTGTAATGGTCACATCGGACACAGGAGCAACACCTTCCTCAACAGTACAGGTCCCGTGATCAATAGTCACAATGAACTGCCCTCCCCCCTCCCCACTCAGGTCGAACTGGTACACCACCACGGCGTCCTTCGTCGCCTCCCTGTTCACACGCAAAGGCATCGCCTCAAAAATCGGCTTTACACTCATCACTTCAGTCACAAGAAGAATCTCCTTGGGGTTGGTAGTACCGCAGTACAGGTATGCTCTACCCGGCGGACGAATCACTACCTGCTACGAGGCAGCGGTCAGCCATGCCACAGCAGCGCCGAAAAAACTCCCTCTGCGAGACCCTACATCTCATCTCACCAGGAGAGAGCATACCACCTCTAGCCTGGTCTTTGAAAGGTATGCTACGTCTCCATCTTCACGATGGTGTTGTCCGCCGTTATGTCTCCTCACCTACGACATTGTCGCCCTTGGCATGGCAGTCGGGGTGGCGTACCGCAACTGTACAGCCGAGCACGGCACGAAGGTTGCCGCCAGTCTCGGCGGGATGCTCTCCCTGGTGTCATGTATTGCCGGGGCGGTTGTTGTCTTGGCAGCCTGAGCGGTGTACATGTTTTCTCTCAGCCCGCTGACGCAGGAGGGGAGCGTGGAAGAACACGTCATGTTTCCAGTCGCCGACATCACGCTCGAGGGGTTACTCTGGACGCCGCCACAAGCCAACGTGCCAGGCGTTGTCCTGTGCCATCCACACCCCCTGTATGGGGGAGACATGCACAATAACGTCGTCGCGGCCTTAGCCGATGCGTTGCAACAGGCTGGGATAGCAACCCTGCGGTTCAACTTCCGCGGGGTCGGACGAAGCGGTGGAGAACATGGTGGAGGGGAAGAGGAGGGGGAAGACGTGAAAGCTGCGGTCACCTATCTCCTGAGCCGCCATGCCGCCTCGACAGTCGTTGTTGCCGGCTACTCCTTCGGTTCCATGGTTGGGCTTCGTGCCGGGGCAGCGGACCCGCGCGTTCATAGGCTCATCGGCGTCGCTCTGCCGCTTGGGTTCGGCGATCTGTCTTTTCTCCTCACCACCGAGAAACCTAAGCTGCTCATCAGTGGAGAGCGCGATCCATACTCTCCGCTCCCCAGCCTTCACAAATTGTTTTCCACGCTGCCAGAGCCAAAAGTACTGGTCACCATCAACGGCGCAGACCACTTCTTCTGGGGCCAAGAGCGCGAGGCGGCAAACGCCGCAGCGGAATTTTTGCGCACCGCATAGGAGCCCCGCAACGTCCTCACCTCCTCGAAAGGGTTATCCGCGTCTTTGGCCGCCGCGATAATGCGGTTCAACGTCTGCCGCAGGTCTTGGCCGTTTTGCTGAAAGATTTCTTCAAAGACTCCCAGGTCTTGCAAATAGATGAGGTAGTGGAGCACAACAGCGTTATTCAACTGCACAGTGGCGAAGTCACTGTTCTGCCGCACCGGCCCTGGCAAGCTGCGAAACTCCTCCTGTAAGTGTGTAAAGAAAACTTCCCGCTGGCGGAGCTTTTCTGTTTCCGAGAGCGAAGACCTGTATAGCGCCTCCAACCGCCCCGCGGCTTCGGCAAGGAACGCAGCGATCGTCAACTCATTCTTCCACGTCGCAACGGCCCGCTGCGTGACCGCAGCGTCGTGGCCTTGCTCTCGCGAGAAAAAGGCGATCGCGCCCCTATGGCCAGCGAAGTTTGCCAGAGCCTCATTAAATGCCGTTTGACCCGGGAGGTAAAACGTCGTATGGAATAGTTCGTGGATCACGATATTCGCCAGCGTCTCCTGGTCGTACTGCAGCAGGTGAGGTAAGAGGGGGTCTGAGAACCATCCCAAGGTGCTAAATGCAACGGCGGTGCGCACATAGGTGTCATACCCTCTGGCCTCAAGACGTTGCGCTTCGCGCTTGGCCGCCGCTTGGTCGAAGTACCCTTTGTACGCCACCCGACCAATAATCGGAAACCACCAGGTGTACGGCTCTAAGCTGGTACGTGGGGCTGCCGTGAGGACATACACAAGCGGCGGCTGCGCGATCTCGGTGATGCTGCTGTAACTGCCACCCACAGCGAAATCGAGCTCCTGGGCGACAAAGCGTCGCACCCGCAGGACAAGTGCTAACTTCTCCCGGGTTGCCGCATCCAGGTCCGGGCGACGCAGGACCTCGGCGATCGGTTTGCGGTGCCAGAGAATTTTGGCCTCTTCATATCCCGCCTGGAGAACATACAGCGGAGAGCAAGCGCAAACGAGCCCGAGCAGCACCAAGAGCCAGGATCCAAAGGTTACCCTTTTGCTCCTTCGACCAGTGAGGGGAGAGCTCATGAGACAGGAAACGCTAGGAGCCATGCCACTCCCTCATGTCTCCGCTCGGCGCAGGCGTTGGTCGCGCTCAAGATACGCCTCTCCTCTGAGAAGCGAGCGCTCCTGTCCCGACGGCATACCTCGGATGACGGGAGGACGGCTTTTCCACCATCGGATACTGGAGGCGACACAAGCGCCAGTAAATGCCCTGTCGTGCCATCAGCTCTTGGTGGGTGCCTACCTCACGTAGTTGACCTTTGTGCATGACGAGAATCCGGTCCGCATGTTGCACGGTCGAGAGGCGATGGGCAATGACCAGCGTGGTCCGCCCGGCCATTAACTTCACCAGGGCGTCCTGAATCAGAACCTCTGTCTCCGGGTCAACGCTCGCGGTCGCTTCATCCAGCACCAAAATGACGGGGTCATAGGCAAGCGCACGCGCGAAGGAGAGCAGCTGCCGCTGCCCGGCCGAAAGGTTGGAGCCACGTTCGCGCAGGGGTTCGGCATACCCACGGGGCAGGGCGCGAATGAAGCGGTCGGCATTGACGTAGCGAGCCGCCTGCACCAGTGCCGCCGAGGTGATGTCTGCGCGGCCGAGTGTGATGTTGGTGGCCACATCTCCAGCGAACAGAAAGACATCCTGCAGCACCACGCCGATCTGACGTCGTAACAGGTGCACGTCCCACCGCCGCACATCGACTCCGTCGACGAGGATCGCACCGCGCTGGACGTCGTACGAGCGATTCAGTAGCTTGCTGATCGTCGTCTTGCCGGCACCAGTCGCCCCGACAAGCGCGATCCTTTCTCCCGGCTCAACGGTGAACGACACATCGCGTAGCACCCACTCCTCCCCCCTATAAGCGAACCAGACCTGCTCAAACACAATCCGGCCCCGGGCCCGGGCTGGGCGGTACGGCTGCGGGAGGGAAGTAATGGTCACCGGGGTATCAAGGAGTTGAAACACCCGCTCTAGTGCGGTCATCGCCGACTGCATGGTGGTGTACTTGGTGCTGAACTCGCGGATCGGGACGAAAAATTTCTGCAAGTACTCGATGAAGGCCACGAGCGTCCCGAGGGCCACCGTCCCCTGGCCTACCTGGCCCGCCCCATACCAGAGCATCAACGCGATGGAAATTGAGCCCACAGCCTCCACCATGGAGAAGAGGGAAGCTTCATAAATATTGGAGAGATGGTTCGCATCCCGGTGTGCGCGGTTGCGCCGCTCGAACTCGGCAAAGACTTTGCGTTCTTGCGCGAAGAGTTGCACGACCATCATGCCGGAGAGCGTTTCCTGCAAGAACGCGTTGATGCGTGCGATCCGCTCGCGGATGGCGCGATATGTCTCGCGCGACCGCACACGAAAGAAATTGAGAGCCACCAGCAGCGGCGGCAGCAGCGATAAAGTGACCAACGACAGCCGCAGGTCGAGGGCGACAAGGATCACCACAATGCCGACCAAGGTGAGCACATCCATAAAGATGGTCAGGGTGCCCGCGGTGAACGCTTCGTTGATCGCATCCACGTCAGTCGTCAACCGTGTCACAAGACGACCCACGGGGTGACGCTCGAAGAAACTGGCGGGGAGCTCCTGCAGGTGAGTAAAGAGCTCTAAGCGTAAGTCCGCCAGACTTTTCTGCGCCACAGTCATGGTCGCGTAATACTGCCAGTAGAAGAAGACAAACTCGCCGACGAGAGCCCCTACAAAGAGGAGACCGGCGCACGCTAACCCGCGCAGGTCACCATGGGCAATGTAATGGTCAACAGCAAGCTTGAGAATATAGGGTTGGGCGAGCAAGCACGCAGATGTCAGTGGTAGACAGAGCAGCGCGATCGTGAATTGTCCGCGGTAGGGACGGACGTAGCGCCATAACCTACGCAAGAGAGCAAGATCGTATATGTTGCCTAATGCGTCCTCGCGCTGCGCGTCCATATTAGAGTTCTGCCAATTCCTCTTCAAGAGCCTGCTGCTGAAAGATCTCCGTGTACACTCCGCCCCGCTCGACCAGATCAGCATGTGTGCCGCGTTCCACGATGCGGCCCTCATCCACCACAAAGATTATGTCCGCATCGCGGACCGCAGCAATACGATGGGAGATAATGATCACGGTCTTGTCCCGTGTGGTCTCGCGTAAGGCGCGTAAAATAGCCCGCTCCGTCTGCGCGTCCACACTCGACAAGGCGTCATCGAGCACCAAGATCGGTGGGTCTGTCACCAACGCCCGGGCCAGTGTGAGGCGTTGCTTCTGCCCGCCAGAGAGCATTAGACCGCGTTCCCCTATAACAGTATCATAGCCCTGCGGGAAACTCTCGATTTCCTCGTCAATGTGAGCGACCTTCGCCGCCCAGCGGATACGCGCTTCATCCATCGTCGGTAAGGCAAAGGCGATATTGTCCCTGATGCGGGTCGAGAAGAGAAACGGCTCCTGCGGAACAAAACCGATCTGGCTCCGCAGCGTGGCCAACGAAAAAAGCCGGACATCCTGCCCGTCAATGGTCACCGCACCGGTACTGACCTCAAACAAGCGCGGAAGCAAGTGGACTAACGTACTTTTCCCCGCCCCGGTGCGACCCACGATGGCGACCGTCGACCCGGCTGGGATCACACAATCGATATCGTGGAGCACCCGATGCCCGTTCTCCTGGCCCCGATACGCAAAATCGACGTGATGGAAGGCAATTTCCCCGCGCACTGTCGTCAGTCCCGCTCCGTTCCCCTGCCCATCGACGATTTCCGGTTCGGCTTGGAAGATAAATTCGAGCCGCTTCAGCGCCGCCCGGCCTCGCTGAAAAATGGAGATAAGCCAGCCTAACGCCATCGTTGGCCAGGCGAGCAGATGCAAATAGCCGATGAATGCCACGAGGTCCCCCAGGCTTAGACGCCCGGCAATGACATGCGCTCCGCCGTACCACAGCACCACTAACACCCCGATCCCGGCAACCCCTTTCATCAGGGGTTGGAGCGCCCCGCGCACTTTGGCCAGCGCCATGCTTTCGGCCTTGAAAATGTCGTTCAGCCGCGCGAAATCTCTCGTCTGCCACTCCTCCCGCACGTAGGCTCGCACCACGTGGATGCCACTCACCGCTTCCTGTACCCGGTTCGAGAGGTCAGCCAACCCTTCCTGCACTTTGAGCGTTCTCTCCATCAGTTGGTGGCCCATCCGCTTCACCACTACGAGCATCACAGGGTAGGGGGCCAGAGCCGCTACTGTCAGACTTGGATCGATCGCCAGCATGGCAGCCCCGGCGTACAGATAATACAACGGGGTGTTGAGCAGATTGAGGATGCCCAGACCCAGCAGCATCCGCACCGCCGTCACGTCGTTCACCAGCCGCGACATTAAATCTCCAGTGAACTGACGTTGGTAATAGCTGAGGGAGAGCTGCTGCAGATGGGCGAACAGGTCGTTGCGTAGCTCGTACTCGATATCCCGGCCAACGTTAAAGATCAAAAATCGTGAGAAGGCACGCGTCACCCCTTGAACGAGCGCAATGCCAACGATGGCAACCAGGGAAGGGACGAGCTCCGCGATGGGCAATCCACGTTCAATCCCTTCAACCGCCCGTTTCAGTAACAACGGGATCGACATGGCCAGAGTGGCGGTGATCACCAGGCAAGCGATGCCGCGCAAATACCGAGAGCGGTAACGGTAGATATAGCCCCAAAGACGTTGCATGAACTGCTTTCACCATACCGATCTGTGTGGCGCTCTCGCAAGGGGAGTTTCCGCTGCAAGTCGCAGCAACACTCCCACTGCCGTCCACATGACAATGACCACTTCTGCATCACCGAAATTGTACTGGGTCATACCGCTCAGGAGGAATCCTACGACTCCCAGGACACTCCCCAGCGCAATGCTCTGCCAGGGGCCATCCGCCAGACAGCGGTATGCAGCCCACCCTTTCTGCAAGATCACGGCAAAGAGGAAGAGAAACGCTCCAAGCCCCAGCAATCCCGCATCGACCCACATCTGCAAAAAGCTATTGTGCGCATGGGCGGTGGTATCGGCCTCCGGATAGCGCCGGTAATACGGATCGCGAAACTTGCGGTAGTTGCCGTACCCCCAGCCAAGTAGCGGTCGATCGCGGATCATATCGATGTTCGCCTGCCAGATGTGACTACGCCCGAGGTTCTGTTCGAGGTCGAACAGTGACCACGCCCGCTCTTGTACCCCAGCCCCCGCACCGAGCAGGAAAAGGCCACAGATGACCAGGCCACCTGCCACCCCGCGCAGCACTCTGCGCCCCTTGATGACTCCCAACAGCAGCAACACCGCCAGGTAGGCGAGCCAGACACCACGAGTGAGAGAGAATAACAGAGCGAATACCATCAGCCCCCAGCCGCCCACGTACAGGAGCCATTGCCGCCAGGATATCGTGGCAGAAAATAGTAGGACAGAGATCATCACCAAGGGAAACAACAAGTTATGCGCATAGGTGATACCAGAAGGATGCAACCCCTTGGTGCGAAAGCCCTCCTGCGGGCCAAACCAGAAAGGATCGAGGTTCGACGGCTTGCCGACCAGTTCCCGCGCCCAGTCAAGCCCAGTAAAGTGCTGGGCAATGCCATAGGCGGCAACGACTGCAGCGCCGATCAACCAGACGGACACCAACCAGGACACCTCGCGGGCGTCCTTGATAAGGCAGTACGTGACAAAAAACGCGCCGACGAGCCACAGCTTCCGATATCCCACCAGCGAATTGAGCACATCGGGACTGCACAGCGTCGACACGAGGAGCGCACCAAAGAACAGCAAAAACGCGCGATTCAGTGGAGTCGAGGGCAACGTCAGCACGTGGCGCGGTCGGCGTAGCGCATCAGGAACGGTGCGAGGCCACATAGCAATGCAGAGAGGGCTGAGGGCGTACGCGAGAAAGGCCAGAAGCAATCCCAGAGCAGCCTGTTGGATTGCCACCGGCGAGCTGAGAGAGACGAAAAAGAACGCCAGTAGCCCTTTCCTGACCCTGTCTTCCCACATAGTTCCCTTCACCTGCTGACAGCCGGCTTCTCTGGCGCCGTGCTGTCACGAACCGTCACACTCGCACCGCTTTTTCTGCTGGTCCTGATCCTCCCAGGCGGCACGGTTTAGACTCCCCGCCGCATGAGCATAGTTTTGACGGTCTCCGCCAGGATGCGCATATCCAACCAGAGGGAATAGTTGTAGATGTACGCAAGATCGTATTTCAGTTTATACTCCGGGGTGGTGTGGTACTCCCCATTCACCTGGGCTAAACCAGTCAGTCCTGGCTTCACCTGCAGTCGTTCCGCATAGCCCGGAATGGTGCGAAGAAACTCCCGTGCAAACTCTGGTCGTTCCGGGCGCGGACCGACCAGACTCATCGTACCGTTTAGCACGTTGAATAACTGTGGGAGTTCATCGAGGCGGCTCTCACGTAGGATGCGTCCCACCCAAGTCACTCGTTCGTCTGTCCGGCTGGCGAGCACCGGCCCGGTTTGCGCTTCGGCGCCATCAACCATGGTCCGGAATTTATAGAGGGTAAACTCTCTCCCGCCCCTGCCCACACGCTGCTGCCGGTACAGGATGGGTCCTGGCGAGGTGATCTTGATCAGGAGTCCGGAGAGGCACAGTAGTGGTGCTCCCAGCACTAACAGCAGTCCGGCGATCAGCCGGTCGAGCACCCCTTTAATAAGGAACGCGATGTCCTCTTGGGGGTTTTTCAGCACTTCCACCAACGGTATATCGTGCAAGCGTAACGGCGCAACCCGGCCCACCAAAATGTCATAGACCGATGGAACCACAAGAACCCGCGGACGGTCCACCCCCCAGTAGCTGCGCAAGAGGTTGTCTACAAATGTATCCTTCCAGGTCGTCGGCGACAGGACGATGATCTCTTGCGCGCCCACGTCACGGCCGATGCGGTGTAATTCGTCAGTCCCTCCGAGCCATGGGATCCCCATCTCCTCTCCTCCACATCTCGCGCCGTCCACGGCGACTAGTCCCGCGATTTTGAGCTGTGGAAAGGAACGGAGCGCAGGTAGGCCAGCAAGGAACATCCGCACGTCCTGTTCTGCCCCGACGAGGAGGACCGCCAGGGGTCGGACCCGCCCCAGCCGATAGGTAACCCAGAGACGGGTCCCAGCAACTCCGGCAGTGTTGAGGAGCCAAAAGAGGACGAGGACCGAGCGGGGGAAGAACAGATCCCCGCGGAAAAAATACCACGTCGTGGTGGCGAGCAGTTGCACGCCTAACGCTGCTGCTACCCGCGTGACGATACGTCCTCGCTGCTGCACGCGGTGGAGGTCATAAAACCCGAAAAAATATAGCAAGACGAGTTGCGTAAGGGGGAGAAAAAGGAACGGATGCGTAACCTCGCCGATACGAGACAGTGGCAAGAGGTCCGTCGTCAAGGGGAGGGGCAATGACATGCGCAGCGAGAAGGCCGCTACGTAGGCCACGACAACCCACAACAAGTCTGCCAGGACCAAACAGAGTAACGTGGTCTGGTAGCGCAGGGTGCGTTGTCTCACTCTCTCTTCCCCTCTATCACGCCCGCTCCTCTTCGTCGCCGCACGGACTAGTCCAGCGCCGGTTGCCGCACGCTACGTGTCGGCTGCTGGCGCCGTAAACGTGCATACAGACGGCCACGAGAGAAAAGGTAGCCGTGTTTCCAAAAGTAATACACGACGCCCCACCCGTGCTTCCAGCTCAACCGCGAAAATACCGACCGCGTCACCCGCCGCTCCATATGGATCACGACACTCTCCGGGTGATAAATCACCAGCCAGCCCGCTTGCTGCAAGCGCAGACATAGATCCACGTCTTCAGGTCCATAGAAAATCCGTTCATCCAAGAGCCCAACTTCAGCCAACGCTACCCGCCTGATGGCTTGACAGGCACCGATGACATAATCGACCGCGCGCGGTGCTTGATGGTCCCAATCCGCCATCTCCGTCGTGCGCACCATAGCCCGGGCACAGTTGCACGGCAACCGTCGTGCTAGCTTATCCACCACAGTGGGAAACAGACGACAAGAGAGGTGCAGTCGCCCCTGGTGATCGACGAGTTTGGGGCCGCACAACCCAACCTGGGGATGGGTGTCCAAGTAATGAACGAGGATATCCAGCGCACCCGGCTGGACGACCGTATCATCATCGAGCAGAATGATATATTCCCCGTGTGAGACCAACATGCCCTGGTTCCGGGCGCGCGCCACTCCCTGATTCTTCCGGTTCACCACAAGACGCATCCACGGGAACTCACGCCGCAAGAGTGCCGGGGTGAGGTCGCGGGATCCATTGTCTACCACGATCACTTCGCTGGTAAAGCGAGAGAGTCCCTGCGGGAGCGACGCCAGACACGCGCGAATCACGTCAAGCGAGTTCCACGTTAAAATGACGATCGACGCTTTAATCATCGTTCCGCCGCCGTCCACCCTTTGGTTGAAGCAAAGGGACGGTAGAGCGCATAAAAATCTTTGCGGAGCAGGGCGATCCAGGCTACCACTCTGGCCAATACTCGCACCCCTAGGGCGAGAAGTATCAAGGGGTACTCACCGACAGCAATGCCCTGCCAGAAGTGGCGCCACTGATACTGAGCAATTGGGCCGTCCACGAGTAGAGCCGCATGCACACGGCGTATCTGGAGTTTCCCCCCTTCGGTACGGACGCGCTCGGCAAAGTAATCTCGCCAGGTTGTCGGCAGTAAAAAGAAGACACGGGCATGCCACTCCTTCACGACCCACCGCTTCCCGACCGCAACTGTCAACCAGGCATCTTCCAGCAACAGATCCTCAGGCATCTCTCCGGCAAAGGCGTTCTTTCTGATCAGGTATAACCTTCCGCCCGCGTTGCCGAAGTTAAACCGATAAGGAATGGCTCCCATGCGGCTCCACAGCGTGGCGCCTGGCGGCAGGACCGGAACCTCTCGTGCCGCAATCAGCCGCAGATGAGGTTCTCGTCGCAGTCGGCTGAGCAAATGGCATACGGCATCAGCCGCAACGCGCACATCTGCATCACAGAAGATCACCAGCTCCCCGGCAGCGCGCCTCCAGAGCCGGTTCCACGCACGCGGTTTTCCCACTTGCTCGGTCAGCAGTACCCTACAGCGTCGCAACGCAGCTCCGGCCGCTTCGGCATCTGTCTTCTCCTCCCCTGGGAGAGAGGGACTACAACAAGCAGGCCAAGCTTCTTTTTGGTCCCCCTCATTCTCCCATACTTCCTCCATTGCAATGCCGTGACGCGCACAAAAATCGCGCACCATCGTCAGTGGCGCACAGTGTTGCCCACGTGTCACGCCGTTGAGACAGATCACCAGCTCGATCGGCAAGCCCATACGCAAGTCCGGATGTTGACACGCCTCCCATAGACTGTCCAACGTCCCCGCAAGTCCTGGTTCATCAGCGCGGCAGGGAATCGCCAGCGTCAGCACCAGGTTCATACACTTTCCGCTCTGAGGGTCATGTACCGTGCCACCAACTCGCGGGCATCTTGCGCAATGCTCTTCACCGGGGGACAGTTTTCCGCGAGTTTGCGGACCAACCCCGGATCGGCGATACAGCGTTGCAGCTTGCTCCGCAGATCCTCCACATCCCGCGGCGCAAAGAGCAGGCCATTCACCCCATCTTGCACCCACTCCTGCATCCCACCAAACGCGGCGGTAATGACCGGTCTGTGCGCCAGAAAAGCTTCACGAATCACTAAAGGCGCATTTTCGTACCAAATCGAGGGAACCACCACGACGTCAACCTCCGCCAAGATGCGCCCAATCTCGTGGTTCTCATAACGTCCCATCATACGAATATGGGGCGACTCGTCCACCTGCGAGAGAAATCGCCGCCGATCTGGATAGGGAGCATAATCCGTCTCCCCGCCGTAAATACGCAGTTCAGCGCCCGTGAGGGGACGAAACGCCTCCACCAGCAGGTGCACCCCTTTCACGGGATCCACCACGCCGATATAGCCAAACACCAGTGGCGCCCCCGGCTCTTTCTTTCCCACGGCGGGATAGCGATGGTCAGGGAGTCCACATTCCGAAAAGAGAATCTTATGAGGCGGAATGCCAAAGGCCACAAACTGTTGCCGCAAAAAGCGCGAGGGGGCCAGGAAAAGCGCCACCTTGCGGCAGACGTCGTGGACATGAGCCATACGTTGCCGAATCTGTTGCACAGCGTGACCCGCAGGCGGGCGGCGAACCGTATACCGACCATGGAGATGTCGCAGCCGGTCCCTCAACCACGTCCCTGCCCGCAAGAACGGTTTGAGCCGCTGGTACACAGAAGCCAACCTCCTATCCAGGAGATACGCAAAGCAGCGTGCACACCCCTCATCGGTCTGTCCAGGACAGAGAGAGAGGTCAGGCTTGAGGAACCGTCCCCGCTGGCAGATCAGCCAGTAATCATGCAGGGTCATCACTACCGGAATTCCCCGTTGCGCGGCCTCGTGAATACACGCAGTGGAGAGATACATGAGATGATGAATATGCACAATCTCCGGCGCGAAGGCATCGAGCAGGACCCCAAAACGTTTGCCGATGTCTGGATCGTAATAACTTTGCGCGAAGGAGTGCAGACGACGAAGCGTATTATTGACCCGTGTGACGGGTAATCCCGCAACCGAAGTCCGTTCTACCTCATAGTCGTTCTTCTGCGGATCCGCGCCACGGGTGAAGATCCACACTTCATGCCCCTGGCGGGCAAGCTCCTGCGAAAGGGCGAGCGCATACATCTCCGTCCCGCCGATGCTCTGTGGAGGGAGCCCCTGCACGACTTGCACAAGGCGCATACGCGTTTCGCTTCTCCCCGACCGTGCTATTCACAAAGAACGGTTCTCTGCAAAGTCGAAGCGTCGTGTGGCCCAAGAGGGGGTGCTCGGCCGGCAAAGACCACACCAGAGTCTTATCTCGTGCAAGCACATAGCAGCGCAGCGCTTAGAGAATAGCCAGGCGCCTGAAGGCATGCCGGTCAGCAGATCTGGTGTCAGCCTCGTATTCACTTGCTGCTCTCTCCTCTACAGTCTCTCTAACCTGACGTTTGCACGGAGAGCAGTTGTACAGAGGCATTGTTATTCCAGAAGTAGCCCCCGTCTTGCTGCACGAAACCAGCAGCGCGACACATGGCCTGCAGCGCCTCGACTGTCGGCAGCCACCACCACGGTGCATAATCATCCAGCCGCCACGTCGTCACCTCACGGGTCACCCCCAGGGCGCCCTCCCCGACAAACCGGCACCAATAAGCACGCACTATCGCCCCTTCTTGTGCCTGCAAGGCCGGGAGAAATAGCGCCGCGGCAGCAGGCAGGCGCAACTCCCCATACTCGTTTTGCACGCGCGTGGCAGTCACCACGGAGGTCAACACGAGGAACTCCCGGGTCATTTTGCGCAGCGCGCGCAAAAATCGTAGGGGGTCCGGCACATGGTAGAGGCCCCCCGCGCAATGGACAACGTCGAACTGAGGACAGGAGGCAGCTTCAGCCAATAGGAGCACGTCGTCGCTGATACAGCGCACCGTGGGGAGGCGTAACGTTTGCCTGCGGCTTTCAAACAGCTGCCATAGCTCATGGCCGAGTGGAGTCATATCGATCATGGTGAACGCGCTGGCCCCATACGCATGCGCCACCAACACCTTTTCGTTGACCGTTCCCCACAGTCCTCCCATGTCAGCGAAAGACGTGCCGCGCACGACCCTCCCTATATACGCATCGCGCAGCTCTCTCACGCAGCTCCTCCTGGAAGCAATGCTCGCTTGAGTCTATCTTTCAGGGGTAAGAGCCACTTCATATCCCGCGCCAGTGCTGCACGGTAATAGGGCAACAACCAGCGTCGGATAGCAAAATAGAAGAAGGATCGCCAACGTGCAGGGTACATCCCGATCCCGTACAGAGGATGGCCCAACGGGGGGGGGTGTTGTTCTCGCTCCAACCAGAGCCAGTCAGCTACAGTAGACAGTCGTATGTACTCGACGGCTTGAGTAGCACAGGCCCGTGCCAGCCCTGGACTTAACGCAAGGCGTGGCTGCATGCGGCAGAGGTCAAGGCTCTCCTGTAATAGGGCTGCCATCTGCTCCCCCATCTGCTCGAGACGGAAATGGGCCGCGATTCGCTCCCGCCCGGCCTGTCCCATCATCCGCCGCCGCTGAGGGTCTTGCAGAAGCTCGGCCAATACGTCCGCATAAGCCATGGCTTCCGTGGTTTCGTCACTGCGGGCGATCAATACGCCACACCCCGGAGTCACCAGTTCCCGCTGCCCCCCGACGTCGGCACTGACTACGGCCACACCGCAGGCCATCGCCTCGTAAATCGACAGTGCGATCCCTTCCCAGTGGGAGGGTAAAAAGAAAATGTCAGCAGCCGTCATCAACTCCCAAACCCGTTGATTCGAGACCGCGCCCAGTAGGTGCACCTGCTCGCCCAGACCGTGCTTCTTTATGGTTGAGCGCAACCAGCTTAGGTCCGGCCCGTTGCCAGCAACCACAGCAGCAAATGGCACCTGCCGCTGACGCAGTCGAGCCAGGGTTTCGGCAAAAACGCGCGGCTGCTTCTGGGGGCATATGCGGCCGGCGTACAGGACGAGGGGTGTTGCCTCATCCACCTGTAGCTCCCGTCTGACCACAGCTCTCCGTTCTGGATCGGGATGCCACACGTCCGGGTCGATATTCGTGGAGCAGATGTGGATCCGCTCGGCTTGTGCCCCGCGTTGCACCATCCACGCCTTCAGATGTGCAGAGGAGACAATCTGTAAGTCCAATAGCTCCTGGTACTCTACCGACATGCGCGGATAGCCGCCACTCTTCCAATACTCCTCTTCCATATGGCAATAATCGAGAAACGTCACACCAGGACAAAAGGTACGCAGGTAGGGCAACAACAGATAACCCAATTCGCTATTGGCGATTATGACCGCTTCTATCTGCCTAGAGTGAATCAAGTAGCGAAGAAATCGTGGGTAATCGATTAGGCGGAGGAAGTGTGGCAGAACGAAGATATCGGGTGTATAGCGAGCAAACTGTGGCAGCCAGGAGCAATCTCCCGGCTGGCTTGTCGCGATACTGACCTCCCAACCGCGTTGGACTAACTGCTGCAGCAGGTCAAGGTTGAATTTATCCGCTCCTCCACAAGTCAACCATGGTACGAGCAAGAGCAGACGGTGCCGGTTCTTGCGCTGGCGGTTCTCCCACGGCATGTCATGAGGCACATTCGCCCAGGGTTGTTGTGGCCGAAGCTCGATGCGAGGAAATCCTCCCTTCCACAGCCTGGGATATCGCTGACGCAGGCGTGAATGAAAAGCGCGCTGTCGTTCGGCGTTATCCCAGGTCGTCCAGCGATCAGTATGGGAGGCTCGGCGCCGATACCAATCCAGATATTCAGGCAGCATGCCTCCCCAATACCCATGATCGGCACAGCGTAACCAGAAGTCCCATTCCTCCAACCCCTCCCGAATCGTCTCATCATACCCGCCGACTGCCGTGTGCACGGTCTTGCGAACCGCGCTCGTGACATCGACAAGGTTCTCTTCGAGGAACGCCGCGCCGTCTTGAAACCCCCTCTGCCACAAATATTCTTGAGCGCCAAAACCTACAGAGTACCCTTTGACAAAGGCAAATTCAGGGTATGATTCGAGAAACCAGAGCCACTTCTCTATGGCGGTCGGCTCCAGCAAGTCATCGCTGTCCAGCTGCACCACGTAAGCAGCGCAAGCCTCTTGAAACCCCCGATTGCGCGCGGCACTTGGCCCACAGTTGGTTTCCAGGTCGATCACCCGGATGCGGGGATCACTGTGCCGATAGCCGTCCAGAATCGTTAGCGAAGTCGGATCGGTCGACCCGTCATTCACGATTATCCATTCCCACTGCTGGAGCGACTGCTGGAGGACAGAGCGGGCAGTTTCATGGAAGACCACCCCTGTGTTGTAAAAGGGGGTCACAATGGTCACACAGGGCGGCGCCGTTGGGTCAGCGGGGAGATAATCAAAGCGCGGACGTTGAGCAGAAACCGGGGTGTTGGTATAGTCCGGCGAAGCTGGATCAATCATCTGTCGGTTCTCCCTTCATCGGGAAGCGAAGGGACATAGGGCTTGATGACACCAAGCCGTATCCCTAGACGGCCCCA
>Ga0308420_1000394_pt1 | contig 20987 bp, 14 predicted proteins | sample HotsprSampleMS55_FD_203802 | JGI IMG/M metagenome (GOLD analysis project Ga0308420, IMG submission 203802) | Hot spring phototrophic mat microbial communities from Mushroom Spring, Yellowstone National Park, Wyoming, United States - 20090730_MS55 ... | reverse complement strand
TGGCGGCCACCTGAAGGTCGCGTAGCCGGTCACCGACCACCGGCACACGGGCAAGATCAACGCCAAAACGTTGGGCGATGGTGCGCAACATTCCGGGATTGGGTTTTCGGCACGCGCACTGCGCTTCTGCCGCGTGGGGGCAGAAGAAGATGGCATGGATCCGCCCCCCCTCTTCGCTGATACGCTTGATCATCACCTGGTGGATGGCGTTCATCGCATCAACGGTCACCAACCCCCGGCCAATCGCCGACTGATTAATCGCCAGCACAACCCGCCACCCCCATTGGGTAAGGAGCGAAATTGCCTCGATCGCTCCGGGTAGCGGCAGCCAATCGTCCGGACCGCGCAAAAAAGGGGAACGCGGTTCATTGATCACCCCATCGCGGTCGAGCACGATCAGTTTCATGCCGCCAGAACCGAGAGATCGGCCACCAGGTCCATCGCCTGCTTCAAACGGGTGAGCAAGGCCAGGCGGTTAGCGCGCAGCAGCGGCTCGTCACAAAGGACCATCACCCCATCAAAAAAGGCGTCAATCGGCGCAGCAAGTTCAGCCAAGACAGCGAGCGCCTCTTCAAATGCCTCGTTGGCCACGTGTGAGGCGAGGTAGGGTTCCGCACGCACCAGGGCATCGAAGAGCTGCTTCTCGGCTGGTTCGGCAAAAAGGGCGACATCGACCGCCCCGTTCGGTTCAACCCCTTCGGCCCGTTTCAGCAGGTTGACCACCCGTTTGCGCGCTGTGGCAAGGCGCGCCGCTTCGGGCCGCTCAGCAAAGGCGGCAAGGGCAGCGAGCCGTGCCGGCAGCGTATCGAGGCGCTGCGGATGGATGGCCAGCACGGCGTCGATGAGCGGCAACGGCTGCCCCTTGTCGCGCAACCAGTTGCGCAGCCGCTCATCGATAAAAGCGCGCAGTTCGGCCACCACGTCGCGGCTACCTGCTGCCGCGTGCACCGCCTGCGGCTGCACGGCAAGCGCAGCGGCAAGGAGCGCGTCGACGTCAAGTGGCAGCGGGGTTTCAAAGACCATGCGCACCACACCAAGCGCTGCTCGGCGCAGGGCAAAGGGGTCCTTTTCGCCAGTTGGCACCTCGCCCACAGCAAAGAGTCCGGCCAGCGCGTCGAGCTTGTCGGCCAGCGCGACGATCGTGCCGGTAAGGGAGCGCGGCAGGAGATCGCCAGCAAAGCGCGGTTTGTAGTGATCCTCGATCGCCTCGGCCACCTCGGTCGGTTCGCCATCGGCAAGGGCGTAGTAACGCCCCATCACCCCTTGGAGTTCGGGGAATTCACCGACCATCTCGGTCACCAGGTCACACTTGGCTAGGCGCGCTGCCCGTTGCGGCAGGAGGGGATCGACACCGAGTCGCTCGGCGATCGTGCCAGCCAGCGCCTGCAACCGGTCGACCCGCTCGGCCAGCGTCCCGATGCGGTTGTGATAGACGATCGCTGCCAGCCGTGGCAGACGCGATTCAAGGGAAACCTTGCGATCTTGCTCGTAAAAAAAGCGGGCATCGCTCAACCGCGGTCGTACCACCCGTTCGTTCCCGCGAATGATCGCCGAAGGGTCGGCAATACGCATGTTCGAGACGATGAGGAACTGGTTGGTGAGCTGCCCCTGGCCATCAAAAAGGGGAAAGTATTTCTGGTTGGCGCGCATCGTCAGGATCAAGCACTCGGGCGGCACGGCCAGAAACTCGGCAGGGAAAGTACCCCGGTAGACGGCCGGGTATTCAACCAGCGCGGTAACCTCATCCAGGAGTTCCGGATCGTCACGCAACTGACAGCCGACTGCTGCCGCAGCATCGGCGAGCATCTGGGCAATCGCCTCCCGGCGCGCGGCAAAGTCGGGAATCACCTTCCCTTCGGCAAGAAGGGTTGGTTCATAGGCATCGGCACTAGCTAGGTCGATCGCCCCGCGGCTCAGGAACCGATGGCCGAGCGTCTCCCTGCCACTGGTCAAACCAAAAAGGTGGCCAGGCACCACCGCCTCCCCCCAGAGCATCACCAGCCGATGGACGGGGCGGACAAAGGTCGCATCGCCACTGCCCCAGCGCATCCGTTTGGGAATCGGCAGCGCCATTAGCGCCTCGTCCACCCAACTGGCCAACTGCGCCATGAGGCGCGCCCCCGCTTGCCGCTCACGCAGAAAGAGCATCTCCTGCTTGCCATCGGAATCGCGTACCAGCTCGGCCGTCTCTGGCGTCAGCCCTTTGGCCGCGAGCCGCTTGGTCAGCGCTGGCGTAGGGGAGCCATCGGCGCCGTAGGCCACAGCAACCGGCATCAGCCGCACCAGCGCCTCCCGTGTAGGTCCCTCTTCTCCTACACCCGACGCCCAGACGGCGAGCCGGCGCGGCGTTGCAAACCACCGCCACGGCGCATCGCTGGCCATCAACCCTGCCGCCTGCAGGCGAGCCACCACCCCTTCGGCAAAAGAGGCGGCCAGGCGGGGCAACGCCTTGGGCGGCAACTCCTCGGTCACCAGTTCGACGAGAAGCGACTTACGCAGCATGGGCCACCTCCTGGAGCAGCGGAAAACCGAGCGCCTCCCGGCTCTCGTAATAGGCCTCAGCCACCGCTCGAGCCAGCGCGCGGATCCGGCCAATGTAGCCCGCCCGTTCAGTGACCGAAATCGCGCCGCGAGCATCGAGCAGGTTGAAGATATGAGCCGCCTTGAGCACCATCTCGTAGGCTGGCAAAGGCAAACCGTCGGCCATCAGTCGTTTCGCTTCGCTTTCGAAGTGGCCAAAGAGGGTAAAGAGAAGCGGAACATTCGCCGCTTCGAAGTTATAGCGCGACTGCTCAACCTCGTTTTGGTGAAAGACGTCGCCGTAGGTAATCCGCTGCCCGTTCGGGGCAACAGCCCAGAGGAGGTCATAGACGTTTTCAACCCCTTGCAGGTACATCGCCAGCCGTTCGATGCCGTAGGTGATCTCGCCGAGTACCGGCCGACAGTCGAGCCCCCCCACTTGCTGAAAGTAGGTGAATTGGGTCACTTCCATCCCGTCAAGCCACACCTCCCAACCGAGCCCCCAGGCACCGAGCGTAGGGTTCTCCCAGTCATCCTCGACGAAACGGATGTCATGGCGCTTGAGATCGATCCCAAGCGCCGTCAAGCTGCGCAGGTAACGCTCCTGGATATCGAGTGGGCTCGGTTTCAGGACCACCTGGAATTGGTAGTAATGCTGCAACCGGTTAGGGTTTTCCCCATAGCGGCCATCCTTAGGGCGACGCGATGGTTGGACATAGGCGGCAAACCACGGTTCGGGACCAATGGCGCGCAAGAAGGTGGCTGTGTGCGACGTCCCTGCCCCCACTTCGAGGTCGTAGGGTTGCAGCAAAACACACCCCTCGTTCGCCCAAAAGGTCTGCAGGCGCAGGATGATCTCTTGGAAAGTGGGTAGCGTCATGATCGGTTCACCGAATCGCTAAGAATCAGGCGATTTTAGCACTCTCCCTTGGGGTTTTCCGCGCCATGGCCCAGAGCGCCGCCAAAAGGAGCGCTGCAGCAGCAGCGATTGTCCGCTCCCCACCCCAGCGCACGAAGGGGGTCAGCCCCTGCTGCGGGGTCACCGTCGCCTCCAGGATCATGCTCTGCCAGGCCGGGGCTTGCGCCAGCGTCTCACCGCGTGGCCCGATGACGGCACTTACCCCCGCATTGACCGCCTGAACCCACGGCCGCGCCGTTTCGAGCGCCCGGGCGCGACCGATCTGCAGATGCTGCCACTGGCCGTGGGTTGCGCCATACCAAGCAAAGTTAGAGGCATTTACCAGCACGGCCGCGCCGGCGGCGACATCGTCCATAATCCGCTGGGAAAAGGCGCTCTCGTAGCAGATGTTGGCTCGCCAGGCCACACCGCCTACGACAAGCGACGGCTGTATGTCGACACCAGGGGTCTGATCAGCAAAAGGGATGGTTAGCCGCGTAGCGATCGAGCGAAAAAAAGGCGGAGTATACTCACCAAAAGGGACGAGCTGGCGCTTGTCGTAATGCCACGGCAGCGACCAGGAGACAAGACGATTGTGGATGCCGTGCTCATCGCGCGCAAAGAGCCCAACAAGAAGCGTCCGCTCCCCAGCGGCAGCTTGCAGCGCTTGCTGCCAAAGTGGCGGGAGTTGGTCAGCAAAAAGGGGCAGAACCGTCTCAGGCGTTACGACCACCGCTCCCTGAGCAGCAGCAATGGCCGCACGCAAAGCCTCCAAATGGGCCTGCCAGCGATCGGTCTGCCACTTCTCCTCCTGGGTCACCGCCGTCTGGATCACCGTCACCGGCACTGGCTCACCAGCCGGTTTGCTCCAAGCAACTGGGCGTAGCGCCCACCCCAGAGCGGCAATTAAGAGCAGCGCAGCCCAAAACTTCCCCCTGTGCCAGCCAGTAGGCAACGCTGCTGCAACCCCGATGAGCAACCCGCTCACGCCTAGGGCACCAATGAGCGGGAACCAACCATTTAACCATCCGCCCTCCTGTGCCGCTGCTACGCCAGGCGTTAGCCACGGAAAGCCCGAAAAAAGCCAGCCACGTAGCCACTCACACACAATCCAGAGCAGCGCTGGTGTGAGCGCTGGCGGCGCTGCGCGTTGCCACAGGCGCCAGGTCAGCCATCCCGCCACCCCCCAGTAAAGGGCAAGAAAAAGGGCAAGAAGCGCTACCGCCAGCAGCGCCAGCACCCAACTAAGCCCGCCATACCGAGCCAGCGCCACGGCAATCCATGCAATTCCGCAAAAAAAGTACCCCCAACCAAAAGCGATGGCGCGCACCAGTGCCGATTGTGCGGTTGCAGCTGCTGCAAGATGGGCAAAAAAACCGGCAAAAGCCAAAGGAAGTAGCCCCCACCAAGGGCTTGGGGAAAATGCAGTGGCAGCCACTGCGCCAAGAAGCGCAGCCACAACCACAGACCGCCAGCGCAGCAAGAGCTGACCAGAGGTCACCTAGAGCCAGCCCCTTCCCCTGCCGCAGAGCTGGAATTGGATTGAGGAGGGGTCACGCGCACCCAGTAAAGGCGCCGTCCATCAGCGCGCAGCACCTCGAACTGCCACCCGGCCACGGTGACCCGTTCGTGGGCCCGCGGCACCCGGCCAAGGTGGTGGATCACCAGCCCACCGATTGTATCGACCCCGTCGATGGCATCAAACTGGGTCGCAAACTGATCATCAAAGTCAGCCAGGGAGAGGTCGGCACGCACCCGCAGCGTCCCTTCGGCCTCGGCTACAATCGCCTCCTCTTCGTCGAAGTCATACTCATCGTCGATATCGCCGACGATCTCCTCGAGCACATCCTCGATGGTTACTAGCCCTGTCACCGCCCCATACTCGTCGGCGACGATGGCCATATGGTTGCGGCGCAAGCGGAATTCCCGCAAGAGCAGGTCGAGCCGCTTCGATTCAGGAACGAACACTGCGGGCCGCAGGCTGTCACGCAGATCGAACGATTGGCCGGCGTAGTAGCGCAGCAACTCCTTAGCAAGGAAGATCCCCAGCACATCATCCCGGCTCGTTCCAACCACAGGGAAACGGGAGTGGTTGGTTGTCACAACCATTCGGGTGATCGCTTCGATCGAATCGTCAACATGCAGGACATCCATCTGGCTGCGCGGCACCATCACGTCGCGCACCGTCAGTTCCGAGATGGCCAACGCCCCTTCGATGATTGCCAATGTCTCGTGGTCGAGCAGGTTGCGATCGCTGGCTGCACGCAGAAGCTTAATGAGGTCATCGCGGGTTTGCGGTTCGCCAGCAAAAAGGTGAGTGAGTCGGCCTAAGAGGCCCCGCCTAGGGGAAGGATCGGCGCTATCGCTCATACGGTTTCGGTGTAAGGATCGGGAAAACCGAGACGGGCAAGAATCTGCCGTTCCCGCTCCTCCATCGCCTCGGCTTCCTCTTCCGTTTCGTGGTCATACCCTTGCAGGTGCAGCATACCATGAACGATGAGGTGGGCGCAATGGGCCTCGAACGACTTGCCCTGCTCAGCCGCCTCGCGAGCGACCACCGGCACACAGAGCACCAAGTCGCCAGCCCGCTCCGCCTCGGGCATCCCTACGGGGAGCTGGTAGGGGAAGGAGAGGACGTTGGTAGCGTAGGCTTTGCCGCGAAAATCGCGGTTGAGCGCCAACCCTTCTGGCTCATCGACAAAGCGCACGGTCACCCGCAATGTTCCACTTTGCAAAGCAGCGCGGGCCCAGCGCAGCACCGCAGCGCGGGGTGGCACCGGGTGAGCAGTGGCACGCTGGTAAGAGAGCCAAAGCCGCTTCACCGCCCCGCCTCCCGGCGGGCCTCCTCAACCCGCTCGTAGGCCTCGATGATCCGGGCAACCAGCGGATGACGCACCACATCTTCGCGGTGAAAGCGTTGAAACGCAAGCCCGCGCACCGCCTGCAACACCTCGACTGCCTCGGCAAGCCCACTTTTGGCACCACGCGGCAGGTCGATCTGGGTAAGGTCGCCGGTAATCACCGCCTTGGAGCCGATCCCGATCCGAGTCAGAAACATCTTCATCTGCTCAGGCGTGGTATTTTGCGCCTCATCAAGGATCACGAAGGCGTGGTTGAGGGTGCGGCCGCGCATGAAGGCAAGCGGGGCGATCTCGATAGCCCCCCGTTCAAAGAGTTTCGCCACCCGCTCAGCCCCCATTAGATCGTAGAGGGCATCGTAGAGCGGACGGAGATAGGGATCGACCTTCTGCGCAAGATCGCCGGGCAGAAAGCCAAGCCGCTCCCCTGCCTCAACTGCCGGACGCGTTAGCAAGATTCGCTCTACCTGCTCGCGCTCAAACGCCTCCACGGCGCAGGCCACTGCCAGAAAAGTCTTCCCGGTACCCGCAGGACCGATGCCAAACGTAATGTCGTGGCTGCGAATTGCCTCAACGTAGGCAACCTGACGCGGGGTTCGCGGCGCGACCCGTCCTTTGCGCGTTCGTAACGCCAAGACGCCGGGCGCTTCGACGGCAAGCGTCTTGGAAACGGCAGCAACGCTCTCTTCTACCTCGGCCAGCGGCAGGGGGGAATTGCGCGCTTCAACATAGGCCAACTGAACATCGTCCATCGTTAGCGGCCGCTCAGCTTGCGCCCAGAGCCGCTGCAGGGCCGAACGGGCCAAGTGGACCGGTTCCGCCGCTCCCTGCACAGAGAAGTGGTGGTCGCGCCGGGCGATTACCACGTCAAACGCCACTTCAAGTTGGCGCAAATTGGCATCGAGCGCCCCACACAGGTTGGCCAACCGGAGGTTGTCTTGTGGCACCGCTTGCCAAAGAAGCTCAATGCCCATCACCGCTACCGAACGACCACTTCCCCGCGCAGGCTATGCGGCAACGCAGCGGTGATGCGCACATCGACCATCGTGCCGATCAAGCGAGGAGGCGCCGGGAAATTGACAACGCGGTTGTTTGCCGTCCGCCCCGAGAGTTCCTGAGGGTTCTTCTTCGACGGACCTTCAACAAGCACCCGCTCCACTCTTCCGACCATTGCGGCGCTATAGGATTGGCTTTGCCGCTCAAGGAGCTCTTGCAGCTGGTGCAGCCACTCCTCCTTCTTGGCGCGAGGAACCGGGTCGGGCATCTCGGCTGCTGGCGTTCCCGGTCGGGGGCTGAAGAGGAAACTAAACGAGGTGTCGAAAGCAAGCTCTTCGACCACCGCCAGGGTTTTGGCGAAATCGGCCTCGGTCTCGCCTGGAAAGCCGACGATGAAATCGGACGAGAGCGACAGGTCAGGCCGGACTGCTCGCAGCTTACGCACGATCGACTTATACTCAAGCACCGTATAACCGCGCTTCATCGCTGCCAACACCCGGTCGGAACCAGCCTGCAGCGGCAGGTGCAAGTGGCTGACCAGTTTGGGGATCCGCTCGTAGGCGGCGATGAGCCGAGCCGACATCTCTCGCGGGTGGGAGGTGGTATACCGAATCCGCTCGATGCCCGGAATTTCGGCCACGCACTCGAGCAAAAAGGCAAAGTCGACCATCTCCCGGCTTGCTGGAGCCAACGGTGCCCGCCAGGCGTTGACGTTTTGCCCAAGAAGCGTCACCTCCTTGACCCCCTGATCGGCAAGCGCAGCCACCTCGCTCAACACCTCTTCAAGCGGCCGGTAGAATTCATCCCCGCGGGTGTAGGGGACGATGCAGTAGGTGCAGTACTTTGAGCACCCCTCCATGATCGAGACGAAGGCGGTCGGACCATGGCGGGCCGGCTGCGGCAGCGAATCGAACTTCTCCTGTTCGGGGAAGGAGACATCGACCTGTGGCCGCCCCTCACGCTGGCGTCGGGCGATCAGCTCCGGCAGCCGGTGCAACGTCTGCGGGCCAAAGACCAGATCGACGTATGGGGCACGAGCAAGGATCGCTTCCCCCTCCTGACTGGCCACGCACCCGCCTACGCCGATGAGAAGTGCCGGATTCTCCTTCTTAAGTCCCTTGACCCGCCCAAGCTCGTGAAAGACCTTCTCCTGGGCCTTCTCACGCACCGAGCAGGTGTTGAAAAGGATCAGATCGGCCTGCCGGGGATCATCCGTCACTTCGGCGCCAAACTGCGCGTAGAGGAGTTCAGCCATCTTCTCGGTGTCGTACTCGTTCATCTGGCAACCGAAGGTGCGGAAGTAGACGCGTCTCATTGCCCGTATTGGCTCCCAAAGGGTTGACAAAAAGGGTCACAAACCGCTATATTACCAGACTCTTGCAGCGGCACTAAACCAACGTCGCGCCTACTTGTGGTGAAGTAGCTCAGATGGTTAGAGCGACGGATTCATAACCCGTAGGTCGGGGGTTCGACTCCCCCCTTCACCACCACCTCTCTCCATGCCGCCAATCCGCAACCTTTTCGCTTTGCTCTTCTTCGCCCTTCTGGTCGTTAGCCCAGCAGCTACCCACGCCCAGAAAAGCGGCGGAGCGGCTGCTTCAACCACAGCTGCAGAACTCCTCTCCTTGCTCGACCGAGCGATCAGCGAATCAGGGCGTGCCCCACGAGTCCGCGAAGCCTTGCAGGGGATGCGCGAAGAGGCCGCTGCCCTGCAACAACTGGTCGATCAACTCACACTGCGCAGGGAGATTGCTCAACGCGCCCGGCAGGAGGCCGAACGGGAGCGGCAACAGCTCCTTGCTGCGCCCCTTGCTGAGCTTACCCGCGAATTCCGCGAACGCGAGCGCAGTGACCCCAACGCTGCTGCCGAGTGGTCGCGGGCTCAAGAGTCGGCCCTACTCGAGGCGCGCGCCCGCTGGCAGGCCGAGCGGGAACAGGCCGAGCGCCGCCCTGCATCCGACCCCCCTGCTCTCCTCAACCGCCCAGCAGAGCCGGCAAGCGCAACCAGTGCAGATCCAACGCTGGCCACCATTTGGCCCCTGCTACGTCTTAAGCGCGAAGAGGCCCAGCGCCTCTGGCAAGAGGTGCTCCAGGAAGAAGAGGCGGCCCGTCTAGCCCGCCGCCAGCTTGCCGAAGCGCACCTTACCCGTATCGACAGGCAGCTTGCGCAGATCGCCAAGTTTCGCCCCGCTTCCGCGGCCAACGAACGGTGGCAACAGGATCCGCTCGGGCAGCAGATACAGACGCTCATCGAAACGCTGAACGATGCGCGGTTGGCCACGCAGAGCGCAATCACCCAACTTCAGGAGACCCAGCGTACCCTTGACGCTGAGCTTCAGCGGCTGACCCAGTCCGCCCAGCGGCTGACCCAACGGAGAACGACCGCTGGGCTCACCCCGCTACAGGGGTACCAGCTCACGGATATGCAAAAGGCGCTCCAAGCCCTGAAAGAGGCGAGCACAAGTGCGCTGCGCCAAGCCAGCGATGCCCTTGGTCGCTGGCAAAAGAGCGAAATCCTCCTTGTCCAAAGCGAACGCCGCTTGGAGCACATCAACCGCGAAATCGACCAGAAGATTGCTGGACTGGACCCGGAAGCGCAGCCTGAGGCCAAACGGGCGCTCAATGGGCTACTTGAGGAGGCACGCGGCGAGTGGAACCGCCTAACGGCTCAACGGCAGCTCGTGCTTCAAGCTGCTGCCGACCTGGAGACCGTAGCAACGAGCGCCAGCACTTTTGCCGATCAGATCCTTCCCAAAGTGCACGGGCAATTGCTCTGGGCCCAGTCGGCCCCGGTATGGGGCGAAGCAGTTGCCAGCGAAGGAGCGGCCATTGCCACGGCGATCACCGCCCTCATCGCCGCCCTTCCCAGCCTGACCGACCGCTTGTCGCTCTCGGCCTTTTGGTGGGCGATCCTGCCCTTGCTTCTCTTGGTCATCTATGGCCAATTCCGCACCCCTATTCGGCAAAGGTACGCTGCGCTACTGCCAGCCACTGCCCCTCAGGCACCGCAGGCGCTACTGGCAACGCTGAAGATCCTTCTCTTTGCCGCCTTGAGCACGCTCGGTACCCCGCTTGCGCTGGTCGCCGCAGGACTCCTCTTAGCTGCTGCCATCCACCCCTACCTGGCCGCTGCCGGGATCGCGCTCCTACAGACGGCGTTTCTGTGGTGGAACCTGCGCTTCTGGACGGTGCTCCTCACCTATGAGGGCGGGTTGCTCCACCACCGCTATAATCGCCACTTAGCCACGGTCCACCGCTTGGCCCGGCGGTTACGCCTCTTTGTCGCGATTACTGCGCCGCTGGCAACGCTCACCCCCTTCTTGATGACCCTTCCGGCCCATGAAGAGGCAACGATCGCCGTTCGCACCGCGCTTCTTGCGGGATCGGCCTGGTTGGCCCTCTTTATGGGATGGTTGTGGCGCCCTTGGCAAACCGATCCCCTTCTTGCTGGCCTCCCGATCCGCTACCGTTGGCTCCTATGGGTGTTGACCACCCTGCCGCCACTTGCCTGTACCCTACTGCTCTTTCTGGGCTACCGCCACCTTGGTGAAGCAGTGCTCCTTGCCTATTGGCGGACAGTTTGGACGCTGCTCATCGTGATGCTCGCCTACGACCTGATCCAAGCCGCGATCACCACCCGTTGGGACCGGCTGATTGCAAAACGCATGCCCGGCGCAGGCGAACCATCCGATGGACAGACAAAAACGCCAGAAACACCGACCGAATCGACTAAATCCCACGATATCGTCCAGCTCCTTCGCCTGGTTCGCTGGGGATTGTGGCTGGTCCTGGCGCTGCTGCTGGTGTGGCTGTGGGGGCCACTCCTTCCGGCACTTGGCAAACTCGATGAGTGGGTCCTATGGCGCTATCAGGAAGTGACCGGTAGCGAAACCCTGACCTTTACCGTTTCGGTAGCTGACCTCCTCTTTGCCTTGGTCACGCTGGCCCTCCTGACGCTCTTGACCCGCCACGCCCCGCTGCTTCTGGAATTTGCGCTCGCCCGCGCTAAGGGGATCGATGCTGGAACGCAATACGCTGCTGTTACGCTCTTTCGCTACCTGCTGGTGAGTATTGGCCTTGTCTGGATTCTCAACCGACTGGGGATGCCGTGGTCAAAGCTGCAGTGGATGGTCGCTGCCCTCTCGGTGGGCCTGGGCTTTGGCCTACAGGAGATCGTTGCCAACTTCGTCTCCGGGCTAATCATCCTATTCGAACAGCCGATCCGGGTCGGCGACCTGGTGACCATCCAAGGAACCACCGGGCGGGTGAAACGGATCACGATCCGGGCCACGGTGATCGAAACCCCCGATAAACAGGAGGTACTCATCCCCAACAAAGCGATCATCACCGGCTCCGTCACCAACTGGACCCTCTCTGACCAGCAGTCGCGCCTGGTTCTCACGGTGGGGGTTGCTTACGGTACCGACCTTGAAACGGTCTGCCACCGGCTTCTGGCGGTAGCCCAGAGCCACCCCAACGTTCTGGCCGAACCAGAGCCGTCGGTTGCCTTCGTCCAGTTTGGTGCAAGCAGCATCGACCTGGAGCTGCGCTGCTTTGTGGCCGACATCGCCGTGCGCAACCAAACCCGGACGGAGCTCGCCATCGCGATCACCCGGGACTTTGCCGAAACGGGAATCGAAATCCCCTTCCCGCAGCAGGATCTGCACCTGCGCACCATTGCCCCTGCGGCAGCGGCGGTGTTACGCGGAGGGTAGGCAAGCTTTAACTGGTCCCACGCGCTGCCGGCGATGAGCAGCCAGGTTTTATCCGATCTTGCAAGGCATTTGCCGCCATCGTTCCTGCGTGAATGAAAATGTGCTACAAATCTATGTGGCATACTCAAATAGAGCGCCTAGCCGCGCATGGAGCACGACATGCCTACGCCTGGTTCCACCCCACCCTGGCACGCCTACTCGGTTGATGAGACTCTGGCGGCACTCGCTACCACCAGCCATGGATTGACCTCTGCGACGGCAGCGGAGCGGCTGGCGCGTGTTGGCGGCAACGTCCTGCCGCCCGCGCGCAAGCGCGGTCCCTTTCTGCGCTTTCTGCGCCAATTCCACAATGTCCTGATCTATGTCCTTCTTGTAGCCGCAGGGATTACGGCGCTTCTCGGCCACTGGGTCGATAGTCTGGTCATTTTTGGGGTGGTGGTCATCAACGCGATCATCGGTTTTATCCAAGAGGGTAAGGCCGAAGCGGCGCTAGAGGCAATCCGCAGCATGCTTTGCCCGCGCGCCCAAGTGCTGCGCGATGGCCGCCGTCAAGAGGTTGACGCCGCCCAGCTTGTCCCTGGCGATATCGTCTTCCTTGCCGCTGGCGATCGTGTGCCTGCCGATCTGCGTCTGATCGAAGTCAAGAACCTGCGCGTTGAAGAGGCTGCCTTGACTGGCGAATCACTCTCTGTTGAGAAACAGACCGACCCAGTCGCTGCCGATACACCGTTAGCTGACCGGAGCAACATGGCCTGGTCCAGCACGCTCGTCACCAACGGGCAAGCAATTGGTGTAGTGGTGGCCACGGGGCAGGCGACCGAAATCGGGCGCATCAGCCGCCTTCTTGCCGAGGTCGAGGGGATGCAGACACCCTTGTTGCGCCAGATGGCTCGGTTTGCCCAATGGATCACCTGGGCCATTCTGGCAATTGCCGCTTTCACCTTTGCCTTTGGCGCTTTGGCGCGCGGCTATTCCCCCGGCGAAATGTTCCTTGCCGCGGTGGGACTGGCGGTGGCTGCGATCCCTGAGGGGTTGCCCGCGATCCTGACAATCACCCTCTCAATCGGGGTGCAGGCGATGGCCCGGCGCAATGCCATCGTACGCCGGCTGCCGGCGGTCGAGGCGCTCGGTTCGGTCACCGTGATCTGCTCGGACAAGACCGGTACCCTCACCTGCAACGAGATGACCGTGCAGACTCTCCTCACCGCCGAAGGGAACTATTCGGTGAGCGGCACCGGCTACGCCCCCCGCGGCGGTTTCGAACGCGACGGGGTCGAGGTACTTGCCAAGGAGCAGCCGCTTCTTCTCGAGATCGCCCGTGTGGCGCTGCTGTGCAACGACGCCGAACTGCAACACCAAGGCGACACATGGCAACTGAGCGGCGACCCCACTGAGGGGGCACTCATCACCCTGGCGCTGAAGGCCGGGCTCGACCCGCACTTTGAGCGCGAGGCGCTGCCGCGCACTGATGTCATCCCGTTCGAGTCCGAACACCGTTTCATGGCCACGCTGCACCACGACCACACCGGCCATGCCTGGATCTACCTCAAAGGGGCCCCCGAGCAGGTGTTGGCCCTGTGCGACCACGAGCGGACGGCGAACGGCGACCGCCCGCTTGACCCCGCCCGCTGGCAAAGCGCGATGGAGGCGGCCGCCGCGCGTGGGATGCGGCTCTTGGCGCTGGCGGTCCGCCCCGCACCGTGGGAAGGACGCGAACTCGAATTTGCCTCGGTTGCCGCCGGCGGTTTCACCCTGCTTGCCGTCGTTGGGATTGCCGACCCACCCCGCGAGGAGGCAATCGAGGCGGTGGCTAAGTGCCGCACAGCGGGTATTCAGGTCAAGATGATCACCGGAGACCATCCTGCCACCGCCGCCGCAATTGGCGCGCAACTTCGGCTTGCCGACGAGATCCGCATGCTCACCGGCAATGAGATCGATGCGCTGAACGAGGCGGAACTCAGGAAGGTAGCGCTCGCGACCACGATCTTTGCCCGCGCCAACCCGGAACATAAGCTGCGCTTGGTTCAGGCGCTCCAAAAGGAAGGACAAGTGGTAGCGATGACCGGTGACGGAATAAATGACGCCCCCGCTCTCAAGCGCGCTGACGTTGGCGTTGCGATGGGCAAGAAAGGGACCGAGGCAGCCAAGGAGGCATCGGACATCGTGCTTGCGGACGACAACTTTGCCACCATCGCCGCTGCAGTGGAGGAGGGCCGAGCCATCTACGACAACATCCGCAAAGCGATCCTCTTCATCCTCCCCACCAACGGTGGCCAGGCGGGCGTCCTGGTGGCCGCAATCGTCCTAGGGCTTGCGCACCTGCCGATCACTGCGGTGCAAATCCTATGGGTGAACATGGTCACAGCAATCACGCTCGCTCTGGCGCTCGCCTTCGAGCCAGCTGAACCCGACATCATGCGCCGTCCTCCGCGCCACCCGGACGAACCGCTTCTCTCCCCCTTCATGCTTTGGCGGATCGCTTTCCTCTCCACGATCCTGGTCGTGGGCACTCTGGCGCTCTTTTCCTGGGAACTCACCCGTGGCGCGAGCCTAGAAGCGGCGCGAACGGCCGCTGTCAACCTGGTGATGATTGCCGAGCTCTTCTACCTCTTCAACTGCCGACGGCTAATGCACCCTGTCCTCTCCTGGGATGGGCTGACGGGAAACCGCTGGGTCTGGGTCGCGATCGCGGGGCTCCTCTTTCTGCAGCTCACTTTTACCTATCTGCCGATCATGAACAAGCTTTTCCACACGGCACCGCTCGATCTCGCTGCCTGGGGACGCATTGTTGCCTTTGGCATCACGGTACTGCTCGTGGTAGAACTGGAAAAGGCCGTGGTGCATGCTTGGTCCCAAAAGAGTTCAAGCACCCCTTCCCAAAGCCTGCAGCAAAATCGCTCATGAAACGCACCCTGTGAAGCGAGCAACTCTTTATCACGCTGCTGCTGCCGAAAACTCCGGGCATAGCGCAATTCGCCGGCGCGTGGCTGCTGATCCAGCCTTGGGCCAAGAGCCGTCGTGCCGCGGCGCCAGCGCCGACTTACGCCCCGATCCGGCTGCACCGGCGGCGGCCTTCTGCTAACATAGTCATTTTCCCCTTCCCGTAAGATCATGACCGCCCGTTATCTCCTCAACAGTCCCGTCCTTACCGACTATGGGCTCTACCGCTTCGAGGGGCCGCTGGCGCTAGAGGCCGTCAAGCGCTGGCTCAATGAGGGGTTTATCTCTGCCATCGGTCACGCCAGCACGGCGGCGTGGCTCTCCACATTGCTTGACCGGGAGATCCCAATGCAGCGGCTCACCATCCACATGGCCGTTGGCGATGAAGCCCTTGTGATCAAACTGAAGCAGCGGCTGCCCGAAGGTGTCGTCCTCGATGCGGGGGCACTCAATGACATCCCGTATGAATTCGGTTTGCTGCAAAGGATCGGCTAACCATGAAAGCGCTCGCGCTACGCCTCAGACAGCTGGGCCCCTGGCTGCTGGTCTATCTTTTCGTCTTCCTGTTCCTGCCGATTGCCTCAAACTGGCTGGGAGATTCGGTCGCCGAGGTCATCCCGCCACCTTTGCGTTTGTTCTTCGCCGTGATTTTGCTGCTGGCGGGGTTCCTTGTCGCCGTCTCGTTAGGAAAGAAACTCATTTCCCCGACGCTGAAAACGCTTCCGACGCAGCAGCCCCGTGAGGTGTTGATTGCGTTCCTCTCCGACGACGGGAACACGCGTTGGAGGGATGGCAAGGTCATCTACCAATCCGGTAATAGCCAACCCGCTTTCATCGAATCCATCGAAACGTGGGCCCAAAGCCAGGAGCGGCTTGGCTCCTGGCAGCAGATCGCCCGCGCGGTGTGCGTCCATCTTACGGGAAACGGCCCGCATCGACTGAGAAAACTGATTCTGATCGGCTCCCGCAACAGGAATAATCAAAATCAAAATCAAGGTCAAGGTCAAGGTCAAGGTCAAGATCAAGGCAGTGTGCAGAAGCTTCCTCAGGCGGTGGAGATCTTCACGCATCTCCTGGCGCCTCATGGCGTTGTCGTCGAAGCTTTTGCCGGCAATGCACCCGACTTTGAAGAACTGGAGGATGTCACCCGCGCCCTGCAAGAGGCCCTTGAGCAGGCAAACGAAAAGCCCGAACGAATCGTCATCGATGTGACCGGCGGCCAGAAGACGGCCAGCGTCGCCGCGGCGATGTTCACGCTGGACAAACGTGATCTGGTCTTCCAATACGTTTCGACCTCGAGCCCTCACGAGACGAAAACCTTCTACGCCGAGACCGAAACCGTTCAATTTGGGTGACGGCCCATCTGAGCTGCGCAGCCTTGATATCCGTGCCCATCAGTCTGCCGCATGCGGCGTGCCCAGCGGTCACCGCAAGCTTGCGACACAACCCTGGCTTCTGTGGTTATAATAACCTGCAAAAAAGCGGGCTGGGCGCCCGCGAAGAAGAAGGAGGAGAAGATGCTCGATCTGCGGATCGGGCGCTACCGGGCCCGCTTTGTCACCGAAACTCCGCCGCGTTTCGGCCCCTTTCCCGGCTCCGCATGGCGTGGGGCGCTGGGCCATGCGCTGAAGCACACGGTCTGCGTCACCCGCGAGCACCTCTGCCGCCCCTGCGCCCTCTACAGCTCCTGCCTTTATCCCTATTTCTACGACACGCCTCCGCCGCCTGGCGCCGCGAAGATGCGCCGCTATGAGACCACACCCCATCCTTTCGTTCTGGAGCCGGGCGAAGCCGGCGCGGAGTCGTATGTTCTCGATTTCGTCCTCATCGGCCAGGCCAACCGGCATCTTGCGGTCTTTCTCCATGCGCTGCGGCAGGCGGCGGCCAGCCCCCGCGGGGTTTCTGGCAACCGGCTGACTCTGGCCACCCTGGAACAGGAACATCCTCCGGGCAGTGGGGGCTGGCAGGTAATTTTCCGTGATGGGGGAACACTCACCCCCCTGCCCGCCAGCACGCCCGCAATCCCTCCGGTGCCTGCGCGCTGCACGATCGGAATCCTCACGCCCCTGCGTGTCAAACGGAACGGCCATCACGTGGGCCCAACGGATTTCCGCTTCGCCGATCTCTTCGGCGCGCTGCTGCGCCGCATTTCCATGCTGACGGCTTTCCACACCGATAGGCCGCTGGAGACGGACTTCCGCGCCCTCATGGTGGCGGCGCGCAATATCCCCGCCGTATGCCGGCTGACCTGGCAGGACCTGCCCCGCTACTCCCACCGGCAGCATGCCGCCATGAAACTGGGGGGCGTGGTAGGCCGCATCGAACTCCAAGATACCGACCTCTCCCCTTTCTGGCCCTACCTGTGGCTGGGCTGCTTCGTGCATGCGGGAAGCGGGGCGACGATGGGTCTTGGCCGCTACCAGATCGACGCCGCAAGCTTGCAGGCCCTGCCGCCGCAAGAGATCACGGAGACAATGCCGGGGTAGGAGGAACGATCCACGCCATGAGCCCCGAATCCTTTCCCCGTCGCTGTCTGCTGGCCGTCACGGGCTTAACACCCCAGGTGGTGACGGAAACCCTCTATGCCTTAAGCCAAAGCCCACAGCCCTTCGTGCCCACCGAGGTGCACCTGGTGACCACCCGCGAGGGGGCGGAACGGGCAAGACTTGCACTCCTTTCCAGCGACCCTGGCTGGTTTGCGCGGCTCCTACGCGACTACCACCTGCCGAAGATTGCCTTTGGCGATGCACACATCCACGTGCTCAGGGATGCCCGGGGCGAGCCCCTCAACGACATCCGCACCCCGGAGGACAACCAGCGGGCGGCCGATAGCATCACTGAGCTGGTGCGCAACCTTACCAATGACCCAGAATGCGCGCTGCACGTCTCCATCGCCGGCGGACGCAAGACCATGGGCTACTACCTGGGCTATGCCCTCTCCCTCTTCGGTCGGCCCCAGGACCGGCTTTCCCACGTCCTGGTGTCCGAACCCTTCGAATCATCGTGGAGTTTCTTCTATCCCACGCCCTACGAGCACATCATCCAGGTCAAAGGCGACAAACTCGCCGACTGCCGCGAGGCGCGGGTGGATCTTGCCGAAATCCCCTTCGTGCGGCTGCGGGAGGGTCTGCCGGAGCGGCTGCGGGTCGGCCATGCGCTCTTTAGCGAAGTGGTGGCGGCCGCCAACCGCAGCCTAAGTTCGCCAAGACTGGTGCTCGATGTAGCAAGCCGCCGGGCGATGGCGGACGGCGAAACCGTGAGCCTCACCCCCACGGAATTCATCGTCCTCTACTGGCTTGCGCGGCGACGGCTTGCGGGTGAGCCGGAGGTGAACTGGAGTACCCACAAGGCCGTGAAAGAATTTTTCACCGCTGCCCGCCGCATCATGAACCCGGCAGGCGGCGATTACGAACGTCTGGAGCGTGCCTTCCAAGGCCGCATGGATGACCCCAAAGCGCTGGGCGAATACTTTGAGCCCCACAAAAGCCGCATCAACAAGGCTTTCATCAAATCCCTTGGCGAATACGCCGCACAGCGCTACCTCATCCATCGCGCCGGCCCGCCGGGCGCGAGCCGCTATGGCCTGGCACTGGACGCAGAAGCGATCGAGATCAGGGAATGAAAAGAGCGCGCAACCCGCAAGCTTGCGGGGCATAGAGTCTGAGGGCAGGAGAGGCATAATGGGACAAGCGGAAGGAGCACAAACGATGAAAACCGTTCAGTACACCGTTAGATTCCAGACCCCGGCCTTCCTCGGTGACGCCCAGCAGAACGGCCGCTGGCGAACGCCGCCGTTCAAGGCGCAACTGCGGCAGTGGTGGCGGGTGGCGTATGCGGCCGACCACAACTTTTGCGTCGATCTCAAAAAGATGCGAGAGGAAGAAGGCAAACTATTCGGACATGCGTGGCTCGAAAACGACATGGTGGAACGCAACGGACGATTGGAAAAGACGGCCGCGCGAAAAAGTAAAGTGTGGCTTCGGCTCAATCGGTGGGAGCAGGGCACGCTTAAAAGTTGGCAAGGACTCGAGAAAAAAACCGTATTTCATCCGGAGCCGCAAAGAACCGGCTACCAGGTTGGTCCGCACGCATACCTGGCTTATGGCCCCCTCGATGCTCGCGGCGGAACGAAACTATCCAAGCCAAACGCCGCCATTCAGGCTGGCGAATTCGCCACCCTCTCCCTCGCCTACCCGGAAGAATCGGCCACCCTGATCGAGCACGCGCTGTGGCTCATGCACCGTTACGGCGCCGTGGGCGGCAGAAGCCGTAACGGCTGGGGTTCCTATGAACTCACGCCCGTCAATGGCACCCCGCCGCTCTCAGGCAAATTGCCGCTGCACGCCTTGCGCGAATGCCTCGATCGCGACTGGCCGCACGCCATCGGCCGTGACGAAAAAGGCCCCTTGATCTGGCAGACCACCGAGCACGACAACTGGCAGCAGCTGATGCGCACGTTGGCGACCATCAAGATCGGCTTGAGGACGCAGTTTGTGTTTCCATCCGTTAAGCCTCCCCATCCAAGTCCATTGCCAAGGCACTGGCTTTCCTACCCGATCACACACCACACAACGACGGCGTTTGACCGCAACGCCCGGCTTCCCAACAGCCTGCGCTTCAAGGTGCGCAGGCAAGGCGAGAAGAAACTCGTCGGCGTGATCTTCCACATGCCCTGCCTGCCGCCAGCGGCCTTCAACCCAAATTCCCATCGGTCGGTGATCGAAGCAACATGGAAAACGGTGCATGACCTGCTGGATGAGCTGACACGCCCTGTCACCGCACGCGGCTACGGCATGATTGCCGATGAAACCCGCCGCACAGCACTCAAGCCTGGGCTTGACACTGTAACTTTGAAGCGTATTCCGGAGTGAGACGATGACCAGCGACAAACTCTGGCAAACCAAACTCGCTGCACGCTTGCACGATCCGGCGGAAAAGGCCTTCGTGCTGCTGCGCGACCCGGAAGGTCACGAAAACGGCGCCTCGCGGGCGCTCAAGCGTCTGCTGGGTCTCGATCCCCTTCCCGACGGCACCATTGCGCCCGATAGCGATGAGGCGCTCTCCCAGATTCTCTTCAAGGAAGGACTGCCCACTGACATTTATCGCATTGTGCAGCGCGCCGACTGGTGGGCGGCCGCCGCCGACCGCCCGCAGTTTCCGATGCACGAGAAAACCGTCAGCACCAGGACGGGCGACACGAAAACGCTTGCGATCGCGCCCTGGGCGCAGGTCAACTGGGCCAAGCAACCGATCCTGATCCATCCTCTCACCGGGGACACCTACCCTCTCGGCTCGCTGGCCGACACGGACATCCAGTCGATCAAGCAGCGCAGCCGCGAGCATTTTTCTAAGCTGCTTGCCAAGCTCGGGACAAAGGAAAACGGAGAACGCGACTGGCGCAAAATCCTGCTCACCTTCTGGCGCTTCGGCCCGGAGTTGAGTGTAACGAAAGCCGACACAGACGATTCCCATAAACTCGTTGAGCGGTGGGGGCTTCTGCCCGCCGACACCCGCATTCCCGACCATTCGATCTGGGACCACCTCGATCTCACCTCCGCCTTTGCCGGCGCCTTTGCCGCAGACCCCAATGGCGACGCGGCGCTCCTTACCTTCTCCGTCGGGCCGGTGCAGTCCTTCATCGCTGCGGCGCGCAAGGTGGAGGACCTCTGGGCCGGATCGCACCTCCTCTCGCGGCTTGCCTGGGAGGCGATGCGCCCGATCTGCGAAACGCTTGGCCCCGATGCCATCCTCTTCCCCCGCCTGCGTGGCATCCCCCAGGTGGACCTCTGGCTACACGATCAAATGGGACTGCCGGATGCGCTCTTCGCCGACTGCGACTGGATGCAAGGCAGCACCGACGCCAACCCCCTCTTTGCGGCGGCGCTGCCCAACCGGTTCGTGGCCGTGGTACCGGCCTCGCAGGCTGCAGAACTTGCCGCCCGCTGCGGCAAAGCGGCCCGGGAATGGCTCCTCGCCAAGGGCCTTGAGGTGGTCGATTTGCTGCTTGAGGAGGCCGGTTTCCGGAGCAAAGGAGCGCCGCGCGACGAGACCATTTACGCC
>Ga0308420_1000387_pt1 | contig 21146 bp, 22 predicted proteins | sample HotsprSampleMS55_FD_203802 | JGI IMG/M metagenome (GOLD analysis project Ga0308420, IMG submission 203802) | Hot spring phototrophic mat microbial communities from Mushroom Spring, Yellowstone National Park, Wyoming, United States - 20090730_MS55 ... | reverse complement strand
CTCAAGGAGTGGCTCGACCAGAACCTGGCGCCGCTCGTCGAGCGGGTGGTCGAGCAGGAGATCAAGAAGCTCGCCCGCCGCGCCGAGCTGCTCTGACCCGGCCGCGCGCCGGGCCGGCCGGGTGCCCGGCACGGGCGCGCCGTTAAGCGCGCCTTAAGGCGGCCGCGGCACCCTCCGCTCGCCCGAACGTGGCGGAGGCCCCGCGATGTCGTCGGACAGCCCGGTGCTCGGCTCGGTCCTCGCGGTCAGCGGCAGCGGCCTCGTGGTCGGGCTCGGGCGCCCGCCGGCTGGAGCGCGCCCGCCCTCCCTGGGCGAGCTCGTGGCCGTACCCGGCCAGCCGACCGTGCCGATCGGCGTGATCCACGCGCTCCGCCACGGTCGACGCGCCGACGATCACGCGGTCGCCGACGTCCAGCTCGTGGGCGAGGTGGTGACGGTCGCGGGCGAGCCCCGCTTCCGCCGCGGCATTTCCGTCTTCCCCGCGCTCGATGCGCCGGTCGTCCGCGCCGGCCCGGAACGCGCCGCCGTGGTCTACGCCCCGCCGACCGCCACGAGCGTGCGCGTCGGCTGGCTCTCCAACGTCCCCGACGTCCCCGCCCACCTCCTGGTCGACCCGCTCCTCGGCAAGCATTTCGCGGTGCTGGGCAGCACCGGCTCGGGCAAGTCCTGGACCGTGGCCGGCATCCTCCAGGCGATCCTGCGCGCCTGCCCGGCCGCCCACATCGTCCTCCTCGACCCGCACGGCGAGTACGCCCCGGCCTTCGGCGCGCGCGCCGAAGCCCTCGACCTCGCCAATCTCGAGCTGCCCTATTGGCTCATGAATTTCGAGGAGATCGCGGCGATCCTCGCACCCGGGCGCGACGGCCGCGCTTATGCCGAACAGGCGATCCTCAAGGACGCGCTGTTGACCGCCCGGCAGATGTGGGCGGCCGGCAACGGCGGCATCGCGGGCCCGGTCACCGTCGACACGCCGGTCCCCTACCGCCTGGCCGACCTCGTCAAGCTGATCGACGAGGCGATGGGAGCGCTCAACAAGCCCGAGGGGGCCGCTCCCTACCGCCAGCTCCTCGCCCGCATCGAGAGCATCCGCAACGACCGCCGCTACGCCTTCCTCTTCCAGTCGCTCTATCTGCGCGACAACATGGACGGCGTGCTCGGCCGCCTCTTGCGCTTCCCGGTGGCCGACCGGCCGGTCACCGTGATCGACCTTTCGGGCGTGCCGAGCGAGATCGTCGACGTGATCGTCTCGCTCTTTTGCCGGATGCTGTTCGAGTTCGGGCTGTGGAGCGAGCGCGGCCGGGCGGTGCCGCTCCTCTTGGTCTGCGAGGAAGCGCACCGCTACGTCCCGGCCTCGAGCGCGAGCGGCTTCGAGCCGAGCCGCCGGGCGATCGACCGGATCGCCAAGGAGGGCCGCAAATATGGCATCGCCTTGGGCCTCGTCACCCAACGGCCGGCCGAACTCTCGCCCTCGGCACTCTCCCAGTGCGGCACGGTGGTGGCGCTGCGGATGAGCAACGAGCGCGACCAGGCCTTCGTCCGCAACACCCTGCCCGAGGGCTCGGACTGGCTGCTTTCGGCCCTGCCGGCGCTCGCCACCGGTGAGGCGATCGTGCTCGGCGAAGGGGTCACGTTGCCGATGCGCATCCGGCTCGAGCCCCTGCCACCCGGTGCCCAGCCGGCGAGCCACACCCCGGCCTTCAGCGAGGCCTGGCGGCACGACGGTGCCGGCCTCGACTTCGTCCGCGATACGGTCCGGCGCTGGCGCGAGCAGCGCCGCTGAGGGGCCGCGCGGCGGCCGGCCGCCTTGCCCACGGCCGGGGGGTCGCTTATGGGGCGAGCGGTGCGCGGCCGGCGCCCGGTCCGGCGCCCCCTCTGGATCGCTGCCGATGCTCGAGAAGACCTATCGACCCGCCGAGGTCGAGGCCCGCCTGTACGCCGCCTGGGAGGAATCCGGCGCCTTCCGACCGCGGCCGGCCGAGAAGCCCTACTGCATCATGCTGCCGCCGCCCAACGTCACCGGCAGCCTGCACATCGGCCACGCCCTCGACCACACGATCCAGGACGTGTTGATCCGCTTCCACCGGATGCGCGGCTTCGAGACGCTCTGGCAGCCGGGTACCGACCATGCCGGCATCGCCACCCAGATGGTCGTCGAGCGCAAGCTCGCGGCCGAGGGCAAGGACCGCCGCAGCCTGGGCCGCGAGGCGTTCCTCGCCGAGGTCTGGAAGTGGAAGGAGGAGTCGGGCGGCACGATCGCCCGCCAAATGCGTCGCCTCGGCGCCTCCTGCGATTGGAGCCGCGAGCGCTTCACCATGGACGAAGGGCTCTCGCGCGCCGTCCGCCGCGCCTTCGTCCTCCTGCACCGGGCCGGGCTGATCTACCGCGACCAGCGCCTGGTCAATTGGGACTGCGCGCTCGAGACCGCGGTCTCCGACCTCGAAGTGCAGAGCCGCGAGGTCGACGGCAAGCTCTGGCACCTGCGCTACCCGATCGAGGGCGAGCCCGACCGCTTCATCGTGGTGGCCACCACCCGGCCCGAGACCATGCTCGGCGACACCGGGGTCGCGGTCCACCCCGAGGACCCGCGTTGGCGCGATCTCGTCGGCCGGCATGCGATCCTGCCGCTGGTCGGCCGCCGCCTGCCGATCGTCGCCGACCCGCACAGCGACCCCGCGAAGGGCACGGGTGCGGTCAAGATCACCCCGGCGCACGATTTCGCCGACTTCGAGGTCGGCCGCCGCCACGGGCTCGAAGCGATCCCGATCTTCGACCGCCGCGGCCGGCTCAACGAGAACGTCCCCGAGCCCTATCGCGGCCTCGACCGCTTCGCGGCCCGCGAGCGGGTGCTCGCCGACCTCGAGAAGTCCGGGCTCGTGGCCAAGGTCGAGCCGCACCGCCACACCGTGCCGTACGGCGACCGCTCCGGGACCCCGCTCGAGCCCTTCCTCACCGAGCAGTGGTTCTGCGACGTCAAGGGTCTGGCCGAGCGGGCGATCGCCGCGGTCGAGGCCGGCCGGACCCGGTTCGTGCCGCGCCAGTGGGAGGCCACCTTCTTCGAGTGGCTGCGGAACATCCAGCCCTGGTGCATCTCCCGCCAGCTCTGGTGGGGCCACCAGATCCCCGCCTGGTACGCCCCGGACGGCACGATCTTCGTGGCCGAGGACGAAGCCGAAGCGCGGGCCGCGGCCGAGGCCCGCTTCGGCCCCGGGGTGGCACTCGTCCGCGACCCCGACGTGCTCGATACCTGGTTCTCCTCCGCCCTCTGGCCGTTCTCGACCCTCGGCTGGCCCGATCCGACCCCCGAGCTCGCCCGCTATTACCCGACGAGCGTCTTGGTCACCGGCTTCGACATCATCTTCTTCTGGGTCGCGCGGATGATGATGCTGGGCCTCTTCTGCATGGACGAGGTCCCCTTCCGCGACGTCTACATCCACGGCCTGGTGCGCGACGAGCGCGGCAAGAAGATGTCGAAGACCCAGGGCAACGTGGTCGACCCGCTCGAGCTGGTCGAGGCCTACGGTGCCGACGCGCTCCGCCTGGCCCTTCTCGCCTCGACCGAGCAGGGCCGCGACGTCCGCTTCGGCCCGGCGCGGGTCGAGGGCTGGCGCAACTTCGTGACCAAGCTCTGGAACGCCGCCCGCTTCATCGAGCTCAACGGCGGCCGGCTCGACCCCGGCTTCGACCCGGCCGGCTGTCGCTCCGCCCTCAATCGCTGGATCGTCGGCGAGACCGCCGCGGTGACCCTCCGGGTGAGCGAAGCCCTCGCCGACTATCGGCTGAGCGAGGCCACCCTCGCCCTCTACCACTTCGTCTGGGACACCTTCTGCGACTGGTGGATCGAGCTCGCCAAGCCGGTCCTCTCGGGCGCCGACGAGGCGGCCCGCGAGGAGGCCCGTTGCGTCGCCGGCTGGGTGCTCGCCCGGGTCCTCCACCTGCTCCACCCGATGGCCCCGTTCGTCACCGAGGAGCTCTGGCGGGTGCTGTTCGGGGCCCCCGGCGGCATGCTGATCCTCGCCCCTTGGCCGCATGCCGAGCCGAGCTTGGCCGACCCCGAGGCCGCCGCGGAGCTCGGCTGGCTCACCCGCACGATCGGCGCGATCCGTGCCGCCCGCGCCGAGCTCAACGTGCCGCCCTCCGCCCGGCTGCGCCTGCTCCAGCACGGCGCCGCGGCCACCACGCTCGCCCGCCTCGAGCGGCACCGCGAGGCCCTGCTGCGGCTCGCCCGGCTCGCCGAGATCGAGCTCGCCGACCAGCCGCCGCCGCCGCGCTCGATCGTCGTCGTGGTCGACGAGACGAGCTTTTCCTTGCCGGTCGGCGAGGTCGTCGACCTCGAGCGCGAGCGCCAGCGGCTGGGCCGCGAGCTCGCCAAGGCCGAGGGCGAGGCGGCCCGGCTCGAGCAGCGGCTCGCCGATGCGGGCTTCCTCGCCCGGGCGCCGGCCGAGCTGATCGAGGAGCAGCGCGAGCGGCTCCGAGAGCTCGCCCGCACCCGCGAGCGCCTGGGCGCCGCCCTCGCCCGCATCGCCTGAACCAGCCGGGAGAGCCGCCTTGCGCCCGAGCCCGCTCGTCGCCGACCCGCACGGCAGCCGCCCGGTCCACCTCCTGCCGGTCGGCGCCTTCCCGGCCTGGCTCGACGCCCAGCCGGGTAGCCGCCGGGCCTGGCTCGACTCGATCGGCTTCAAGGCCGAGCCCGGCAAGCTCGCGCTCCTGCCCGGGCCGGACGGCGCGGTGACGGCCGCGCTTCTGATCACCGCCGAGCCGGCCACGCTCTGGGACACGGCTGCCGCCCCCGGGGCCCTGCCCGCCGGCCTTTGGCGACTCGACGACCCGACCGGCGCGCTCGATCCGGCCGAGGCGGCGCTCGGCTGGGCGCTCGCCTGCTACCGGTTCGAGCGCTACCGCAAGCCGGGCGATCCGCCGCCGCGGCTCGCCGTGCCCGACGCCGCGGCGCGCAGCCGGGCGGAGGTGGTGGCCGGGGCGATCGGCTTCGCCCGCGACCTCGTCAACACGCCCGCCAACGATCTGGGCCCCGCCGAGCTCGAGGCGGCCGCGGCAGGACTCGCGCTCGAGGCCGGGGCGGCCTTTTCGAGCATCGTGGGCGACGCGTTGCTGGAGCAGAATTGGCCCTTGGTCCACGCCGTGGGGGCGGCGAGCCCGCGCCCGCCGCGGCTGATCGAGCTCCTGTGGGGCGAGCCGGGTGCACCCAAGCTCACCCTCGTCGGCAAGGGCGTCTGCTTCGACACGGGCGGGCTCGACATCAAGCCCTCCTCGGCCATGCTGCTCATGAAGAAGGACATGGCCGGGGCGGCCTTGATGCTCGGGCTCGCCAAGGCGATCACCGGCCTCGGCCTGCCGGTGCGGCTGCGGGTGCTGATCCCGGCCGTGGAGAACGCGGTCGGCGGCCGCGCCTTCCGGCCCGGCGACGTGCTCCGCTCGCGCAAGGGCCTCACCGTCGAGATCGGCAACACCGACGCCGAGGGCCGGCTGATCCTGGCCGACGCCCTGGCCGAGGCGGACGGCGAGCGGCCCGACCTGCTGATCGACGCCGCCACCTTGACCGGGGCAGCGCGCGTGGCGCTCGGCCCGGAGCTGCCGGCGCTCTTCACCCCCGACGACGCGCTCGCCCGCGAGCTGCTCGAGGCCGGCGAGCGGACCGCCGAGCCGCTCTGGCGGCTGCCCTTGCACGCGCCCTACCGCCGCTATCTCGACAGCAAGCTGGCCGACATCAACAACACGGGCCAGAAGAACTTCGCCGGGGCGATCACGGCGGCACTCTTCCTCAAAGAATTCGTGGTCGAGACCCGCGCTTGGGCGCATCTCGACATTTTCGGCTGGAACGACGAGAGCCGGCCGGGCCGGCCGCGCGGCGGCGAGGCCACGGCGCTCCGGCCGCTGCTCGCGGCGATCGAGCGCCGCTTCGGCCGCTGAGCCGCTCCCGTCCTTCGCGGAGGCCTCCCCCTTGAGCCGTCGCCCCCCGCCCGAGCGCCGCGCCTTCCGTTGGTTCGTCCCGCTCGAGACGCGCTGGATGGACATGGACATCTACGGCCACGTCAACAACGTGGTCTATTACAGCTACTTCGACACGGCGATCGCCCATTACCTGATGCGCGAGGGCGGGCTCGACCCGTGGCGCTCGCCCGTGGTGGGCTTCGCGGTCGACACGGGCTGCCGCTTCCACCGCGCCTTGGCCTTCCCCGACCGGCTCGAGGCCGGGCTCCTGGTCGGCCATCTCGGCACGAGCTCGTGCCGCTACGAGATCGGGATCTTCCGCGCGGGCGAGGAGTCGGCCGCGGCCGACGGCCATTTCGTCCACGTCTTCGTCGACCGGGCGAGCCAGCGGCCGGTGCCGATCCCCGCGACCTTGCGCGCGGCGCTCGCCCGGCTGCTCGCCGAGCCCGCCGAGCGCTGATGGTTGCTGAGCCGCCCGGGCGAGGTTAGCCTCGCTTCGGGGCCTGTCGGGCGGCGAGGATGGACGAGCGCGCGCGCATCCGCATCAATCTCGCTCAGCGCGAACTCGAGATCGAGGGCCCGCGCGACTTCGTCGAAAGCTACGGCGAGCGGCTCGAGCGCCTGTTGGCCGCGCTCGGCGGCGCGGCACCCGCGGCGGCGAGCTCCTCCGCCGATTCGCCCGAGGACAGCTTCGGTGCCTTCATCAGCCACCTCCCGGCGAGTGCGACCGACGTCGACCGGATGCTCGCCGCCGGCTATTGGGTGCAGCGACGCAGCGGCGACGAGTGCTTCGCCACCGCCGAGGCGAGCCGCCGGCTGGTCGAGCACGGCTTCAAGGTGGGCAACCCTTCGCAGTGCGTGAAGCAGGCCCAGCTCGCCAAGCGCGTGTTCGTCCACCAGCGCGGCCGTTACCGCGTCTCCCAGCTGGGGCGCCAATATCTGCGCCAGCTGATGGGCCGGGTGGTCGAGGCTTGAGGGAGGCGGCCGTGGCGGCGCGACGGGGCGGGCAGATCGGCGGCGCGCGGGCCGCGGCGCTCGGGCTGCTCGCGGCGGTCGCGCTCGCGGGCGAGGCCGCGGCGCAGCGGTCGACCGACCCGGCGGCACTCTGCGCCGCCTTCTCGATCCCGCCCGAGCTCGGCCTGGTCTGCGAGCCGGCCGGGGGCGAGACCGTCGGGGTGGTGATCCGCCCGGCGGAAGGCGGCTTCGGTACACTGAGCCGGCTCACCCTGCGCAGGCTCGACCGCGAAACGGCCGCGGATGCGCTCGCCTGGAGCGACCCCGCGGCCTGGCTCGAGCGGCAGATGACGCTCGACACGGCGGGCTTCGCCGCGGCCCTGCGCCGGCTGGTCGACGATCCGGACAGCCCCTTGGCCGGCGAGACGGCGCGCGCCGCAGTCGAAACCTTGCTCGGCGCCGTCGATCGGCTCGGCAAGTTGGCCCTCGCCGCGTGCGAGAGCCCGCAGCTGCGCTCCGACGGCCGCCACGTCATGAGCTGCCGGTTCACGGCGGGCGGCTTCGGCTTGCTGCTCGACCTGCAGCTCCTGGGCAGCGGCGAAGAGCGCTGGGCCCTGGCGCTCAGGACCATGAACGAGCAGCGGCTGCGCCATTTCCGAGCCCTCGCGGGTGCCTTCCGGCCATGAGCCGGGAAGCGCGGGCCCTCAATCCTCGCCGCTCGCGGTTGCCCGCGACGGGCCGCCCCCGCGCGGCTCCGCCGCCTCCTCCTGCTCGCTCTCGACCGCCGGGAGGGCGTAGCGCCCGTCGAGCCAGTCGAGGAGGTCGCGGTCGCGGCAGCTGGCCGAGCAGAACGGCCGGAACCGCTCGACGACCGGCCGACCGCAACGGGGGCAGCGACGCGGCCGCGCGGGCCGCGGCTCAAGCGGGCCGTCCATCGCTCCCCTCGAGGAGGAACGCGCCGGGCTCGAGCGTCGGGTCCACCCGGACCGCGAGTGCGGCCGCGGCCGGGCGCCAAGCCTCGGCCCCTTCGCCCTCGAGCCAGCGGGCGAGGTCGGGGGCGAGGCGCACCCCCGCGGCGGGTCGCCGGCGGAGCGCGCCCAAGAGCGCCTCGGCGGCGGCGCGGAGCGAGCGGACCCGGCCGCTGCCGGCGCAGGCCGGGCAGGGACGCAAAAGCAGCTGATCGAGCGCGCGGCCGCGCCGCGCCCGGCCGATCTCCACTAGTCCCGAGGCGGTCATCGGGTGGATCTGGACGGGCGCGGGATCGTCGCGGAAGGCCTTGGCGAGGGCTTGCTCGAGCCGCTGCCGCTCGCGCCGGTCGTGGAGGTCGACGAAGTCGACGACGATCGTCCCGCCCAGATTGCGCAGCCGCAGGATGCGGGCGATCTCGGCGGCGGCGGCGAGATCGACCTCGAGCGGGGCGCGGCCGCCGCCGTCCACGTCGATCGCCACGAGCGCGGCGGTCGGCTCGACGATCAGCCGGCCACCACCGGGCAACACGATCTCGCGGCCGAGCGCCCGTTCGAGCTCGCCCTCGACCCCGGTCTGGGCGAAGGCGCTCTCCTTCGGGTCGAGCCGGACGAGCTCGATCCCGTGCGCCGCGAGCGGGCCCTCGAGCAAGGCGCGGGCGCGCGCGGCGAGCTCCGGGTCGGCCACCTCGACCCGACGCAGCTCGGGGTCGAGCAGGTTGCGCAGGAGCCGCTCGAGCGGGTGCTCGTCGGCCGCGAGCCGACCGGGTCGCCGCCGCGCCTCGGCTTCCGCGCGGAGCGCCCGCCAGCGCGCCTCGAGCCGCTCGAGCTCGGCCCGCAACACCGAATCCTCGACCCGCGCCGCGTGGCGGCGCAAGGTCACGCCGCGGCCGGGGAACAAAGTCTCGCCCCGCAGGCGCAGCGCCTCCCGCTCGGCCCCCCGCGCGGGCCCGGTCTCGGGGGCGAGCCCGTGCGGCCGCCAGAGCAGATGGAAGCCCATGAGCTTGAGGTCGGTCGTGACCCGCGCGCCCTTGTCCTCCACCGCCTCGCGCACGCCCTGGACGAGGAGCCGCTCGCCCTCGCGCACGAGCCGACCGATCGGCAGGCGCTCGGCCACGCCGGCGCCGAAGCGCGCATCCTTGGCGGCGAGCATCGCCGGCCGGTCGAGGCCGATGTCGAGGAACGCGGCGTTGAGCTGCCGGTCGACCGCGCTCACCCGGCCGAGGAAGAAGGTTTCGGCGACCTGCTCGCCGACCGCGTCGACGTCCTGGACCTCGATCAGCCGGTCGCCGTCGAGGAGCGCGCCGCGCACCCCGAAGCCGGTGGCCTCGATCACGAGCCGGTTCACGCGGGCCATCGCCAGCCGAGCCCCTGGAGGAGGGCCATCGCCTCGACCAGCGGTAGGCCCACGACGTTGGCATAGGAGCCGTTGATCGCCGGCACGAAGAGCGCGGCCCGGCCCTGGATCGCGTAGCCGCCGGCCTTGCCGCGCCACTCCCCGCTCGCGAGGTAGCGCTCGCGCTCCTCGGCCGACAGCCGCTTCACCCGCACGATCGTGGTGACGAGCCGCTCGGCCGAGCGGCCGTCCGGGGCGAGCACGCAGACCCCGCCCAGCACCCGATGGCGCCGGCCCGACAACAGATCGAGGCAAGCCGCGGCGGTCGCCCGGTCCTCGGGCTTGGGCAGGATCCGCCGGCCGCAGGCGACCACCGTGTCGGCGGCGAGGATCCAAGCCGGTCGGCCGGCGAGCCGGTCGCGGACCGCCTCGGCCTTGGCGCGGGCCAAGCGCAGCGCGTAGTAGCGCGGCAGCTCGCGCGGCCGCGGCGTCTCGTCGACCTCGGGGGCCTCGACGAGGTCGGGCTCGACGCCGACCTGCCGCAAGAGAGCCAGGCGCCGGGGCGAGGAGGAGGCGAGCACCAGCGGCGGGCGGCCGCCCGGCTCGCGGGGCTCACTTGAAGCGATAGGTGATCCGTCCGCGGCTGAGATCGTAAGGTGTCATTTCGACGGTGACCTTGTCACCGGCGAGCACGCGGATCCGATTCTTGCGCATCCGCCCCGAGGTGTGCGCCAGGATCTCGTGGTCGTTGTCGAGCTTGACGCGGAACATCGCGTTGGGCAGGACCTCGGTCACGGTGCCACTGAACTCGATCAGGTCCTCTTTCGCCATTCGGGCTCCCGAGATAAACGCGCCGCCGGGCACGGCGGCAGTCAGTTCATGGGGATGCCGCGGCCACAGGTCAAGGCGGGAAGGTGCCACCGAGGCCCCTTCCGGCGCGGCCATCGGCCGCCGCTTGCTGCTCGCCGGCCTGCTCGCCCAGCCGCTCGGCTGCGCCGGTCAGCCCCCGCCTGCCCCGCGGCCCGGCGACCGGTTCCGCCGGGTCCATCTGGGCCCGACCCCGACGCGCAGCGCCAACCTCGAACCCGTGCTGCCGATCTTCCGCGCCGCCCTGGTCGACCGGCTGCGGACGCTGCCGGGCGTGGTCGAGGCGCTCGACGGGGTCCCCGAACCGCGGCCCGTCGATGCCCTCCTCTTGAGGGGTGAGCTCACCGACAACAGCGATCCCTTCGTGCCGGTGGCCGCCGAGGCGGCGCGGACGATCGCCGGCCGGTTCGAGCTCGTGGGCCCGGACGGCGGGGTGCTGCAGCGCTTCGTCGGCCGGCAGCGCTACGCCGGCGGGCCCGGTGTGGCCGCCTTCAGCGCCCAAGGCCTGATCGACCTCGCCCGGCTGTTCGGGGTGACCGTGGCCGAGACGGTCGGCCGCTGGCTCGCGGGCCAGCCCATCGACCGTTCCCCGGGCGGGTCCGGCCGCGACGGGCGGCCGAGCGTGCGCGCCTCATAGGCTCGGCCCCGCGGGTGGCGGGAAGCGGGCGCGGATCCGCTCGACGAGCAGATCGCGCAGCGCCCGGTAGGCTTCGCGCCGTTGCTCGCGGCTGCCCTCGACGAGGCTCGGGTCCGGCACCCGCCAGAACTCGACCTCGCAGGCCATCTCGCGGGTGAGCTCGAGGGCCCGGTGGTGCGCCTCGGGCGAGAGGGTGACGATGAGATCGAAAAAGCCGTCCTCGAGCTGCTCGAAGGTCTTGGGCCGATGGCGCGAGAGGTCGATGCCGATCTCGTCGAGCACCTCGACCGCGAGCGGGTCGAGCTCGCCCTTGCGCACGCCCACGCTGTCGACGAACATCCGCTTGCCGTGCAGGAATTTGAGGATCGCCTCCGCCATCGGCGAGCGGATCGCGTTCATCGAGCAGGCGAACAACACGCTACCCGGGAGCTCGGCCATCGCGAGGGGCCGGTCTCAGCCACGGATGTGCAGGACGCAGACGAGGGTGAAGAGCCGCCGGGCGGTCTCGTGGTCGAGCTCGACCCGCGCCTCGAGCGCCTCGCGCAACAGCCCGGCTCCCTCGTCGTGGACGCCGCGCCGTGCCATGTCGATCGTCTCGATCTTCGACGGCGTGGCCCCCTTGATGGCCTGGAAATAGCTGTCGCAGATCAAGAAATAATCTTTGATGACACGCCGCAGCGGGCGCACCGGAAGCTCGATCTCGAGCCGCTCGCCGGATCCCTCCGGCTCGAGCGCGAAAACGAGCGTGCCGTCGCGCAGGCCGAGGACGAGGCGATAAGGCCCGGCCGGTCCCTCGCGCAGCCGGAACCGGTTGCCCTCGAGCAGGTCGAAGACCGCCACCGCCCGCTCGTGCTCGACCTCGGGCGACCAGCGGACGATGCTCTTGGCGTCGAGCTCGATCGCGACGATGTCGCGCGGCCGCGTCAACCCGCGGCTCCGAGCCTGAGCTCGACCGCCGCGGCGTGCGCCGCCAGGCCCTCGGCGCGGGCGAGCGCCACCGCCGCGGGGCCGAGGGCCGAAAGCGCCCGGGCATCGCAGCCGAGGATCGTCGTGCGGGTGAGGAAGTCGAACACCGAGAGGCCCGAGGCGAACCGGGCGGTCCGCCCGGTCGGCAGGACGTGGTTTGGCCCGCCCACGTAATCGCCGATCACCTCGGGCGTGTGGCCGCCCAAGAAGATCGCCCCCGCCCGGCGGATCCGCGCCGCGAGCGCCTCGGGCTCGGCGACCACGAGCTGGAGATGCTCGGGGGCGAGCCGGTCGACCAAGGCCGGCGCCCCCTCGAGGTCGGGCAGCAGCAGGATGGCACCCTGCTCGCGCCAGGAGGCCCGGGCGATCGCATCGCGCGGCGCGGTCGCGAGCAGCTCCTCGACCGCCTGTTCGACCGCAGCCGCGAGCTCGGCATCGTCGGTGATCAGGATCGACTGCGCCCGCTCGTCGTGTTCGGCCTGGGCCAGGAGATCGGCTGCGACCCAGCGCGGCTCGGCGGTCCGATCGGCGACGATCACGACCTCGGAGGGGCCGGCGATCATGTCGATGCCGACCCGGCCGTAGACCTGCCGCTTCGCTTCGGCCACCCAGACGTTGCCCGGGCCCACGATCTTGTCGACCGGGGCGATCGTCGCCGTGCCCCAGGCGAGCGCTGCGATCGCCTGCGCCCCGCCGATCCGCCAGACCTCGTCGACGCCCGCGATCGCCGCGGCGGCGAGCACCGCCTCGTTCGACCGCCCCTCGGGGGTCGGCACGGTCACCACGAGCCGTCGGCAGCCCGCGACCTTGGCCGGGATCGCGTTCATGAGGACCGAGGAAGGGTAGGCGGCGGTGCCCCCCGGCACGTAGAGGCCGACCGAGTCGATCGGTTGCCAGCGCAGGCCGAGCCGCACACCGAGCGGGTCGGTCCAAGCGAGGTCGGCCGGCATCTGCCGGGCGTGGAAGGCGCGGATCCGCTCGGCGGCGAGCTCGAGGGCGGCGCGGAGCTCGGGGGCGAGCCCGGCGCGCGCCCGCTCGAGCATCGCCCGGTCGATGGCGAGGGCGGCGACGTTCGGCGCCTCGAGCCGGTCGAAGCGCCGGGTGAGCTCGAGCAGCGCCCGATCGCCCTCTTCGCGCACCCGGGCCAGGATCTCGCCGACCGCCGCACGGACGTCGGCGGTCTCCTCGCGGCGCGCCTCGACCAGCCGGGCGAACGCCTCGGCGAAGTCCGGCGAGCGCGCGTCAAGCCGGAGCGGCATCGCCGGCCAGCTCGGCGTAACTCGTCTGGGCGAAATGGTCGCAGGGCGTGCGCCGGCAGGGTACCGCCTCGCCGAAATCCTCGAGCCGGCAGCGGATCGCATCGGTCCTGAGCTGGATCCACACGTCGCCCTCGAAGACCAGGTCGATGTGGATGAGGTGCCGGCGGCCGGGTTCGGTGGCGATCGTGAGGAGGCAGAGCTCGCGGTCGAGATCGTTCGGGTCGAGCCCGCGATACTTGACCTCGGCGACGCCTTCGAAGACCAGCGCCGAGGGGCATTCGGTGAGGCCCACGCAGCTCGTGGGATCGGCCAACAGCTCGCGTCGGTAGCGGACGAAGGCGGCCGCGAAACGCCGCTCGCCCGGCATGAAGGCCATCTCCCGGAGCGGGATCCGGGCGTCCTGCAGGCAGGCGGCGATCACCGCGAGGTCCTGCGGATCGGCCGCCTTGAGGCGCAGCCGTTCGTGGCTCATCGGTTCCTCCCGCTGCTCACGGCACCCGCTCGATGCGGGCGCCGACCGCGGCGAGCTTTTTCTCGAGGTGCTCGTAGCCGCGGTCGAGATGGTAGATCCGGTTGATCTCGGTCCGGCCCTCGGCGGCCAGGGCGGCGAGCACGAGGGAGACCGAGGCGCGCAGGTCGGTGGCCATCACCGGGGCGCCCTTGAGCCGCTCGACCCCGCGCACCAGCGCCGAGCCGCCGTGCACGGTGATCCGGGCACCCAGCCGCACGAGCTCGGGCACGTGCATGAAGCGGTTCTCGAAGATCGTCTCGGTGACCATGGCGGCACCACGGGCCACGCTCATGAGCGCCATGAACTGGGCCTGCAGATCGGTGGCGAAGCCCGGGTAGGGCCGGGTCATCACGTCCACACCTTCGAGGATGCCGTTCGCCCGGCGAGCGAGGAAGCCGTCGGCGGTCTCGACGAGCTCGACCCCCGCCTCGACGAGCTTCTCCCGGGCGGCACCCAGAAGCTCGAGCGGGGCGTTGCGGATCTCGAGCCGGCCGCCGGTGATCGCCGCCGCCATCGCGTAGGTGCCGGCCTCGATCCGGTCCGGCATGATCGAATGGCGCGCGCCGTCGAGCCGCGCGACACCCTCGATCTCGATCACGCTCGTCCCCGCCCCCTCGATCCGCGCCCCCATCGACCGCAAGAGGAGCGAGAGATCGACGATCTCGGGCTCGCGCGCGGCGCCGACGATGCGGGTCGAGCCGCGGGCGAGGGTGGCGGCCATCATCAGGTTCTCGGTGGCGCCGACCGAGGGCTGCGGGAATTCGATCTCGGCCCCCCGCAGCCCCTCGGGGGCGCGCGCCTCGACATAGCCGTCGACCAGCTCGATCCGCGCGCCCATCCGCTCGAGCCCCTTGAGGTGGAGGTCGATCGGGCGGGGACCGATCGCGCAGCCGCCCGGGAGCGAGACGCGCGCCCGGCCGGCGCGGGCGAGGAGCGGCCCGAGCACCAGGACCGAAGCGCGCATCTTGCGCACGAGATCGTAGGGCGCTTCGTGCGAGAGGAGCTCCGGGGTGTGCAGGCGGATGCGGCCGGGCGCGCCGCCCACATGGGTGGCGGAAGTGCCGATCCGCTGGACGAGGCGGAGCATCGAGGTGACGTCGACGAGCTCCGGGACCTGGTCGAGCTCGACCGGCCGGTCGGTCAGGAGCGACGCGGCGATCAAAGGCAGGGCGGCGTTCTTGGCCCCGCTCACCCACACCGTGCCTTCGAGCGGCACCCCTCCGGTGATCAGCAGCCGGTCCATCGCAGGGGTCCGCTCAAAGGCGCGGCAGGGTCACGCCGCGCTGGCGCATGTATTTGCCGCCGCGGTCGGCGTACGAGACCTCGGGCGGGCTGTCACCCTTCAAGAAGAGGAATTGGCAGATGCCCTCGTTGGCGTAGACCCGCGCCGGCAAAGGTGTCGTGTTGGAGATCTCCAGGGTCACGTGACCTTCCCATTCGGGCTCGAGCGGGGTGACGTTCACGATGATCCCGCAGCGGGCGTAGGTGCTCTTGCCGAGGCAGATCACGAGCACGTCGCGTGGGATGCGGAAATATTCGATCGTCCGGGCGAGCGCGAAACTGTTCGGCGGGACCACGCAGGAGGGGCCCTCGCGCTCGACGAAGCTCTGGGCGGAGAACGCCTTGGGGTCGACCAGCGCGTTGTCGACGTTGGTGAAGATCTTGAACTCAGGGGCGAGGCGCGCGTCGTAGCCGTAGGAGGAGAGGCCGAAGCTGATGCAGCCCTCACGGGTCTGGCGGTCGACGAACGGCTCGATCATGCCGTGTTCGACCGCCATCCGGCGGATCCAATGGTCGGGCATGATGGCCATGGGTCGACAAGCGCCTCGCTTCGCTCGATCCTCATGTAAGCAGCCGAGAGGTCCCCCTCAACCGCGGCCCGAGGGACGATCGGGCGGCGCGGGCGGCGAATCCTCGGGCTCGGCGGCTCGGCGGGCGCGGGCCTGCTCCTTGCGCCGCCGCAGGTTCTGGCGGAGCGCGCGAGCGAGGCGTTCGGCCCGCTCGGCCGCCGGGCTCGGCGGGGATCGCCGCGCCTCGCCCGGCGCTGCTTCCGGTTCGTCCCGCTCGTCCGGCGCCGCCACCCCGGTCACCCCTGCCGCTTGCGACGGCCAGCCGCTTATGGCATGGCTGCGCCGCCGACAAGCGGCGCCTGTGCCGCGCGCGCTGCCGTAGCTCAGTCGGTAGAGCACGTCCTTGGTAAGGACGGGGTCGCTGGTTCGATTCCAGTCGGCAGCACCAGCGAAATCAGACACTTACCGGAAGCTACGGCCGTGCGCGGATGGGCCGGGCTAACACCGGGCTAACAAGGCTCCCGGTCGTCCAAGGGCTCCTCCCCGGCGGCCCGGTCGGGCCCGGCGCGAGCGGCCGGGCGGGCGGGCCTGGCGGGCCGACGAACGGCCGGCCGTCAGCGGCCCGTCAGAGGCGGGGCGGTCCGGACGGAAAAGCCCGCCCGCTCGAGCGCGCCGACCAACGCCCGCGGCATCATCACCTCTCTCCCCCGCCGCGGCCGCCGATCCGGTCCGCCACCTCCGCGAGCAACGCCCGCATCCGCTCCCGTAGCGCCACCTCGAGCCGATACCGATCCACCCCGAGCTCCGCCGCCAGCTCCGCCGACACCCGGCTCGGCCAAGCCAACAGCGCATCCCGAGCCGCCCGAGCCGCCGCGAACGCCTCGGCCTCGGCCCGCCGCCGATCCAGGAACTCGCCACGTTGTTTCGCCAGCCGGAGCCGCTGCGCCCGCCCGGCCAGGATCTCCCGCGCCAGCCGAGCTTGCCGGAACGTAACCAACGTCCGGTCCTCGGGCACCGGGTACCCGGCCTCCTCGAGCGTCTTCCACACGGCTTCGACGTCCTCGGGCGTCACGCCAGCGGCCGGCACGCGAAGCACGGCGTCCGGCCGGACCCGCAAGCCGGGCGACCAAACCTTATCGGCGGCCTCGAAGTCGATGAGCCCGTCCGGACCGATCGGGATCGCGCCGCGACGAACGGCCTCGTGGACCGTCGACTTGGCCACGCCACGATACCGGGCATAGGCCGCTTTCGTGCCCCGCCGCGGCGGATTGGACGAGTTCGGGTTCGGCATCGAATCACCCCCGGAAGCTGCGAGGTCGCGCGCCTCGGGGGCCCGCATAGGTTCCGGGCCGTCGGAGGACCCGTGGCGCGTTGTTGGATCTCCAGTTCAGGTGAAGGTCAGGTCCAGTAGAACAGCTCCTTGCTCGTGAACGACGGGATCACGGTGCGCGCGCAGAAAGCCATAGGTTCGACCAAGCCGACACCGATGACTTCCGGCGACAGGTAGGCTTGCGCCGGGACGTGCGGAATTTCGATGCCTTTGGCGAGCTCGCCGGCGGCGATGACTTCGCGGCGGAAGTCGGAGATTTCGCACATGACTTCCTTCTCGGCGCGGAGCAGGTCGCGCATCTTAGCGGCTAATTCCGGCCATTGGCGGACGATGGCTTCGGCCACGTCGTTGCTCTTCCGGAGCAGCTCGAGGGAGCGGGCTTCGAGCTCGGCTCGCCGCTCGCTGCGTTCGAGGCCGGGCAGGCGATCGCGAAGGCCGGCCGCGACCGCTTCGAGGCGTTCGACTTCGAGGCGGGTCTGGGCGAGCCCGGCCTCGAACTTCTCGGCCACGGTGCCGCCTTCGAGGAGCACGTTCGGCCGGTCGCGCTCGAGCTCGGCGAGGCGGTCTTTGGCTTTGGCCAGAGCGGCCTCGGTCTCGGCCAACGCGGCCTTCACGCCGGCCGCGGTTTCGAGGTTCGGGCGCTTGGCGAAGAGCTTCAGCATGTTCGGTCACCTTGCCCGCGGGTGGGCCTGACCGCGCCGGCGGGCGGCGGCGCGGTGGCGGTTGCAAGAACCTCAACGGCGAGGCGCTCGGCCTCGGCTCGCTCGGCGAGCTTGGCGCGTCGGCTGCGAACGTCGCGCAGCCGGCGGGCGGCGGCCTCGAGTTCTTCATACCGGCAGTAGACGTGCCGCACCGCTGCCGCGGCGTGGCCGAGCGCTGCGGCCGCTTGCTCGCGCGCTCGGGCCGCGGCGGCGGCCTGGGCCCGAGCCGGATGCGGAGGCCAGGCGCGGGGATCGGCCCGCCAGGCGGCGGCGGCGCGGGCGGCGGCGGTTTCCGCGGCGGCGGTCGCCGCGATCTCGGCCTCGAGGGCGGTGGCGAGCGCGTGGTCGGCGTGGGCCGCCGCATCTCGGATCCATTGCAGGGCGGCCGCGAGCTGGTCGAGCAGGTCGGGCGCGGGGCCGGTCGCGGGCGGCGGCGGTGGCGCCTTCGGAGCGGGTGGTGCTTTCCGGGCGGCGCGGTTGCGGTCGCGTTCGGCCGCGAGGAGCCCGGCGATCTCGGCCTTGTATGCGCGGAGCCCGGCCAAGAGCTCGGGCGGGGGCTCTTCGTCGGCCTCGTAGGCGACCCCGCCGCCGGCCTCGAGCTCGAGCCGCATGCCGGCCGCCCGGGCCCGGGTGAGGAGCTCGGCCGCGGCCATTCTGCGGGCGTCTTCGGCATCGAGCGCGACGCGGACCGCCTGGCCGTAGGCAGCGAGCGCGCGTGCCAGCCGCGAGGCCGGGTCGATGCCGTAGATCATGATGCCGCGTGCGCCGCAGCGGAGCACGGTGGCGCCGGCCCGGCGGGCGGCGGCGAGCAGCCGGCGGGCGTGAGCGAGGTGATCGGCCTTCATGGCGTGCCCCCCTTGTCGAACAACGCTGCGAGCTCGGCCCGGATCGCCTCCCGGTCCGTCATCGTCGCGGTTCGACGGACGACCTCGGCAATCGCGGCCTCGCGAGCCCGCCCGAGCGTGGCGAGGAGCTCGCTTCGGAGAAGCGCGAGGTCGCCGCGGATCGCGAGCTCGACGGCGCGGTCGAGCAGGGCGGGCGACGCGGGGTCCGCGCCGTTCGGCCCGGTCGGCGGGTGTTCGTCAGAAGCCGCAGAAGCCGCAAGAGGTCGCAATCGGGCTGCGACTTCTGTGGCTGCTCTCAAGTCCTTGTCGCTGCTGGATTTTTCGAGGGTGGCCGGCACCGAAGTCGCAGGAGTCGCAGAAGTCGCAGGATGCTGCGCAGATGAAAAAATTCGCAGGCCCCTTCGTCAGCCGATCCGGTCGCAGGACAAGCCGCGTAGACCCGTCGGGATGCGTTTCGCGCCGAGCGAGGCCGCGCGCCTCGAGTTCGACGATCGCCTGCTCGCGGCGCTTTCGTAGGCGTAGACGATACGGCACGTGCCGGGCGAGCTCGTGCATCGAGGGGGCACTCTTCTGGCGCTGCAGCCAAGCCAGGAGGATTTCGGCATCTTCCGCAACGGCTCGATCGCGATCTGCGGTGAACCACTCGACCATCGCGTAGAGGTGCCATCGAGCAACGGCGATGCCCGCGAGCATGGCACGCTCGGTAATGTCCCGATCCGGGCCAGCCTCGAGAAGGTGCAGCACGAGCGCGACCCGCGCGGCCTGTTCGGCCGAGCGGCCGGCGATCTCGCCCTGCCCGAAGAGCTCGGCGCCGGGCGCCTGCAACCGCTCGACTTCGTCGTGATGGTCACGCCAGACCGCGAAGGCCCGAGGCGACAGGCGCGCCTCTTCGTCAATAATATCTAAGACGTTGCCGGCCCCCTCGCGGAAGCGGACGGGGACCCCGAGGCGGCGGCAATGCAACTCGGCGAGGCGGCGCATGGCTCTTCCGTCGCTCTGCGGCTTGAAGAGCCGCGAGCCGGTTAAGCTCGGCTCGGCGACGAACAGGAACCGTCCGAGAAGCCCAATGCCACGCGCCAAGGCCCCGTCGCCGTGAAGCCAGCCCGTGATCACCTTGGGTTGGATCGCGAGCGAGAGGGACAAACGGCAATTGAAGGGCGGGATGGCCTCGCGCGTGATCCGGACTTGAAGGCCAAGCCGGCCGTCGTAGACCTGGTTGATCGTCGCCAAGAAGCCGAGTGCGCGCTCGCCCCGCGTGGCGGCGCCGCCGAGCAAGAGCCCGGCTTCGCTCACGAAAAGACCGGCCGAGGGTCGGCATCTGGCCAAATGGACCCGCAACGCCTCGGGCGAGCAGTCTTCGATCAAGAGTTCCGGCTCAATCGCGAGAGGCAGTGGCGTGAGTCGCAGGGTCTCGAGCTTGGCGCGGAGCTCTTCGCGCGACGCACCACCTTTTGGCTTGCGGCCGGCGCTCGCCGCTTTGAGAGCGGCTTCTAGGCCGGCGATTTCGAGCTCGCGGGCCCGGCGTGCCGCCTTGGCTCGCGACGCCTCCTCGCGCTCCCGGGTCGCGGCTTCGCTTCGCGGCCAGTCCCGCAGGGCGGCGGTGGCCAAGTGGTCGACCGTTGATTTCCGGTCGCCGGATCGGGCGACGGCCAGTGCGGCGAGGTTCGCTGGATATCGCAGCCTTTGCGCGACCCGCACGTCGGCCAGGTGTTGGACGGCGGTAGCGGAAGCCACGAGCGCGGCGGCGGCGGCCATGGCGACCGGCACCTGCGCATCGCCCGCGATCTCGAAAGTCGCATCGCGCACGACTTTGGGCAGCAATTCCACGGGATAGGGTCGCTCGGTCGGCCGCTCGTCCTCGAAAGGACGGGCCTCCGGCCACGGTTCGCTCGGGTCGCAGCCGCGGTCACGGGCGGCAAGCAGCGCGCGGCGTGCGGCGACGATGCCGTTCAGCGAGGCCACGGCGCACCTCCGTGCGAATTTGCGAATGCGCGAGACCCTGCGGCCTCTGCGGCTTCTGCGGCCCGGGTCTCGCCCGGGGCGAAAAAATGCCGCTCGCTCAATGGGTTGTCGGGCCGCACAGAGGCCGCAGCCCGGTTGCGGCATGACTGCGGCTTCTGCGGCACGGAGGCGTTCACATCGCACCTCGGCGACGGGCGCGCAGGGCCGAGCGGACCGTCGCTTCGGCTTCGGCCCGCCCGAGCCCGGCCACGACGGCGGCGGACACGAGCACGTCGCGGATCGCATCGGCGGGGACGTCGAGCCTGGCGAGCGCCCAAGCCGTGGCGTTCAGGACCGAGTTGCGGGTGCCGATCGCGGCGCTCGCGACCCGATCGAAGCCACGCGCAAGAGCGGCCTCCAGGTAGCGGCCATCGTGGCGGCGATGCTCGAAGCGGCGCGGCGGCGGTGGTGGTGGCGGCGGAAGCAGGGCCGCGAGCCATGATCTCGGCAGCTCGGCGAGGCCTTCGCTCGGGTGCCGAAGCCAGGTTCGGCCCGGCGTGCGCCGGCCGGTCGGCAGGGTCACCAAGCCGGCCGTGCCCTTGATGTCGACCCCGGCCGCGAGCGGCTTGCTCGCGATCCGTTCGACGCCGGCCGGCCAGCGGAAGAAGAAGTGCCGGCCGCCGCTCGGGCTCGAGGCCGTCGCGGTCGACGGTAGCGGGCCGCGCTCGACCTCTAGCCGGGCGAGCGCCGCGAAGCCGTCCGGCCGGCCATCGGTCGGCGCGTCGATGTCGAGCGCGAGGGTGCCACTTTCCGGGCCGGTCAGAAGCGCGAGGGCCGCACGTGGCCAGCGAGTGAGCCAGGCCCGCCATTGCGCGCGGTCGGCGGTCGCCTTCTCCGGCCAGCCGCGGATGAGCGGCTTCTTGTCGGGCCCGACCGGAACCAGGCGCCAGCCAGCGGGCAGCGCCGGCCTTGGGCTAGCGATCCTGTCCGAAGGCAGGCGGTCTCCTTGGCCGGACGAACCAGATGCGCTAAGGGATTGCGCGGTCATGGGAATTCCTCGCGGCCCGCTGGCGAGCACCGGCGGGCCGCTCGCGTTTC
>Ga0308420_1000379_pt1 | contig 21451 bp, 26 predicted proteins | sample HotsprSampleMS55_FD_203802 | JGI IMG/M metagenome (GOLD analysis project Ga0308420, IMG submission 203802) | Hot spring phototrophic mat microbial communities from Mushroom Spring, Yellowstone National Park, Wyoming, United States - 20090730_MS55 ... | reverse complement strand
TCAATGCGCCAGGGTCGATGAAATTATCTCTCTCCTCACGAAATCGATGTGGAGGTGAAATCGATGTGGGGACGAATGATTATTCGCCCCCACAAAGTTTCAGTGCTCTTCAACGAGCCGAAATTGCCGAAATCGCGGCAGGGGCGAATAATTATTCGCCCTCCACAAAGTTTCAGTACTCTTCAACGAGCCGAAATTGCTGAAATCGCCCGCGCCGCGCTCGATTACGGCGCGCTGGAGGAGTTTCAGTACTCTTCAACGAGTCGAAATTGCTGAAATAGAGTTTAGAGCAGGACGAAAAGCAAGTGCGGTCATATGTTTCAGTGCTCTTCAACGAGCCGAAATTGCTGAAATTCGGCGCGGTCAGCGCCGGGCATCCGCTGCCAGGCAGCAAGTTTCAGTGCTCTTCAACGAGCCGAAATTGCTGAAATTTGGTACGTGGTTCACGAGCACCTTCCCGAACGCCCAAGTTTCAGTGCTCTTCAACGAGCCGAAATTGCTGAAATCGTGTTTGTCAATACGACGAACTCCACCACCAACGGTTTCAGTGCTCTTCAACGAGCCGAAATTGCTGAAATAGTCGTTCTCGCGCTTACTGTGGAGCGCGCCGCAGATCGTTTCAGTGCTCTTCAACGAGCCGAAATTGCTGAAATACAGCGCCGCGCTTTGGTCGCGTTCTGGCAACGCAACGTTTCAGTGCTCTTCAACGAGCCGAAATTGCTGAAATCCTCGTATCAGCGCCTCGACAATCGCCTGCATGACGTTTCAGTGCTCTTCAACGAGCCGAAATTGCTGAAATCGTCGCATCTTTGGTAGTCGGAATCAGGCGCTGAAGGAGTTTCAGTGCTCTTCAACGAGCCGAAATTGCTGAAATTGTGAGCGGAATCGAACTCCCAAAACTCGACAGAAGCATTTCAGTGCTCTTCAACGAGCCGAAATTGCTGAAATATGCGCTGCTTGCGGCGCTGGACTACTGGGGCGCGGATCGGTTTCAGTGCTCTTCAACGAGCCGAAATTGCTGAAATGAAACTCACTTGCCGCTTCTTCTAAATCGCGGTATGTTTCAGTGCTCTTCAACGAGCCGAAATTGCTGAAAGGGTCGGCATCAAAGGGAAACAGCATCGGCAAGACGTTTCAGTGCTCTTCAACGAGCCGAAATTGCTGAAATCGACCGCGAGCAGCACAGCGTTGAGTTGGGCGCGCTGTTTCAGTGCTCTTCAACGAGCCGAAATTGCTGAAATCTGCCTGGAATTTGTAGAGTGCGCTTTCAAAGTTCGGTTTCAGTGCTCTTCAACGAGCCGAAATTGCTGAAATTGAAGAGACGAAAAACGTCGCGCGGAATCGCAGTCGGTTTCAGTGCTCTTCAACGAGCCGAAATTGCTGAAATTGGTATACACCCGCGCTGTTTGTACGCAGCGACACGAGTTTCAGTGCTCTTCAACGAGCCGAAATTGCTGAAATCGCGATCCTCGCCGCGCTGCGATTGCGGATTGAGGAGTTTCAGTGCTCTTCAACGAGCCGAAATTGCTGAAATCTGCGATTGCCAGACGCTCATCCTGTCGCCGCTGCGGTTTCAGTGCTCTTCAACGAGCCGAAATTGCTGAAATCGTTCGGACACGTCACAACAACAACGAACTGTTACGGTTGTTTCAGTGCTCTTCAACGAGCCGAAATTGCTGAAATCGATGTCGTTCGTCGGCGCGCTCTTTGCCCGGATGTTTCAGTGCTCTTCAACGAGCCGAAATTGCTGAAATTGCGCCAGATACTGCCGCGCTACGCGCCGTCGAGCGACGTTTCAGTGCTCTTCAACGAGCCGAAATTGCTGAAATCGTCGCGCACCGACCAGCCGCCGGGCTTTGCGAGCGACGTTTCAGTGCTCTTCAACGAGCCGAAATTGCTGAAATAATCGACTATCTCTGGAACGCGCTCTTCGGCGCAATGTTTCAGTGCTCTTCAACGAGCCGAAATTGCTGAAATCGTCGAGACCGACGCGCTGCTGGCGGCGCTGGACGATGTTTCAGTGCTCTTCAACGAGCCGAAATTGCTGAAATCCGTAACTGCTCTCCTTCGCGAAGAACGCCAACGCGAGTTTCAGTGCTCTTCAACGAGCCGAAATTGCTGAAATTCCCTATCCTTATGCCGCCCAATGCCGCTGCGTCGGTTTCAGTGCTCTTCAACGAGCCGAAATTGCTGAAATCGCCGATCTGCGTCATCACGCCGGAACGCGCGTAGCCGTTTCAGTGCTCTTCAACGAGCCGAAATTGCTGAAATGATGAGCAGTTCATCACCGATCTGCGTCATCACGGTTTCAGTGCTCTTCAACGAGCCGAAATTGCTGAAATGTGTTGACATACGCAAAGGAAGCCTACCTGGAAGGCGCAAGTTTCAGTGCTCTTCAACGAGCCGAAATTGCTGAAATCACAACAACGAGCAGTTTCTCGTTCGCACACCCGCGTGTTTCAGTGCTCTTCAACGAGCCGAAATTGCTGAAATTGGGCGTCGCTCAAGGACGCGGCAGAGGCGGCGCTGAGTTTCAGTGCTCTTCAACGAGCCGAAATTGCTGAAATCGCGCCGTGCACGTTCCAGATGCGCATCACCAGTGGTTTCAGTGCTCTTCAACGAGCCGAAATTGCTGAAATCCAACTGCGTCAAATGAGGCAACAGCGCGCTTCCGAGTTTCAGTGCTCTTCAACGAGCCGAAATTGCTGAAATCCGCACCCTACCCCGGCATTCACGTCGCCGACGGCGTAGGTTTCAGTGCTCTTCAACGAGCCGAAATTGCTGAAATCACTACGCCAAAGACCGACTGCCCGAACTCGTATCGGTTTCAGTGCTCTTCAACGAGCCGAAATTGCTGAAATAGCGCATCTTTGACGTTGACGCCGCCTTTGACCAACTGTTTCAGTGCTCTTCAACGAGCCGAAATTGCTGAAATCGGTAAAAGAATGATCGCGCAGACGCTGCACCCGTTCGGTTTCAGTGCTCTTCAACGAGCCGAAATTGCTGAAATCGAGACCGAGACGCTGCTGGCGGTATTGGACGACTGGTTTCAGTGCTCTTCAACGAGCCGAAATTGCTGAAATCTGCCGCAGATGCTCTTACCTCCTGCTGGAGGTTAGTTTCAGTGCTCTTCAACGAGCCGAAATTGCTGAAATAGTACGCTCAGTGCGGTTTCGGTCAGTGTTTTGACGGTTTCAGTGCTCTTCAACGAGCCGAAATTGCTGAAATACCGCAGACGGGCGCGTTGTGGTGCACGAGGTGCGGATGTTTCAGTGCTCTTCAACGAGCCGAAATTGCTGAAATGTATCTGTACAAAAACGGGTTTTATTGTTTCATCTGTTTCAGTGCTCTTCAACGAGCCGAAATTGCTGAAATCTGAAGGAGGTCTAAGATGACGACAATTACGATTTGGAAGTTTCAGTGCTCTTCAACGAGCCGAAATTGCTGAAATTGCAGAGTACGTGGTACGACGAGCAGCTTGGCGCAGGTTTCAGTGCTCTTCAACGAGCCGAAATTGCTGAAATCGTTGTTGACGAGACGGAGCGGCTGCTGATCGCGCGTTTCAGTGCTCTTCAACGAGCCGAAATTGCTGAAATATTAGCGCCACCAACGCACCCGCGCGAAGTTGATAGTGTTTCAGTGCTCTTCAACGAGCCGAAATTGCTGAAATGGTACACCGTTTGATCCCCGTTGTCAACGAGCGCATGTTTCAGTGCTCTTCAACGAGCCGAAATTGCTGAAATACCCAAACCCCAACCCGCGCGCGAGGTCGTCATTGGTTTCAGTGCTCTTCAACGAGCCGAAATTGCTGAAATCGGACTAAGGCGATTGCGCCGAAGTAATAGAAAGGGTTTCAGTGCTCTTCAACGAGCCGAAATTGCTGAAATTTCAGCAGACGCCGGTTGAGGGATACATCATCCCGGGTTTCAGTGCTCTTCAACGAGCCGAAATTGCTGAAATCGCGGTCAACTCGTTGTTGAGCACCGACGCGGCTTCGGTTTCAGTGCTCTTCAACGAGCCGAAATTGCTGAAATAGCAGTAACGATTCCGAAGGTGCCGACCGTAGTAAAGTTTCAGTGCTCTTCAACGAGCCGAAATTGCTGAAATTCCGACTACACCGGCGGCGAATGCGCGCTATCTCATCGTTTCAGTGCTCTTCAACGAGCCGAAATTGCTGAAATCAACGCTCGACTTGAATGATGTGAGATGTCATAAGAGGTTTCAGTGCTCTTCAACGAGCCGAAATTGCTGAAATGCAACGTCTCCTTGACGACGCCCGCGTGAAGACGCGCGTTTCAGTGCTCTTCAACGAGCCGAAATTGCTGAAATGGTAATGCCGCCGACGTTGACCGTTGCCGACGCCGGGTTTCAGTGCTCTTCAACGAGCCGAAATTGCTGAAATGTAGTGGTGATACGCGATCAACTCCAGTTCGGCGCGGTTTCAGTGCTCTTCAACGAGCCGAAATTGCTGAAATGCAAGACCAAGTGCCGAACGTCGAATCAAGCGCGCGTTTCAGTGCTCTTCAACGAGCCGAAATTGCTGAAATGCGACGTTGACGCGCGCACGGTTCTCGTCTGCGACGAGGTTTCAGTGCTCTTCAACGAGCCGAAATTGCTGAAATTTCCGGGTTTATGGCGGGAAGCGGCTACGATTCACGGTTTCAGTGCTCTTCAACGAGCCGAAATTGCTGAAATCGCCGCTTCCTCTAGGCTGCGGAAGCGGAAGATTACGCCGGTTTCAGTGCTCTTCAACGAGCCGAAATTGCTGAAATTCGCGATACGCCCGCACGCCCGCCGTCGCCGCTTCGGTCGGTTTCAGTGCTCTTCAACGAGCCGAAATTGCTGAAATATTTTCCGCCCGCATTCCGCCGACGCCTACGTTGCGGGTTTCAGTGCTCTTCAACGAGCCGAAATTGCTGAAATCACCGGCGAGGAGATTGGGTGGTTTGAGGACGTAATTGAGTTTCAGTGCTCTTCAACGAGCCGAAATTGCTGAAATGCGCGATCCAGCGGCAGGCGATGAATTTCCCTTGTCAGTTTCAGTGCTCTTCAACGAGCCGAAATTGCTGAAATGCATACGGAACGAGCAACGACGGCGGAACGTCATTGTTTCAGTGCTCTTCAACGAGCCGAAATTGCTGAAATCGCGCTCGTTCGACGCTGGCAGAGGGAGGAACAAAGGTTTCAGTGCTCTTCAACGAGCCGAAATTGCTGAAATGCTTGGCGAACGTCGGCGGCAGCGCGAAAGTCGCCGTTTCAGTGCTCTTCAACGAGCCGAAATTGCTGAAATCCAACTGGCGCAGCCACTGCTCGAACCGCGAGCGCTGTTTCAGTGCTCTTCAACGAGCCGAAATTGCTGAAATTACGAGACGTTGATATTTTCATCTATTCCCCGTCGGTGTTTCAGTGCTCTTCAACGAGCCGAAATTGCTGAAATCATAGTCTAATGCACGAGCATAAGTGCGCCGGTGGAGTTTCAGTGCTCTTCAACGAGCCGAAATTGCTGAAATGCCCGAAGCGTACCGCGATCTCGCCAAACTGCGCGAACGTTTCAGTGCTCTTCAACGAGCCGAAATTGCTGAAATGTCATATCCTCCTCCTCTTATGACGCCGGATTGAGGTGTTTCAGTGCTCTTCAACGAGCCGAAATTGCTGAAATAAGTCGGTTTCCGCAGTGAAGAACTCGTTTTCGAGGTGTTTCAGTGCTCTTCAACGAGCCGAAATTGCTGAAATCGTTGACCGCGACACCGATTTCTGCGCGCATCTCGTGTTTCAGTGCTCTTCAACGAGCCGAAATTGCTGAAATAGAAAGTCACCGAACGATCCGCCGTCTTCTGCAGCGTTTCAGTGCTCTTCAACGAGCCGAAATTGCTGAAATGCACGTGGAAAACATCGAGATTGAAGGTGAGGTTGTGTTTCAGTGCTCTTCAACGAGCCGAAATTGCTGAAATCGACCGCGAGACGCGGGATTTCGCGGTCGAGTTCAAGTTTCAGTGCTCTTCAACGAGCCGAAATTGCTGAAATTCAACGCCGGGCCGCTCTCTACCGCGCTGATCGCACGGTTTCAGTGCTCTTCAACGAGCCGAAATTGCTGAAATTTCGCGGCAACGACGCTGCGGATGGCGTCAACGAGGTTTCAGTGCTCTTCAACGAGCCGAAATTGCTGAAATTCCGCCCCCGGCATCCGACGCCACGCGGCGACGGCGCGTTTCAGTGCTCTTCAACGAGCCGAAATTGCTGAAATTGGCGGATTTGTCGTACTACGCTTTCGTCGAGCGCGCGGTTTCAGTGCTCTTCAACGAGCCGAAATTGCTGAAATCTAACCCAACCGCCTTCCGCGCGCCTCAGCAATTCGCCGTTTCAGTGCTCTTCAACGAGCCGAAATTGCTGAAATTTGTAGTATACCGCGCTTCGGTGCAGTTGTCAAGAGTTTCAGTGCTCTTCAACGAGCCGAAATTGCTGAAATGACCGATTATCGCGAAGCCGTCGCCCTCGTTGAAGTCGTTTCAGTGCTCTTCAACGAGCCGAAATTGCTGAAATCTAGCCGCCATCAGTCCAAAGTCAACGTGAATGCCTGTTTCAGTGCTCTTCAACGAGCCGAAATTGCTGAAATCTTGCCGGAGCCGACACTGATAGTGCACACCGGCAAGTTTCAGTGCTCTTCAACGAGCCGAAATTGCTGAAATTTCATACGGCAGCCCGAATGCGGCTTGTTCGTCAAGTTTCAGTGCTCTTCAACGAGCCGAAATTGCTGAAATGTTGATAAGGACGCCGATCCCGCTCTCAACGTGATCGTTTCAGTGCTCTTCAACGAGCCGAAATTGCTGAAATCCGACGCTGTACCAGTGTGTGTCGCCGTCTACCTTCGTTTCAGTGCTCTTCAACGAGCCGAAATTGCTGAAATCCCCGCGCAGTTGCTGAAACGCACGTCTCAGATCGGTTTCAGTGCTCTTCAACGAGCCGAAATTGCTGAAATGTTGCGAGAAACTGCGTCGCGCCGCTCAGCCCCGCCGTTTCAGTGCTCTTCAACGAGCCGAAATTGCTGAAATCATTCTAAAAAACGTCGATGTGTTCATCTATTCCCCGTGTTTCAGTGCTCTTCAACGAGCCGAAATTGCTGAAATGCAACCGAGACGGCTGGTTGTGCTTTGAGGATCGGTGTTTCAGTGCTCTTCAACGAGCCGAAATTGCTGAAATCGCAGCGACGGAACTCATCACCGACGCGCCGCAGGCGCTGTTTCAGTGCTCTTCAACGAGCCGAAATTGCTGAAATCGAGGTCGTAGTAGCGGTCGCTGTTGTGGATGACGACGACGTTTCAGTGCTCTTCAACGAGCCGAAATTGCTGAAATTATACTACAAGCGTAATCGCAATACACACATAAAGGGTTTCAGTGCTCTTCAACGAGCCGAAATTGCTGAAATGACGGTCGCCGAAACCAACAAGCGCGTCGGCGACCCGTTTCAGTGCTCTTCAACGAGCCGAAATTGCTGAAATGTCGACCCCGTTCGATCCGCACCATCAGCAGCACCAGGTTTCAGTGCTCTTCAACGAGCCGAAATTGCTGAAATTTGGGGTTGGCGAACGTCGGCGGCAGCGCAAAAGTCGCGTTTCAGTGCTCTTCAACGAGCCGAAATTGCTGAAATGCGATACTGGAGCGCTACCGCGATGTCGTATAGTAGTTTCAGTGCTCTTCAACGAGCCGAAATTGCTGAAATCCTTCCGCAGTCGCCGAACGCCCCCGAAATCGACGAGTTTCAGTGCTCTTCAACGAGCCGAAATTGCTGAAATCGTCTTCATCGGCTCCTCGTCGAAGCCCCGCGCGGCGTTTCAGTGCTCTTCAACGAGCCGAAATTGCTGAAATGCGCTGATCGATAAGATCGCCGGCTTCGTGGAACGGGTTTCAGTGCTCTTCAACGAGCCGAAATTGCTGAAATGCGTCGGGGCGAGGGCGCGCTGGACGCCCAGCGCAGAGTTTCAGTGCTCTTCAACGAGCCGAAATTGCTGAAATATCACCGCCGACCAAATACGAGATCGTCAACGATCTGGAGTTTCAGTGCTCTTCAACGAGCCGAAATTGCTGAAATCGTCGCCGATTGAGTCGAAAATCTTTTTGAGCAGCAACGGTTTCAGTGCTCTTCAACGAGCCGAAATTGCTGAAATAGTGCGCCGGCGGCGACATCTCGGACGTTCGGACGCGGTTTCAGTGCTCTTCAACGAGCCGAAATTGCTGAAATCGAAAATGAATTCAGCAGACTCGTAGTACTGATGAAGTTTCAGTGCTCTTCAACGAGCCGAAATTGCTGAAATTCTGCCCCGAACTCGAAAATCTTTATCTGCGGGGTACGTTTCAGTGCTCTTCAACGAGCCGAAATTGCTGAAATCGACGCAGCGCGTCTGCGGATCGAGCGCGGCGAATAGTTTCAGTGCTCTTCAACGAGCCGAAATTGCTGAAATCGTTTGCCCGCAAGCCGCTCCTTGCGCCGAAGCGCGTGTTTCAGTGCTCTTCAACGAGCCGAAATTGCTGAAATCGGTTTCTGCCGAACGCGCGGATATTGAAGGTTACATGTTTCAGTGCTCTTCAACGAGCCGAAATTGCTGAAATGGTAACGCTTGGCGTAGTAGACGCCGACTTAGACGGTTTCAGTGCTCTTCAACGAGCCGAAATTGCTGAAATGTCTACACCCTCGCACCATCACCCCCGTCACCGATCCCGTTTCAGTGCTCTTCAACGAGCCGAAATTGCTGAAATCATATCCTCCTCCTTTTACGGCGCCGGGTTGAGGTGTTTCAGTGCTCTTCAACGAGCCGAAATTGCTGAAATGTCCTCGTCAACCTCGCACGTAAGTACGGGTTTGAGTTTCAGTGCTCTTCAACGAGCCGAAATTGCTGAAATTTCAGAATGCGGAGGAGTTCGTCCAGAGCGCCGTTGTTTCAGTGCTCTTCAACGAGCCGAAATTGCTGAAATCCATCAGTCGGGCGAAGTTCCAGATGCACAGCGTCAGTTTCAGTGCTCTTCAACGAGCCGAAATTGCTGAAATGCTGTTCGCGTTCTGGCAGCGGAACGGCGGCGGCGGTTTCAGTGCTCTTCAACGAGCCGAAATTGCTGAAATGCTGTCGGGATTGGAGGATGAGTATCTGTACAAAAAGTTTCAGTGCTCTTCAACGAGCCGAAATTGCTGAAATCTCTGCCACGAAGGAACACCAAATCGTCGAACCTTTGTTTCAGTGCTCTTCAACGAGCCGAAATTGCTGAAATTCAGTACGAGGAAGGTATTGTGATTTTCTATGTGAAGTTTCAGTGCTCTTCAACGAGCCGAAATTGCTGAAATACCGCGATCTGCCCCAGCGCGCCGAACGCGCCGCGCTGTTTCAGTGCTCTTCAACGAGCCGAAATTGCTGAAATAATATTCAACCGGTTCCAGAGCGCCACGCCGACCCTGTTTCAGTGCTCTTCAACGAGCCGAAATTGCTGAAATTCGAGGAACTCGGCGTCCAACTCTTGACGCGCCGCACGTTGTTTCAGTGCTCTTCAACGAGCCGAAATTGCTGAAATATCAAGCCCGACCAACCTCAACCCGGCGCCATAAGTGTTTCAGTGCTCTTCAACGAGCCGAAATTGCTGAAATTCTGGATCGCACACCCGTTCTGGCGGTCGCGCTTGAGTTTCAGTGCTCTTCAACGAGCCGAAATTGCTGAAATTGCGGAAGGCGTCAACACCTTCACCGCGTGGGCTTCGTTTCAGTGCTCTTCAACGAGCCGAAATTGCTGAAATACAGCAGGCGTTGGACGCAATGACGGAACTTGTGAAGTTTCAGTGCTCTTCAACGAGCCGAAATTGCTGAAATGTTGTATTGTCGGTCGAGATTTCGACCGCAAAGTTTCGTTTCAGTGCTCTTCAACGAGCCGAAATTGCTGAAATCGAAACCACACTGAGCGTACTGCGCGGACTGTTCGGTTTCAGTGCTCTTCAACGAGCCGAAATTGCTGAAATTGTGGTATATTATGCGTGGGGTGTTCACCTATTATAGTTTCAGTGCTCTTCAACGAGCCGAAATTGCTGAAATATGCGACGCAATCGCGCATATGCTGCGTATCTGGAGGTTTCAGTGCTCTTCAACGAGCCGAAATTGCTGAAATCAAGCGCCGCCAGCAGCGCGTCCGTCTCGACGAACGCGTTTCAGTGCTCTTCAACGAGCCGAAATTGCTGAAATTTTGACAGCGTCGCCGAAGAGGGAAACGAGTAGCGCGTTTCAGTGCTCTTCAACGAGCCGAAATTGCTGAAATGGTAGACGGCGGGAAGCGGGTGCGCGTCTACCGGCGTTTCAGTGCTCTTCAACGAGCCGAAATTGCTGAAATCTACCCGCGCGTGTTGTCGGTGGGGCACCGCGTCTCGCGTTTCAGTGCTCTTCAACGAGCCGAAATTGCTGAAATCATCATTGTCAACGTCGAACGCTGGAACGACACCGGTAGTTTCAGTGCTCTTCAACGAGCCGAAATTGCTGAAATAAAACACTGACCGAAACCACACTGAGCGTACTGCGGTTTCAGTGCTCTTCAACGAGCCGAAATTGCTGAAATCTGGCGCTGGAGCAGCGAACGATTGTGCTGCCTGCGCGTTTCAGTGCTCTTCAACGAGCCGAAATTGCTGAAATCAGCGCGACATTACGGTTTTACAGCGCGATCTGTATAGTTTCAGTGCTCTTCAACGAGCCGAAATTGCTGAAATCGTTTGGTTGTACGCGACGAAGTGCGGCTGCAACATCGGTTTCAGTGCTCTTCAACGAGCCGAAATTGCTGAAATCGGTCGAGCAGCGCGGGGATCAGATTTTCGCGCCAGAGTTTCAGTGCTCTTCAACGAGCCGAAATTGCTGAAATGTTGTGGAATAGCCGTCACCGGCGCGACCCATACGCGTTTCAGTGCTCTTCAACGAGCCGAAATTGCTGAAATAATGTTCGAGAACACCAACGACATCGGCACTTGAAACGGTTTCAGTGCTCTTCAACGAGCCGAAATTGCTGAAATCGTTGCACTGTCGCTTGCGTCGTCAATAACCACTTAGTTTCAGTGCTCTTCAACGAGCCGAAATTGCTGAAATGCAGCGGCGAGGCGGCGGTTATCGGCGTTGACTGGGTTTCAGTGCTCTTCAACGAGCCGAAATTGCTGAAATCCAGCGCAGCGAGTATTTTCGCCGCCTTCGGCGATAGTTTCAGTGCTCTTCAACGAGCCGAAATTGCTGAAATGGGGGCGGCGGTTCGGGTTGGTTCGTTGATTAGATGGTTTCAGTGCTCTTCAACGAGCCGAAATTGCTGAAATTCCGCGCGATTGCCTCAGCCTCGAACTCGTTCAGCGTTTCAGTGCTCTTCAACGAGCCGAAATTGCTGAAATTTGGCGGAAGCCGCGAAGTGCTACCCGCGCGTGCTGTGTTTCAGTGCTCTTCAACGAGCCGAAATTGCTGAAATCACCAGCACCGCCGTCGCTGCGACTTGCGCCGCGTCGGTTTCAGTGCTCTTCAACGAGCCGAAATTGCTGAAATGACCCGGACTACTACGATCCGGTGATTGCGGCGCGCTGTTTCAGTGCTCTTCAACGAGCCGAAATTGCTGAAATCTCCCCGTCGGTTGGAACAGGTGTTTCAATCGACGTTGAGTTTCAGTGCTCTTCAACGAGCCGAAATTGCTGAAATCGGTTCCCACCTCGAACAACCCACGCAGCGCCGCAAGTAGTTTCAGTGCTCTTCAACGAGCCGAAATTGCTGAAATAGAATTGTCGCACGCACAGTATACCGCATTATCGCGGTTTCAGTGCTCTTCAACGAGCCGAAATTGCTGAAATTGGACGCCTACGCGCCGCTGGATTATCTGCTGCTGGAGTTTCAGTGCTCTTCAACGAGCCGAAATTGCTGAAATCGGTTGGCGTGGAGGCTCGACCGATTGACGGTCGCTGTTTCAGTGCTCTTCAACGAGCCGAAATTGCTGAAATGCGCCCGCACCACCGTCGCCTCGCAGTGCGCGCCGTGTTTCAGTGCTCTTCAACGAGCCGAAATTGCTGAAATCGTATTCAAGTGATCAATACAACGTCGACTTCAAGCGTTTCAGTGCTCTTCAACGAGCCGAAATTGCTGAAATAACCGCCCCGCGCTCGAAGTACGCCGTCTGGTACCGTTGTTTCAGTGCTCTTCAACGAGCCGAAATTGCTGAAATTTGCACGTCTGTTCGCAGATGAGATGCGGGCGGAAATGTTTCAGTGCTCTTCAACGAGCCGAAATTGCTGAAATTCTCAGAAGACCCCGCGCTTTTGGCGCTGTTCCGCGTTTCAGTGCTCTTCAACGAGCCGAAATTGCTGAAATCGTCTGCGCGATCAGACGCTCATACGGCAGCCCGAACGGTTTCAGTGCTCTTCAACGAGCCGAAATTGCTGAAATCGAACATCATCGTTGACGCAACTAATCAAGACGCGCCGTTTCAGTGCTCTTCAACGAGCCGAAATTGCTGAAATCGCTTGCGTGCAACACCCGCGCCGACGCCGACCGCGGTTTCAGTGCTCTTCAACGAGCCGAAATTGCTGAAATTGAGCAGCAGCGCCGCCGCCGCATACGGCTCGTTGGTTTCAGTGCTCTTCAACGAGCCGAAATTGCTGAAATCCGTATCCAGGTGATCAATGCAACTTCGACTTCAAGCGTTTCAGTGCTCTTCAACGAGCCGAAATTGCTGAAATGTAAGAAGTACAAGAAGTCAACGCGCCAGACCGCGAGTTTCAGTGCTCTTCAACGAGCCGAAATTGCTGAAATCACAAAAACGTACCCCTCCGGCGCGAGAAACGCGCTTGTTTCAGTGCTCTTCAACGAGCCGAAATTGCTGAAATCGAGAAACATCGTAAGGTGGCGACTCGAAACAAATCCGTTTCAGTGCTCTTCAACGAGCCGAAATTGCTGAAATGGTTTGCTGGCGGCGGTCGTTGTAAACGCTTGAACGTTTCAGTGCTCTTCAACGAGCCGAAATTGCTGAAATCCACTGCTCGAACCGCGAGCGCTCCGCGTCCGTCGTTTCAGTGCTCTTCAACGAGCCGAAATTGCTGAAATGCGAACTGGAGGCGGATTTCCGCGTTTCGCGCGCGTCGTTTCAGTGCTCTTCAACGAGCCGAAATTGCTGAAATTGGGATGTGGTGGTTGCCGACCGGGTGATTACGCTGGTTTCAGTGCTCTTCAACGAGCCGAAATTGCTGAAATTCCGGGTTGTTGCCGTCTGACGACGGCGCGTAGCGGTTTCAGTGCTCTTCAACGAGCCGAAATTGCTGAAATACGGAATGCCGCAAGCGCGGGTGCATCGCGGGCGCTGTTTCAGTGCTCTTCAACGAGCCGAAATTGCTGAAATTCACCGCCGCAACCGAAGCGGCGACGGCGGGGGTGCGTTTCAGTGCTCTTCAACGAGCCGAAATTGCTGAAATTCGCCTGCCCTTATCGCGAGCGCCGCCGTCTCCGAGTTTCAGTGCTCTTCAACGAGCCGAAATTGCTGAAATCTGCTGACGTGTCCGGATGATATCGCCCACGCCGTGGTTTCAGTGCTCTTCAACGAGCCGAAATTGCTGAAATTAATGTAATCTGCATATTCGGGACGAGCATTGTAGTAGTTTCAGTGCTCTTCAACGAGCCGAAATTGCTGAAATACTCCTTCACGCTCCACTCTTTGACGTTCTTTATCCGTTTCAGTGCTCTTCAACGAGCCGAAATTGCTGAAATCGAGCGGATCGAAGAAGCGCGCGACGGCGGCATCACCGTTTCAGTGCTCTTCAACGAGCCGAAATTGCTGAAATTGCAGCAGCGGCGCGGATCGCATCGGTTCCGAAGAGTTTCAGTGCTCTTCAACGAGCCGAAATTGCTGAAATTTTCGGAACACGCGGCGTTGCGGTACGCACGCGCAACTGGTTTCAGTGCTCTTCAACGAGCCGAAATTGCTGAAATGAGACAGAGATGCTGCTGGCGGCGCTCGACGATTGGGTTTCAGTGCTCTTCAACGAGCCGAAATTGCTGAAATCGCCTTTTCATCGAGATTTTCTGTCCAACCACACCGTGTTTCAGTGCTCTTCAACGAGCCGAAATTGCTGAAATGCGCACCACTGCGTCGCGGTTGGTCGCCGCCGCCAGCGCGGTTTCAGTGCTCTTCAACGAGCCGAAATTGCTGAAATTATTGAACCGCACCGATCCGATTTCCGACCCGTTGAGTTTCAGTGCTCTTCAACGAGCCGAAATTGCTGAAATGGAGCGGGAGAGCGCAACGGGGGGAAGTCGTATTCAGTTTCAGTGCTCTTCAACGAGCCGAAATTGCTGAAATTGAGACAGAGATGCTGCTGGCGGCGCTCGACGATTGGTTTCAGTGCTCTTCAACGAGCCGAAATTGCTGAAATTCGAGAAACACCGCAATGTGGCGACTCGAAACAAATCCGTTTCAGTGCTCTTCAACGAGCCGAAATTGCTGAAATTTCGCCGCAGACGCGAGAAGGTCGGCGACGTTCGCGGGTTTCAGTGCTCTTCAACGAGCCGAAATTGCTGAAATGAATCGACGCGGGGCTGCTCAGTACGGCGTTGACCAACCAGTTTCAGTGCTCTTCAACGAGCCGAAATTGCTGAAATGGGTGATGGTGCGCGGGTGCAGACGACGCAAACCGAGGTTTCAGTGCTCTTCAACGAGCCGAAATTGCTGAAATCGAAACCGCGCTTGCGGTGCTGCGCGGGTTGTTCGGTTTCAGTGCTCTTCAACGAGCCGAAATTGCTGAAATTGAGACGTTGGAAGCCCGTCGGTTCCGGGTTTATGCCGTTTCAGTGCTCTTCAACGAGCCGAAATTGCTGAAATGCTATCGCCAGCCGGTTGCGCAAACGCAGCAGTTCTGTTTCAGTGCTCTTCAACGAGCCGAAATTGCTGAAATTTCTCCAACGACGAGTCCGCCAGCGCGTCGAGCACAAGTTTCAGTGCTCTTCAACGAGCCGAAATTGCTGAAATCTTTCTGCGCTACCACATCCCGGCGCTCAACGAGAGCGGTTTCAGTGCTCTTCAACGAGCCGAAATTGCTGAAATCGACCCGGAGCGCGGGGTGTACCTGAGCGAAGGGACGAGTTTCAGTGCTCTTCAACGAGCCGAAATTGCTGAAATTCTCCAACGACGAGTCCGCCAGCGCATCGAGCGCGGCGTTTCAGTGCTCTTCAACGAGCCGAAATTGCTGAAATGTGCGCACCGCCCTGCGCCCCAACCCTCACGTTCCAGTTTCAGTGCTCTTCAACGAGCCGAAATTGCTGAAATCGACCATCCAGTGAACGCCGACGCCGGCGCCTGACAACGTTTCAGTGCTCTTCAACGAGCCGAAATTGCTGAAATAAAGCGGCGCTCGGCATCCGCTCGCCGTCGCGCGTCGGTTTCAGTGCTCTTCAACGAGCCGAAATTGCTGAAATCCAAAACCGGAAATCGACTTCCGCGCAGACAGCACGCGTTTCAGTGCTCTTCAACGAGCCGAAATTGCTGAAATCGCGCCGAGCTCGTTGCAATGATCGAACCGGTCGTGTTTCAGTGCTCTTCAACGAGCCGAAATTGCTGAAATGCCGCTCCGCCTCGTCCGCAAGCTCGTTCCAGCGGGGTTTCAGTGCTCTTCAACGAGCCGAAATTGCTGAAATTTTCGTGACGCATCTTGCACCGCACGCATGCAGAACAGGTTTCAGTGCTCTTCAACGAGCCGAAATTGCTGAAATCGTGCGGAGATAGTTTCCTCCGACATCGCCGTTCTCGGTTTCAGTGCTCTTCAACGAGCCGAAATTGCTGAAATGCGCGGCGGACAAACCCGACCAATCCGCGTTTCGGATGTTTCAGTGCTCTTCAACGAGCCGAAATTGCTGAAATGGTAGCGCTGGTTGATACGCATCGCGTCGGGCAACTCGTTTCAGTGCTCTTCAACGAGCCGAAATTGCTGAAATTCAACGCTCGACTTGGATGATGTGAGATACCATAAGAGGTTTCAGTGCTCTTCAACGAGCCGAAATTGCTGAAATCTGGAGCAAGACCAAATCCCGAACGTTGAAAGCAGCGCGCGTTTCAGTGCTCTTCAACGAGCCGAAATTGCTGAAATCGACGGCGACGAGCGCGGGCGCGTCACGCTGCCGCCGTTTCAGTGCTCTTCAACGAGCCGAAATTGCTGAAATTCTGGTGTTTGCGCTGCGGCTAGTCTCGTTTGACGAAGTTTCAGTGCTCTTCAACGAGCCGAAATTGCTGAAATCGCGCCGCTCGTCAACGCGCCGCTGATTTTGGCGGAGTTTCAGTGCTCTTCAACGAGCCGAAATTGCTGAAATCTGATGCTGCTGGTGCTGCTGCTGATGCTGCTGATGCGTTTCAGTGCTCTTCAACGAGCCGAAATTGCTGAAATCGACGGCGACGAGCGCGGGCGCGTCACGCTGCCGCCGTTTCAGTGCTCTTCAACGAGCCGAAATTGCTGAAATGCGCCGCGAGAAGCGCGTCCGTTTCCTCCCGACTCGTTTCAGTGCTCTTCAACGAGCCGAAATTGCTGAAATCTTCGGGCAACGTTTCCAAAAAGCCTTTGACGCTGTAGTTTCAGTGCTCTTCAACGAGCCGAAATTGCTGAAATCGATAGTAGCGGTCGCTTTCCAACGACCATCAGTCGTTTCAGTGCTCTTCAACGAGCCGAAATTGCTGAAATCGGGGGGAAGCCGTATCCAGGTGATCAATACAACGTGTTTCAGTGCTCTTCAACGAGCCGAAATTGCTGAAATTCCGCCTGCACGATCATCGCTTCCGCCCCGGCGCGGGTTTCAGTGCTCTTCAACGAGCCGAAATTGCTGAAATTGACCGCAACGCGCTGACGATCCGCGAAGCCGCGAGTTTCAGTGCTCTTCAACGAGCCGAAATTGCTGAAATGCAAACAACCCGCTTGGTTCCTTTCCAAAGTACGAAGTTTCAGTGCTCTTCAACGAGCCGAAATTGCTGAAATTGCGCGTGTTCGTCAACCGGACGAACTCAACACAAAATGGTTTCAGTGCTCTTCAACGAGCCGAAATTGCTGAAATTGTACAAACTGGGCGACAAAAGAATTGTTCAGGAAATGTTTCAGTGCTCTTCAACGAGCCGAAATTGCTGAAATGCGATCGCACGGCGAGATGGGTATGCGCCATATCAAGTTTCAGTGCTCTTCAACGAGCCGAAATTGCTGAAATCGCCGCCGTCGCACGGACGCAGACGGCGGCGGCAGATGTTTCAGTGCTCTTCAACGAGCCGAAATTGCTGAAATGTACTCTTGTACACCGCGCGCAGACGCTGAACGTCGTGTTTCAGTGCTCTTCAACGAGCCGAAATTGCTGAAATTGTCGTTTGACGACGTGAAGGCGAAAGCGCTTGAGTTGTTTCAGTGCTCTTCAACGAGCCGAAATTGCTGAAATTCTGAACGTCGCCATCGACATTCAAGCGCCGCCATTTGCGTTTCAGTGCTCTTCAACGAGCCGAAATTGCTGAAATTTGTAATTCGTTCCGCAAAAGGAACTGGGAAAACACAGGTTTCAGTGCTCTTCAACGAGCCGAAATTGCTGAAATCCCGCCGACCCGCGCCCGGCGCGCTTCGCGGTTCCGCTGTTTCAGTGCTCTTCAACGAGCCGAAATTGCTGAAATTCGCCGAAGGCGGCGAAGGTGCTCGCCGCGCTTGCCGGTTTCAGTGCTCTTCAACGAGCCGAAATTGCTGAAATGCGTCGCCGCGCCGCCGACGCGCCGGGGCGTGAGGAGGTTTCAGTGCTCTTCAACGAGCCGAAATTGCTGAAATAACATCGCGCGGCTGCCGCAGATGCTTTTCTCACCGGCGTTTCAGTGCTCTTCAACGAGCCGAAATTGCTGAAATGTTGATATAGAGATTTGGAAGACCGACGCAGGTACCTGTTTCAGTGCTCTTCAACGAGCCGAAATTGCTGAAATTCTCCTCACCGAAGTCCCGCGCGGCGGGAAGACCTGTTTCAGTGCTCTTCAACGAGCCGAAATTGCTGAAATGCGCACCACAGCGTCGCGGTTGGTCGCCGCGAGCAGCGCGGTTTCAGTGCTCTTCAACGAGCCGAAATTGCTGAAATCGAGCCGCGTTTTTGCGCAATATCGCGGATACTGGAGTTTCAGTGCTCTTCAACGAGCCGAAATTGCTGAAATCGGATCGCCGCCGAGCCGGGCGACGAGTTCCGGCAGTGTTTCAGTGCTCTTCAACGAGCCGAAATTGCTGAAATGCCGGGTACGTCACGACGTATACCGGTCTGCGCCGGGTTTCAGTGCTCTTCAACGAGCCGAAATTGCTGAAATTGCCCAGACCAAGAAACGATAAAGCTCGCGTTCGAGTTTCAGTGCTCTTCAACGAGCCGAAATTGCTGAAATCGCTGCACGCGGTGATCGAACTCATCACCGATATTCGTTTCAGTGCTCTTCAACGAGCCGAAATTGCTGAAATCGTAAACGAAAAGTAGATGGCACAGAAGCCAAACCGGGTTTCAGTGCTCTTCAACGAGCCGAAATTGCTGAAATCCGCCGCGCGTCCTCAACATACGCGCGCCAGCCGACGTTTCAGTGCTCTTCAACGAGCCGAAATTGCTGAAATGGCATCCTCAACGCAGCCGATCCCATCGCAGCGCTCGGTTTCAGTGCTCTTCAACGAGCCGAAATTGCTGAAATCTTGAGAATGTCAATGACGGTGTTATACGACATCGGTTTCAGTGCTCTTCAACGAGCCGAAATTGCTGAAATATTGAACACCATCTTCGGAACCGACGCAATCCGCGGTTTCAGTGCTCTTCAACGAGCCGAAATTGCTGAAATAGCGGTGTGCTTGCGATGGGGGTATGTGCACGAGAGTTTCAGTGCTCTTCAACGAGCCGAAATTGCTGAAATTGGTAGGATATGATTGTAATCGATACGCACCCTAGGTTTCAGTGCTCTTCAACGAGCCGAAATTGCTGAAATCGTTTTCATTCCGATCTTCGAGCGCGTGCCGCTCGTGTTTCAGTGCTCTTCAACGAGCCGAAATTGCTGAAATGCTTGCCGCAATTCGTCGTTCTGCGCCGCTTCCTCAGTTTCAGTGCTCTTCAACGAGCCGAAATTGCTGAAATCACCATCTGGCGCGGGCAGATCGAGCGGATTGAGGGTTTCAGTGCTCTTCAACGAGCCGAAATTGCTGAAATCTGGCAGAAACGTTCGCTCGCCTTCCCAAATTCGATGTTTCAGTGCTCTTCAACGAGCCGAAATTGCTGAAATGTTGTGCGGCTGGGCGGCGACCCGGACTACTACGATGTTTCAGTGCTCTTCAACGAGCCGAAATTGCTGAAATGTCAGCACACCATCGTTGATAGGACGCTCTAGAGATGTTTCAGTGCTCTTCAACGAGCCGAAATTGCTGAAATGTGCGCTGTTTATGATCGTTGTCAACGACAACGAGCGTTTCAGTGCTCTTCAACGAGCCGAAATTGCTGAAATCGTTACTGCTGAAGAAAATCTTCGACAGTATCGGCGACGAGTTTCAGTGCTCTTCAACGAGCCGAAATTGCTGAAATCCAACAGCGTCAGCGCCTGGCGTCGCGCGTGGCGCGTTTCAGTGCTCTTCAACGAGCCGAAATTGCTGAAATGTGGATGTTGTCAGATACGGCGAGCGGGCGTATGAGTTTCAGTGCTCTTCAACGAGCCGAAATTGCTGAAATGCAGTCGTTCGGAAAGAACCGCAACGTATTCGGAAACGGTTTCAGTGCTCTTCAACGAGCCGAAATTGCTGAAATTCAACGTCGCAACCCGCCGCTCGTCCATTCCCGGCGGTTTCAGTGCTCTTCAACGAGCCGAAATTGCTGAAATCCCGGAGCGCTACGCAGATTTCGTTGTGGCGCTCGTTGTTTCAGTGCTCTTCAACGAGCCGAAATTGCTGAAATCATCTACATCAAGCGCGCGTCGCAGTACGTTCGCCGTTTCAGTGCTCTTCAACGAGCCGAAATTGCTGAAATTGGGATCGGCTGCGTTGAGGATGCCGGAAGCCCAGGGTTTCAGTGCTCTTCAACGAGCCGAAATTGCTGAAATGCATATCCCGGCGATCTACCGTCGGGAAACGGCGAGTTTCAGTGCTCTTCAACGAGCCGAAATTGCTGAAATTGGAATCATCTACGGCCCGCCGGGGTTTGTTTCAGTTTCAGTGCTCTTCAACGAGCCGAAATTGCTGAAATCCGGTTGCCAAACCGGTGTAAGAGAGTGAGGATGGGTTTCAGTGCTCTTCAACGAGCCGAAATTGCTGAAATTGCTGCTGCTTCGCCAGCGCCGCACCGCAGTGCGGACACGTTTCAGTGCTCTTCAACGAGCCGAAATTGCTGAAATCACGCAGTCCGGCGTTCGTCGAGACGGACGCGCTGCGTTTCAGTGCTCTTCAACGAGCCGAAATTGCTGAAATCGAGGCGCGGCGTCTGATCGAGGCGTTGCGCTACGGTTTCAGTGCTCTTCAACGAGCCGAAATTGCTGAAATCGCCCTCAAGCGTTCGTTGGCTGCGCACGCGGCGTGGTTTCAGTGCTCTTCAACGAGCCGAAATTGCTGAAATACCCCGCACCGCTACCTCGCCAGCGCCCACACGCAGCGTTTCAGTGCTCTTCAACGAGCCGAAATTGCTGAAATGATGACGCACGCGTCGCACCTGTTCGTTCGCATCGAGTTTCAGTGCTCTTCAACGAGCCGAAATTGCTGAAATTGGGGTTGGTGCAGCGGGACATCAAGGCGTTGCAGGTTTCAGTGCTCTTCAACGAGCCGAAATTGCTGAAATACTGTTGAACAAGTAGAAGCCCCGCCGACGCCGGCGGTTTCAGTGCTCTTCAACGAGCCGAAATTGCTGAAATGGTCGCGCTTTGAGCAGTGGCTGCGGCAGTTGGTCAGGTTTCAGTGCTCTTCAACGAGCCGAAATTGCTGAAATCCAGAGTACCGCGCTGGTCGTACTCGCAATGCAGCGGTTTCAGTGCTCTTCAACGAGCCGAAATTGCTGAAATCGGCTTGCGCGGCGTCGCAACCCGCACGCGCAACTGTTTCAGTGCTCTTCAACGAGCCGAAATTGCTGAAATACGTTGCGGCAGCGACCGAACTCATCACCGACGCGCCGCGTTTCAGTGCTCTTCAACGAGCCGAAATTGCTGAAATTTACCAGCGTGTTGCTCGGTACGTTCTGGACTTCGAGTTTCAGTGCTCTTCAACGAGCCGAAATTGCTGAAATCGCTATAGAAATAAAAGAAGAATGCGTGTTGTGACGGTTTCAGTGCTCTTCAACGAGCCGAAATTGCTGAAATTTTGTTTATCGCAACGATCAACCCGCACACACCCAACGTTTCAGTGCTCTTCAACGAGCCGAAATTGCTGAAATCCCGACCTCCGCTCCCTGCCCCACCCGTGTCCCAGATCCCGATACCTGCACGTCGTCGCT
>Ga0308420_1000377_pt1 | contig 21491 bp, 16 predicted proteins | sample HotsprSampleMS55_FD_203802 | JGI IMG/M metagenome (GOLD analysis project Ga0308420, IMG submission 203802) | Hot spring phototrophic mat microbial communities from Mushroom Spring, Yellowstone National Park, Wyoming, United States - 20090730_MS55 ... | reverse complement strand
TCCGCGTATGAGTAAAAAGCCAGAACGGGTTGTGATGGATCACGTGGCCATTCAGCGAGCGCTGACTCGCATCGCACACGAGATCCTAGAGAAAAATCGTGGGACGGACCAGCTTGCCTTAGTGGGAATCCATACCCGCGGGGTATACCTGTCCCAGCGGCTGGTCGCGGCGATCGAGCGGGTTGAAGGGGTCATCATCCCGTGTGGGGAGATGGATATCACCCTGTACCGTGATGATGTCGGGCGGGGCCGGGGGCGTCCTGAGGTGCGGGGGACCAAGATCCCTTTCCGAGTGGACGACCTACGGATCGTTGTGGTGGATGACGTTTTGTATACCGGCCGCACAGTGCGGGCAGCGCTCGATGCCTTGATGGATTTTGGCCGGCCCCGTGCGATTCAGCTAGCGGTGCTGGTGGATCGCGGCCACCGGGAACTGCCGATTCGAGCAGATTATGTTGGCAAAAACCTCCCCACCGCGCGTGATGAACATGTATATGTGCGCCTGAGCGAGCGCGACGGGGTCGATGAAGTCGTCATTGAGTGAGAGGAAACCGTAATGTTTCATCGACGCCATTTCTTGGGCATCGAAGGCCTCTCAAGGGACGAGTTGTTATTCTTGCTCAGCATGGCTGAGTCGTTTCGGGAGATCTCCGAACGCGCAGTCAAGAAGGTACCGACCTTGCGCGGCAAAACCGTCATTAACCTGTTCTACGAGCCGAGTACGCGCACGCGCACCTCTTTCGAAATCGCGGCAAAGCGGTTGTCGGCTGATACCGTCAATATTACTGCCGCAGCCAGTAGTGTCACCAAAGGAGAAACCCTTTTAGATACCGCCCGCAACCTCATCGCTATGCGACCGGCTGTCCTCGTTATTCGCCACCCTTCCTCAGGGGCGCCCCATTTGCTCGCTCGCCTCGTGGATTGCCCGGTGATCAACGCCGGGGATGGCACCCACGAGCATCCCACGCAGGCGTTGTTGGATATGATGACCATCCGCGCCTGTAAAGGCGAGATCGCAGGTCTCACCGTTGCCATCGTGGGTGATCTTCTCCATAGCCGTGTTGCCCGTTCAAACTTACTCGCATTAACGGCCTTGGGAGCTAGGGTGCGTCTCGTCGGACCTCCGACGCTGTTGCCTCCAGAGTTTCGTCTTTGGGGGGTAGAAATGTATACCGACCTCCGCAGCGGGCTTTCTGGAGTAGATGTTGTGATGGCGTTACGGTTACAACGGGAACGGCAAGCGCGCAATTTCCTCCCGAGCGTTGAGGAGTACGCCCGTCACTTCTGTATCACCCCGGACGTCCTGGCCGAGGCCAAGGAGGATGTCTTAATCATGCACCCTGGGCCAATGAATCGTGGTATCGAGATCGACTCTCAGGTGGCGGATGGTCCCTACTCGGTCATTCTGGATCAAGTCACCAATGGGGTTGCCGTCCGCATGGCGCTGCTTTATCTCCTGGCTACGCAAGAACGAGAGCAGGCAGAGGCACGCTCTGCGTTGGCGCAGGAACTGCCCATGCGACGGCATGCGGAGGCGTTGCCGTGACACACGGAGTATCCCCTCTGCAGGGTGCATGCGCATGAGCATCGTCATTTATGGTGGAACGGTGGTCGATCCCGCCAATGAGCTCGAAGGCCCGCGGGATTTGCTGATCGAGGACGGAGTGATCCGTGCGGTGGCTCCCCCGGGCAGTTTGCTTGGAGTAGGGGAGAGCCGCATCGATGCGAGCGGCCTGATTGTTGCCCCGGGCTTGATTGATATGCATGTGCATTTGCGTGAGCCGGGGTACGAGTATAAAGAGACCGTCCTCACTGGCACTCAGGCCGCGGTAGCGGGTGGATTTACGGCTGTGGCGTGTATGGCTAATACGAATCCGGTCAATGATAACGGCGCAGTGACTCGTTATATCCTCGAGCGTGCGCGGGCCGCCAACCTGGCGCGCGTCCTTCCGGTCGGGGCTTTATCGAAGGGCCTCAAAGGCGAGGAGTTGGCTGAGATCGGCGAGATGGTCGCCGAGGGAATCGTAGCGGTTTCTGATGACGGCTGTCCGGTCATGGACGGGAACCTCATGCGTCGGGCGCTGGAGTATTGTTCGATGTTTCACCTGCCCGTCAGTGTGCACGAGGAGGATGTGCATTTAGCCGGGGGCGGTGTAATGAATGAGGGACCAACCGCGCTGCGTCTCGGCTTGAAAGGGATTCCTAACGCGGCAGAGGAAGTGATGGTCGCCCGCGATATCGCGCTTGCCCGGCTCACGGGCGGTCGGCTGCATATTGCGCATGTCAGTACGAAGGAGGCAGTTGCGTTGATTCGGCAGGCCAAAGCGGAGGGGCTGGCAGTAACGGCGGAAGTAACACCCCATCATTTCACGCTGACCGAGAGTGCTGTGGAGGGCTACAACACCAACGCGAAGATGGCCCCCCCCTTGCGCAGGGCCGCGGACGTGGAGGCAGTGAAAGATGGTTTACGGGACGGAACCATTGACGCCATCGCCACTGACCATGCGCCGCATCATCGGGACGAGAAAGAGGTGGAATTTGATCGGGCAGCCTATGGTGTCGTTGGGTTGGAGACAGCGTTGCCGCTGGCATTACGGCTCGTGGAGGAAGGTCTCTTGTCGCTCTCTGCAGTGCTGCGTAAGCTGACGGTGAATCCTGCTCGCATTCTCGGATTGCCGTACGGGACGCTCTCGCCTGGTGCCCCTGCCGACGTGGTCATTTTTGACCCTCATCGTCGTTGGCAGGTGGAAGCGCGGCGTTTGCGATCCAAAAGCAAAAATACCCCTTTTGACGGATGGGACTTCACCGGGAAGGTGATCTGGACATTGGTGGGTGGCCGGGTGGTGTACGCCGAAAGAAAAGAAGAAATGGGCCGATGACCAAGAAGAGCAGCGTGTGGGCACCAGGACAGGCTTTTGCTGAATCGGTGGTGCTGTGAGTGTGCGTGTGTCTATGTATACAGCGAAAACGACTGGGGAACAGGGGAGGGGTACGAGCGCATGGCCATGAAAGCAGTGCTCGCCCTTGCAGACGGGACCATCTTTACTGGGACTGCGTTTGGCGCCGAGGGTGAAGTCGCTGGGGAAGTCGTGTTCAACACCTCGTTGACCGGCTACCAGGAGATCCTGACTGATCCGTCGTACAAGGGGCAGATCGTGACGATGACGTATCCGGAGATCGGCAACGTGGGCGTCAACACCGAAGACGTCGAGTCCCGCCGCCCGTTCGTGGAAGGGTTTATCGTGAAGGAATATTGGGAGCGGCCGAGTAACTGGCGGGCGCAGCAAAGCCTCGCCCATTATCTCCGCGACCATGGAATCGTTGGTATGCAAGGGGTTGATACGCGCGCACTGGTCCGCCATCTGCGGGATTATGGCGCTCAGCAGGGGATCCTCTCGACCGTCGATGACGATCCCAAACGATTGGTGGAAAAAGCCCGAGCCGTGCCGAGCCTTGTCGGGCGTGATTTGGTGAAAGAAGTGACCTGCACACAGCCGTATGACTGGGATCAAGGACGGTGGGAGTTAGGGAGAGGGTACAGGACGCAGACATCTCGTCCCCGTTTTTTTGTCGTAGCGTACGATTTCGGTATCAAATTCAACATCCTGCGTAATCTCGTCGATGCCGGCTGTCAGGTCCGCGTTGTGCCGGCCCATACCCCTGCTGCCGAGGTGCTCGCGCTGCAACCCGACGGGGTCTTCCTCTCCAACGGCCCAGGCGATCCTGAGGCTGTCCCTTATGCCAAAGAGCAGGTGGCTGCGCTCATTGGGAAAGTGCCGCTCTTTGGCATTTGCCTCGGCCATCAAATTATGGGACTGGCCTTGGGGGGACGGACATATAAGCTGAAGTTCGGTCACCGCGGAGGGAATCATCCTGTGATGGACCTTACGACCAGGAAAGTGGAAATCACCACCCAGAACCATGGGTTTTGTGTCGATAGCGACTCTTTACAACATCGCGCTGCCGTCACGCATCTCAATTTGAATGATCATACCGTAGAAGGGCTGGCCCATGCGGAGTTCCCTCTTTTCTCCGTGCAGTATCACCCCGAGTCTTCCCCCGGGCCGCATGACGCGAACTACCTCTTTCGCCGCTTCACGGACATGATGGAACGTTACTGGGAAGGGGGCGGAAAAGGATGAGAGTCCCTCCCTGCCGTGCACGCCACAGGCTGATGTGGCGGCACCCTTTAACTAACGCGCCAAGTACAAATCCATGCCGAAACGCACCGACCTTGGTTCTATCTTACTGATCGGCTCTGGGCCGATTGTCATCGGACAAGCCTGTGAATTTGACTACTCCGGCACCCAGGCTTGTAAGGCGCTTAAGGAAGAAGGGTTTCGCGTCATTTTGGTGAACTCGAACCCGGCCACGATTATGACCGACCCAAGCTTTGCCGACCGGATCTATATCGAGCCGCTCACGGTCGAGGTGGTCGAACGGATCATTGCCCGGGAGCGGCCCGATGCATTGCTTCCGACCGTCGGTGGTCAGACCGGTCTGAACCTCGCTCTTGATTTAGCCGAGGCCGGGGTGCTCGACCGGTATGGTGTAGAACTCATCGGGGCCAAGCTGCAGGCGATTAAGAAGGCGGAAGACCGCGATCTGTTCAAGGCGGCAATGCGGCGGATCGGCCTTGACCTCCCGCGCAGCGGCTATGCGCGCTCGCTCCAAGAGGCCGAAGAGATCTCCCGGCAACTTGGGCTGCCATTAATTGTTCGTCCGTCGCGCACCCTTGGTGGCACCGGTGGTGGAATCGCCAGTTCGCCGGAGGAGTTTCGGGCGGTGGTGGCATGGGGCCTCGACGCCTCCCCCACACATGAGGTGTTGCTCGAGGAATCCATCGCCGGCTGGAAGGAGTTCGAGCTGGAGGTGATGCGCGACAGCAAGGACAACGTCGTCGTTGTCTGTGCAATCGAAAACCTGGATCCCATGGGGGTCCATACCGGGGATTCGATTACGGTTGCGCCTGCACAGACGCTGACCGATAAAGAGTACCAGATCATGCGGGATGCTGCGCTGCGTATCATCCGCGAGATCGGGGTCGATACGGGCGGCTCGAACATTCAGTTCGCAGTCGATCCGCAGACCGGCCGGATGGTGGTGATTGAAATGAACCCGCGGGTCTCCCGTTCCTCCGCCCTGGCGAGTAAAGCCACAGGGTTTCCGATCGCCAAGATCGCGGCGAAACTGGCGGTTGGCTACACGCTGGACGAGATCCCCAACGATATCACTCGTGAGACCCCGGCCTGTTTTGAGCCGACGATCGACTATGTCGTGGTGAAAATCCCCCGTTTTACCTTCGACAAGTTCCCGCAAACGAAAGACGTTCTCGGGCCGCAGATGAAGTCGGTGGGAGAGGCGATGGCGATCGGCCGGACGTTCAAGGAGGCCTTGCAAAAGGCCCTGCGTTCGCTGGAGATCGGCAGTTATGGGTTCGAAGAAAAGGTGTCGTGGGCCGACCGCCAAGGCCTCAGCCGGAAGGACGTGCTCGCGACAATCCAGGAACGGCTACGCGTCCCCAACGCCGAGCGCCTGTGGTACGTGGCCGACGCGTTACGGTTGGGGATGCGGGTCGAGGAACTCTACCAACTGACGAAGATCGATCCGTGGTTCTTGGACAACATTGCCCAAATCGTCCAATTCGAGCAAACATTGCAAAGTCGGGCCGTACACTCTGGGCTGTCAGCCTGTTTCACTCCAGAGGTACTGCGCGATGCCAAGCGTATGGGATTCGCAGACGTCCGCTTGGCACATTTGCTGGGGTGTACCGAAGGCGATGTCCGCGCACAACGAGAAGCGTGGGGCCTCGTGCCAGTATACAAGACTGTCGATACGTGTGCTGCGGAGTTTGTCGCCCACACCCCTTACCTATACTCCACATACGAAGGTGAGGACGAAGGGCGGCCAACGGCGCGACAGAAGATCGTCATTCTCGGTGGTGGGCCCAACCGCATCGGCCAAGGAATCGAATTTGACTACTGCTGTGTGCATGCCGCCTTGGCCCTGAAGGAGGCCGGATTTGAGACCATCATGGTCAATTGTAACCCAGAGACTGTCAGTACGGATTACGATACGTCTGATAAGCTGTACTTCGAGCCGCTCACGCTCGAGGATGTGCTGAACATTGTCCGTACAGAGCAGCCTTTTGGTGTTATTGTGCAATTTGGCGGTCAGACCCCACTCAAACTGGCTATCCCGCTTGAGCGGGCAGGGGTGCGTATTCTGGGCACCTCGCCGGACTCCATCGATCGTGCGGAGGATCGGGAACGGTTTAAAGCGGTGGTAGACACCCTCGGTTTGCTGCAGCCGCCGAACGGAACCTCACGTTCCCTCGAGGAAGCGTTGCGCATAGCTCGTGCACTTGAATACCCGGTATTAGTCCGGCCTTCCTACGTCCTGGGCGGCAGAGCCATGGAGATTGTTTACGACGAGGCTAGCCTCCGTCGCTACATGCGAGAAGCGGTCGCTGTCTCCCCCGAACATCCGGTGTTGATCGATAAATTTCTCGATGACGCTACGGAGGTTGATGTGGACGCGGTGAGCGACGGTCACGACGTAGTCGTTGGCGGCATCATGGAACATATTGAACTGGCGGGTGTCCACTCGGGTGACAGTGCGTGTTCGCTCCCGCCCCGCACGCTGACGCCTGCCATGCAGGAGGAAATCCGCCGCCAAACGAGGTTGCTGGCGAAGGAATTACGCGTTGTTGGGCTCATGAACGTGCAGTTCGCGGTCGTCGGCGAAGCTCTCTACGTGCTCGAGGTGAATCCCCGAGCTTCGCGGACAGTCCCATTTGTCAGTAAGGCGATTGGCGTCCCTTTGGCGAAGATCGCCGCCCGTGTCATGGCAGGCGAAACCTTGCGCGAGTTGGGGTTCACGCAAGAAGTTGTACCGCCATATGTGAGTGTTAAAGAGGCAGTCTTTCCCTTCATTAAATTTCCTGGGGTCGACACGATCCTGGGGCCGGAGATGAAATCGACAGGGGAAGTGATGGGCATAGACGCCACTTTTGCCATGGCCTTCGCCAAGGCGCAGATCGCCGCGGGAACTTTCCTGCCGATGCGGGGAACAGCGTTTTTGAGCGTGCGTGATCACGATAAACCTGCAACGCTCGCTGTCGCCCGGCAATTAGCCGAAAACGGCTTTTCACTCATAGCGACCCGCGGCACTGCCGCCTACCTCCAGGCTGCAGGGATTGCGGTTAAGCCGGTCAAGAAAGTAGGGGAGGGGTCACCCCACATTGTCGATGCGATCCGTGCTGGCGCCATCGCTTTGGTCATTAACACCACCGACGGTCCGCAGTCGATTGCGGACTCTTTCGCGATTCGCCGCAGCGCCTTGGAGTGCCGCGTCCCGTACTTTACCACCATCGCGGCTGCTCGCGCTGCAGCAGAGGGGATTGCCCGTCTCCACCAGGGGTTGCTGACGGTGCGGTCGCTGCAGGAGTATCATCAGCAACTGGGCAGCACGCAGCCAGGGCAGAGGCCTGATTAGGGAGAGGAGTCCTCTGTGATGCCCGCTCCGCTGCGAGCGCATCCCCCGGCATTCTTCCTTTGGTATTATGATGAATGAGCATCGTTCGTCAGCTCCACCAGGGACCTCAGCCGCGCCCCCTGCGACGTTCCGGCCGCTCCAGCCGCCGCTGAAAAAACCAGTGCAGTTTGTCAAAGGTGTTGGTCCGCGCCGGGCGGAACAGCTCGCGCGTTTGGGCATTGCGACGGTTGAGGATCTGCTCTATCACATTCCGTTTCGTTACCAAGATCGGCGGCAGATCAGAAAGATCCGCGATTTAGCGATTGGTACAGAGGGAGCGACTGTCGGACAGCTGGTGCGCATGGAGCGCCGCTTCATGGCCCGCAGTCGCCGCTGGGTGCTTGAAGGCGTGGTGCGAGATGAAACGGGTTTCCTCTTTCTCTTATGGTACCACCAACACCGTTACTTCGAACAACGGTATCGGCTCGGTCAACGGGTCCTCCTCTATGGCAAGGTGGAGCTTGGCTTGAAGGGGGGGAAGTGGATGATTCACCCCGATATCGAGCTAGTGGAGGAGGAAGAGGAAACAGCTCGTATCCTGCCGATTTATAACAAGACCACGGAGATGACGGTAGCTGCTATGCGTCGCCTGGTACACGGGGCGGTCGCAGAATACGTCACTCTCGTACCGAACGGGGTGCCGGCTGAGATCAGCGAGCGACTCGGGCTGATGGATCTCAGTGCCGCCCTGCGCTATCTCCACATGCCCCCGCTCGACGCGGACGTTGCAGCGCTCAACAGCGCCACGTCCCAGGCGCACCGGACCGTGGTGTTTGACGAGTTGTTTTACCTGCAACTTGGTATGACACTCCGCCGACGCAGCCTCGTCAAAGAGGAGGGGTTTTCGATCGTTCCAGGCCCCCTCGTGAAACGCCTGTACGACGTGTTGCCGTTCCGCCTCACCAGTGCTCAGGAACGAGTGCTGGAGACCATCTTCCGTGATATGGCCGCGCCGCACCCCATGAACCGTCTGGTGCAGGGCGATGTGGGGTCTGGCAAGACCATCGTAGCGTTCTGCGCTGCTCTCGCTGCGCTTGATAGTGGCTATCAGGTCGCGTTTATGGCGCCTACCGAACTGCTGGCGGAACAACACTTTCGAACCCTCAGTCCGCTTGCTGACAAACTGAGGGTATCGATTGCCCTCCTAACCGGGGAGGTCAAGCCCCGCCACAAACAAGCACTGTACCATTTGATCGCGGATGGGAAAGTAGAGATCGTTGTTGGTACCCACGCACTGATTCAAGAAGGCGTACGTTTCCGGCGCCTAGGACTGGCCATCGTAGATGAACAGCACCGCTTTGGCGTCATGCAGCGGGTGGCGTTGAAGAAGTTAGGGGTCAACCCGGATATGTTGCTAATGACCGCTACGCCCATTCCGCGCACCTTGGCACTCACCCTCTACGGCGACCTTGATGTCTCTGTGATTGATGAACTGCCGCCGGGGCGGAAGCCGGTGGTCACGCGGATCTTCCACGAGGGGGAACGGCAGAAAGCGTACCGCTTGGTTAAAGAGCAACTCGACCGTGGACGCCAAGCCTATGTGGTCTATCCGCTGGTGGAGGAGTCGGAGAAGTCTGACTTGAAGGCAGCGACCAGTATGGCGCAGGAACTCTCACGAACGTTCTTCGCCAATTACTCTGTCGGGTTGATCCACGGCCGCATGAAGGGCGAAGAGAAAGACAAGGTAATGCGCCGCTTCAAGAACGGAGAACACCACTTGCTCGTTTCGACCACAGTGATCGAAGTCGGGATTGACGTCCCGAACGCCACTGTGATCCTCATCGAACATGCCGAGCGATTCGGCCTGGCGCAGTTACATCAGTTGCGTGGCCGGGTTGGTCGTGGTCAGGAGGAATCATTTTGTTTCTTACTTGCCCAGTACACACCGGCGGACGAAGCACACCGGCGGTTGCGCGTCATGGTCGAGACGAACGACGGTTTCAAGATCGCCGAGGCCGACTTAGCGCTTCGTGGACCTGGGGAATTTCTCGGGACCCGCCAATCGGGTCTACCGGACTTTCGTGTGGCCAATATCGTGCGTGACAGCTGTATTCTCGAAATGGCTCGCCAGGAGGCCGAAGCCTGGCTCGCCCGCGACCCCGATTTAACCACACCGGCGTCGCGTCGTGTACGCGCTATCCTCGAGGATCGCTGGGCCGGAAGACTGGAATTAGCACGGGCGGGATAATCCCACGTTTGACCACCACCAGGAAATCCATTATACCCTTACGCACGACCTGCGCCCGTCGCCCGCGTCGTGCTCAGAGAGCCAGAACACAGAGGTTGAACTCACGTCTATGGAATTCTCGCGCATCACACGCCTGCCCCCCTACCTGTTTGCCACGCTCGATAAGATGAAACTGGAGGCGCGGCGAGCCGGGGAGGATATTATCGATTTCGGCATGGGGAACCCGGACCATGCCTCCCCGCCACACGTCGTCGAGAAACTGATCGAAGCAGTCGGCAAACCGCAGAACCATCGGTACTCAACCTCCCGGGGGATCTATAAACTGCGCCTGGCGATTTGTGACTGGTACAAACGCCGCTTTGGCGTTGACTTGGACCCAGAGGCCGAGGCAGTGGTGACGATTGGTTCTAAAGAGGGATTGTCCCACCTCGCTCTGGCTATGCTCGGCCCGGGGGATGTGGCCATCTGCCCGAGTCCCAGCTATCCGATCCACCATTACGCGATCGTCATCGCCAACGCCGACCTGCGTGTGGTGCCCCTACGGTCGGGGGAGGATTTTTTTGTGGCCCTACAGGAGACCGTGCGGCAGTGTTGGCCGCGGCCGAAGCTGCTCCTCTTGAGTTTCCCCCACAACCCGACAACGGCGGTGGTCGAGAGCGAGTTCTTTCACCGTGTCGTTGACTTTGCGCGCGACCATTCCTTATTCGTGGTGCATGATTTCGCCTATGCCGACCTCGCCTTCGACGGCTACCAACCCCCAAGCTTCCTGCAAGTGCCAGGGGCCAAGGAGGTCGGCGTCGAGTTCTTTACCCTTTCTAAGTCCTACGACATGCCGGGATGGCGAGTCGGCTTCGCCTGTGGCAACGCGGAAGCCCTCGGAGCCCTCGCGCGCCTCAAGAGTTATTTTGACTACGGGATCTTTCAGCCGATCCAAATTGCGGCTATTCATGCCTTGAATGGACCACAGACATACGTAGAGGAAGTTCGCCAACGCTACCGCAAACGGCGAGATGTCCTGATCGACGGCTTAGCACGGGCCGGGTGGCATATTCCCAAACCGAAAGGCACCATGTTTGTCTGGGCGGAGATCCCTGAGCCTTTTCGCCAGCTAGGTTCGATGGAATTTGCCAAGTTATTGTTAACCGAGGCGAAAGTGGCGGTTTCCCCAGGGGTCGGCTTTGGTCCGTATGGAGAAGGGTTTGTCCGCTTCGCTCTCATTGAAAATGAACATCGGACCCGTCAGGCGGTGCGTGGCATCCGCAGAGTCCTCAGTGGGACTCCTGCTGCTGAAGCCAAGCGGGTGAGTGCAGGATAACAATGGCGGCTGGTGAAGTTAAGCTCGGTGTGATCGGGTTCGGCACGGTGGGCATGGGGGTAGCCAGACTGCTGGCACGCAATCATGGCATGATTCAGCAAAAGCTCGGCCGCTCGCTCCGCATCGTCCGAGTGGCTAGCCGTAGCATTGATACGAAGCCCCACCCGGACATCGACCTTAGCTGTGTACGTCTCTCAACCGATCCCTGGGATGTCGTGCATGACCCTGAGGTTGAGGTGGTGATTGAGTTGATAGGCGGGATCGAACCCGCCCGTGCGCTCATCTTCGAGGCGATCGCTCGTGGCAAAGATGTAGTAACCGCGAACAAAGCTTTGTTGGCATTACATGGAGCAGAGATCTTTGCAGCGGCCGAGAGCCGGGGGGTGAGCATCGGGTTTGAGGCCAGTGTAGCTGGGGGGATCCCCATCATTCGCACCCTGCGTGAGGGGTTGGCTGCGGATCGTAACCGTGCACTGTTCGGCATCGTCAACGGTACGTGTAATTATATCCTCACCACCATGAGTGAGGAGGGGCAGGAGTTTGCCGCTGTCCTGCGTCGTGCGCAGGAACAGGGTATTGCCGAAGCGGACCCTCGTCTTGACCTCGATGGTGTTGACGCGGCCCATAAGTTGACGCTATTGGCGATGCTGGCGTTCGGGGTGCGGGTATCCTTCGAGTCTGTCTACGTCGAAGGTATTCAACATATCAGTCAGACGGATATCCTGTTCGCGCGCGAGTTTGGCTATACCATTAAACTCTTAGCCATTGCGAAAGACGAAGACGGTGCGATCGATGTCCGCGTGCACCCAACTATGATCCCGCGCCGCAGTCTGCTGGCCGATGTCGGCGGCATGTATAACGCCATCTTTGTGCAGGGTGAGGCGCTCGGCTCTTCTCTGTACTTCGGCAGAGGGGCTGGGAGTTTGCCGACGGCGACCGCGGTATTAGCTGACGTGATTGAGGTGGCACGGAACCGGGGGCTGGCGACCCTCGGCCTGCGGGTTCCCCCACTGGGGTATCCGTGGCATGACTTGAGAAATGTACCACTCCGGCCTATTGATGACTTGGTGAGTGAATACTATTTACGCTTCATGGCAATAGACCGACCAGGCGTACTGGCGAAGATCGCCGGCGTCCTTGGGGCGCATGAGATTAGCATCGCGTCGGTCATCCAGCGGGGTCGTAGCGAGGGAGACGAGACTGTGCCGTTAGTGATGCGAACCCACCTCGCACGTGAGCGGAATCTGAAGGCTGCGCTGCAGGAGGTGGATCAGTTACCCGTTGTTCAGGGCAGAGCAATGTCGATCCGAGTCGAGGAGAACCTGGGATAGCATGACATGAACCTGTTTTTCTCCCACGGCGCGCGCGCCTTTGGGGGGAGATGGCAAGACCGGGACACACGAGACGTAACTTTTGCTGTAAGGGGAGTCATGACAGAAGGTGTTCTTTCTCCAGTGACAGTCAACGGAACAGAGGAGTTGCCCTTTCGCGCGTGGTTCGGCTGTTCAGCAGGGTGTAGCGGCGAACTTCCCCTCAATCAGATTATTTATAACTGTCCGCGGTGTGGTGCGCTACTTGACGTCTATCACGATCTCTCCGTTCTGCGCAGGCGCTCACCGGCAGAGTGGAAGCAACTGTTCGATGATCGCTACCGGCGAACCACCTACCCGTACGGCAGCGCGGTGTGGGGAAAGAAGGAGATGGTCTGCCCGGCGGTAGACAACAGTAACGTCGTCTCGATGTACGAGGGGGGGTCGAACCTCTTTTGGGCTGAGCGGTTTGGCAAGCAGCTCGGGCTGGAAGACCTGTGGGTCAAACAGTGTGGGAACGCTCACACCGGGTCATTCAAAGATTTGGGGATGACCGTGTTGGTGTCGATGGTCAAACAGATGATCGCCGAAGGCACGCATATCCCTGCGGTCGCTTGTGCCTCAACGGGGGATACCTCAGCTGCCCTTGCTGCCTACTGCGCTGCAGCGGGCATTCCGGCAATTGTCATTCTGCCGCGTAATCGTGTTTCGACCGCCCAATTGATTCAGCCTATAGCCAATGGGGCGCTCACCTTGTCCCTCGACACCGATTTTGACGGCTGCATGCGCGTGGTGCGCGAGCTGTGCACGCGGGAAAACATCTACTTGGCCAACTCGATGAACAGCTTGCGCTTGGAGGGGCAAAAAACTATCTCCATTGAAATCGTGCAACAATTTGATTGGGAAGTGCCTGACGTGGTGATCGTGCCTGGGGGCAACTTGGGGAATATTACGGCGATTGGTCGTGGGTTTTTGCTGATGCGTGAGGTAGGTATTATCGATCGGCTGCCACGATTGGTGTGCGCGCAGGCAGAGCGAGCAAACCCTCTGTACCGCAGTTTTCTTACCGGCTTTACCTCTTATCGGCCCATCCGGGCAAAGAAGACGCTGGCGTCGGCGATTCAGATCGGCAATCCCGTCAGCATTGATAAAGCGATCAAGGTATTGCAGGCGTTTGAAAGCCTCGTGGAGCAAGCAACTGAGGAAGAGTTGGCCGATGCCGCGGCGCTCGCCGATCGGACCGGACTCTTTAATTGTCCCCACACGGGAGTTGCACTCGCCGTACTTTTGAAGCTGGTCGCACGTGGGCAAGTTCAGCCGCGTGAGCGTGTTGTCGTCATTGCGACTGCGCATGGGCTGAAGTTCACCGACTTCAAGCGGCGGTACCACGAGGGCAAGCTCCGTGGTATTGCATCGCGGTATGCCAATCGGCCGATCGAACTGCCCGCGGACTATGGCAAGGCGCGTGACGCGATTTTTCGCGCCCTGGCAAGACAGGGAGGGAGCGTGTAGCTAGAGCAGGGCACGGCAAGAAGCAGGGGGAGTGAAAGGGCCGTCAGTTCGCTGTTGCGAGGGAAGATGAAATACGTTGTGTTACAAGGCGATGGCATGGCGGATTGGCCGCTAGCCGAACTGGGGAACAAGACGCCGCTAGAGTATGCACGCACCCCGCATATGGATCGGGTTGCGTCTTTCGGGGTGCTGGGACTCACATATACGATCCCCGACGGTTATCCTGCGGGCAGTGACGTGGGTACGATGAGCCTCTTAGGGTATGATCCGCGCCGCTATCATACTGGCCGCTCGCCGATCGAAGCTGCTAGCATGGGGGTCGAGCTGGGACCTCGAGATATTGCGTTTCGCTGCAATCTTGTGACTCTGGCGGTCGGGGCGGGGGGAGAAGAGGTGATGGACGATTTTTCTGCTGGCCACATCTCGAGTGCGGAAGCAGCAGAGCTCATCCAGGCGATCACGGCCGAGCTCGGTGGTGGTGACCTCGAGTTCTACCCCGGCGTCAGTTATCGTCACCTCATGGTGTGGCATAACGGGAAAGAGCACCTTCAGACCACCCCGCCTCATGATATCACTGGACAGCCGATTGCTGGTTACCTTCCGCGGGGCGAAGGAGCGGAACGTCTGTGCGCAGTAATGGCCAAAGCGCGCCAGATTCTTGCCACCCATCCGGTCAACCAGCGTCGCAAAAACGAAAGGCTCAAACCTGCCTCGTCACTCTGGTTCTGGGGGCAGGGCCGGCGTCCTGCACTCCCAACCCTGCAGGAGCGCTTTGGGCTCAGCGGGTCTGTCATTTCTGCGGTGGATTTGGTGCGTGGTATCGGGGTGCTCGCTGGCTTAGAAGTGATCCATGTACCTGGAGCGACCGGGTTTTTTGATACGAATTATCGCGGCAAAGCCGAATACGGCCTTGCCTCCCTGCGCCATAAAGATTTCCTCTTCTTGCATGTCGAGGCCCCAGATGAAGCTGGACACATGGGGGCGGTGGAGAAGAAAGTCGAGGCCTTGGAAAACTTCGATGAGAAGGTCGTGGGCCCTATTCTTGACGGACTCCGCGAGTTTCCTGCGTGGCGGGTGCTGCTCATGCCCGATCATGCCACTCCGGTGGCACGCAAGACGCATGTCGCTGATCCAGTGCCGTTTGCACTCTTATCTTCTGAAGATATCAAACAGGGAAGGCAAAAGCCGGTGAGTTATAACGAACCGAGCGCGAAAGCGACTGGGGTAGTCGTTCCTGAGGCTTGGCATATCATGGAAAGGTTTATCAGAGGAACAAGCGTGCTGCCGTGAAGAAAGCAGGGGATGAGGATGGATCGGAACCTGGCGCTTGAAGTCGTGCGTGTCACCGAAGCAGCTGCCCTGGCATCAGCACGGTTCATGGGGCGAGGAGATGAGGCTGCAGCCGATGCGGCCGCGGTCGAAGCGATGCACAAGCTCTTCTTTGATATCGAATTCAAAGGAGAAGTGGTGATCGGTGAGGGGGATAAGGATTCGGTGTCGATGCTCTATGTAGGAGAGGAGTTGGGGACGGGCCGCGGACCGGTCATTGAGGTTGCCTTGGATGCTCTCGAGGGGGCGACCACCTGTGCTACTGGCGCTCCCAATGCTATCGCGGTCATCGCCATTGCCGAACATGGCAGCTTCCTCCGCTGTCCTCATCACATCTATATGGACAAGATCGCAGTGGGGCCGATTGGCAAAGGGGTGGTCGACCTCGATCGGTCTGTGCGGGAGAACCTGTATGCTTTGGCTGAGGCCAAGGGGGTACCGGTACAGAATCTGACTGTGGTCGTGCTTGATCGACCTCGGCACGAGCAGTTAGTCGGTGAACTGCGTCGCCTCGGCACCCGGGTGAAGCTCATTAGTGACGGGGATTTATCGGCAGCCCTGGCAACGACCCGTGCGGAATCCGGTATCGATCTCTTGTTAGGCATTGGGGGCGCGGCCCAAGGCATTATTGCGGCTGCAGCATTGCGATGTTTGGGGGGAGAGATTCAAGGGCGGTTCAAGCCGCGTAACCAGGAAGAGGCGAGCCTCCTGCGCCAAGTGGGCATCGAGGACTGGCAAAGAAAGTATACGGCCGAGGAGATGGCCCTCGGCAACGTCGTTTTCGCTGCAACAGGCGTAACTACTGGTGATTACCTCGAGGGGGTACGATTCTACAAGGGAGGAGCCACGACGAATTCGGTGGTGATGCGCTCCAAGACCCGGACTGTCCGCTTCATGAAAACCTTCCACCACTTTGAAGATCAGCCGGAGTGTTGACCTATGGCGTATGAAAACATCCTTTTCGAGCAAGACGGAGCTGTAGGAGTGCTGAAAATAAACCGCCCCAGAAGTCTGAACGCCTTGAATCCGGCGACGCTGCACGAAATAGCTGCGTGTTTAGAGGCGGTATGCCAGGCGCAGACCGTGCGTTGTTTGATTATCACCGGCGAAGGCGATCGGGCGTTTGTCGCCGGGGCCGACATCGCGGCCATGGTGACGATGAACGCCTTGGAGGGAAAGCAGTTCTCGGCCCTGGGGCTGAGTGTTTTACGGCGGCTCGAAGAACTGCCCATCCCTGTGATCGCGGCGGTTAATGGGTTCGCGTTGGGCGGAGGGACCGAACTCGCGCTTGCCTGTGACCTGATTATTGCGGCAGAGAAGGCGAAGTTTGGCCAGCCGGAGATCAACCTCGGGGTAATCCCGGGGTTCGGCGGTACCCAGCGCCTGGCCCGGCGAATTGGCCTGCCACGGGCGCGCGAGTTGATTTACAGCGGGGAGATGATTGATGCCGAGACAGCGCTCCGTTATGGCTTGGTCAACAAAGTTGTCCCATCGGCTGATCTCATGACAGAGGCCAAGCAGTTGGCAAACAAGCTGGCCGCGAAGCCCCCAATCGCCATCCGCCAAGCGAAGGCGGCGATCAACGCCGGTATTGATATGGATTTGCACAACGCCTGCCGTTTTGAGAACGAAGCGTTTGCCCTCACCTTTGCTACTGAAGATAAAGCCGAAGGCATGAAGGCGTTTTTAGAAAAGCGCGAGGCGAAATTTACCGGACGCTAGCGAAGTTTTTTGCCGGCGGGATGTCGCCGCCAATACAACCGCGCTCAGGGCCTGTGTCACTGTTGGGACTTGATCCCAACGGGAAAGCAGTTAAATTTCACCCAAATTGCCAGGACGTTCCATGCTGAGCTTATGCAAAGAAAGGGGAGCACCGCATGACCAAACACGAGTGGCTGGCGCAGAAATACCCCAAACATGAAGAGCGCCTGCAACGCTTCTCGACCATCTCTGATATGGAAGTCGACCCCCTATACACTGCGGATGATGCAGATGGCAGGGACAATGAGCGCGACATCGGTTTTCCCGGAGAGTACCCTTTCACGCGCGGGGTCTACCCGAGTATGTACCGCGGCAAGCTCTGGACGATGCGTCAGTTCGCCGGATTTGGCACGCCAGAGGATACCAACCAGCGCTTCAAGTTCCTCCTCGCCCAAGGGCAGAACGGTTTGTCCACCGCTTTTGATATGCCCGTCTTGATGGGCTATGACGCAGATCATCCTCGTGCACTGGGCGAGGTGGGCCGAGAAGGAGTGGCGGTCTCGACGTTGGATGATATGGAGCGGCTATTCGATGGCATTCCGCTCGACAAAGTGACCACGTCTATGACGGTGAATTGCACCGCTAGTATCGTGCTGGCTATGTATTTCGCCGTTGCGGAAAAACAAGGGGTCCCATTAAGCAAGGTCGGCGGCACGATCCAAAATGATATGCTCAAAGAGTACATCGCGCAAAAGGAATGGATCTGCCCCCCGGAGCCTGCCGTCCGGATTGTCACCGATATGATTGAGTTCTGTGCCAAGGAAGCACCCCGCTGGCACGCGGTGTCGATCTCGGGGTATCACATCCGCGAGGCAGGCTCGACTGCCGTACAAGAATTGGCTTTTACCCTGGCCGATGGTATCGCGTATGTCCAGGCGGCTATCGAGCGTGGACTCGACGTCGATGACTTTGCCCCCCGGTTGTCGTTTTTCTTTAACTTGCACAACGACTTTTTTGAGGAAATTGCCAAGCTCCGTGCGGCCCGGCGGATGTGGGCGAAGATTATGAAGGACCGGTTTGGCGCGAAAAATCCTCGCTCCTGGCTCCTCCGTACCCATGCTCAAACGGCAGGAGCGAGCCTCACTGCCCAACAGCCCTTCAATAACGTTGTGCGTGTCACCATCCAGGCCCTTGCCGGCGTCCTCGGCGGCGTGCAATCGCTCCACACCAACTCCATGGACGAAACCTTGGCCCTGCCGACGGAGCAGTCGGTCATGGTGGCGCTGCGCACCCAGCAGATTATAGCCGAGGAGAGTGGGGTCGCGAATATCATCGATCCCTTGGGGGGGAGCTGGGCGGTAGAAGCCTTGACCGACCGGATGGAGAAAGAGGCCTACGCGTACATCAAGCGGATTGACGAACTTGGGGGCATGATCCGGGCGATCGAGATCGGCTACCCGCAGAAAGAAATTGCTGATGCTGCCTATCGGTACCAACAACAACTCGACGCGGGGGAAAAAGTCATCGTTGGTGTCAATAAATATGTGATTCCTGAGGAACGGCCGATCGAGATTCTCAAGATTGACCCGGAGGTAGAGCGCCGTCAGATCGAGCGGGTGCGGAAGATTAAACGGGAACGTAACCAGGCGCTGGTGAAAGAAAAGCTTGGCCGCGTACATGCCGCTTGTCGCAACGGGGAGAATCTCATGCCGGTCCTGATTGACGCGGTCAAGGCGTATTGCACCTTGGGTGAGATTTCTGATGTCTACCGGGACGTGTTTGGCGTATACCGCGATCCAGCGTGGCTGTGAGGGACATGGTGAGTCAGACGGACTGTGACTGCTGGGTACTAGTGGCTGGCTACTGAGAGTTCTTCTGTGGAGGGTTCCTGTGTCGGACCAGAAAGTGCTGCGTATCCTGATTGCCAAGGCCGGACTTGATGGCCATGATCGTGGGGCCAAAATCATCGCCCGTGCGTTGCGCGATGCTGGGTTTGAGGTTATCTACACGGGTCTCCATCAAACCCCGGAGATGATTGCCGAGGCAGCGGTGCAAGAGGACGTCGATGCGGTGGGGCTAAGCATTCTCTCGGGTGCGCACATGACCCTCTTCCCGGCTGTGATTCAGGCGCTGAGACAGCGTGGGGCTGAAGACGTAACGGTCTTCGGTGGCGGTATTATCCCCCAAGACGACATCCCGCTGCTCAAGCAGGCAGGGGTGAAAGAAGTTTTCACTCCTGGGGTAAGCACCCAAGCGATTGTGGAGTGGATTCGTGAGCACATTCAGCCGCGTGCTGCAGTGTAAGTGGTTTGCGCAGCCGATGAGTGACCAGGGTGAAAAACTCATAATTGACGTGAGATCAGGTGTACGAGCTTGCGTCCACGGCAACGAGCTGGACCGGCTGGTGTCGGCGCTGTGTGGCCATTACTCCTCCTGCTAGGCTGCCCGGCTTGTCCCTTTCCATCTCCGCCCGTTTCCTCACCCCTAGCTGTTCCTCCGCCGGCGGCCCCCTTGCCTATGACACAGCCCATGCGGCCTCTGGTGGAAGAAACCCTGCCGGCGGTGGCCGCCCCTCAGGTAGTCATTATCAGTATTACGGACAGTACTAGCGCAGACCGACAAAGTATCTTTGTCCAGGGCACGTTGCGCAATGACGGGACGGCTGCAACCCGACAGGTGCAGGTACAGGTAAATGCCTTAGATGTGTCCGGGCGGGTGCGCACGACCACAACAGCACTGCCAGTGCCACAGATTATCCCGCCAGGAGGCACGGCAACCTTTCTCGTGCGCTTCCCCAACGATCCGGCCATTCGGCGTTTTCATGTCGAGGCGGAAATCCACTAAGGCATCTCCGCAGGAGTGCTCTTTTGCTCCTCTGGTGCCTGTGTTAGCTTTGCTTTGCTGTGGTTGCCCGCGACGTTGTCATTGTTGGCTCTGGTCCGGCTGGGAGTTCCACCGCCCTCCATCTTCTCAAGCAAGATGCAGCGTTGGCAGGAGAAATCCTTATACTAGAGAAAGCACGACACCCGCGTGAGAAGATCTGTGCCGGTGGTTTGATCCCCCATACCCTGCACTGCTTGGGGGAACTGGATATCCCGTTAACCGTCCCCTACGTCCGGGTAGACCGTGCCCGAGTGTGTGTCCCCCCTGGTCGGACGGTGCATTGCGCAGACGCAGGCATGTGTTCTGTCGTGCGACGCGATGCCTTTGATTATTCTCTTATTCAGGCCGCCCGCGCCCGTGGGGTGGAGGTGCGAGAAGGGGAGAAGGTCCTCGAGTTGGTGCGTGAAGCCGGATGGGTCCGGGTGGTGACCGAGAAAGACACCTACCGCGCCCGTGTGGTGGTCGGAGCTGATGGGTCGGGTAGCCGGGTCCGTCGCCAATTGGTGGGCGACGATCCCTCCGCCATTGCCAAAGCCCTCATGTGCGACATCCCGCTAAAGGAAACAGACTGGAGTGGGTTTCAGGAGCGGCGTTACGATTTTAATTTTCTGCCGGTCGCGCGAGGGCTGAAAGGATATCTCTGGACCTTCCCCTGCCTGGTCGACGGTGTGCCGCACGTCAACGTTGGAGTCTATTCGCTCGGTGATACCCCTCTAACCCAGGGAGGTCTCCGGCACCTGCTCCTGCAGGAACTCGTCTCGCTCACTGCACCTGTGTCCGAACGTCTCTCGCTTCCCCGTCTGCGCGCCTTTCCGATTTATGGCTACCGGCCGCGGCGCCCACTGGCTGCGCCACACGTCGTCCTTGTGGGCGATGCAGCCGGAGTTGAACCGTTGATGGGCGAAGGGATTTCCTTCGCCTTGGAGTACGGCAAGTTTGCCGCCCAGGCGATTGGGTGCGCCCTTCGCACCGGGCAGTTCGAGTTCCGTGATTACACTGAGGCGGTTGCGGGTTCATGGCTCGGGAAAAAGCTTGCACGCCTCTGTTTCACTGCTAGGCTCTTCTATGGGGCGACATCGCGTTTCTGGTTCGCGCTGGCAGCTCGCAGCCGTCGGCTGCAGTCTATTGGATTGAAATGGTACAACGGGGTTGACGGATGGCATCAGCGCAGCGGCTGGGAAGCTCTCCGCACCCTGCTCTCTTCGTCCTCGTTCAGGGCGTAAACACGTGGTTATGCGCAAGCGTGAGAGCACGCCCTCACAACGCCGGCGGCGGAGTTGGTTCATACCAAAGGTGCTTCTGTTACTCGCCTGCGTTGCCCTTCTGCTATTTATAGGGGTGATTTTGCTCATGGAACGCGAACTCCGTCGGGTAGGCCTGTTTGGCGAAGACTCAGCACCAGCCTCGACATCCCCCCTGCTGTTGTCGCCACGCGTTGGGAAGGATGTACCGCGGCAAGGCTCATCCCCATCCGCCGTGGCTGAGGAACTGACGCCAAATGACAAGCAGCAGTTGGATCGCATTTTGCGCTCCCGCTAGAGGGAGAAGCTCCTGCTCTGTACTGGTCGGAGGAAGAACGGACGAATGAACTGCCACGTCTTGTGACTTGCCCATGGATTACATTGACGATCTGCGACGTGTGGTCTCCTTACCAACAGCGCCTCGGCGTATCGTGTCTCTTGTCCCGAGTATCACCGAGACTCTTTTCGCCCTAGGA
>Ga0308420_1000376_pt1 | contig 21492 bp, 15 predicted proteins | sample HotsprSampleMS55_FD_203802 | JGI IMG/M metagenome (GOLD analysis project Ga0308420, IMG submission 203802) | Hot spring phototrophic mat microbial communities from Mushroom Spring, Yellowstone National Park, Wyoming, United States - 20090730_MS55 ... | reverse complement strand
AGAATCGACTCGCCTTAAAATTAATAATTACAAAAAATTACTTTAACAGAACCATCTTCTTTGTCTGCTGGAATGATCTCTGTCCATGCACTGAAACAGCATTAATTGTATAAATGTAAACACCTGAAGATGTGCCTTTAATATCATTCAAATTAATTATAACCTCGTGTTCACCACTTAGATAATATCCATCTATCATCTCTTTAACTAATTCTCCAGCAATATTGTAAATTGAAAGTTTAACATTACTATCGAAAGGTAAAGTAAATTTAATTTTTGTTGAAGGATTAAAAGGGTTTGGATAATTCTATGATAAAGAATAATTATAAACAATATTACTTAAGTCAACTTCTAACTCTCTCGTATAAGTAAATTGACCATTATAATCTACTTGTTTTAATCTATAATAAACTTTGTTATTCAAGCCTTGACTAATTGGATTATCAACAAATGAATATTTAGAAATTTCTGTAGTTGTTCCTTTTCCATCAAAAATCCTATTGTTTTCCATTCTGAACCTGATTTTCTTTGAATCTCAAAACCTTTGTTGTTTGTTTCAGAAGCTGTTTCCCAATTAAGAATAACTTTATTGCCTCTTATTTCAGAATTATATGAAGTTATTTCAACTGGGATTACTGCGCCAAGTGCAGCTTTAGTCTTTAACAATACATCGAATACGAATTTAGTATTATGCATTCCATAACTACCATCATTTTTTATCATCTGGTAATTGAAATATGCTTTCTTAATCGTCAAATCATTCAAAGCGCCAATTTGTTGCCAAGAGATTGAATCTAGTCCTGTTGGTGGTAACAATATCCTTATTTCTCTGAGTAATCCATCCAATTCATTTGGAATGCTTTCAACTGTTCCATCACCGTCGTAATCCATCAAGGTTATAAATGAATGCCAGTTTGTAATATTTCCATGGCAAGGAGTACAGGCAGTAGTATGATAATATCCAGTGTTAGGATTATAAAGCCTGAATGAATGACCACCCACCATATCTCTATTTACATTTCCTGTATCAACTGTTGCAACAGCGTGACAAGTTACACAACCATCATCAATTGCGAATCTATGACCACCATTCAAATATGGAGTTTGAAATTGCGAAGCGTTCTGACCTAAGAAAACATCTGTCTGAACTGAATAATGTGGACCCCAAGTTGATGAGGTAACATTTGTTTGAGTGTAAGTTACATTATCTCTTCTTCCTTTATGGCAATCCATACAAATTGCACCTTTTCCACCTAATCCTACAAGACTATATCCGTTTGCTAAAGTATCGGCTGAAATAGGAGAGCTTCTCAATGAAGCATAATTATTATTACCGTGTGGATCGTGGCAGGTAGCACAGCCTATGAATGTATGATTTGCAGCTGTCCAACCAGTTGTATTGGTAGTTTGTCCTTTTGTGAAATTAATGTATCCGCGACCATCGTGGCAGCGAATGCAATTCTGAAGGTTATTGTTTTGGGAAGCAGCACCTTGCGCAAATCCGCTTGACCAAAGAGCATTATCGTGTAAGGAATTTTGCCATTGTGCATATCTATTATATCGCCAGGGCTCATCGTGACATTGACCGCAATTTCCAGAAGACTCGATTAAATTATTTGCTTTAAGTGCAGAGCCAGGCAAAGTTCCAGGATGTGAACCACTTGCCCCGTGACAACTTTCACAACCTATTGTAGCAAATTTTACCAAGCCGGGATATCCCGTTTTCAATGAATCCCACTTACTTGGATGTGGTGGGCCATACCATACCCAACCTAATGAAGCTGCTAGATCATCAAATCCATTATTATTAGCAGGATTGTTATAATTATAGCCTGTCGTATGACATTTGAAACAACTTGTTCCATAAACAGGAGGACCAGTAGTAATTCTTGTTTTGAACATATTTGCGTGTCCAGTGTTTTTCCATCTATCATAAATGTTTGCAAACCATGTATGAGAACTATGACAATTTGTACAGCTTGGAAATTGACCAGGGACACCATCAAAAGTACCAACGCCCATATAATTTGAAGAATAAATTGTTAGAGTAGTATCATGACTGCCAGAAGATGTAACAATGTTTAATCAAACAACATACTGACCATTAATATCAGGTTTTAACAAAGTCCAGAATTGTTGACCTGGAACTGCTTGTAAAGTTGCTGTCGAACCCGTTGGTTTTGATTGGAGTATGAATGTTGCAGAGGTTATCGGAGCTGTACTTCCAATATTTCGAGCTTATAAATAAACAAAAGTTTCTTTGGCAACAATATTAAGTCCGTTTGAAACTGAATTTGTTACATTTGTCAAACCTAAATCTTTCATTCGCTTGGGAGTCATTGGCTCAGTTACTATCTTTCCCCGAACCTAAGACAAGACTTCATCATTTATTAAAAGAACCAAAAAAAGTAAAATAGATATTTTTTTCATGGAAGCTCCTTAAAAGTTAATTAACAGAACACTTACTCAAATTTAATTCCCATAAATACTTTAGATATAGCAAGGATACTTACTGTATTTTTTTCAAAATTTTAGATTTTACTAATTTAATTCAAAAAATTTGTTCTCAAATATGAAAACTCTATAATTATTTTTTTATTTTTTATAAAAACTTGCTAATTATAAATTGATTTTTACATTTGAATTTTTACTAAAGAATAAAGAATATAGCAGGAAAAATTTCATAGAGAAATTAGTATCTTCTCTGGAGACTTTAAAGTTTTAACTTGAGTTAGATTTGATAAGACAATTTATTAACCGTGGATATAAATTTTTAATATTAAGTAAATTGTATATTAAAAACATAAAACACTTGGGAGTTTCAGAAAGTAAATTTGATGTTTCTTGTTATTTCTTCTTTCAATAGGTTAAATCTGTTCTTTAAATAATAATTTCTTTCTATCTCATCAAGGATAGAACCTTATGTTACTTTGAAATCCTGTTCTTTGAAATTATTGATTATCTGAAGTGCGGCTTGAAGTTTCTCTTTATCATTTGGAAGTTCAATTCCTCTCATCAGCAGAAATTTAATATCAAGAGCATCACGAATAATTTTACGAGAAAGCAAAGCATCAAATTTATTTCTCATCATTTGTGAAAGTGTTAATGCTTTTACCATTACTTGTTTAGTCGTGAATTTTGAAAAGGCAATTTTGTATTCCCAATCAAAATCCGTTTGCTCTTTTCTTATTTCAATTTTTAATGAGCGATTAACTGATGAGGATTTGAACTCGAAAAGCAAAATGTTTCTTTTATTCATAGAGTCGGTTAGCTCATAATTATCAGAGAAAGCATTACGGATAGATTTATAAATCTGTTTGCTGTTAGCTGAAGTATCTAACCAGAAATCAAGATCAGTTGAATAGCGATTAAGATTATGACACAGTCGAAGCATTGTCTCTCCGCCGAAATAGAGAAACTCAAGAACTCGGATACTGTTTAATAATTCAAGAGTTTCAATTTCCAGAACTTCTAAATTTTGAAGCGTTTGCATAGTTTGTTCGAAAAATTAATTGTGATTGAACTTAAGTTTATTGTTTCGATGAACTGTGTAACTGTAATGATGTTAATTTTCTTAAAATTAATTGATTCATAATCAATACTGTATTTTCCGATTGAAGTAAGATAAACAGCATCGGCAAATGCTTTTTCAGGCTGCGCAATGAAAAAGTTATCGCTCATTTGAAAACCAGTGTAAAATGATTTTTTGACCTTATAGTATTTGAACTGAATATTTTGCACCGTCTGAACTTTTGAGCGCTTTAATGAGACTGATTCGATGATATTTTGTAACTGCTGTGTTGTTATTTCGTAATAACTTAATGTAGTACTTAATGAAATGTATGATGGAACTTCAATGAAATTTTCAATTTGGAATAATCCCGGTTCGTTTAGTCTTCTGAATTTTTCTGAAGTTATGTATAAATTTCTTTTGATCCTGATTAATGAACCATATTTTACATAACGATTTGCTGTTACTTTGGCTGATTCTTTACTGATTGATAAATTTTTGGCTATATCGCTTACAGTAAGGAATAATTTGTTTGATTTATTTAATAAATATTCTTTCATTAGCTAAATATAGATAATTAACACTATTGTTAACTTACTATATTTAGCTTAAATAAACAGTTATAACTTTATGGCAACTAAATATTACATCGGAACTGCCGGCTGGTCTTACAAAGACTGGGTACCAAATTTTTATCCTAAAAATCAATCGGGTGGATTTGACTGGCTTCAGTTTTATTCTCATTACTTCAATTGTGTTGAAGTGAATTCAACTTATTATACTTACATCAGTCCGAAAATTGTTGAGGGCTGGATTAAAAAAGTTGATAACGCAGATGATTTTATCTTTCACATCAAGCTTCATCAGGATTTTACTCATAAAAAAAAGTTTGATGAACAGAACATAAAAGCCGTTCGTTACAATCTGGATTTACTCAGAAAAGCTGAACGACTTGGTGGTTTACTTATTCAATTTCCTTATTCATTTGCTTTTGATGGCAGCTCCGTTCAGCATATTCAAAAGATCAAAGATATTTTTCCGGATATCAGTTGTTTTGTTGAAGTTCGTCATTCAAGCTGGAGAAACAATCGTGCATTGGAATTTTTTAAGCAGAATGATTTAACACTTTGCACAATTGATCAACCACAAATAGGGCAGTCCATTCCATTCGAACCAATAGTGACAAATGACAAAGCTTACATTCGTTTTCACGGAAGAAATGTCGAAGCGTGGAAAAAGTCGCTTTCGAATTTTGGTAAAGAACAAACTTATGAAGAGCAAAGCTCGAGATATCATTATCTTTACTCACCCGGTGAACTGATTGAAATTGCTCAGAAGATAAAATCAGTTGAAGGTAAAGAGAAAGAGATAAATGTTATAATGAACAATCATCCACAAGGTGATGCGATTGCAAATGCATTCGAGTTAATTCATTTGCTTGAGGAAAAAACAAAAGTAAAAATGCCGCAAACGATTGTAAAAGCTTTTCAAAGATTGAGAGAAATATCATTGACAAATATTCAAGAGTTATTTTAGTAATTCATATTAAATTGATTAAGAAGTTTATGCTTAAAAGTAGAATGAAATAAGGAGTTCAGAATATTAAAAATTTCTTTTAAGTCTATAATTTCAAAAAAATCTTCAATGTTAAATGTTTTATATCTATTGAAGAATTTATTCTTGTTAATGTTATTAAATTCACATTTTATTAAAGTATAAAAATTGATAAAATAAATTAACCCATATTTCAGTAGAATTAATCAGTCTTATTGGTCACATCAATAATTAAAATATTTGGTCTAAGATAACACCGTTTAAACCGAAAAATACTTTCAAATCCGTTGAGTCTTCTCTATTCGTGTGTTGTTAAAAACTCTTTGTTTTTTTGATTTTACGAACTTATAAATATTGCCTAATTTAGTTTTGCAAATTCCAGCTAAAATTGACCCATTTTTCTCAGCAAAATTGACCCACTCTAAAATAAATTATTTATAATTAAAGTTCTCTTAATCGAATAAAAAACTTTTCGAACTATTATTTATATAATGAGAAGACATTCTTAATTCAACATTCTAAATTTTACACAAGAGAGGTGTTTTTATAAGATCCATTTTAAAGTATTTAATAAAATTCACATATATTATGTATGAAGTCTAAATCGTTAAATTTTATTTTCATAATTTAACTTTGTTTATATAAGGTATCAATCCACTTATGTTTTTATTTATTTTGAAAATGCTATAAACCAAAGTAACTTATAATCTTATTTAGAAAAAAGTTATGTAGATTAAAATAAAAAAACTGCAATCAGAATTTGACTGATTGCAGTTTAATCAAAGTTAACATTTATAATTATTTGAGTGATTTTCCGATATCATCAACAGTTAATAATCTAACTCCACCAGAAGAATATTGTTGACCTTTTATAAATACTTGCATACCTAAATACGGTTCTAATACACTATAAAGATTTGGATTATTTGCGCTTGGAATGAGAATAACAATTTTATTGGTTTTCTTTTCAACAAGTGCAAAAGTACCACCTCTCATAAACCCTTCCTTTGTAACCTCAAGTCCAGCACTGCTATTAGGTTTTATTTTATCAACTACAAAAGTTTTAAGATCTACAATCTCACCTGTAATAGTAGCTGCTTTTTGAGCAAAGGAACTAACATTAAGTATTAAAAAGAAAAATAATGTAATTGTAATTATCCTTAATAATGTTTTCATTTTAACTCCTTTCATCTTTGTTTTGAAAATCTATTAAAGGGAACTGATTGATAAGAAAGTCTAACTTGTATATACTGCTCAGGGGAAGTACCCCAAATCAAAGTACGATTAGATGGATTTCTTTCGATTAAAATTCTACCATAGTTGCCATTATTTCCTTTGAAATATAGAACTTTAGAAGTAGAAACGGCAACCGAGTCAATTTGCCAATCGAATTTTGTATAAGTTGTAGTATCAGGTGGTGCATTGCGTGGGTCGTTTAATGAATTTACATCATATGAGATAGTTGAGAATCTTGTAATTTTTCTATTAGCTCTGTAAAGGTGTGAACTTCTTAATTCAACATTACTTGTACCAGGAACAGTATATAAATAAACATCGATTAAAGAACTATCTGCACTAAGTAGCGAAACTGTTTTTGGCTGTTGAGTTGATGGATTAAAAAATATTAAACCGCTCGCAAAACCTGTAGAACTGGAACTTTCATAAACTTTAATAGGAATTGTTCCTTCGGTATCAAATCTCCAAGCTGGTGACCACTGGATAGTAACAGTGTCAGAGTTAATATACTTTGTAGAATTTGATTGGGCTTTTGCTATTATCTCAAAATTGTAAATAGTTCCAACTACTAAATCTGTTACTGTTAATGAATCAAGAGTTTTATTAACAGTTCTCTCTCTTACGAGATTATTATTAGTGGTTAGTACTCTGACGAGATAGCCGTCAAAATCAGCGAGATTTTCGTCAGCGCTTTTAGTCCATTTTACAACAACAGAAGTATTGTTGAGAGAGTACGCTAAAGGATTTGTAACCGGCCGCACTTTAGTTTTTTGAGTGGGGGGGTCTGGAGAAATTGGGTCTTTCTTTTCACTACAATTAAACAAAGATAGAGATAACAGAATAATTGTTAAGAAAAAAACGAGATTTTTTTTGATTTTCATTTTAAGCCTCTTATTTAATTTTAATAAATTAGTTTGAAAAAAGAATATGTTCAACTGATTCGCAAATTATATGAGCAATAGTTATATGTGCTTCCTGAATTCTTTGAGTACTTGAAGAAGGAACAATAATTGGTAAATCAACAATTTCTTTTAACTTACCACCCGAGCCACCTAAAAATCCAATCACATACATATCTTTTAATTTTGCCATTTCAACAGCTTTTATAAGATTAGGAGAATTACCACTTGTAGAAATCACAAGCAAAATATCTCCTTTTCTACCAAGTCCTTCCACATTTCTTGCAAATACATTTTCAAAACCAATATCATTTCCACCTGCAGTCAAATTAGATGAGTCTGTAGTAATTGCAAATGCTGGAAGAGCTGGTCTTTGCAGATGGTGACTTAATCTAATTACAAATTCAGTTGCAATATGTTGGGAGTCGGCAGCGCTACCTCCATTACCGCAAAGTAAAAGTTTGTTACCATCCTTAAAACATTTAACTATTAGATCAATGGCAGATTTTATATCAGAGAATAGTGTTTCTTTAATTTTCAATTTTATAGATGCGCTTTCATCAAGAGATTCTTCAAAAAACTTTTTTATTTCAAATGTCATTAAACTGTTATACTTTTTTTAATGTGAGTTGCATATGTAAAATCTTTTATTGATGACCAATTTCTTTCATCTTCGAAGAAATTACCAACAACAATTATCGAAGCACCGTTTTTAACTTTATCAGAGACATCATCAGGTGTTCTCAATCCGCCGCCAACTATAACTGGTATAGATAAATTTTTAGATACGATATTTATCATTTCATTAGGCACAGAGTATTTAGCGCCGCTACCTGCTTCAAGATAAACAAATTTCATCCCTAAATATTCAGCGGCTAAAGCTGTTGCTAATGCGATCTCAGGTTTATCGCGTGGTATGGGATGACTTCCACTCATATAAACAGCTGTAGTTGTAGAACCAGAATCTATAAGTATGTAGCCAGTTCCTAATGCTTCTAAATTCGATTTCTTTATAAAGGGTGCTGCAAGAATATGCTTACCTATCAAGTGCTCAGGATTCCTTCCGCTAATAACCGAAATGAACAAAATTGCATCGGCATATTTTGAAACTTGAGCAACATTTCCTGGAAATATAATTACAGGCAATGAAGTTAATGATTTTATTTTTATTAGTAGAGATTCAAAATCACCTGACATCATTAAACTTCCACCCACCAAAAATCCATCAACATCTGAAGCTTCAGATAATTTTATAAACTCTTCTATCTTTTCAGAGCCTAATTTATCAGGATCTACAAGTATAAAAAATGCTGCACCTTTATCTTTAATGGTAGAAAGAATTCTATCGTAGGTTTTCATAAAAATTTACATTTAACTATCAACAATATAGAGATTTCAAATTAAAGTTTAAAGTTTAAGTTAAAGTTAAGTTTTAAATCAAAAATTATCAGTGATTCACATATCATTTGAATCATCGTCATCAGGAATTATTCGGGCAATGTCAGCAATTGAGTCACCTTCGTTTAATCTAATCACTCTCACGCCTTGAGTATTTCTTCCCATAATTCTTAAATCTTTCACAGCTTGTCTGATGACCATTCCTTGCGTAGAAATAATTACAAGTTCATCTTTATCAACAACTTCCATCATAGAAATCATTTTACCGACTTTATCGGTGGTTTTTACTGTGATAACACCTTTTCCACCTCTTTTAGTAACTCTATAATCGTTAATATCTGAGCGTTTTCCAAATCCTTTTTCAGTAACAACGAGTACACTTGTTTGAGGATGTTTTATAACCAGTAATCCAACGACTTTATCACCTTTTTGAAGATTTATTCCGCGAACGCCTGTTGCAGTTCTTCCCATATCTCTAACATCTTTTTCATTGAAACGAATAGCAAAACCATTACGCGTTCCAATTACGATATCATTATTGCCATCAGTCATTTTAACTTCTATCAGTTTATCACCTTCAACTAAATTTATTGCGTTGATACCACCTTTTCTAACATTTCCATAAGCGGATAAAACTGTTTTTTTAATAGTACCTTGTTCAGTAACCATAATTAAATACTGATTATCAGTAAATTCTTTTACTGCGACAAATGCTGTAATTTTTTCATCCTTTTCTTTATCAATTAGATTCAATATTGAACGTCCTCTTGCAGCACGACCACCTTCAGGAACTTCATGAACTTTTAACCAATAACATCTTCCTTTATCAGTGAAGAACAAAATATATTGATGCGTAGAAGCAATGAACATATGTTCAATGAAATCATCATCTTTAGTACTTACACCAGTAACACCTTTACCCCCGCGAGATTGTCTTCTATAGCCACTTACTGGAAATCTTTTAATAAAACCTTGATGGGATATTGTAACAACTACATCTTCTTCAGCAATGATATCTTCTAAAGAGAATTCTTTGAAATCATAAATTATTTCTGTCCTTCTTTCATCAGCATATTTTTCCTTAAGGGCAAGTAATTCTTCTTTAATAATTTGCTTTCGCTTATGTTCGCTTTCAAGAATTCCTCTAAGTCTTTCAATTAGTTTTATAGTTTCTTTATACTCATCTTCAATTTTTTTACGTTCAAGCCCAGTGAGTCTTTGTAAACGCATATCGAGGATAGCTTTAGCTTGAATTTCGCTAAGCTTGAATTTTCTCATCAAATTATTTTTTGCAGTTTCAACATCGCGCGATTTTTTAATTGTCTCAATTACTTCATCAATATTATCAAGGGCTATAATGTAACCTTCAAGAATATGAGCTCTTTTTTCAGCAGCGTCAAGTTCATACTTGGTTCGTCTGATTAGGACATCCATTCGATGGTCAAGGAAATGTTTCATCATTTCCTGAAGAGTAAGTATCTTTGGCACACCATTAACTAAAGCAAGCATTATAACACCAAAGGTTACTTGCATCTGAGTGTGCTTAAACAGTTGATTTAAAACTACTACAGGCTGAGCGTCTCTTTTAAGTTCGATAACTATTCTGAGTCCATCTCTATCAGATTCGTCTCTAATATTAGAGATATCATCTATCTTACCATCACGAACTAATTCAGCGATTTTTTCAATAAGATTTGCTTTATTGACCTGATAAGGAATTTCTGTAATTACAATATTTTCCCTGTCATTTTTTAGAGTTTCAATGTTTGCTTTAGCACGAAGTAAAATTCTTCCTCTACCAGTTGTGTAAGCCTCACGAACTCCTTCATAGCCATAAATTATTCCACCAGTTGGGAAATCAGGAGCTTTTATGTATTTGATTAATTTTTCAGAAGTTAGGTTGGGATTATCAATTAAAGCGATTAATCCATCAACAACTTCTCCCAAATTATGAGGCGGTATATTAGTTGCCATACCAACGGCAATACCACTTGAGCCATTGATTAAAAGATTTGGAAGGTAAGCTGGTAAAACTAATGGTTCTTGTAAAGAATCGTCAAAATTTGGTCCAAAGTCAACGGTGTTCTTGTCTAAATCTCTTAAAAGTTCTTCAGAAATTCTTGCAAGACGTGCTTCGGTATATCTCATAGCTGCAGGTGCATCACCATCAATGGAGCCAAAGTTACCCTGTCCATCAACCAGAGGATATCTTAAAGAAAAATCTTGAACCATTCGAACCATAGTATCATAAACAGCGCTATCACCATGCGGATGATATTTACCTAATACTTCTCCAACAATTCTTGCTGATTTTTTGTAAGGTCGGTTATAAGCAAGACCAAGTTCATGCATTCCGAATAAAACTCTACGATGAACTGGCTTCAAACCATCTCGAACATCAGGTAAAGCACGAGCAACAATAACACTCATTGCATAATCAATATAAGAGGATTTCATTTCCTCTTCTAAGGTGACAGGTATTATTTTTTCAAAGATCGTACTCATAATAAACTCATCACTTAATAGGTTTATAATTTATGAATTATTAAACATCCAGATTAGCGTATTTAGCGTGTTTCTCAATAAATTCTCTTCTTGGTTCAACTGCATCGCCCATTAGTGTTTCAAAAATTTTATCAGCGGCAGCAGCACTTTCAAGATTTACTTGTAAAATCGTTCGTGTTTCTGGGTTCATTGTAGTGTTCCATAACTGTTCAGGATTCATCTCTCCAAGTCCTTTATAACGAGTAATAACAATTCCTTTAGGGTGCCCATCCTCATCAACTTCGAGTTCTCCCTGGTTTTCAATGGTTTTTAATTTAGATTTAGAATCGGCTTTAAATCTTTTTAATATTTGTTCAAGTTCTTCATCATCAAAAGCGTAAACTTCTTCTTTGCCTTTTTTAACTTTATATAGAGGTGGTTGAGCGATATAAACTCTACCGGATGTAATAAGTTCTTTCATATGTCTGTAGAGAAAAGTTAATAACAAAGTTCGAATATGACTACCGTCAACATCGGCATCAGTCATAAGAATAATTTTCCCATAACGAGCTTTAGAGGGGTCGAAATCTTCGCCGATACCTGCACCAATTGCGGCGACTATGGCTTGAATTTCCTGATTTTCAAGAATTTTATTCAATTTAGCTTTTTCAACATTTAATATTTTACCTTTGATTGGTAAAATTGCCTGAAATCTTCTATCACGTCCTTGCTTAGCTGAACCACCTGCAGAATCTCCCTCAACTATGTATATTTCACAATGTTCAGGGTCGTTAATTGAACAATCAGCAAGTTTACCTGGAAGATGTAAAGAGTCTAAAGCATTTTTTCTGCGAACAAGTTCACGAGCTTTTCTTGCTGCTTCTCTTGCTTCAGCAGCCTTGAGAGATTTTTCGATAATTTTTTTAGCAACAGATGGATTCTCTTCTAAAAATTCAGAAAGTTTCTCGCCTACTATTGTTTCTACAATCGATTTTACTTCACTGTTACCTAACTTGGTTTTTGTTTGACCTTCGAATTGTGGTTCCATCACTTTAACAGAAATAACAGCAGTTAATCCTTCTCTGAAATCATCACCAGTTAAAGTAATCTTACTATTTTCTTTTATAAGTCCATTTTTATAAGCATAGTTATTAAGTGTTCTTGTTAGTGCAGTTCTAAAACCTACAAGGTGAGTTCCACCTTCGATAGTATTTATATTGTTAACGTAAGTGTGAACATTTTCAGAAAATGAGTCGCTGTATTCAAATGCAACTTCAACTGGTGTATTATCTCTTTCACCTTCAATATAAATGGGTTTATGAAGGGGAGTTCTTTGTTCATCAAGATATTTAACAAAATCAACAATCCCTCCTTTAAATCTAAAAGTTTCTTCAAGATTTTCTCTTTCATCTTTAATAATCATAGTGACATCTTTATTCAAATAAGCAAGTTCTCTCATTCTTTCGGCAACTGTTTCAAAATTAAATTTAATTGATTTAAAGATTGTTTTATCTGGGAAGAAAGTGATTTTAGTGCCAGTTTGCTCGCCTTTATAAGTTCCAATTTGTTTTACATCTGCAACTGGTACACCTCTTCGATACTCTTGAAAGTAAATTTTATTATCTCTTCGGACTTCAACTTTAAGCCAGTCAGACAAAGCATTAACGACAGATACACCAACTCCGTGTAATCCACCAGAGACTTTATAACTACTTTTATCGAATTTTCCACCAGCGTGAAGAACGGTCATAACAACTTCTAATGCTGATTTTTTTTCAACTGGATGAATATCAACTGGAATACCACGTCCTCTATCTTCAACGGTAACAGAGCCGTCTTTGTGTAAAATAACTATTACTCTATCATTGAAACCTGCAAGAGCTTCATCAATACTATTGTCAACTACTTCATTTATCAAATGATGTAGTCCTCGAGTAGAAACATCACCAATATACATTGCAGGTCGTTTTCTAACTGCCTCAAGCCCTTTAAGGACATTAATATTTTTGGCACTATATTCATTTGAATGATTATTCATAGTTTCCCAATTATTTAGTTGAAAATTTTAGACGATTTATTCTTTCTGATTTATAAAAATCATTGATCTTTTTTATTATCTCAGTCTCACGAAATTTTAATTCTGTTCTTAAAGCAGGTATCTCAACTTTAATCATTAAAGTTTTACCTGAACTCTTAACAGATTTTACCAAGGTTTTTAATTCAGGGAAAAGATAAAAAAAATCTTTTTCAATCTGTTTATCTTCTAATAAATTTTTTATATGAGTTAATTCTTTAGAAGAATTGATTATTTCTGCTATACTTTTAAATTCGTTATTCATACAGTTCAGTTAATAGGAAGATTTATAATCAAGTCATTTTCAGATTTAGATAGAAAATTTAAATTCGAAAAATCTGTAAGTGTTAAAAAAGCCTGTCCTAAATTTTTCAAGAATTTACTAACTCTATTAGCTCTAAAAGAATCAAGTTCACCAAATACATCATCCATTAAAAAAATAGGAACATCGTTAGTAATTTCTTTTAGGTAAAAAAATTCAGCAAACTTCAAAGTGATTTGAAATGTTTTGTTTTGACCCTGAGAACCAAACTTTCTTAAATTAATGTTATTAATTTCGAATAGATAATCATCTCTATGAGGTCCAATAAGATTTAATTTTCTATTAATTTCTAATTGACGATTTTTTTCTAACAACTTTTTCATCTCGTCTTTTTCATCAAAATCATTTTCCTGAGATACAGTTAAATATTTAATTACTGGAATTTCATTCGAATCCATAATACTTTTATAAGATTCTATTAGATAAAGATTAAAATCTTTTATAAAATTTTTTCTGAATCTAATAATTTGGGAGCCGCAATTGATTAAATTTTCTGTCCAAGATTCAAGTTCATCAATTAAAGTAGGAGTAGCTCTTTCGAATAAATGATTAAGAATCACTGCTCTATGCTTTAAAATTTTATTGTAATCTAAAAGTAAGTCAAGGTAAGTTTTACTTGCCTGTGCGATTACAGAGTCAAAAAACTTTCTTCTATCAGCAGGACTACCCTGAGTAATTTGATGATCTTCTGGGGTCAGTGTTACGAGCGGAAATTTTCCTATAATTTCACTTGACTTAATAACCTGTTTACCATTTAGAAGATAATACTTTTTATTTTCATCAGTTTTAAAGAAAACTCGCACTTTGTTTTCAATCTTATTATTAAATATTCCCTCTATTTCAAAATGATTTTTATCGAAACTGACAATTTCGTTATCTTTTGCAAAAATACTTCTGCCCGAGCAAAGATAATAAATTGCTTCGAGTATAGAAGTTTTTCCTACACTATTTTTACCAACAATATAATTCAATCCTGAAGAAAATCGAAAATTAGAATTGGTATGTTTTCTAAAATTAGTTAAAACCAATGAAGAAAGTAACATTTTTAATAATTTAACCGCACAGGCATTAACAACATCAAAATCTCTTCTTTCTCACTAACCTCACCTGGCTCAATCAGGCAAGCCTTACTTGGTGAATTAAGTTTAAAGATTATTTCTTCAGAATCTAAATGCGACACAATGTCATTTAAATAAAAAACATTAAATCCAATTTCCATAGGTTCACCATTGTATTGACAATCTATAGTTTCTTGACCACTTGATGAGGTGTCGATATTATGAATAGAAATATTAAATTCATTTTCTTTGATATTAAGTTTAACCTGTTTAATATCATCAGATGCAAAAACTAACATTCGTTTAATAGAAGATTGAATGTCCTGTTTTTTTATTTTTAAGATATTATCATTCTCAAATGGAATTACACTATTGTAATTAGGATATTTCTCACCAATTAACCTGGTAATAAATTCTAGATTTGGTAGTTTGAATTGAGCATAAGTTTTTGTTAAGTTAACAGTTATATCACCATCAGATAAAAATTTAGATAAAATACTAATTGCCTTTTTAGGAATTATATATTGCTCTCTTAAGTCACTTTGAAATGTTTTATTAACAAATTTTACTAACCGATGTCCATCAGTTGAGACGAATCTTAATCCATCGTCAGTAAAATCTAATAAAATTCCATTCATAGCAGGACGCATATCTTCATCACCAACTGCAAAAGATGTTTTTTCTATCGCACGCTTTAATTCATCAGAGGAGAGATTAATCTCTTTATCGAAAGGTATTTCAGGTAATTCGATAGTTTCACTTGTCTCAAAGTAACTTAAGTTATATACACCTCTATCTGTCGTGAGTTTTAACTGATTATTTGGTTCTAATGATAAAGAAATAATCATATCAGGTATAGCTCTAACAGTTTCAAATAAAAGTTTGGCAGGCACGTAAAATTTATAATTTTTCTCAGAGACAATATTTACTTGTGTTTTTAAGAATATTTCCAAATCTGTTGCAAGAATTGTTAATTGACCATCTTTGATATCAAAAAGAAAATTTTGTAAAAGCGGATTAGTGGTCTTAGATGGAATGACTGGAATTACATTAGATAAAATTTTCTCAAATATTTTGCTATTTATTTTAAATTCCATAAAAATTTCTCCTTTTGAATCAAGCAAAAATACGAATTTAGACAGGGATTCTCAACTTTTATTTTCTAATCTTTTATAAATAATTCGGAAATAATACTTATTATCTTTAAAAAATGAAAAATGACAATGGATAATAAACTCTACAGAAAACTTTGAATAAAATAACTGATTTGAAAATTTTCTCTTTAGAAATAATTGTAACAAGCAAATAATTGGCAAGCTTTCTTCTAAATCGAACTTCAATTAACAAACTTTTTGCAGGGTAAAAGAGTCAGATAAAATTTTAGGAAAAAAAGAGAGTAATAAGTTGTTCAAATCAATAATCTTATTTTTTTAATCTTCTTTAAATTCAACTTAATAGTTCATTAAAAAATTCTTAAACTCACTTTCTTACTTATGAGACAATAAATAAAAAAGGCGAGCCCTCTATAGACTCGCCTTAAATCTAAAATAAAAGATTTACTTAATTAAATTCATTTTCTTTGAAATAATTACATCACCTGATTGTAATCGATAAATGTAAGTTCCACTTGCTAATTTACTTGCATCAAACTTTATTGAGTATTTACCAATATCATTAAACTGATTATCTACGAGTCTTACAACTTCCTCACCAAGCATATTATAAACTATTAAATTTACAATACCAGCTTTAGCGATTGTATATTCAATAGTAGTAGTTGGATTAAATGGATTAGGATAATTTTGTGAGAGATTAAATTCACTTGGTATATCAACATCGACTTCAACTATTCCATAATAATTAAATGTTCCATCGAAATCAATTTGTTTTAATCTATACTGAATTTTTCCGGAACCTGGGTTTTCATCAATGAATGTAAAGGACGATCTTTGATTAGTTGTACCATTACCTTTAACAAATCCAATTTTTTCGAAGCCATTTCCGTTATTCCTTTCAACCTCGAAACCACTGTTATTGAGTTCTGATGCGGTAACCCAATTGAGATGAACCTTACCATTTGAGTAATTAGCGGAAAATGATATTAACTCTACTGGTAAAGGTATATTAGCCTCATCAGCACCCATATAAGGGAAATTAGGATGTCTTGTTTGTCCATCAATATCAGTTGTAATTCCAGGAATTGGAGTTCCAGCTAGATCAAAATCACCGACTGAAGAACCTGTTAAATGTAAATCAGTTGCTGAAACAAAGAAAACTTGCTTGGATTTAGAATTTGCATCTTGCCCTGAAGCAGTTTGCCAGTTGGCTAAGGTTGGAGTTGCTGTATTATTCCAGAATCCAATATTTCCATTGGTAGTATTAGCTCTATAGAAATTATTGAAGTTGGAGGAGACTGTTCCATCAGTTCCAGTTCTATTGATACAATAGTTCGTGAAATCGGGTTCAACAGTGGATACAATATTATTTCTAAGAGTATTAGTACCATTATTAATAAATATTCCATTGTATGAAACTGTACCTGTTCCGATTGATGGTATATCGTTCATCAAAATAGTATTGTAAATTATATTTGCTGTTGCAGTAGCAGATGTAACAGCTATTCCTCGTAAAAATGCAGTTGGATTTGTTGCTGTAAGATTGAATCCAGTAATCATATTATTATAAACATTATAAGTTCCAGCTGATTCAATACTTATTCCAGCAATTCCAGCAGTAGAACCATTAGCCATTGAAGAGATAGAAGAAATAACATTATTATAAATATTGACGGTTGCTGTAGGAGAGACATTTGTAGCCAAGATTACCTGTGATGGTATAGTTCCAGAAATATTTTGATTTAATATTAGTGTATTATTGTTAATAGTAGTATTTGCAGACCATCCCAAAGCTATTGCTCTTTGCTTTCCTTCAATTATATTGTTTCTTACAAAGAGACTGTCAATCTGAGCTGTAGGTTGTTGTCCACCGACTGCTAAAGAAACAGTAACAACACCCATAGAACCTTGAGCCATTCCAGGATGATTTGCATTGATGTAGTTATTTTCAATAAATATTTTGGAAGGGACCCAATCAACTCCGTTTTGTATTCTTGCTCTGACCTGAACAGCAGCTCTGAATAAATTTGAAGTACTAACCGACGCAGGATTGTAAATTATATTACAATTTTTTATTACGATATTTGAAACTGCGCCAACAATTGCAAAAGGAAATGCATTTCCGTGTGAAGTTGTTTGCGTTGTAATTGTCAAATCTCTTGTTGTTCCACCAGGTGTATTAGAACCATCAAATATAATATTTTTTGTTACCCTTAAATCGTTCCATGATATATTATTTTCCATTGGAATTCCAATTATCATAGCACCCGATGGACCACTGTTTAAATCAGTTGGATATGGAAGAGTAATAGTTGGTTGAACACCAGTAAAAGGTTTGAAAGTTATTGTATAAGGCTCAGGGTTTGCTGCTAAGCCTAATCCAACTGCTGGAGTATAACTTTCAGTAATATTACTTGTTATAAAGAAAGTGCAATTTCCTGAAAAGGTTGAATTATTGATAACTTGATAAGCTTCTCTTAAAGAAGCGAATTGAGGATTAGAACCGCCGGGTCCTGTTCCAGGTGCGCCGATATAATAGTTTCCAGAAAGTGAAGGAGTTAAATTAAGATTGTATGCGCCAATTCCATTATTAGTGCTAAGAACAAAAATTTGATATTGATATTCACCTATTCTTCTTATTGCTACATCTCCAGTTCCGTTCGGATTAGAATTTACACCTAAAGAATCTGTTTTACCAATGAATGCTGCTGCGGTTGGATCTCCAGCAGGTAATCTTACAATTCGGGCATTTTCATTACCATTTCCGTGAGCAAATGTAGCTAAGTATTCATCACCTAAAATTGTGGCTATATGTCTAATTGCATTTGAACCAGTTGCCACTATTGTTTCAGGGATGCTTCCAACTAAAGTACCGTCAGCATTATACTTTCGTGGTGTGAAGCCACCTGCATTCCAGTAAAAGAAATTTCCAAAGGGACCAACAGAAGCTGAACCAAAGGTTGAGCCTGTTAATCCTGATAGAGGGATTATTGTTGGTGTGAAGCTCACTCCGTTATTCGTAGTTGTAAATTTATACAACTCAGCTGTAGTTGCTGAAGCAGCCCAAATCGTAACAGAGTTATCGGTAGTTGAGCCTGTTACAGTAATCTTATCACCCAACCTTGCTGCAGATGTGGAAGTATAATTTATCACCACAAATGGAGTATCTGCCTCACTTGTATATCTGTATACCTTGAAAGCCATTGTTGAAGCATTTGTTGTTAAGTTGCACACATAAATAACACCATTTGATGATACTTCTACATCGTTTATTGTAAAAGTTCCACCAGTAATTCCGATGGTTCTTAAAGTATCTACATCAGCACCCGTTAATGCATTTAAAACTCTAATAGATGGAGTAATATTTCTACTAACTACATAAACTCTTTGGTTACCACCAACTACACCATAAGCTAACCCTCGTTCAGTATTTCCTGTGGGAGAGAACCAGGAAGGTAAAGAAGAATTAGCTGCAGACCTTTGCCAAACAGTTGTTATTTGAGCAAAAGACATACTTATAAAGAGCAAGAAAAAAAGTATGACAAATGATTTTTTCATACAAACCTCTTGTTGATTTTTAATTGAAATGTTTAATAACTAGTTAATTTCTTAAGGTAAACTTAAGTAATATTTTACCTATAATCAAAATGAATGAACAATCTTTTAAATTTTAATAGCAACATAAATTCTCATTTAATAATTTTGTATTTATTTCAATATCTTTCGAGTATAAAAACTGAAATTTGAATGAATGAATTTTTAGTTATACGTGATATAGTAATAATTCTTCTGGTTTCTTTACCAATTATTTTTCTTTTTAGAAAACTTGAGATTCCTTCTCTTGTGGGATTTCTATTAGCAGGAATGATAATAGGACCTTTCGGCTTTAAACTAATTAAGTCCGTTGATGAAATTGAAGTTATAGCAGAGATTGGTGTAATATTATTAATGTTTACAATTGGTTTGGAAGTGTCTTTTACACAAATCAATCGAATTAAAAAGTATTTTATCATCGCAGGGGGATTACAATTCATTATTACTTCAATATTAGCTTGTGTGATTTTTATTATTTCAGGCTTACCTTTTAACCAATCAATCTTTCTTGGATTTTTAGTCGCTCTATCAAGTACGGTAATAGTAATGAAATTATTATCAGATAGGAACGAACTTGAAAGTCCACATGGAAAAATTTCTGTTTCAATTGCATTATTTCAAGATTTAATGATTGTCCCGCTTTTTTTAATCCTCCCAATTTTAGGTGCTGAAAAACAGATTAATCCAACAAATGCTCTAATAAAAATTTTTATTGCTTTTGCAACAACAGCAATATTATTATTAACTGCAAAATATTTTATGCCTCCGATAGTTCATCAAATTGCTAGATTAAAAATGCGAGAAGCATTTACTGTTGGTGTGATTTTATTTATTCTTGGTACGGCTTATATAACTCATTTAGTTGGATTATCTTTTGCGATTGGGGCATTCATTGCAGGCTTGATTTTAGCTGAATCAGATTATAACCATCAGATCCTCTCTGAAATACTTCCTTTACGTGATGCTTTCAATAGTATATTCTTCGTTTCAGTTGGATTACTTCTAAATATTCAATTTGTTTATTTTAATCCTTTACTTATAAGCGGAATTACTATTAGTACTTTTTTGTTCAAGTTCTTAATAATCCTCTTGATAGTTCTTGCTCTAAAATATCCCCTAAGAATTGCAATTCTTTGTGGAATTGCTCTTGGTCAGATAGGAGAATTTTCTTTTGTACTTGCACAGGCAGGAACAAAGTTTGGTTTAATAAATAGTGATATTTACAGCTCTTTTCTCGCTTCTTCTATTTTTACGATGATATTAACTCCTATATTGTTTCAGCTTGAGCCTTGGATAACAAAACAATCTACTAAACTTAAAGCATCTATTGAGGAAGCAGATAATTTTGTCAAAAAACTTTCAGCACATGTTATAATTGCAGGCTACGGACTTAACGGAAAAAACCTTGCCCGTGTATTAAGAGAAACTGGAATTCAATATGTAGTTGTAGAGTTAAATCCTGATACAGTTAGACTTGAAAAACAAAATGGAGAGAAAATTATTTATGGTGATATAAGCAGAGAAGAAATAATTAAAATTGCTGGTATTGATAGAGCTAATGTTATAGTTTATGCTATTTCTGATCCTTTAATTACAAAAATTAGTTTGAAAATAGCTAAATCATTAAACCCGCATATTTATGCACTTGTAAGAACCCGTTATATAAATGAGGTTGATGAATTAAAAAAACTCGGTGCTGATGAAGTAATCCCAGAAGAATTTGAAACAGCACTTCAGATTTTTAGAAAAGTACTTGAGAAGTATCACATTCCATTAAATGTAATTATGCAACAAGTAACTTTACTTAGGCAGGAGTCTTATAAACTTTTAAGAAAAGAGGGAATGGAAATCTCAGCCTTTACCCATCTTGATGAAATTCTTGCACAAGGATTAATTGAGACATTTTTTGTAGATGAAGATAGTCCTTGCGTAAATAAAACACTTTCAGAAATTAATTTGCGAGCTCAAACAGATGCAACAATTATTGCAATAGTTAGAAATGGTAATATGTTGTCCAATCCATCTGGTAAAGTTATATTAAGTGCTGGAGATACAATAATTCTTTATGGAACTCATAAGTCAGTTGATAGAGCAATTGAATTTTTATCTGGAGGAATTTTTGAGTGATCTTTTATTGAGAAACTTGGAGATTTTATATGTTAAAGAGGAAAAAAGATGATTTTTTAACCGAAGAACAAATTTCAGAAATACAAAAAAAAATTTCTGAAATTGAAAAAGAAACTTCAG